>Ga0209555_10000237_pt1 | contig 47442 bp, 39 predicted proteins | sample SaaInl85LU_5_DNA_FD_184643 | JGI IMG/M metagenome (GOLD analysis project Ga0209555, IMG submission 184643) | Marine microbial communities from expanding oxygen minimum zones in the Saanich Inlet - ESP_85LU_5_DNA (SPAdes) (version 2) | ecosystem: Environmental > Aquatic > Marine > Intertidal...
TCTAACTCCGCATCTAACTTGGCCCGCAAATCGCGCAACTCGCTTTCTAGCACCTCTCTTTCCATAGCTCTCTCCTGACACAGTGGGCGTTGATCATCTCTACCAAGATTACTGCGTTGTGTCGCTGATCACAATCCATAACCAGCTGCGCGCCAAAAAGCAGCCGGTCAGGCTAAAGTACAAAGCTGGCACGTGATTTGCACTTCTTTTAATCGATAAGATGATACGCCGCCAAATAGTCGACAACTGGCCTATCAAAACCACAATAGCGCGCACTTGCACCGCTATGGTGCATTTTTATGCGCCATTTTTGTGCGTTTACTTTGAGCTTAGCGTCACTGCTCGGCATCGCTATTGGCTTTTTTTCGCTCATTCATAACGAGAGGGCGGAGCTAACTACCTGGGAGTTAACCATGAACTCAACGATGATTCGATCACTACTGCGCGGCGTGACTGTCGCAGTGCTAGGTGCACTGCCACTCTCCGCCTCGGCAGCCAGCTTTGACGGCGCCGACACCGCGTGGATTCTCACCGCAACCGCTCTTGTGTTATTTATGACGCTACCTGGCTTAGCACTTTTTTACGGTGGCCTGGTGCGCTCCAAAAACGTCCTTTCAGTGTTAATGCAGTGCTTTACTATCGCGGCAGTAATGTCACTCATCTGGCTGATCGGTGGCTACTCTCTCGCTTTCGGTGACGGTGGCACACTCAACAATTGGATTGGCAACTTAGACAATATGATGCTGGCCAACATCAGCGTCGACAGCGCCAGCGGTACTATTCCCGAGTCGCTGTTTGCCATGTTCCAAATGACTTTTGCCATCATCACCCCGGCGCTGATGGTCGGCGCATTCGCCGAGCGCATGCGCTTTTCAGCCATGCTGCTATTTTGTGCAGCGTGGCTGGTCATGGTCTATCTTCCCATAACCCACTGGGTGTGGGGGGGCGGCTGGCTAGGGCAGATGGGTCTTCTCGACTACGCAGGGGGCACCGTCGTACATATCACTGCGGGGGTTGGCGCACTGGTAGCAGCCCTCGTCTTAGGCAATCGCAAAGGCTTCCCCGGTCAAGCGATGATGCCGCACAACCTGACTATGACAGTAACCGGTGCTGGTATGTTGTGGGTGGGTTGGTTTGGATTTAACGCCGGATCAGCTTTAGCTGCTGACGGCAGCGCCGCAATGGCCATGCTGGTTACGCACATCTCTGCTGCTGCCGGTGTGTTGGCGTGGATGATGATGGAGTGGGTGAAATACGGCAAACCTTCTGTGCTCGGAGCAGTGACCGGCATGGTTGCCGGCCTTGGCACGATCACCCCCGCCTCTGGCTTTGTCGGCCCTGGTGGAGCGCTAGTGATCGGCTTTAGCGCAGGGATTATTTGTTACTACGCCACACAGCTAATTAAGCAGCGCTGGCATATTGATGACTCGCTCGATGTCTTTCCGGTACACGGTGTGGGCGGAATTCTCGGCACTTTTTTTGCCGGCATTTTTGCCTCCGACCAGCTCGGCATGTTCAGTGGTGGCGGTTATGCCGAGGGCATGACCATGGGCTCACAAGTCACCGTACAGCTGATCGGAATAGGCTCCACGTTCCTTTACACTGCGATAATCAGTTACGGGCTGCTGAAGCTGGTCGATAGCTTGCTGGGACTGCGAGTGGATGATGAAGAGGAGACCATCGGGCTCGACTTAACCGCACACGATGAGCGCGGTTACGACATTTAGTCTTAGCGCCTGGCTCGGTCGAGTAGCTCACAGAGCTGCTCGACACCATCGATAAAACGCGGCCCATGACGGGCCGTAATATCTGCTGAAATAGCATAGCGATGATCGCCTGCCACAGCCGAGAGTGTCGGCCACTGCGCCCAGAGCGCTAAGCTGGCGATATCTTCGCGATCACTGCCCGCAGTGATCATAACTTGCGGATCAGCCATCAATACCGCTTCAGCGCTAACATAGGGCACGAGCGGTTTAGCGCTGGCAAAGATGTTGACGCCGCCGCACTCCGACAGTGCCGCGCTTATCAGATGCTCGCCGTTGTAGGTAATCAACGGTTCATCCCATATTTGATAAAAATACCGCACAGGCGAGCTATCTCGGTAGCGTTTACGCAGCGTCGTCAATCGCTGGCGGAGCTCATTGGCGACACTCTGCCCCTGTTCAGGGCGACCGACCAGCGCAGAGAGATACTCAACTGTAGCGGGTATATCATCCAGTTGGCGAGCCTCAACCATCACCACCGGTATACCCAACTGCCGCAGTGGCGCGACCATTTTCTCTCCGTTGCCACTCTCCCAGCCAATCACTAGATCGGTTTGTAGTGCCACTATTTGCTCGTAATTGGCCCCGGCGTAATTACTGACCCGGGGCAGCTCTAGCGCAGCAGCCGGGTAATCACTGTACTCATCTGCCCCCACCAGCTGTTCACCTGCACCAATCGCATAGAGTATCTCAGTGATATGCGGGGCCAGCGAGACAATATTTCTCGGCGCCTCGAGCCCCTGTGCAGCAGTACTGATCAGCGCAGTTAAAACCGCACACCGATACCAACTCGCACCCCTCATACCACCACCATCGGCAAACCGCTGCGCGGGTGGCTGACAATAGTGGAATCAACTTTAAAAACTTGGTCGATAAGCTCTTCACTCAATACCTCTGACGGCGCACCTTGTGCAGCTACAGTGCCCTCACGCATCACCACCAACTGATCAGCTACCGACGCGGCCAAGTTGAGATCATGTACTACCATCAATACCGCCACGCCCTCGGCGGCTAAGCTGCGCGCCAATGACAGAGTCATCTGCTGGTGCTGCAGATCGAAGGCAGAGGTCGGTTCGTCCAACAGCAGCACACGGTTTCCCTCAGCGACCGGCTCCCATATCTGAGCTACCACTCGCGCCAACTGCACCCGCTGTTTCTCACCGCCCGACATAGAGGTGTAAGGGCGCCGCTGCAGATAACTGGCATCTAATCGAGACAGCGCTGCACCAACAATTCCTCTGTCACGCAGTGCGCCGCTAGCGTGAGGTATGCGCCCTAGCTCGACCACCTCTTCGGCACTGAAAGGAAAAGCCAGCGGCAGCTGCTGCGGCAAAACAGCCAGTTGGCGCGCGCGGGCAATATCGCCCCAACTATTGAGCGGTTTATCATTTAGCAACACCTCTCCGGAGCTGCTTTCAAGTTCGCCACAAAGCACTTTAAGCAGAGACGATTTACCAGCACCGTTGGGACCGACCACCACAGTGACTTGCCCACAAGCAATCTCTAAATCAATACCACGCAGCAGCTCAAAGCCGGCGACATAGAGCGATAAATTGACGACTTGCAAGCTCATACTAGATCCGCGTGCGCTGTTGATAGAGCAGCGCAACAAAAAATGGCGCCCCCAGTAGCGCGGTAATGATCCCCGTTGGCAGTTCAACCGGAGCCACTACGGTGCGTGCCAACGTATCTGCCGCGACCAGCAACAATCCGCCGCCGAGCGCACTGCAGGGCAGCAAGTAACGGTGGTCGGGGCCGGCCAACATGCGCACCATGTGCGGTACAACTAGGCCGACAAAAGCGACGATACCGGCACTGGCAACAGCACTGCCCACGCCCAGCGCTGTTAAAACTATCAGGCTGCGCTTGAGATTTTGCACGGCCACGCCGAGATGGCGTGCCTCAGACTCACCCAGTAGTAGAGCATTAAGCGACTGAGCAAAGCGCGGCAATACCACAGCCAATACAACCGCCAAACTCGTCATTAACAGGGCGCGATCAAAGCTCGCTCCGCTGAGACTGCCCATTTGCCACAAACTGATACGTCGCAGCGTAACGTTATCGGCAAAGTAACTCAGCAAACTCCCTGCCGCCCCCGCCAGTGCTGTGATCGCGATGCCAGCCAGCAACATAGTCGCCACCGAGGTGCCTGCCGTCGATGTGGCCAAGCGATAGACGATCGCCGTCGCAAGCAGACCACCGACAAAAGCGGCGAGTGCAGTGAGCGGTAGACCCACCCATTCAGGCGCCCAGCTGCCGGCGAAAACAATGACGACACTGGCACCCACTGAGGCACCACTGGAGACACCCACCAGCGAAGGATCTGCCAGCGGGTTGCGAAAAAGCCCTTGCATCACGGCGCCACACAGCGCCAGAACAGCACCTACTGCTGCCGCCAGCAGGACTCTCGGCAGACGAATCTGCCAAAGAATAGAACCGATATGGTCGGCCTCGCCGTTAACGGCTAACCACAACTGCTGCCAACTCAACGCACTGCTGCCAACCGTTAACGCGAACAGCGAAAACAGCGGTAGAGCCAGTGCGAGTGCCGCCGCAAGCCAGCGGGGATCGACCCGACGAACACTAGACATTATTTAGAAATCGACACCGCGGCGCGCCTTGATGCCGCTGTTGTAGGCGTGCTTAACCTCTTTGAGCTCACTGACCGTGTCTGCCAAGGCCTGTAACTCATTGCCACCACCGCGCCCTGTCACTACAACACTCTGCTCTGCAGGCCGATTGGCCAATGCATCTAAAACCATCTGCTGGTCGAGATACTTAAAGCTAAGCATGTAGGTGAGTTCGTCCAACACCACCAAATGTACCGAAGGATCCTGCAAAAGCTCTGCAGCTACCGCCCAGGTGCGCTCGGCGGCGGCAATGTCGCCACTGCGATCCTGGGTGTCCCAGGTAAAGCCTGTGCCCATTTGGTAAAAAGTCACTTCAGGACATTTTTCGCGCACATAAAGCTCTTCTCCAGAGAGCTGCTCTCCCTTAATAAACTGCACCACACCAACCTTATAGCCGTAACCTAAGGCGCGCATCACCATACCAAATGCGGAAGATGACTTGCCTTTTCCGTTGCCGGTCAAGACGATCATTACACCCCGCTCGGTATCTGCTGCGGCAATAGAAGCATCGACGCTCTCTTTAAGCTTTTCCATCTTTTTCTGGTGTTTATCGCTCATTCTCTCTCTCCAATTGGTGTTGCAGGGTTGTCAGTCTGCCCACTGGTAACGGACACCAACGGCTATTTGGCGACTTGGCGTTGAGAAGCCAAATACCTCTTCGTAGTTAATATTCGCCGCATTCGTCGCCTTGGCATAAACCACCAGTTCGTCTGTCGCACGGTAGTTTACATTGATCGACACCAGCGTGAAGGCGTCGAGTTCAACATAACGGCTCCCAGAAGCATAGAAATGTTGATCGATCTGAGTGCCGCTGTGTTGTAAATTAATACTGCTCTGTAGTGTCTCTGAAATCTGCCAGTCCAAGCTCAGTGACGCGATATGGTTGGGTCGGCGCAACTCGTCTCGCTCACCCGCAGCGGCCTCTTCAGTCGAATCTATATAACTGTAGCTACCGTCTAGCGCTAAGAGTTCGCTGAGCTGCCAAGACCACCCCAACTCCGCACCCCGGCGCTGGCTCTCGCCTTCTTTATTGGCCGAACTGAAACCACCCAGGTCGCTGTTGTAAACAAATCCGTTAATTTCATCTTCGAGCGTGCTGTCAAAAACGGTTAAGTCGACACTGACTCGATTATCCGGCGACTGCCAATCTAAACCCAGCTCTGATGTCGCCGAGCTTTCAGGCTGAAGGTCTGGGTTGCCAATAAAATTACTGTAAAAACCGTAGCGCTCAGAAAATGTCGGATTTTTCTCAGCCGTCGAATAACTGCTGCGCAAGCGCCACTGATCATTTAACTGATAGCTCACTTCAAAACGCTCACTGCCACCGTCATCAAACTCGCTGTTGTCATCCACACGGCCACTCGCCGCAAGGGTCAGTCGGTCAAAAATGGTTTTGCGCAACTCGAGGCCAACACTGTCTGTTTCGCGCTCACGATCTTGATTGGGGTCCAAAATAGAGCCCCAGAATTCGGTAACGACACCACGTCGTTCAAACTCTTCAGTTTCGCGCTCTAGCAGCAACGTGGCACGGCCTGTCTCACCTTGGTAAGAGAGCAAATACTGCCATTGCTGCTTCTCTGCGGCGGTACTGCCATCGTAACTGGCGTTGGGATAGTTACTGTTTTGGGTATCGGCAATTGTCCATTTAAAACGCTGACTGAGCCCGCTATCTGCCTCATAGTCCACACTCAGAGCGTAGTGTGAATTATCAAAATCACTGAAGCTCGGGGCGTCAACTATCAAGCCTGTGGCGCTGTCATTTTCGTCAAACTCACTACTTCCTGAACTATTGCGCGCCGAGAAATTCGCTCGCCACTGCTCGCTGGGACGCCAGCTACCCTTTAAACTCAACGTGGTATTATCGTGACCGTCTCTTTCAGCCCCCTCGCGAGCAATATTCTCTCCTTCACTGTCGAGTTTATTGGCCGCCAGACGCAGCGAAAACTGTTCGCCTGCAAAGCCCACGTTTAAACCGTGCTGCCAGGTGGCATTGCCGCCGCGCTCAATAACAAACCCCGCCGAAACCGGCGATTTGTTACTGCGAGTAATAATATTGACTACACCCGCCATTGCATCGCTGCCGTAGAGGGCACTTTGCGAGCCACGAATCACCTCAATTCGTTCTATATCTGCAGCACTCAGCGTGCCCCAGTTGAGACCGTCATCCTGCGAGGGGTCGTTAGCTTCAACGCCGTCAATTAACACTAATAACTGGTTGGCCTCAGCACCGCGCACACGGATATCACTCATCGAACCCAGCACACCGGATTGGCTCACTGCCATACCGGGAACATCGCGGAGCAGGTCAACGACAGAAAGTGCTACGCGATTCTCTAATGTGTACTGATCGATTACGCTAACAGCTGCCGCAGCTTGATTGCTGGCCAGCGGGTAATGAGAGGCCGTAACAGTAATCTCTTCGATAACGTCTTGTGCATAACTTGGCGCAACAGCGCAGAGAGGTAACAGAGCCAGCACTGTGCGACTGGCTTGATATATATAGATCAACAATGATTTCAAAGGAGCAGCTCCACAAGCACTCTCACCCGAGCGCATTTAGGGTAAGCGGAGCAGCGATGGAGCAGAGACAAAGACAACAGTACTCGCGAGAATGCGAGCAGAGCATAAAGTCTAGGCAGCAAATCGCGCCCCGCGATTTGCTTGCAGTGTGTTAAGGCCGGTCTCCGGACTCACAAGCGAGCGGCTTTACACCACTCTGTCTGACAACCTTCCCGTGGCATACCACAGTGGCGATCCTGTCAGACTACTCTTGTTTACCGTTGCGGGGGCAGTGTTGGGGTTGCACCAACTTCCCGTTTCATTTCGCAGGCATGAACCTACAAAACACCTTTACACGTAGCAAGTTGTTTTATTTTAGAACTGCCACTAGAGGCGGTCAATCAGTTTGTTCCTCTTTCTTGGGTAGAGAAACTTTTAGAGTAAAGTAACCCACTACACCTGCCAGTAACGAACCAACAATAATACCCAGGCGCTCGTCAAAGATCTGCATTGGGCCTTCTGCCGGGACATCAAACGCCAGCGAGCCAATAAACAGGCTCATAGTAAAACCGATACCACAGAGCGAAGCTGTACCGTAGAGCATACCCCAGTTGACTGAATCGGGCAGCTTGGCCCAGCCCAATTTAATCGCCAGCCAGCAGAATCCGAATACCCCTAACTGTTTGCCGATGAACAGACCGGCGGCTATACCGAGCGGCACCGGGTGTAAAAGTTGATCCACCCCTACACCTTTTAAGCTCAAGCCTGCATTGGCAAAAGCAAACACCGGCAGCACCACAAAACCAACAAAACCGTGCAAGCCATGTTCGAGCGCCCGAAGTGGCGAGTAATCTGGGTCGGCTGTATTTTTGAGCGGAATAAACATCGCCAACACTACCCCAGCAAGAGTGGCGTGAACGCCCGATTTCAGGGTCGCCACCCACATTACCGCACCCAGAGCCATATAAAAGCCAACCCGTGCGACGCCGCGATAATTGAGCAATGCAAGCAATGGTAGGCACACTGCGACCACGGCCAGGGCTACAAAAGAAATACTGTCGGTGTAGAAAATGGCGATTATCATCACTGCGCCAACATCATCAAAAATCGCCAACGAGGTTAAAAACAATTTAATAGAGAGTGGCACGCGCGGGCCCAACAGCGACAACACTGCCAGCGCGAAAGCGATATCGGTAGCAGCGGGTATTGCCCACCCCTGCATAGCAAAAGCATCGCCCCAGTTAAGATAGGTATAGACCAGCGCTGGCACTAACATACCGCCGACAGCGCCGACAGCGGGCAAGGCAATATTGCCCGGTTTAGAGAGCTCACCCTCAAGTAGCTCGCGCTTGAGTTCTAATCCCACCAAAAAGAAAAATACTGCCATTAAGCCATCGTTAATCCACAGCAGCAGTGGCTTATCAATATCCAGTGCGCCGATCCGGATTTCAACCGGGATCTCCAAAAATAAGTTGTACCAATAAGCCAGCGGACTATTGGCGACAATAATCGACAGCGCGGCACAAGCCATGAGTATAAGCCCGCCAGCAGATTCTGACTGCAGCCAAGATTCACGTGAGGTAGAACGGTTAAGGGAGTGTGACACAGAAAATTCTCAGTAATGGTTTACCCATAGTCTACTCGAGCGGCGTTGCAGGTCAATCTAGTGCGGCTCATTAAACTTTAGTATAGTCGGGCAAATCTAACTCAGCGCATCCAGTGCCTCAGAAATATTTCTCACCGCCATCACTTCCATCCCTGGCAATGGCTTCTTGGGCGCATTAGCTGCCGCAACTATCGCTTTGGTAAAACCGTGCTTGGCCGCTTCGCGAAGCCGCTCCGGGCCATTGGGCACAGGGCGAATCTCGCCAGCCAAACCGACCTCGCCGAATACCACCAACTGGCGCGGTAACGGCTGATTGCGGAAACTGGAAATTACCGCCAGTATCACCGCCAAATCGGCACTGGTCTCCAATACCTTGACGCCGCCCACCACGTTGACGAAAACATCTTGGTCTCCGACCATGATACCGCCGTGGCGGTGCAGTACCGCCAGCAGCATGGCCAGACGATTGTGCTCTAGCCCCACGGTTACACGGCGCGGATTGCCCAAATGGCTGTCGTCGACCAAGGCCTGCAGCTCGACCAATAGCGGCCGAGTGCCCTCCCAGACCACCATCACTACGCTGCCCGAAGCAACCTCATCACCGCGCTGTAAAAATATCGCCGAGGGGTTCGCTATCTCGCGCAGCCCGCGGTCTGTCATCGCAAAAACACCCAGTTCATTGGCAGCGCCAAAACGGTTTTTACTGCTGCGAAGAATTCTGAAGTGGCTGTCACTGCTGCCTTCGAGCATTAATGAACAGTCAATCATGTGCTCGAGCACTTTCGGGCCGGCGAGCGAACCATCTTTCGTAACATGGCCTACCAGCAGCAAAATTGTTCCACTCTGCTTGGCGTAGCGGACCATCATCGCCGCGCTCTCCCGCACCTGAGAGACACTCCCAGGCGCCGAGGCAACCTCATCGAGATGCATAACCTGAATCGAGTCGATCACCAGTATTTTAGGGCGGCGCTGTTCAGCGGTAGCGCAAATTACCTCGACAGAGGTCTCGGCCATTATCTCTACTTTATCTGTCGGCAAGCCGAGCCGATTGGCGCGCATGGCCACCTGCTGGGGAGACTCCTCCCCAGTCACATAGAGCGTGCTTTGCTGTTCGGCCAGCGCACACAATGTCTGCAACAACAGAGTACTTTTACCGGCACCCGGCTCACCGCCCAACAGTACCGCGGAGCCCGGCACCAAACCACCGCCCAGGACCAAGTCCAACTCGCTGTTGGCAGTAGTAATACGGGGTATTTCAGCCAGCTCTATCTCAGCTAAAGTACTGATCTGCCCATCTGCTGCACCGGCGAATCCGCCGCCGCGCGCTACCGGCGCACCTTTGCCTAAGCGCACTTCGCTGAGGGTATTCCAGGCCTGGCATTCACTGCACTGGCCCTGCCATTTAGTGAAATCTGCGCCGCAATCGCCGCAGACATAGGCGCGCTTCTGTTTTGTAGCCACCGCCAATTCCTCGCAATAAATTATTTTCCATCAATTAAAAGAATACCTCAAAACTGTATGAATATACAGCTTCCTGCCCGCACTCGTCTCCACACTTCTTCTGACCTTTGATGGTTTCTGTTAAAGTGGTGGAATGTCCCTTTTTCCCGAGAAAGTCCTCACCCTATCGCCCACTCTCGCCGCCGCTATCGGCGTCGAAGAAGCACTGCTATTACAGCTGCTTGGCGACTGGCGAGCACTGCAAAGTGGCGAGCAGCGCGAAGGCTTCTGTTGGTATCAAATTGAACTCGCCCAGCTGCAACAATGCGCCCCGTTCTGGAGCAGCGAACAGCTGCAGCGACTGGTCGCAAGCCTCCATGAGAAAGGTCTTTTACTTTACCGAGGCGGCCGCATTGGCAGCGATAATCTATTCACTTTTGCATTTAATGAAGCGAGCGGCAACCACCGTCCAGCGGCAGTAACCGCTCCGCCGGCAGCGCCACCAACGGTGAGCGCAACCAGCCCCGCACCGGCCAAAACTATCGACAACAGCTGGCAGCCCAGTGAAGATGCACTGCGCCAACTCGGCCAACTCGGCGTAAGCCGCGAGTTCTCTATCACCCAACTACCACAATTTACCGCCTACTGGCGCGACCGCAATGTCTCGCGACACAGCTGGGAATCTAAGTTTATCAAGGAGGTTTGGCGCCAGTGGCAGCAGCAGATGAGTACCGACCAACGCCGCGCCGCAGAGCAGCCAATGGCTAATAACTGGCGCCCCTCCGCCGATGCTCTGCGCATTCTCATCGAACAGGGCGGTATCAACAGCAACTTCATTGAAGACGCAATCCCCGAGTTCGTGCTCTACTGGCGCGACCGCGGCGAACGCTCATCGACCTGGGATTCAAAGTTTATCAGCCATATCCGCCATCAGTGGCAGCACTATTGCGGGCTAATACAAAATGATCACGCCCCTCGGGTCATCAGCGCCGATTGGCAGCCCAACCCAGCGGTCTACGATTTGCTCGAGATGGCCAACATCGAACGCCGTTTCGCAGAGCAGTTGATAGCGGAGTTTGTGCTCTACTGGCGCGAAAACGGCAAACCCCAAAGCTCTTGGAGCAGTAAATTTTTACAGTTCGTCAAACGCCAATGGGCGCGCGATAACAGTGCAACGGTAGATAAATCTCATGGCCAAAACCACGCTCAACCATCAACTCGCCTCCGCAACCGCAGCTTTGTCGAAGACCTCACCGACCGCAGCTGGGCATCCTGACAGTGTAGCGCAACCGCCGTTATCCGCAGAGCTGATTGATGCGATCAACCAGGTATTTGCCTTATTTCGCGCCAACTACCACAACCAATACTACAGCGCTTTTGGCAATGACCAAGGCTCTGTCGCGATCACTAAAAAACTTTGGCTGCAAACACTGCGCAGTTTTCCCGCAGAGGTAATCTGTACAGCGGCCGAACGCATAATTGCCGAAAGTGAATATCTGCCAACGCTGCACAAAATGCTCGACGCCTGTCGCCGCGCCGGGCTGCCTGGCCAACTGCCAAGCCCGCTGGCGGCTTACCGCGAGGCTTGCAATGCCGCCAGCCCAAAAGCGGCACAGCAGTGGAGCCACGCCGCCGTCTATCTTGCTGGACGCGATTGCGGCTGGTATCGACTGGCCAACTTTAGTGAACGCCAAGTGTTACCTGAGTACAGCGAAATTTATCAGCGTTATGCCGACCGTGTTGCCGCCGGAGAGACCCTTGTGGTCGAGCCGCCACCGGCTCTAGAAGAGAGCCCTCACCGCCCCGCCAGTGTCGCGACAGCGGAACACAACATGGCGTCACTCAAAGCCCTTTTTGACTGACCCATGGCAGACCATCCAGCGCGAGAAATCTCTATGAGCAAGACACAGATCACACACAACTCCAGCGCTCGGCGTATGGCCAAAACGGTCCTCAATGGATTTAACAGCTACTTTGCCGATTATCTCAACGCTACCCTGGCAGCCAAAGCCCGCTTTGAGAAAGCTGATTGGCAAGCCGTACAACAAGCCAGTGTCATGCGCTTGGAACTCTATAAAGAGAAAGTCCATCAGACAGTGCAGTTTCTCGGCATTGTCACCAACCGCGACATCCGCTCACTGGATCTGTGGCGCCAAGCCAAATCTGCTTACTCGCAACTGGTCTCCAATTTCCCTAATTTTGAAATCGCCGAGACTTTTTTTAACTCTGTTTTTGCCGATGTCCACGACCACGATAAAATTGATGACGATATTATCTATGTGCTCTCATCGCAGAAGCTTACTCAACCGAGCTCTGAATACTCCATCTATATTCACTACCAAGGCAGCGACTGCCGCGACCTATTTCGACGCCTGCTCCAAGAGTCTGAGTTTTCGCTGCCTTTTGAAGATCTTGAAGATGACCTAGATGGCATTGTCGCCAATTTTGTCGCGCAACATGGCGAGCACTACAACAACGGTATAGTTGAGATTGGCATCGATTTACTGGAGTCAGTTTTCTACCGCGGCAAAGCTGCCTATATGGTCGGGCGCATCACATTAGATGGCGACAGCCATCCCATGATTCTCGCCATCCTCAACAATGACCATGGCAGCTGCTACGTAGACACTGCGCTGTTTAGTCAAGACGATATGAGTGTGATATTCAGTTTTGCCCGCAACCATTTTATGGTCGACGCTCCGCTGCCTTATCAGTACGCCCACTTCTTAAAACAGCTGATGCCCAAAAAGCGCGATTACGAAATTTACAACGCATTGGGCTTTCCCAAGCACGCTAAAACCGAGTTCTACCGCGAACTGGTCGGGCACCTGCGCAGCTCCGACGATCAATTTATTATCGCCCCCGGCATCAAAGGTATGGTGATGACAGTATTCACCCTGCCCAGCTACAACATTGTCTTTAAAATTATTAAAGATAAATTTGCCCCACCCAAAGAGGTCACCCACGAGATTGTTCGCGACCGCTATCGGCTGGTATCGCGCCACGACCGCATCGGCCGTATGGCAGACACCCAGGAATTCGACAATTTAGTCTTCCCGCTAGCGCGTTTTTCTCCCGAGCTAATTGAAGAACTAAAAACAGTCGCCGCCTCGCAAATAATTATCGATGGCGATCGCCTGATTATTCGTCACCTCTACACCGAGCGCTACATGACACCGCTCAATATTTATCTGGAAAACGCCGACGAAGCGGAGCAGCGCAACGCCATCGAAGAGTACGGCAACTGTATTAAACAGCTTGCCGCCGCCAACATCTTCCCCGGCGACATGCCGCTGAAAAACTTTGGTGTCACCCGCCACGGTCGAGTGGTTTTCTACGACTACGATGAAATCGAACTGCTCACCGACTGTAACTTCAGGCGTATTCCAGAGCCGGTTCACGAAGAGGACGAACTGCGCGCTGGCACCTGGTATACGGTTGGCCCACAGGATATTTTCCCTGAAGAATTTAGACTGTTCTTCTCTGGCAAACCAAAAGCGCGCAAGGTCTTTGAAGAGATGCACGGCGAGCTATACGACGTAGAGTTTTGGCACAACCTGCAAGAGAAAATACGCGCCGGTTATGTCGTTGATGTCTTCCCCTACCGGCGTGCCAAACGCTTTCGCCGCCACCAAGACGACGACCGATTACAGATCTACTCCAACTGAGTGGCAGCTAACCCTATAATTACCAAGGTTAAATACTCAACTAGAACCGCTCAATAATAATTGCAGGCGCCATACCACCTGCTGCGCACATGGTAACCAAACCGCGCTTTAAGTTGCGCCGCTCAAGTTCGTCTAGCACGGTGCCTATCAATATGGATCCTGTTGCACCAATCGGGTGACCAAGAGCGATAGCGCCTCCATTGACATTAACTCTATCGCGATCAAGGTTAAAATCACGTATAAATTTTTCTGCCACCACAGCAAATGCCTCATTGATCTCCCATAGATCAATGTCTTCGACAGATAAACCCGCTTTTGCTAGGACCTTTTTAGCTGCTGGCACCGGAGCATTGAGCATCAGTGTTGGGCTGTCACCCATATTTGCATAGGCGACAATCCTCGCTCGCGGGGTCCAATTTTGTTGTTGAGCATAGTTAGGTGATGCTAATAAGAGTGCGGCAGCGCCATCGACTACACCCGATGAATTACCGGCGTGGTGAACGTGCTTAATTTCTAAGCCAGGATACACTTTGTGCACCAAACCAAGATAGGTCGTTCCGCCTTCGTCCAATGAAATATCCGCGATTTTGGCAAACGATGGATTCAATGCTGCCAGAGAGTCAATGGTCGTATTGGGCCGCGGAAACTCCTCACCATCTAATGCCAAACTACCATCATCATTGAATACCGGTATCAAACTATTATCAAAGTAACCCTTAGCGATTGCATTTGCTGCACGCGACTGACTCAACACTGCGAGTCGATCTAACTCTAAGCGATCAATATTTTCCAGAGTAGCGATGACATCGGCACACACCCCTTGTTGGGGCTGAGGGTGAAGCTCTCGCAAATGCTTATTGCCACTGTCCATAAATAGTGGCAGCTCCATTCCAGATTTCTGTGCGGCCGACATCATCTCGCAACCACCGGCGATAACACAATCTTCCATGCCAGCCATCACAGAGGCAGCCGCTATATTCACCGAAGTAATCCCCGAGCCACAAAAACGATCGAGCGTGACTGCGCTACTGGTTACTGAATAACCCGCATCCAGTGCCGACATACGCCCCAAATCACCGCCATGCTCTCCGCGCTGCGCACTACAGCCCCAAACAATATCGTCGATCTCGGCAGTATTTAAATCATTGCGCTCAGCGAGTGCCGCCAACACAGTAGCCCCGAGACGCTGGGGGTGAATGTGCGCTAATGCACCCTTGCCAAGTTTACCGATACCACGTGGGGTTCTACAGGCATCAATAATCCATGCTTCATTCATATCTTCACTCGCTTTTTGTCAGATTTTCAAGATGCCACTAATTCGCCTAGCGACCGGACCAAACCGGCGCACGCTTTTGAGCGAAGGCTGTGGCGCCTTCGCGGGCGTCTTCGCTTGACAGCACTCTCTCAAGAAGCGGCTGTTGACGCGCAAACATTTCAGTAATCGACCAGTCTTGTGATTCAACTATCACTTGTTTGGTAGTGGCTACCGCTAATGGTCCATTAGCGGCAATTTTTGCTGCGAGCTTTTTTGCCTCTATGAGAGCTTCACCTGAGGCGGTAAGTCGATTGACAAAACCAAGCTCATAAGCGCGCTCAGCCGAGAACAACTCACCGGTCAGAGCCAACTCCATAGCAACACGATAAGGAATTTGTCGCGGGAAACGCAGTAGACCCCCGGCACCGGCCGCTAGCCCAAGTTTGGCTTCGGGTATTCCAAACTTTGCCTCCTCACTGACTACCAGCAGGTCACAGCTCATCGCTAGCTCGCAGCCACCGGCTAGCGCATAACCTTCTACCGCGCCAATCAGCGGCTTGCGCGGAGGCTTTTCGCACAATCCAGCAAAGCCACGCCCTTCAACGACGGGTAGCTCGCCGGCAATGAATGCTTTCAAATCCATACCCGAGCAAAAGGTGCCACCTGCACCGGTTAAAATCGCCACACGAATATCGTCATTGCTGTCGAGCTCATCCATCGCTGCTGCTACGCCGAAGGCGAGCGCTTTGTTGGCCGCATTTTTGGCCTCGGGACGATTGAGTGTCACCACCATCACACCATCTTGCACTGTTACTATGACTTCATTGGTCATCATCGTTTACCTCTGATTGTCGCCATTACCTAGGCTGCATGCGGATAGCGCCGTCCATACGGACACATTCGCCATTCATGTAGTCGTTATCGACCAGATAAGCCGCTAACTTTGCGATTTCAGCCGTTTTACCCAACCGCGGTGGATAGACCACTGAGGCCTCTAGAGCCTTGTAATAGGACTCTTCGACAGTATCAAACAAAGGCGTGTGAATCAGACCGGGGACAATCGTGTTAACACGGATACCATAGGGGGCCAGCTCACGAGCCATCGGCAGTGTCATGCCAACAATAGCGCCCTTGGTGGCACTGTAAGCCACCTGCCCTATTTGGCCCTCATAGGCAGCTACTGATGCTGTGTTAATAATGACACCGCGGCCACCGTCGTCATTGACAGGCTGATTAGATGACATCTTCTCGGCACTGAGCCGACACACGTTAAAGGTACCTACCTGGTTGATCATCACTACCTTGAGGTAGTCCTCCAGAGAGTGCGGACCCGCTTTACCGTAGGTTTTAGCCGCCATACCAATGCCTGCATAATTGCAAACAACGTGCAGCCCGCCCCATTTGGCAACCACAGCATCAAGCCCTGCCTGTACCGATTGAGAGTCAGTGACGTTGACGCTGTAGTAATCCACGTTGTCACCAAGCTCCCCGGCCAACGCAGTGCCACCCGGCTCATTGAGATCAAAGATCGCCACCTTGGCACCGTCAGCCACAAAGCGCTCCACAGTACCGCGGCCAAGTCCTGAAGCCCCGCCGGTGACGACGGCTATTTTTCCACTAATATCCATACAGACTCCTCCATTTCTAAACGAATAAAACAGTTAATTGAATAACTAACCCGGCGCGGCTTACTCGATTGTAGCGACGGCCATTTCAGCAAGGGGGCGGACCAATGCACCCATCTGGCTAGCTTTAGTACTTGAAGCATTACCATCGATATCACGCTTTTTAACTCCCTGCAAAATAGCGGCAAAACGGAAGATCCCAAACGCCAAATAAAAGTGCCAATTAGGTACGGATGCTATACCCATATTGTGGCAATATTCCTCAAGATACTCCTGCTCACTGGGTAGTCCTAGCGCACTGCGGTCAACATCACCCAACCCTGGCATAACACCACTATTGGGCATACGTAGTTGCATGCACTGATAAGCCAAGTCTGCAAACGGATGACCCAATGTCGACAGCTCCCAGTCGAGCAGTGCCACCACCTCCGGCTGATTAGCAGCAAACATCATATTGTCGAGCCTGAAATCACCATGAACAATTGCTATTCGGCCATCATCGGACGGCCGGTGTCTTGGTAGCCAATCGATTAAACGCTCCATATTGGCGATATGTTCGGTCTGGGCATCCCGATATTGGCGTGTCCATAATCCTATTTGACGTTCAAAGTAGTTGCCTGGGCGACCGTAGTTACCGAGCCCAACAGCATCGATATCAACACTGTGCAAATTTGCCATAACTCGATTCATCGCTGAATAGGCTTGTCCACGGTCAGCCAATGGCAGCTTGCTCAAAGTGGGATCCCAGTGAACGACACCATCGACGCACTCCATCAGGTAGAATAGGCTGCCGGTTACTGTACGATCTTCGCAGAGGTGAAATACCCTGGGTACGGGCACATCTGTAGGGGCTAATGCCGCCATTACACGGTACTCACGATCGACCGCATGCGCGGACTTCAGTAATTCACCGGGTGGTTGGCTCCTAAGCACATAGTGACCGCTGGCTGCATCAATCAGGTAGGTCGGATTGGATTGCCCATCAGAAAATTTGCTGGCGACTAAGGGTCCCGAGAAGCTCGGCACATGATGGCTAAGGTAGCCTGCTAAACGCTCGCAATCTAATTCAAAAGAACGGTTCATATTCATAGTCTCAGCAGCTAATTTACTGTTGGCTGTAGCGGTTAATCACTAATTTACCCAGAGCCATTTGGTGTACCTGATCCGGGCCATCGGCCTGACGACACCAGCGTGCGTAATTAAATGCCTCGGCCATGAAATAATCCTCTGTCAAGCCGCCAGCGCCGTGGATCTGCATACAGCGATCAATAATGTGCTGCACTGTTACCGGCACTGTTATTTTAGTCGCTGCGATCATATCCAAGGAGGCCGAGACGCCCTGCTCATCAATCTTGCGAGCCGTGTCTAATACCAATAGCCGCAACATCTGAACCTCAGCAAAGGACTTAGCGACATCTTCGCGCAAAGATTGATGCTGGCTAAGCTGGCGACCAAAAGTAGTTCGCTCTACAGCCCGCTGGGACGCAAGCTCTAATGAACGCTGTGCTGCACCAACAAGCCGCATACAGTGGTGCATCCGACCAGGGGCCAACCTTCCCTGGGCTATCTCAAAACCACGCCCTTCACCGAGCAATACGTGATCGAGCGGTACCCGCACATTATCAAACAGCATTTCGGCATGACCGCCAGGGGCGTCGTCATATCCCAGCGTTGTCAGCGGCCGCACCAACTTGACGCCCTCGGTTCCGCGTGGAACGATTACCTGTGTCTGCTGCAAATGCCGATTGGGATTATCAGGATCGGATTTGCCCATCACGATATAAAACGCAGTCGCATCGTACATAGCGTTGGTGATAAACCACTTGCGCCCATTGAGTACCCAGCTGTCACCATCGCGACGAATCTGCAACTGGATATTGGTGGCATCACTCGAAGCGACCTGTGGTTCGGTCATCGCATAAGCAGAACGAATCTCACCAGACAGTAACGGCATCAGCCAGCGCTCACGCTGCTGGTCGTTTGCGTAATTCATGAACACTTCCATGTTGCCGGTGTCAGGCGCGCTACAATTAAACACCTCTGGCGACCAGCCAACCCTGCCCATCTGTTCGGCGAGTGGTGCGTAATCTTGGAAAGAAAGACCACCGTGCTCACAGTAATGGCCATGTTTTTCTGGGATAAAAAGATTCCACAGACCTGCACTTTTTGCCTTGGCCTGGAGTGTCTCAATTAATGGCAACTTACTAAAACGGTTCGTCGAACCGCGCAACTGCTCTGCATAGCAGTGCTCATTGGGGTATATATGCTCACTCATAAATTTGGCAAGCTGGTTCTGCAGCTTCAGCGACTTTTGACTAAATTGACTCATGGTATCTTTTTACCTCGCTGGATAGCGCTCCATTTAATGGGATAACCGCTCGGGCTGTGCGAACAGTTTGCCGCTGCTACCACTTTAATGCTGTAAAAAAAGGGCCGCCTCTTAACCGCTAAACCTAGCAAAGAGACAGCCGATAAAATGCACTGAACTGAAGTGCAATGGGGGGATACTTAAAGCCCGCAGACGTGGAGAATCAACTCGCCGCCGCCCGCGGGCAGTTTAAACTGCCGTTATACTATGTAGTGCACAGTATATGTTGACAGTTTCTACCAGCTAAAACGCATGCCGCCTTCAATACCGATAGTGCGTGGCTCGCCATAGAACGACATTACCCAGAGATTAGCGACTGGCAGTTCACCAATACGATAGATCTCATCTGTGAGATTTTTACCGTAGAGCCGTACCCACCAGCTGTCATCATATGAGGTATATGTAGCGGAGAGATCAACTAAAGTTCGCTCATCAGTAACACCATCGGGCGTATTGGGAACAGAGGTATAAGCATAAACAGCTTCATCCTCGTAGTTGACGCCTAAGGCTAGATCCAATGTACCTTCTGATAGCGGAATGTTATAGGCAAGCCCTACGTTCCACATCAACTCAGGTGCTCGCGCGACTGGGTTACCACTCAAGTCAGTATCAATAGTCCCATCAAAGGTGGTGTCAGCTTCAAATGAATCGAACTCAGCGTCCAATATACCTACACTACCGGTTAGCGTCAGGGCATCGTTAATTAGCCAAGCACCCTCCAGCTCAAGACCCGAAACCTCAATCTTCGCTGCATTGAAGAAGCGGGTCTCCTGGAATGTCTCACCCTCGTCAATTGTCCCACTACCATCGCGATCTGCCTCGACTGTCGCCAGCAATTGCTGCTGAGAATCATCGTACACCACGCTGAAGGCGGTAACATTCATACGTACACGGTTATCAAGAAATTCCGAACGCAATCCAATCTCGAATGAGTCAGCCGTTTCCGGGTCGGTCGGCCGGGCCTGGACAGGCTCAATAAGGTTGCCACCGGTACCAGTTTGATCGTTATAGACACCGCTTTTGAACCCGTGCGAGTAGGTCACGTAACCGTATAAATCGTCGCTGAATTGATAACCCCCAGTCAGTCGATAAGTAGGCTCTTTCCAGGTTTCACTGTCACGCACTACGCCTGTAGAAAAGCGCTCAAAGTCAGCAGCCGCCAAGGGCTCACCCAACTCCTGCCAAGTCAGACCTTCCTCTAAAGCTGGAACAAAGACTTGGTTGCGCCCGACCCAAGATTTCTTCTCCTTGGTGTAGCGGACGCCCGCACCTAGAGTTAAACGATCGCTGGCATCCCAAGTTCCATCCCAGTAGATAGCTGTCGCAGAGGCGTCCTGACCGTTAGACAATACTTGTGGGTTGTTATTAAAGAAGCGGCCATCACCGAACACCTCCGTTGCGTCCAGCGTTAAATCCACGAATCCGAGAACCTGGGCAACCGAGAAAACTGTATCATCGTCTTGATAAAATGCACCCGCAACCCAGTTAAAATCACCGCTGTAGTCGGTTGCCAAGCGCAATTCGATTTGAGAGGTTTCGCGGTTATCCTGGCGATTCGCATCGAACAATGACAAACCCGGCTCTCCGGTATAGGTACTGGGGAGCCATGAGTCTGTCTCGCGTTGGCCGGCAAACGTGGTGAGTGTATATTCGTCATTGAGCATCCAGTCAACATTCAAGAAAACTCCGTCGACGTCGATAACATGACCGCGATCCATGCCAATCAAGACGTCTTCTCGCCCCGTCGCAGCAGCGCGATCAAAAGGATTGCCTGAGTCACGGGTAAACCCGAGAGAGTTAAAGACATATTCACCATCGGGAGTGCCATTAATTGACGGAGGCGCATCACCACGGTCACGTACCATCTCATAGGTTAGATTGACATCGAGAGCATCACTGGGCTGCCAGCGCAGCTTTAAACGACCACTGAAGACATCATCGCCACCATACTCTTCACCACTACCGGCACCGGAAGTTCCCACATCTGGGTGACCAACACCAAAGTCCGCTATCGAGTCGTAGCTAGCACCAAGCTCATAAATTCCATCCGATTTCATCTGCAGTGCTGCAATGCGTAAAGCCAACGTGTCACCGAGATCAAAATTAAATACACCTTTAAACTCACGGCGACCAAAATCTGCTAATTTAGCACTCACATCTGCCGTATTCTCACCTAGTTGAGGCTTTTTGGTTTTAACATTAATAACACCGCCAGTAGTATTTTTACCAAATAGGGTGCCCTGTGGACCACGAAGTATTTCAATTGCCTCAATATCGAGCATTTCAATATTTGCAGTTTGAATGTGCGGGATAACAAAGTCATCGACGGTAACGCCGACCTGATTTTCATAGTAGACAATGATGCCGTTTTGCCCGACACCACGAATAGCGAAGTTAGCTGAATTGAACCCTGGGTTCTTTCCGCCACTCACATTGGGCGCCAAGGCTGCAATATCGAGAAGATCTCGCGGCACCAGGTTATCAATCTGCTCTGATGATATTTGCGTCAATGCCACTGGCGTTGACTGCGCATCAGTCTGAGCACGTCGCGTTGCTGTTACGAGCACCTCTTCCAGTTTCATTGCCTCTTGCGCAGTGGCCAAATAAGGCACGCCGGCCATGGCGAGAAACGGCGCCATTTTAAGAATCGAGGCTTTTTGTAACCATCTTTTTGAATTTGTTTTCATGATTCTACTCCGTTAATTAAAGTTTTTTTGTACCCTCTTACTCCTCCACATAATTCTCAGCGCTAGTAATCGGAAAAGATGCAACTAGCTACTGAGAGATGTCCTCCTCCAACTCAAATGCGACTAAAACGTTGCCTGGCATATGGTTGTACATTCCATATCCAGAGGTCATAAACATCATGCCGCGGTCAAAAACTGGCCCTGAAGCACCGCTGAATGATCCGCCGCGAGCGATTCGACCTGCGACAGTAGTAAAGTCTCGCAGGGCGTTAAATTCCCAAGCAACTTGTCCGGTATCTTGGCGGTAGGCGCGCATACGGCCATCCATCGATCCGCCTACTACGCCACCAACAATCGCAGACGCGGCGGCAGAAAGACCAGGATCGCAGAACTCTGAGCCGTCACAGAGATCTTCGGTCTTGTTGAACCAACGCCGTTGTCCGGTGGCAACATCGACGGCGAACATCCCGGGGAAGGCTTCTCCCGGCCAGCGCGGGCCTCCGTAAAAATCTGACATCGGCACATATAACGTGTCACCGGCTAAGGTCATGCCAAAATGGACACCGCCCTGAATACCACCGCGGCCGAGCTTGTTCTTCCAGACCAGCTCACCCGTATCGGGGTTAACCGCATGGACTACTCCAGACTTCTGACCACCGATCAACAGATCTCCATTCTCTAGACCCGTCGCTAATAAAGTAGCCGAGCCAAAGTCGTAATCCGGTCCGTCTTCTTCCGGGCAATTGATTCGATCGGCGGTTTCGCAACTGATATTCCATGCATCGCCAGGGGTAGCCTGATAATGCCAACGCTGTTCTCCATCGTTTAAGGCCATTGCTATCAATGCGTCACTAGTGGCAGCAGCGGGCGACGAGTAGCTCTCACCAGTGCCCACATAGAGCTGGCCACGCGCTAAATCAACTACTGGCGTGCCCCACACAGGGGCCCCTGACGCGGCCCAGGTTGGTGTACCTACCGCATTAGCGCCAACCACTTCGGCGGGCTGAGGAATGGTGTAACTGACCCAAGCGCGCTCGCCGTTGGTCGCGTTGTAAGCCACTACGCCACCACGAAAGGTACAACATTCGTAGTCGGATGCCGCTGCCGCAACTACTTCAAGGGACGACATGGCCACATATAACTTGCCCGCAACCAGTGCCGGTGCTGCTGTGATAGTTAGGCTCGGGTGTGCATCGGGGCGATCGCGCCAAACCAATTGGCCAGTACGTGCATCAACCGCATAGACATTGCCAGTTAAATCTCCAAAGTAAGCCATTGGCTCGGCACTACTCTCGTCGGGCTGCCAAGGTGAGACAACTATTCCGGTGCGCACCTCAGAAACTGTTTTGAACACCCAACGCACACAGCCTGTTGCTCGATCCAAGGCATAGACTTGCCCGGACTGGCTGCCGACAAATACTGAATTACCTGCGACAGTTGGTTGCGAACGGGCCCTGCTGGAATTAGGGAAATCAAATACCCACTTAATTTGAAGTTGGTTAATATTATCGATGCTTACAGTGGTTAGTGACTCATCAAAAAATCGAGTATTACTGTGATCAACACCCCACCCCTGAACGCTCGGTGGCTGACCCAGATCAATCTTCGATTCTTCACACATCTTCAATTGTGACTCGGTGTCATCTCCAACCTGTTTGCCGGTGATGAACTCAGCAAGCACGCGACGCTGGTTACTATCTAAGGATTTGGCTTGGGCCTGCATGACCCCCGACTCCATAGCCTGCAGCACCGAGCTAGCCGATAACTCTTGAAGCATCGCCAGCGGTGGCGCCTTGGCAACACTGCCAAGATGACAATGCAGACAGTTTTGTTGAAGCAATGCTTCGCCTGGGTGAACGGATTTTGGGTCTTGGTTAGCCGACGCAAACGGGATAACAATAGACAACAAAAGGATTACTAAACTTGTCGCGATAGTTCGCATGGCTGTCTCCTTTGATCCAAGGTGGGTCTAATTAGTATTCGCGGTATCCAGCAATCCCAGGCGACGCTCCAACTCGACATGAAAATGCCGCAACCGTTGCTCTTGCTCGCCCCAAAGCTGCCCAGCGAAGGCAGCGCTGCGCATGCCCTCCTGCACCAGCGGCAAAAATGCCGCATCTTGGCTAAGTACCAGACCGAGATTTGGGTCCTCACTGATCAAGTAGTGTTCAGTCTCTGGCCTAGTTTGACCAGAGACGTCGGTGCCCTCAGGCAACCCCATCCATGCCGGCGGGCAGTAGTCTGGGTCCTGGACAGGGAACATCAACGTCATGGTGTCGTACCAGAACTTGCCGGGATCAGTCTCGTGCGGCAAGAATCGCATCAAGAAGATCGCCTCGGGGTGGCAGCCAATCTGAACATTGGGGAAAATACCGGTCGCCCAACTGTCCGACAGCTGGCCGTCGGTGAATCGTTCGTAGCCCAGACCCAGCCGGTCAGAGCGAGCGCGCTTAGCCTGTTGAATAGCCCCACGGACATCTGCCGCCGTGCCACTAAATGTCTCCGGATCCACACCTGCATCGCGCAACATGTACTGAAGACCTTCATTAACCGTGAGTTGATCGTGGTGGCGCGGGCTCGGCTGTCCTAACGGCACGATCATCCTGCTAGCGCCATTGGGATAGAGATCATACTGGACATTAAGATCGGCCATCACGCCACGCGTTTCAGGATGAATCGCATGCAGGTGATAGCTCTCATAGAAAGCCTCTACCCCCACCTTCCAGTTCGCACCCCATTCACTACGCACGTGGCGAACAGGTACCATTTGATCAATCTTGTAAGTTTCCAGGTAACCCTCTGGCAATCCAAGGCTGGCCACTAGCGGTTTCGGCTCTGAGTTTAAGGTGATAAAAATCAGTCCTGCAAACAATTCACATTCAACCGATGTCAAGCTGGGGCGGTGGCAGATCACTTCAGGCTTGAACGTCTCCTCATCGGTGATACTGCGCAGCTCACCGTTATTGTTAAAGCTCCAGCGGTGAAAAGGGCAAACAAATACGCGTTTCTTTTTGCCGCGCTCTTCCAGCACTAATCTCGATCCACGATGAGGACAGACGTTATAAAAGGCTCTAACGCCGTCATCTGTCAGTGTGACAATGATCGACTCATGGCCAACACGGAACAAGAAAAAGTCACCAACGTCCTTCAGGTCCGCTTGACAGCCAGCAATGAGCCAATCTTGCGACCAGATCTTCTCCCACTCCAGCTGAGCGTAATCCGCATCAAAATATCCACGCGTTTCATGGATTCGTGTTCCATTATCAATGTCTGGCTGCTTCGCCTCCAAACTATCTAGCGGCGCATCGGGATCAATAACAGCTACAGGAATATTGTTACTCATCACAACCCTCCTCCTCTGGATTCAGCGGGGTAAATACCGGAATCCACTGCTCGTCTTCTTGTTGAATAAATTTAACGCCAACCCTCATACCGCAACGCAACTGCTCGGCATCGCACTCGACGATGTTTGACATCAGCCGCACCCCTTCGTCCAAATCAATCAACGCGACTGCCAATGGAAGCTGATCTGGTGCCATAGCCGGCGCCTTGCGTACCAGTGTGTAAGTAGCAATACGGCCAAGACCCGACGACTGGACCGAGGCTAAATTGCTGCTACCGCATGCAGTACAAAACAGTCGCGGATAAAATTGAAAGTGCTGGCACTGGTTACACCGCTGCACTAGCAACTGCCGATCATTACAAGCGGCTAGATAAACTACGGCGTTAGAATCTTGTGCGGGAGCTGTAACGGTCATTTCAATGACCTCGCCCAAGGATTAACGACGAATGGCTGGACATAATGCCGCCCTGCGCATGCAGCAAAATATGGTTGACGTCGGTCTGCTGGCGCTCACCCGCCTCGCCACGAAATTGCTTTACTGCTTCAGTTACAGCAAACAAGGCACCGGGATTGCCCGGGTGGCAGTGTGAGAGCATGCCGCCGTGGGTATTGACCGGTAGAGCGCCATCGGGGCGCGTTGCACCCGACTGCAAAAAGGCACCGCCCTCACCCTTGGCGCAAAAGCCAAGATCTTCAAGCTGTATTAACAGTGCGATCGAGAAGCAATCATAGAGCTGAGCTATATCAATTTTCTCAGGGCCAAGCCCAGCTTGAGCATAAGCCATGCGCCCAGATTCAGCTGCTGCCGAGGTCGTTAAAGAGGGCGCTTGGCTAATGTGTTCATAGTGGTGGGCTTCTCCGTAGCCGAGCAACTCCACTGCTGGTTGTGCCATATCCGCCGCCCGCTCGGTACGGGTCAGAACCAGTGCTGCTCCGCCATCGGAGACAATCGAACAATCGAGTAGCCGTAGGGGGTCTGCAATCAGTGGTGACGCGAGTACATCAGCTACACTAACTAGATCGCGGTACTGAGAGGTGGGATTATTTGCGGCCCATGCCCGCGAGGAGACCATCGCCTCAGCCAACTGCTCCTCGGTTGTCCCATAGGCGTCCATGTGAGCTCGAGCGATCAGGGCATAATAAGCTGGCACAGTTGGGCAGTAAGGCCTCTCATACACTGGATGGCCACTGCTAGCCTGCACCCTCAGCGCCTGCTCACGGCTTAATCCACTGCGCATACTATCGGCCATCGCTACTACAACGGTATCGGCCAGCCCCGCCTCGATTGCCATTGCCGCGTGATGAATCGCGGTAAACGTAGTTCCGCCGCCGGTCGCAACGCTCAGACAGTGTCGCGGGGTAATACCTAAATATTCCGCCGTTGCCTCCGCGTGATACATCAATGGTGCTACTAAGGAGTTACTGGTAATCAAACCATCAATATCACCAACACTCAGGCCCGCATCAGCGCATGCACCCACTACGGCAGTAGCACCGAGTTCCATCGGCGAGCGATCCTTGATCACTCCCAGCTGGGTCTCGGCCATACCCACAATAGAGACACTGCGCGATTTCATGACGCTTGTCCTGTTGGTACGTTAAAAGCCACTGTTACTTGGCCTGGCGCCACGTTGTCGCCGTGCTGATTTTCTAGCCGCACTTCAATCACTGCAGTAGAGTGCTCGTGATCGACTGCGATTATCTCTCCACTGACCTTGAGCACATCACCTACATAGGTAGCTGCACGATTAGAATACTCAATCGAGCGAATAGTGCCTTGATCACCCAGCCACTCGTCAACAATCTGGTGCAGCCAGTCGCCTAACATCGGGCCGGCAAGCACTAAACCGGGGTAGCCCTCCACTTCGGTGGCATAGGGCAGATCAAAATGTATGCGATGGCCATTCCACAACACAGCGTTGTAGAGCATCAACTGGACGTTGTCCGGCTCAAATTCCCGACTGGGCAGCTGTTCCCCGACTGCGAGTTCATGGCTCATCTGAGAATCCTCGTAGTCTCTTCAACAATGACCAATTCCCCGGCATCGTCTCTAATCTCCTGCACCAAGCGATAAAAGATTAACGGGCCTGATCGACCAGCTTTCTCATAGATATCATCGAGGGTGCGCACTGACGTCAGCCACATCTCGGGATACACCGGCTTGTAATAGGTAATCTTCAAGCCGCCAGCCATTGCTCGGGTCAGGGGAAAGACAGGGAGCAAACTATCGACTGATACTCCGTCTGGAGTCAACTTATCGAGTTCGACAACATCCCAAAATAGAGGGATATGGAACATCGGCGGAGCGACATCGCCGCGTAAATATTTAGTTTGGCGGTTGCCAGTGGCAACGGCATATTTACGAATATCCCTACGGGTTACGTACTCGCGCTGGGGCAGACTTGAACGCCCAATATTAGCCAGCAACTCTGGCGTAAGTAAGCTGCTCATACGTCCCTCCCGCTATCCTTCCAGTAAGGGTCACGGAGCATCCGCTTGAGAATTTTTCCGGTCGGCGCTTTGGGCAATTCGACAACGAAATCGATACTTTTGGGCTTTTGGTAAGACGCCAAATGACGCCCCGCTTCAGCGATCAACTCCTCTTCACTAGCTTGCAAGCCAGGCTTGAGCACCACAACCGCTTTAACCGACTCACCCCAGACATCATCAGGCACGCCAAATACGGCTGATTCCAACACCGCAGGGTGCTGATGAAGCGCCGACTCAACTTGCGTACTGTAAATGTTTTCACCGCCTGAGATAATCATGTCTTTGGCGCGATCGACAATATAAACGTAACCCTCAGCATCCCAGACGGCGATATCGCCGGTCCACATCCAACCATTGCGGAGAGTCTGCGCGGTTAATTCGGGGCGACGCCAATAACCCACCATGTTGGCACCTGACTTAACTATAACCTCACCGGCGGTAGTTCCATTTTTTGGGACTGGAACGCCCTCAGCATCAACCACCTGCAAGTCAGTGACAAAACCTGCTCGGCCGCACGAAGCAAGCCGCTGCGGGTTGTCACCGACAATGGCTTTTTGGTGGTCCTCTTGAGATAAAAAGCTCATAGTGACGCCTTCGGTCTGGCCGTAGCCCTGGATAATGGTACCGGGAAAGGCCCGCATCGCCGCTTCAACAACGGCCGGAGGCATTGGACCACCACCGTATTGAAAATTACGCAAGCTACTCAAGTCATATTGATCAAAATTATCCACCGCCATCATCCAGTTGATCATAGTAGTGATGCCTAAAAAGGCAGTAACTCGCTCACGCTGAATCACCTCCAGAGCCAATTTAGCGTCAAAATTAATCAATACAACTGGGCAGCCGTGAGCCATATAATTAATGGCCAAGGCGACTGGGATATGAAACATCTGACCGGTTAACATGTAGACATCGGTGGGTAAGATGCGCTCAGCGACAGTTTGATTGACCATTCCCATGAAGACCGAGTAGTGGGTATGTAGCGCGCCCTTGGACTGCCCAGTGGTACCCCCTGTGTAAAGAATCAACATGGGATCGGTCGGCACTACCTCTACCTGAGTGACCGGCGCTGTGTCCATTGCCGAAGCAATCGCCAACTCGTAATCACAACCTGGCTGCTGGCTAAACATAAGCCACTGTTTACAATCAGCAATACCCCGAAGCGAGACAACCTGTTCGCGGTACTCCTCTGCAGCGACAACCAGCGAAGGCTCACCGTCAGCTAAAACGTTCAGCAACTCCGGCTCGCTAAGCCGCCAATTAAGGGGCATAACGATCAAGCCACTAGCGGCAGCCGCGTAAAAAATCTCCATGTACTGGATGCAGTTTTTTGCCAATATGGCAACTCGATCACCCTTGCGGAGCCCAAATTGGCCGGCAAATATGCCCGATAACGCGTCAATTCGACGATCCAAGTCGCCAAACGAAATACGCCGGTCATTCATCACATCGATCAATGCATCCCTATCGGGATTAACTCGAGCAATTTTTTTTGGAATATATCCGATATTCATCTCTGGTCACTTAATATTGGCTATCGAGGTCTAAGTGACGCTGGGCAATTTCCCAACCGCCCCCGTTGCGCACCAAGGTATCGCGATAGACACCGACAGTGAGTAACTTGGTGACCCCGTTCTCGGTTGCAAAAAGTGTCAGGTTGGAGATTGACTCCACGCTATCGCCCTGTACTCGCAAAATCGTATTAGAAATCACGTGACGTCGCACATCCTTCTGTCCGGCCATAGCGCCCTCATACAAATCCATCACCGCCTCTTTGCCAGAGAATGGCCCCATTACAGGGCTACCGACTACCTGAATGGAGAGGACAACGTCTTCTGCTAAGCAACTACTTAGCAACGCAAGGTCACGGGCGTCATAACCATAGGAAGCGGTAGCTAAAAGCTCGCCTATCGCCAATCGATCGTCTGCTGACAGCATGATGTAACCCCTTTAATTATCACTCCGGTCATTCCGGCGTGTTTATTAGTCGGACTTTGCGCCCTATTCGTGTTCAAGATAACTTTCTTGCTTGCGCATAGCAAGTAAAATACACAAAAAATTTTCAACTACAATAATTGAGCCTAGACACCTCGGCGAAATAGTTAGAAAAACTATTAGCTTAAACTGCCAAATCTAGGCCAAGCCACAAAGCCTTTGTTCGCTTAAGCAATAAGCTCGAGTATGCCGCTAGTGTGCAGTTTCTATAAAATCTAGCAGCGATTCAATATAAGCCTCGCGCTCCTCTATAAAGGGCGCATGACCACTATCGGGATATTCGATACCCTTGGCCATTGGGTGGTTGTCCGCTACCCAACGCGAAATGTCAGGTGCAACAAACCCGTCTTGTCCACAGATATACGAGAGGATTGGCACTGTTAACTGCGCCAAGGTTGCGCGCTGATCAAGCTCACCCAGCTCACCAAGTGTACGTGAAGCCCTCGCTGAAGAAGCAAGAAAGCTACTGGCCATCCACGCTGTCTGCTCGACAGTGACAGGCTTGGCGCAGACCGCGTGAGCCAGCTGTGAAAGGACATTGATTCGGTCGGCGTCTATAGCCGCCACCGTACCGGCGACATCAGCCGCAGTACCACCCAGAGCAAGATCTGGCTTTTGCGTGTAGATCGGCGTAGCCCCTGCGGTTAACACCAATCCGCGACAACGAGACCCGAGGGTATCAGCGGCTGCCACAGCGACCGCGCCACCGAGCGACCAGCCATTGATAAACATGCGATCAAGCTTCAAGTGGTCAGCTAAAGCCACAGCGTCACTGGCGATAGCTTCTATTCCCATATCAGCAAAGTCATGATCAGAGCGCCCACAGCCGCGGTGGTCAAAAGTTATCACCCTCAATCCAGCCGCCAATAGTGGAATCAACACGCCATCCCATACACGCCCACTCATGCCCCAGCCGTGCACCAGCATGAGCACCTGCTCACCAGCACCATGATCTTCGTAATATATCGACTTATCACCATCCACAGCTAGTCTGGCCATAATTTAATGCCTCGCAGATTTTAAGGACGCCAATATGGTGTCCTCTAAGAAGGAGAACAGTGGATCCATTTCAATTGCCTCAGCAGCAACAACCCACTGGTAAATAGTCCCGAACATTGTCGAACAATAACTGATGGCAAAATATTTGGCACTGACTCCGGCATCAATATCACCATCTTCGACACCTTGTTTAACCCAGCGGACTAAGTCGCGCTGGTAGATTTGGTGGTGACGAGCCAATTTTCCTCGAATATCAGACTCCTCGCCAAGCGATTCATACCAGAGAATATACATAGCACGGAGGTAATCTGGCTGCTGATCAAAAATATCACGCTGCGCATGGAGCGCCGCAACAATCGCTTTCAGCCCCCTTTTACCGGCCACGTAATTACTCAGATGACTTTTCCACAGCTCATCGAACTTATTAAAAAGCTCGATCCACAAGCCATCTTTAGAGCCAAAACGGTAGCTCGCCAAGCCGCGACTGTAACCAGCCCTTTCACCAATATCTTTTAATGTTGTCTTTGCCGTTCCGCGTTCATTAATAAAGTATACCGCCGCCTCATACATCCGCTTATCCGAAAGCGCACTCCGTTCTGCTTGGGTACTTGAGACACCAACACTCTCTATAACTCCGTTTTTTCCTGCCACCCTACTCTCCGTTACTCTCATTTCTCAAATATGCAATGATCTGCCTACTCTGGCAACAGTTCTCCTGCCAGAAACCGCTCCCGAATCCGTTTTTTATCAACCTTGCCAACGCTAGTGCGATCCAGCTCAGCGACAAACAGCCAGTACTCAGGGACCCAAAAGCGTGCCACCAAGTCCTGCAGAAAAACTCGGAGCTCTGAGGCTTTTAATGTACTACCTTTCTTAGCCACCACCAGGGCAAATGGCCGCTCTTGCCACCGTTCGTCTGGTATAGCAATGACAGCAACCTCATCAACCTCGGAATGAGTTAAAAGCACATCCTCGAGATCAAGCGATGAAATCCACTCGCCACCAGACTTGATAACATCCTTTTTGCGGTCAGTTAATTGCACAAAACCACGCGAATCAATATTACCAATATCACCGGTGCGCAGCCACCCGTCTTCAGAACAAGGGCTATCGTCCACTTCAAGATAACCACTCGCCACCCAGGCACCGCGCAGCTCTAACTCGCCAATAGTACTCCCATCGCTGGGTAGCGGCGCACCCGCCTCATCCACAATCCTTACGCTAACGCCGGGTACAGGACGACCGCTTTTCAGCTGCCATTCAATCGGTTCACGTCCGTCCAGCATTTTTGGCGGATGCGACAGCACACACATCGGACTTGTCTCTGTCATACCCCAGCCTTGGATAACGGGCACCTGCCAGAGCTGATCGACACGCTTAATCATTGCCGAAGGAACAGCCGATCCACCACAAATTATGGATCGGAAGCAACTCAGATCGAGAGGTTGTCTATCGTGTTCACGCAGCAGGTCACCGAGTACTGTTGGCACCAAAGCAGTTAAAGTTGGCTTCGCGGCCTCAATCATTACACGCAAATGGCCGACTTGCGTATGCGGCCCGGGCATCAGCATATCCGAGCCAGAGAGCCAACCACTGTAAGGAAACCCCCAGGCATTGGCATGAAACATCGATGGCAGCATCAAAATTATGTCTCGTTCGCAAACGGCAAAACTGTCCACTGATCTGGACGCCAGCGCATGCAAATAGGTCGTCTTCTGGCTGTAGACAACTCCCTTGGGATTACCCGTTGTACCGCTGGTGTAACAGATGCCTGCGGCCTGGTTCTCATCCACCTCAGACCAAGCGTACCGATCTGAATGTCCAGCAATAAAGTCAATAAACGAAACCACACGCGAATCGTAAGCTAAACCTCCCTGCGGGTCGACGACGATAATTTTTCTTACTTTAGGAATCGACGCCAGCACCGGCGCAAATTGATCTTCTAAGCGTCCATCAACCAAAACAAACTGGTCGTTTGCGTGGTTAATAATGTAACTGATCTGCTCCGGGGCCAAACGGCAATTTACCGTGTGCAATACCCCTCCCATGGCTGGCACTGCGAGATAAGTCGACAAGTGAGCGGTACTGTTCCACATGAAGGTACCAACCACATCTGCATTAGCTAGACCCTCTGCGGCCAACGCATTTGCCAACTTTGCAGCGACGGCCACTACCTCAGCATAGCTTGACCATGTTACGCTCTCGCCATTGTAATCACCTATGCGGCTATCCGCAAAGTGGCGACGGCCGAACTCAAGTAGCGCAGTAGCACCTAGAGGCGTATGCATCATGGTACTTAGCATTACCACTCACCTCGCGTTGCGCAGTGCGCCTCTTCGAGCAATGCAGGCACGTCGTACTCCAAACCAGCAGCGTAGGCGGTATTAGTCTTGCCCGCACAATAGAGCCCGTACGAACCCTCTATAATTGCGGCTAAACGCCACGAGGCTAGAGCGATGTAATAACCCATATTGTCAAGCGGGCGCCCGGTTAATTCCGACCAGTGCTCAGCCAACTCTCGCCGGCTTAATACGCCATCGAGCCGAGAGATCGCTTGCAAATGTTTAAACGCAGGGGGCACCGAGCTGCGTTGATTCCCCCAGAATAACAACGCCAACGCCACATCCATGGCGGGCTCACCCACAGTGGCAAGCTCCCAGTCGATAATCGCGTTAATCCGCGGCTGATGGCGGTCAGCAAGTGTATTATCGAGATGGTAGTCGCCATGGATCAGCGCCGGGCGATCAGCTTCTGGTCGGTGCTTTAGAAGCCAATCGCTTAGCTCAAATAATTTCGGTAATTCACGTACAGCCTGCTCAGCACGCACTTTTGTCCAACGAGTGATTTGCCGTTCGACAAAACCCGCCGGGCGCCCGAGCATATCCAGGCCATCTGTAGGCCATTCAATACTGTGGACTGCAGCAAGCTGGGCCATTAAATCCTTCCCAAGCAGATTGGCAGACTCAACGGGGTCACCATAGGCAGCCGGTAGTGTGTCAGTAATAGCGACACCATCTATAAATCGTTGCACCAAGAATGCCTGTCCAATCACACTAGCATCTCCGCACCACGCCAGTAGCTCGGGTGCGCGCGCCACACCGTGGGCAATTGCGAGAGCCTTTGACTCCCGTTCAATCCCGCGCGCCGATGTTGGCGAAATCGACTCAGCCGGCGGTGTGCGCACTACACAGCGGTTGTCGCCATCGGAGAACAACCAAGTTTGGTTCGAGTTGCCACCACTCAGGGCTTTGACAAATTCAACATCTGACCATCCTAGTTCTGCCCGCAGCCATAACGACAGCTTACCCTGCAACTCATTCACGTGGCAGTGCTCCAAAACTGGCCAACAGCCCGCCATCTACCGGAATGATCGCCCCCGTCATGTATCGACTTTGGGCCACCCAGTACACTACCATGGCAATATCTTCCTCTTCGCCAAACCGCGCAACTGGAATTTTGTCCTTCATACTTTGTAGTGCACGGTCACTCAAGCCAGCAGTCATCTCGGTCTGCACCAAGCCCGGCACTACCAGGTTCGCAGTAATTCCCCGGCGACCCAATTCAATCGCCAATGCCTTAGTCATGCCCGACAGTCCTGCTTTACTCGACGCATAGGCAACGTCACCAGCAAACCCGCGGAACCCAACTACGGCACCAATATTAATAATACTCGCTCCAGCCTTGAGGTTTGGCGTGACAGCACGCACGGTGTTAAGAGGTCCAGATAGATTAACATCAAGAACCGCCTGCCAATCCTCGTCACTCAAGCTGCTGACACGTCCGCCACGATGTAATCCTGCATTATTGACCAACACATCAATCCTTCCAAAGCGAGCCAATACCTCGGAAACCACGGCCTTGACTGCAGCACCGTCCGCAACATCAACCATTAGACCGACAGCCCGCTCGCCAAGTGACTGCGCGATCTCCTCCACCGCACTGCCGCGCGCCAAAAGTACAACAGTGCAGCCGTGCTTGTAGGCATGCCTTGCAATAGCTGCACCGATACCACGCGAGGCGCCGGTAATTATCCAAACTGGACTGTCAGACATCGGTTGCTCCTATAATTTATTTTGAGAAACGCTGCGTGCAAGAAGTTTTTTATTTGCTTGTTTGCGTACAGCAAGTTTATACTACTCGAGCAAATTAACAAGTCAGCAGCTTATTTTTTTCACATTAAGTCTTACCTGGCCCAAAAAAAATCGGGCCTTAACCGTTAAGAATTCTTTACTGTTGCACTAAGAGGAGTAATTATTTTGAGCTGGTCATTCGAAACTGATACCGATTTCCAACAATCACTCGATTGGATTGAAGAATTCACCCGAACTGAGATCGAACCCCTTGATTTAGTCTTTCGCGAGCCTGGCGACCCATGGGACCCAAATTCGCCAGCTGCTAAGGCAATGGCTCCGTTACGCGAAATCGTTAAGCAAAAAGGGCTATGGGCTTGCCATTTAGAACCCGAGCTGGGCGGCCAAGGTTACGGCCAAGTGGCACTCGGGCTGATGAACGAGATTCTTGGCCGTAGCCGCTTTGGCCCCAGCGTTTTCGGCTGCCAGGCGCCGGACTCAGGAAACGCAGAGATCTTGGCGAAATTTGGCACCGAAGAGCAAAAAGAGAAGTTCCTCAAGCCTTTGCTAAATGCAGAGATAGCCTCTTGCTACTCGATGACCGAACCTCAGGCTGGTGCAGATCCGAGTGAATTCCTCTGCACAGCCAAACGAGAGGGTGACGAGTGGGTCATCAGTGGCGAAAAATGGTTTGCATCGCATGCGCGATTCTCTGCCTTTTTGTTGGTCATGGTGGTTACCGACACCAGCGTACCGATTCATAAGGGTGCATCCATCATTCTGGTAGAGCAAGGCACTCCCGGAATGGAAATTATTCGCAACTCAGCTGTCGGGCCTCACATTGAAAACGGTGACGGCGTACACGCCTACATTAGCTTTGACAACTGCCGGGTTCCGATCGAGAACCTTCTAGGCAACGAAGGTGATGGTTTTTTAGTGGCACAAACACGCCTAGGTGGTGGACGCGTGCACCACGCAATGCGCACCGTGGGTGTTATTAAGCATGCGCTCGACATGATGTGCGAGCGTGCAGTTAGTCGCCGCACTAAAGGAGAATATCTCAGCGAAAAACAGATGACTCAAGACAAAATTGCCGACGTCTACACTATGATTATGCAATTCCGCCTGCACGTACTTTACACAGCGTGGCTGATTGATAAACATAAAGATTATAACCGAGAGGTTCGCAAAGAGATTGCAGCTATTAAAGCCGCTACTCCCAAAGTCCTTGTTGAGGTAATAAGCCGCGCCATGCATCTACATGGCAGTCTCGGCAGCTCGGATGAAACGCCACTTGCCTTTATGTGGGCCAATATTCCTGAGCTAGGCGTTGTTGATGGGCCTAGCGAGGTTCATAAAATCTCACTTGCCAAGGCTGTATTACGCGATTATACACCGCATGAGGAGCTCTTCCCTTCGTACCACACCCCGACGTTGCGTGCCAAAGCAATGGAAAAATATGGTCATTTCCTCAACACCTAACCCTAGGACACTTGCCCCCCGCCCCTGAGGTGGGAGGGGGGGGGCAGTTAGTTTGGGCCAATGTCTTCAGCAATAGGAGCGCCATCCAATGAGAGCCGCAATTACTTCACTGTTAATCACTGCTGTCTTTGGGCTATCTTCAATTGCTGGCGCCGTACCGACAGCGGAGGCCCTTTACCAACAGCAGTGTGCTAGCTGCCACGGCTTCAGTTTGCGTGGCTCCGCCCATGGTGCAACGCTGTCTGGACCTGGGTTCGTAGCGATGTGGCAAGACCAAGATGCCGTCGCACTTTACAGTAGAATCTCACAATCGATGCCCCCCGGTGGCGCGCACAAATTAACCACTGAGCAACATGTCGCGCTGACGGAATACATTATTGAGCACAACCGAGAAGCACTCGAAGATTCGCAGCTAGCCAACACCGTCGCAGAACTTGCCGCTCAAACAGTTTCGCCGCAACCTGTTGAGTTTGCCAGAGCCGATGCGGTCATGGATCTAGCCCGCTCCGCCGGACAATTTAACAACCGCAGTATTAGCGACTTCGAACCAATTACTGACCGACAACTTCACGCTCCCGCTCCAGGCAATTGGGTCAATTGGAGGCGCACACCTGACGGGCAGGCGTTTAGCCCTCTGCAAACCATTAACACTCGCAACGTCGACCAACTGGGGCTGAGCTGGTCCGTCGCTATGCACAAAGGTAGCAACCAAGGCACACCGCTGGTACATAACGGCATCATGTTTCTAACTCATGCCAACAACAAAATACAGGCCTTAGAGGCGGACAGCGGCGAGCTCATTTGGGAATACCAATACGACTATCCTACCGAAGCACGGCTACTTGGCGGTCCTACCCGCAACATTGCACTATTTGAAGATAAGCTCTTCTTAGCCACCTATGACGCCGCACTGGTTGCCATTAGCGCCACTAGCGGCAAACAGCTGTGGCGTACTGTCAAAGCGGACTATCGCAATGCCTATACGCACAGTGCCGGCCCCATTATTGCCAATGGTGTTGTTGTTAGTGGCATTAATGGCTGCGAGCTATTTACACCTGAGGGATGCTTCATTACCGGACATGACCCAGATACTGGTAAAGAGCTATGGCGAACGCCAATACTCGCCGAACCCGGCACACCAGAATATCGCAGCTGGGGAGACATCCAGCCAGACCGTCGCGGCGGTGGCGACATGTGGATTGCAGGATCTTACGACCCGGCGTTGGATCTTGTGATTTTTGGCACCTCACAGCCAAAGCCCTGGGCGGCCGTCAGTCGCGGCATGACCACCGAGGACGCCGCGCTGTATACCAACTCCACACTGGCTATTAGGCCAAAAACTGGCGAGTTAATCTGGCACTTTCAGCATATTCCCGGCGAGACTATTGATATGGAGGTTGGCTTTGAAAGAATTCTGGCCAACCCAAACGGTAAAAAGGTAGTACTTACAGTTGGCAAAGACGGCATACTATGGAAATTAAATCGCGAGACCGGCGAGTATATGGACCTGCTTGAAACGCTCCCGCAAACCATTTTTACCGTTGACCGTGAACTAGGAAAACTTACCTATAAAGAAGATATCACTAACGCCGAAATTGGTGATACCTTTACCGCTTGCCCTGGAATTTATGGCGGCCACAACTGGCAGGCGGCAAGTTACGATAGCGACACCGACCGATTATTTATCCCGCTACATCAGCTGTGTTCAGATATGACACCGCGAGCTGTTGATTTAGGCCCTGGCGGTGGCGGTTACGGTGCCGACGTATCCACCTATCCAATGCCTGGCAAAGAGAAACTTGCCGGCAAACTGGTCGCCATTGACGTAGCTACCATGCAGGTCGCTTGGGAGATCGAACAACCCGCGCTTTTCCTCAGCGGCTCGATCGCCACAGCCGGTGGACTAGTATTCATTGGCGATTTAGACCGAAACTTCTATGCCATCGACAGTAGCACTGGAGAAAAACTCTGGTCAACACGCCTACCTGCTCCGGCGCATGGTTTCCCCATCACCTATGCAGTAGGAGAGCGTCAGTTCGTTGCCGTGGCTACCGGTATTGGTGTCTTCAGGGCTCTCACCGCAGTGATTTTTCCCGATATTTATCAGCCAGCCGGAGGGCAGGGACTATATGTGTTTGAGCTACCTACGCAGCGATAACTCCATAAAAAAAGCCCGCTTAAGCGCAGGCTTTTTTGCACATTAAAACCTAAGCCTCACTCAATACCTGTTTGGCCGGCCTCACGAAGCAGCGGTTGATACTCCGCGAAATTGGGGGCACCCGGAGTAGAGCCGGTCGTGATACCGGCATCAACTGTGAGAGTGTGGCCGCTGGTATATCCCGACTCGTCACTGGCCAACCACAATGCGGCCTGTGCAACATCTTCGGCAGTTCCGGCACGACCTTTAAGTGTAGAGTGCTCCGCCAACATTGCTCTTGCTCCCTCGATATCGTTATGATCGCCCAGCGCAGCCGCGGCCACCATCGGGGTTGCCATGCTCGCTGCGGCAATACAGTTCACCCGGACGCCGCACGACCCCACCTCGGCAGCGAGGTTCTTGGTCAAACCCACCACCGCATGTTTGGCTGCAGCGTAGGCGTGCGGGCCCAGCCCTCCCATTACTCCAGCGGTGCTCGACATACTAATGATAGAGCCACTTTTAGCCGCCTTCATCGCCCTCGATGCATGCTTCATGCCATAGAAAACACCGTTTAGCAAAATATCCATCGTCAGGTGCCACTCTTTGGCGGGGGTTGTCTCTAATGGCCCAATAGCACCAACAATACCCGCGTTATTGAACATGATGTCTATTTTTCCAAACTCAACCAGAGCCGTATTGACCAGCGCCTCTACCTGCTCCTCACTGGTGACGTTACAAACTCGGCCAATCGCGCGATCTCCGAGCGATTTTACAAACGTATCTAGCGCCTGTTGCTGAATATCCCCCAGCACCACGCTGGCTCCCTCTTCCACAAACAATTTAGCAGTTGCCGCGCCAATGCCACTGGCACCACCCGTAATCACTGCTACTTTACCGGCCAATCTTGTACCCATAGCTCGTTCCTTAGTGTAATTTTGACCGCTTACGATACACCTAATTGATAGACAAGATCGTCTGGGTAACGCTGCCCCAAGGTCGACTGATCAATTCCGTCCAGCGACTTTGCGCACGGTGCTTCCAGCCTCGTCCAGTCGGTCATGCCAGTGCGTGAGGCGATCTTCCAGACACCATCAACACATCGAAATACATCCAGGTAGCGCCCGCCAACAAAAAAGTCCATTTCCGTTTCATAGGCGTCTGGACTACTTAGAGGGTCGTCCTTTGCGCGCATACGATGAAAAGCGGTGAAATAAGTTTCTGCTGTTGCACAACCCTCACCGATTAACTCGATTAACGTATTACCCAACTGGTGATGGGTTCGTTTATACCCGCCGAGCAGTGCCAAGGCAAAGCGAACAAAGTCCCCTGGATCGTCGCCAGCTGTCGGTCTATCTGGCGCCGAAGACGGTCCTATATAAAAATGGTTATGCTCCGAACCCTCATGAAAGACTGATCGGAGCAAGGCTTCGTCCATGCGGTCGATGGCCCGCGCATAGCGGGCCACCACCTCATGGATCTCCTGTTTAACAACCAATTGATGAGTCTGATCTAACATCACGACCCCCAGTTAGAAGTTAAACACCACTTCTGCACCGATTGTGGTTGGCGGGCGCACCGAGGCGTAAGACCAAAGCCCTGCAACCTCGTAGCCATGCGTATAACCATCTTCATCTGACAAATTGCGACCATAGAGGCTCACTCGCAAATTATCGTTCTCCCAGTTGACCGAGGCATCTAACAGATGCTGGTCGTCATTAAGAAACTCCGGCGAGTTAGTGACGTTGACATAGTGTTCAGCTAAGAAATGGTACGAACCGCGCACATAAGCCCGGCCACCAGCGGCCTGCCACTCGTAGGTCATATCTAATGTACCGGTAACATCCGGTGCACGGCGGAACTCCAGTCCGCTCAAATCAATAGTGTCGCCAGAAATAGCATCGGTATACTGAAACTCGTCGTACTCTGTATCAAGATAGCCAAGATTAGCTCGCAGACTCAAGTTTTCACTCAATACAGCCTGCAACTCTAGCTCAATACCCCAGATAGCGGCTTCAGAAGCATTCGTTACAATAGTCTTTTGACCTGTGCCGTCATCAGAGGGGAGCTGAAGCTCTTCCTGCTTATCCTCGTATTCCATCAAAAATACAGCGGCGTTGAAGCGCAACCGATTGTCATCGCTCTCTGATTTGAAGCCCATCTCAAAGTTATTGACCGTTTCTGGGTTATAGGGGTCTGTCGCTTCCTCTATTGATGCGACTCTACCGTTAAAACCACCGGCTCGATAGCCAGACGAAAAGGTTGCATAACCCATAAGTCCATCATTGAACTGGTAACGAGCGCCGACACGCGGTGAAAATTCACTCCAGGACTCGTCAGCAGTTGCAGCAACTATACCAGACTGCTCAGTGGACTTATCATCTTGTGTGTAGCGGCCACCAACGTTGACAGTGAGTTGTTCAGAGACAGTCCAATCAACATCGGCAAAGATAGCTTGAGACTCACTCTCCTGTTTACTGCGCTGCAGAATATCTAAGATCGTTCCTCTTGGATTAAATCCGATCCAAGAACGCAAGTTAATCTCGTACTCGGAATCCCATGAGTAAAGTCCTGCAACAGCATTGATCGAATCATCACTCCAAGTCATCCGTAATTCATGTGAAGCCTGTTCATAAGTGGCAGGTCGAGTTGTACCGTACAACATATCTGGCGTGCCATCCCAATTTGAAATGACAGTTTCGTCCGACTCGTAAGTACCGTAAATATAATCAATGTTGAGGTTATCACTGACATTCCACCGCGCTTCAAACAGGTGCGTATCAGCGTCAAAAGTGGCCAACATTTCCACTTCGGTGAGCTCATCTGGCGTGCTCGAAACAAAGACTTCCCCCTCTGGATCCGGTGGCGCATAACCAACATTGGCGGTCGTGCGACGGTCGCCAGTTATCGTAGAATCAATACTTGGCGAGCAAAAACCATCGACATCACAAAAGGCGTGACGACCTGGCTGTGCCAAGTTTAATAACGGCGGAGTGTCTTGATCGGTCTCCTCCATCTGGCCAGTGTATTCTAGTTCCAGTGCGTCAGTTGGGCTCCACAACAAATTAACCCCAGCTGACTGATAATCGTTACGACCAACATCTCGACCTACCTCATCATTTTGATAATATCCTTCACGCTGGTCTCGCTTAGCGGCACTCAGCTTAACAGCAAGGTTGTCGCTGGCAGCGAAGTTAAGCACTCCATCCACGGCGTAGGTGTCGTACTCCTCATAACCTACCCGTACTTTACCGCCGAGCTCACCGGTCGGTTTGGAGCGAGTAATATTGATAATGCCACCAATAGTGTTGCGGCCGAATAGAGTTCCCTGCGGGCCGCGCAACACCTCCATACTGGCAAGGTCTAAACTCCTCAACAAACTACCGGCATTAGAGCCAATAAACATTCCATCCACCACGACACCTACCGCGGGGTCAAAGTTCTTTTCAACATCAGCAACACCAATACCGCGAATAAAGATTGCTGCAACGCCACCAGGTCCTTGACCAGTGTCATCAATAACAATATTTGGCGCGATACCGGCCAGGTCAGTGATATCACGTGCAAATTGACCTTCTATCTCTGACTGCGTCAACGCACTGACCGAAAAACCTACATCTTGAAGGCTTTCAGTTCGCTTGCGCGCAGTGACCACTACCTCTTCCAGAGTCAATGACTCAGACGCCTGTGCCATGGCGGTCGGCAGCGCGGCACTAAGTCCGGCTGCGGCTGTGACTGCGAGTGCAATTTTTAATTTTTTCATAGACTACCCTTCCTTATATGTAATTGTTGTGGTGTTGATTGCTACTTTAAAACCTCTGATACCTACTACGCTTTTTACTTTTTATGGCTTGCTCAATGTTGTGTTCTCAAAACTATTGAAATAGTGAATGATCACTGTTCGCCGTTGAATCTTCCATGAACCTTCTCTTTTCTCGACTTCATCTTGGTAAGAGGCGCCGACAAAGGTCGCTGCTGAACTTCCCGCTAACAAACCTGTGCAATCGACATCACAACGCATAGTTGCGCGGACAGAGGTTTGAAACTCAATTACCACATTGGAGGCAACATGCTGGCTCATTGTCCAGGCGGGCCAAAGCGCATCGTGTAGAGCAGCACGAATCCCCGCGTGCCCTTCAAAGCGCCCAAACGGCGGACCGATGTCCCAAATACAGTTTTCCCACCAAATACTCATGAAACAGTCTTCATCGCGCTTATCGAAGCCGTGACAGTAGTCTGATGCTAGTCTCTCAATAGCTATTCGGCTTTCTAGGCGTTCTAATCGCACCGCCAGTTGATCATCTTGCATAAATACACCTCTTTAGCGTTACTGATGACTTGGGCCGAGTTGGGCCGACACCTTATTCTTGTTTGTGTCTAGCAAGTTAAAGCACTTAAAAAATACTGTCAAGCAGTAGCTTGCAATCAAACTATGCTATTCCGGTCATTTTCTGAGTTGTTAACTCGCAGTTAAACTCACAGATCAAATATCGCATCTTTGCATCATAGATTGCTCAAGAACCACACAACCACAGAGTTCGACACCCTACTCCGACACCACATCAGCCACTATATTGATCGGAAAAGAAATTGCTCTATGCAATAAAAGCTCTTGCAAAGGCTCCCAATGAGGACCTTTGCAAGAGCAAAAGCAATAGTTTAAGCGGAGTAACCGCCATCCACTGGCAGCGATTGGCCACTGATATAGCCTGCATTCTCCGAAGCAAGAAAGACTACTGTATCGAAGAGTTCAAGCGGCGCACCTGCCCGACCTAAAGGCGTCTGCTTTGTCCACTGATCAAGAATACCGCCTGGAGGCGACTCTATTTCCTGAGACAGGCCAATAGCAATAAGACCTACCGCTACACAGTTTGCGCGAATACCATGATGACCTTCTTCGCGCGCGATAGCGGTGCACAAGTGCTGAACTCCTGCCTTGGGAACAGATGACAGACCGTCGGTACTAATATACCGATGTATTGCCGCAGTCGTGAGCGCGGTGATTGACCCGCCACTCTTTCTCAATGCAGGGACTACCGCACGTAACACGTGATAAAAACCCTTTACATCGGTATCCAAGGTTTCGTAAAAAACATCCGGTTCGGCATCCATGATAGGCAGAATATTTAGGAATGGGCCAGTTGCAAATATAACAGAGTGGATTTTACCATAGCGATCTAAAACAGAGTCGACAAAAGCTTGGACCGAAACAATATCCAATAGATCGACGCTGGCGGCCATGCTGTTACGCCCATTTTCCGCGACTTTGCCGATCAACAAATCTGCGGCATCCTTGTTCTTGTGGTAGCTGAACGCGACATCGGTACCACTGCGACTTAACAGTTCGACCACTCCAGCGCCTAGCCCGCCAGACCCTCCGAACACCACTGCTACTCCTTCACTTGGAAATCTGTAGTGACTCACTATACCTCTCCTTATTTTCTCTCTTTTTTAAATACCTCAGGCCCCGTAAGTAAACCTCTGAGATTCTGAGGCGCAGTAAATTCAGCTGTCTTTACCTTGCGCCATCTCCTATTAGCTTAGGAGCCTTTGTCTTTTTGAGTTTAACCGTAAATGTTGAACACCTTTTCCGCAATCCTACTCGATTGCTGCGGCAGTCTAACCTTTACTTTAAAGCCCTTCACAGTCAGCACTTATAATTGTGCGTAGCCCCAGTTATCACTTTTGAGTATGGCTTGGCAAAGTAAAAGAGAAGCTACACGCAGCTACGATTGCTTGCTTGACATTTACCAGTGTGGCCTAGATACTTGCTAGACACAAGTAAGTTTATACTAAAAAATGCAAAAAACTAACTTTGTTGGTATTTTCAACACCACACTGCTGTTCACCATGACAAATAAGAAAACACTAGGAGCATAGCCATGAATTCCCAATTAACTACAGATTATGACGCGATCGTCATCGGCGCTGGTTTTGCCGGAGTTTCTTTAATTCACTACCTGCGGGAAGTAGGCTTGTCTGTGCAGGTGTTTGATCGAGCTTCAGATATCGGTGGCACGTGGGCATGGAACAAATACCCAGGCGCGGCAACCGACAGTGAAGGTTATTACTACTGCCTCTCATTTTCAGAAGAAGTACTGCAAGAATGGCGCTGGTCCAAACGTTATCCAGGCTGGCAAGAGACCCAACAGTACCTTAAGTTTGTCTCAGACAAGTTCAATATGTGGCCTCACATTCAGTTCAATACCGAAATCACCAGCGCGGAATACATTGCAAAAGACAACATTTGGAAAATAACTAGCGAAGACGGTAAAAGCTACACCTGCAGATACTTTATTAGCGGTATGGGAATGATCTCACAGCCGCAAATGCCCACTATCGCTGGCACCGACTCATTCAATGGGCCAATATTCCACAGCTCACGCTGGCCAGAGGGACTGGAATACGCAGGCAAGCGAGTTGGTATTATTGGTGCCGGGGCAACCACCGTACAAATGCTACCCGTGGTAGCCGAGACTGCTGAGCAGGTTACAGTTTTCCAGCGTACTCCCAACTTTGTCATGCCTGCCGTCCAGAAAGAGATGACAGACGACTGGGAGCGCGAAATCAAAGAGAACTATCCGGAGATATTAGCCAAATGTCGCAACCACGTTTTCGGTATGGCATTTGAGGGACCCTCTGGCCGCACAGTCGCGGAGAGCTCTCCGGAAGAAGTGCGCAAGGTGTTTGAAGAGAACTGGAACGGCAGTTTCCGCTGGGTTTTTGAAACCTTTGATGACCTTCTGGCAACACCAGAAGCCAACCAAGCTGCTGCTGACTTTATCATCGAAAAAATGATTACAGCAAAAGTCAAAGATCCAGAACTTGCTGAACTACTCACACCGAGAGGCTATCCATTGTTCGCTAAGCGCCCACCACTTGAACACGGCTACTACGAGGCCTATAACCGCGATAATGTTTCGCTGGTGGATATCAAAACTCGCGAACCGATCAAAGAGATCACGCCAAACGGTATTCGCACCAGCGAGCGCGAATATGAGTTCGATATCATCGTGTTTGCCACAGGCTTTAAAGCCTACACTGGCGCTTTGGAGGCCATGGATATCCGCGGTGAATCTGGCCAAATTCTTCGTGACAAATGGCAGGACGAGTCTAAGGCTATCATGGGGGTCGCTACAGCAGGCTATCCAAATTTCTTCATGGTCACTGGCCCGCAAGCACCGTTTGCTAACTTGCCCACTTCAATTGAACAAAACGCCAAATGGATTGCGCAGTGCATCTCTAAAATGAAGGCTGAGGGCAAAGATGTCGCCAGACCGCGCCAGGATGCCGAGGACGACTGGACCGCTCACACGGCAGAGATCCACTCGCAGACTATGATGGCAGAGGGCCACAAGGTTAACTCCTGGATGATGGGGGCAAACCGGGAGGATAGAAAACCGCGCGTGTTGATCTACTTTGGCGGCGCCCACGTCTACTATGACAAACTCGACGAGTCGGCAGCAAAAGGTTTTCCAGAGATAGATTTCTCCGTTCACTCCGCCTAACAAGTGGCACCAACCAGTCGCCGCGCAACCAATTGTGGGGCGCGGCGTTTTTTTGCCTATCGATGGAGGAATACTCATGGGACCAATGCAAGGATATACCGTCTTAGAACTCGCCGGAATCGGCCCCGCACCGATGGCAGGAATGATGTTGGCCGATATGGGTGCAACAGTGATCCGCGTTGAACGGCCTAGTAATAATCAATCCTCAGTGAGCGAACCGGTCAGCGGACGTGGCAAGAAATCACTGGTATTGAACCTCAAGACTGAGCAAGGTCTGAAAACTCTACTCAGCTTAATAGAGCGTGCTGACGTGTTAATTGACCCTTTCCGTCCTGGCGTATGCGAAAAACTCGGTATCGGCCCAGAGCTTTGTTTAACTCTCAACCCGCGGCTAGTGTTTGCGCGAATGACCGGCTGGGGACAAACTGGTCCACTATCGCAGGCAGCTGGCCATGATATCAATTTCATTGCTATAACCGGCGCACTCCACGCCACTGGGCGCAAAGGCGAGAAGCCAGTAGCACCTCTAAATTTAGTGGGTGATATGGGCGGCGGCGGCATGCTCTTAGCTAATGGAATACTTGCCGCACTCCTTGAACGAGAGCGCTCCCAACAGGGCCAAGTCGTCGACGCGGCCATGGTTGATGGTGCTGCACAACTAATGTGGATGTTTCATGGATTTGCTGCACAAGACGGCTGGGATGCAACGCAACGCGAGTCCAACATCCTTGATGGCGGCGCCCATTTTTACGACACCTATGAATGTGCTGATGGTAAATATGTAGCTGTTGGGGCAGTCGAAACGCAATTTTACAAGTTGCTAGTAGAAGCAACTGGACTTGACGAGTCGGCACTCGGCAACCGGGATGATCCCGCCAACTGGCCCGCGATGAAGCAAGTCTTTACCGATCTTTTCATCACCAAAACCCAGCAACAGTGGTGCGCGATCCTAGAGGGTAGCGATGCTTGTTTTGCACCAGTACTTAATTTTATCGAAGCACCCGAGCACCCCGCCAATATTGAGCGAAAAACCTATATTAATATCGAAGGCGTTGTCCAGCCGGCACCAGCACCACGGTTTTCTCGCACCCCGTCGGTTGTTGCTCATGGCACTCATCAACTCGGTCAAGATAACAATGCTGTTCTACAGGAGTTTGGCTTTTCCAAGCAGGCCATCGCCAAGCTCAATGAAGCAGGCATACTAGGCTAGCCGAGCTGATTTACCTATACAGTTCGATCGGATACTTGACTGCATCAGCATGAGAGACAATAACAGACCGCGCAAAGCGCAGCCTGCACTCAAATAACGCTCACTGGCATACCATCGGGATCCTTTAGGCAGCTTGCTTCATATCAACTCTCTGGCTCTCTTCACTACCTAATAAGATCTTCTCGTAAGCAGCCAGCGCCGCTTTAGCGCCTTCACCCATCGATACCACTATTTGCTTGTAGGGCACTGTAGTGACATCTCCAGCGGCGAATATAGTCGGCACTGAAGTTCGACATTTTGCATCCACGACAATCTCTCCTGCACTAGTACTCTCCACTCGGTGCTGAATAAATTGTGCATTAGGCACTAGGCCTATCTGTACAAAGACGCCGGCAACCGGCAATCGCTGCGCAATACCAGACTCTCTCTGACGGTAGGCCAAATGCGTAACTACACCACCAGAGGCCACTATCTCTTCGACGGCAACCCCTGTCAGAATATCAATATTGGCAGTGGCCCTCGCTTTATCGATTAATACCTGATCGGCTTTCAAGTCGGGCATAAACTCTAATACGGTGACTGATTTGGCAATACCCGCCAAATCCAGTGCAGCCTCAACACCCGAATTGCCGCCACCGACAACAGCCACTGCCTTACCAGCAAAGAA
>Ga0209555_10000239_pt1 | contig 47258 bp, 36 predicted proteins | sample SaaInl85LU_5_DNA_FD_184643 | JGI IMG/M metagenome (GOLD analysis project Ga0209555, IMG submission 184643) | Marine microbial communities from expanding oxygen minimum zones in the Saanich Inlet - ESP_85LU_5_DNA (SPAdes) (version 2) | ecosystem: Environmental > Aquatic > Marine > Intertidal...
ATGCGTCGAATCACCGCCTGCTCGCGAGAGCATCAAAATGACCAGAGGTAAAATAATCAATGCCCCTAAGGCGATTGCAACGAGGATGACCGGTTTTTGATTTCGAGACATAATTAATCTAAGAGATATACCGTACCATTTAACAATAAAAGCGTGTAATTGACGAAGTAAAAACGACGAATTAGAATGCAGGGCGGGCCTTAACATGGAATTCGATCAAGAATCCCGAATCTGCGGCACGGCTAATAAGCGAAAAGATAAAATAAAAAAATCAATTTGTAGAACTAGGCGGAGCAACCAACGCCTAACGGCGCGCCTGTCCTTCACGTTCGAGAAAGAAATGTACGGCGAAAAGGGGTCAAACGCAAAATATAAAGATTCAACCCTCACCCCGGCCGGCTACCGCCGCCGAAAAGCAAATTCCTATCAGTTGAAACGAACAAATACGGTGATAATGTAGAGCCGGGGATATAATGGTGCTCCCGGGCAGATTCGAACTGCCATTTGCGGCTTCATAGACCGTAAAGGAAGCTTTATTCTTGTAATGTTTAAAAGCGTATAGCTAAAATACTGACACACTCATGAAAGTAACTAAATTCACTCTGCTCGCGGCTGGCCTGCTGACTGCTTCTACTGCTTCAGCGGTGATCAACATCGTCACCATTCAGGTGGGCAACGCAGGCAACGCAGGCAACGCGGGCAAGGGTGGCGTGGGCTACGACTACCATATCGGCGCCTATGAGGTGACGAACAGCCAATACACGGCCTTCCTGAACGCGACGGCGGCGACGGACACGCACGGGCTCTACTCGTCCAATATGAGCTCCAGCACGCATGGCGGCATCACACGCGCAGGCAACTCCGGGAGCTACACCTACAGCGTGAAGAGCGACTTCGGCGACAAGCCGGTGAACTATGTGAGCTTCTGGGATGCGGCGCGCTTCAGTAACTGGCTGACGACAGGCGGCACTGAGAGTGGTGTTTACAATCTGAACGGAACGACGGCTCCGACCAACAACACGATCACGCGCGACGCGACGGCCTGGAGCAACGGCGGCGTCGCCATAGCAAGCGAGAACGAATGGTATAAGGCAGCCTATTACGATGGAAACGACGGCTATACTTTGTATCCTTCGCAGAGCAACAGCATCGCCACAGCCGACGCGAATTACAACAACAGCGTGGGCACGGTGACCGACATAGGTACCTATGCCGCAGACCCGAGCTACTACGGCACCTTCGACCAAGGGGGCAATGTGTGGGAGTGGAATGATACTATTGTAGGCAACGTTTCCCGCGGGCGGCGGGGCGGCTCGTTCAACAGCGGCGACGCCAACCTGCAGTCCTCGTTCCGTAGTTACGGCGGCAATCCGGCGCTCGAGGGCAACTACCTCGGATTCCGCGTCTCCAGCCTCGCGCCTATTCCTGAACCGTCCACCTACGCTGCGATCTTTGGCAGCCTAGCGCTGGCGATTGCAATCGTGCGCCGCAAAGGGCGCGGCACCCTTTAATCTTTTTCTCATTTATCCTTTATCGCCCACTCGCTACTACTTGTAGCATACTTTCTCAGTGTACAGGCTAGGGTTGCACACGAAGCTAACAGATCAACCCTCACCCCGGGCGGCTACCGCCGCCGAAAAGCAAATTCCTATCAGTGGGGCATATCAAGACGCGGTAGTCAATTCCACTCGTGCCTCGCTCCATGACTACGCTCCACGTTGAACCGATTCCAGGTAAATTAATGAAGGGGAGAGCCGACGAGTTTTACTATGACGATGAAGTCGTAGCCTATTTGAAGTCCAAGCTCGAACCAGTCGATCCAGCGAATGCGAGTGATGCCGCCAGTGTTAATCTAGATCAGTCGGCTCGCATCCGCTGATCTCCACGATGGAGAAAGAAAAGCCAGCTTGACTTGTGTGGCATATGCAACACATTCTGAAGGTATGAAAACAGCAGCTATACACAGTCGTATCGACCCGGAGACGAAGGAAAAAGCGGAAACAATTCTTCATCGAGCACCGCGATCATGCTTTGATTGGCAGGTGGGTTGGCTCCAGGGATTGTCACGTCGAGCCTGACTGGATACTAATTTATCGAAATGAGTCCGAATCATTATACTTGGAACGTTCTGGAAGTCACAGTGACCTCTTCAAAAAATAGCTCCATCCAGACGGAGCTATCAACTCCGTTCGCTCGTCCCTCGCTCACTACGCGATAGTCCTCCACGTTCTCCATAAAATGGCCCAAGCACCCGAAAGTGAATTCGAGATGATCGCCTCACTCATCGAAACCAGATTTTTCTTACGCGGCAAGATGCCTAGTCTCATTCCAATCATGCCCAAGTCGCCCAGATTGTTGCACCTTGTGGCGGCTGTTCTCGTCGTTCTTGTTCTTTCCGGCTGTTCATCTCTGGAAATTCCAGAAGAGCTGAAAATGGACGAGCTGCGCTACGATGCGTCCACCAGCCATTCTGTGGGACCCGCCGGATTGAACAAGGGATTCAAGGTCTACGAACTTGACGACGATGTTGCCGATCTCGTGAATTCGCGCGGTCTGGAGTTCCTGAACACGATGCCGTCCGCGCTGAGTTACAAGCCGGTGAAGAGCAAGCCAGGATATGAAGGTAGCATTGATCGGTATTCGTTCACCGAATGGCAAAGCCTGCCGGTCCCGCAAGATGCGCGCTGGAATTACAACTCGTCGTATCCCAAATTTGATCGAGAGCGGCCTGTTCTTGCGGATTACTATGGTGGTCACCCGCGCTTGGTTGGCGCCGATCCGGCATCCAACTTTCATGAGGCCATCGATCCTGCGCAACGGGAACGCTTTCAGCGCGTGATTCTCGGAAAGGGGGGCTACTTTTCCTACGGTGGGTTCCGCAACAAGGAATTGATCGTCATCGACCTGGATGGAAACAAGATCTACCACTTGTATGTGCGATGATGGGTGTTTAGCCTACCACAGGAAAAGATAGCTTTGATTTTTGGTGTTTTCGCGCAGCCAAACGATCCCACCACTTGCCACTCACTCCATCCATACCTATTAATCCGGCTTTGAAGTATTAGCGTTTTCAAAAATAGGAGAACAAGGCGTCGCTCTCAACACCTGCCCCGCCACGAGTTCAATCCGCCATGCCAATTCCACCTTCAACCCACAGTCGAATCCGCGCCCACGGGCAGGTGTGAGGGGACTTCGACGTTCTGCGAAAGAAATGGATGTAATCGAACAAAGCTTAATCGATAGCACAGAGAACTTCGAGTGCCGAGAATGCAGAAAAAGAATCTGCAACAGGAGCAACATGATTCCAGAAGCAGTTGCAGATGTCTTGTATTCAAAGGAAGAAAGAGTCTTTCAGTTTACGGATGAAGCAGGAGAGAAAGCCATCGAACACCTGAGAGGATGCTCTGACTGCCAGTCTTGGTTTCGAAGCATCATCCCCGAAGAAATAATTGAAAGAAATGAAAGAGCTTCCCACTACTGCTGTATGTCCATGTATTGTGCTATGGAAGAGTATGGAGAAATGGATATACCGAGAATCTCTTTTAGAATGTATCGCGGAGAAGATCCGCTGTGGTGCATAAATGGAAAGATGATGTCAGTATTCAGATTCTGCCCTTGGTGTGCCAAACCGATGCCCGACAAACCCTTTAGAGCATAAGCCGAACAATAAACGTTCTAGCCGAGCTGAGGGACGAAGCTCGGACTTGAACGATGGTTGAACAAGCCGCGTAGCGCCTGTTGACTCAGACTGGCTTTAATGCGTTTTCTTTTTTGTCCGTAGTGCTCCGGCTGATTGGGCAGTCTACTTTGAGCGGCTCCGTGGCTCGTGTATTTCGACACCGTGCGCGTGAGGCACTGGCTATGGACTTAGCTGAGCTTGGGTTTTCCCATTTTTTTGAGGTACTTGCGTGATTTGGGCACAAGCGGCCGCGGCACCGTTTGTTTGGAAGCGGAGTTTGGAGCCGTTCGATGGTTCGATGTGAGTTCATGCGGCCACGCAGTGGAGAAAGTGTTCGTTGCGCTGAGCTGGCGGATTATCTTTCCTGACTCTCGCATCCAAATTGATGCCATAAGTAAATAGACTCTTTTGCTCAACATGCACTCCCATCATAATGGAAGAAATATAAAAAACGTATTATAAATTAGCAATGAATATATGGCATTATTTGGGCAACAGCCCCTAATGAAATGCCCCTTTTTCTTCCTTTTCAATAAAATCCGCTGTTTTGGACAGCAGTGTCCCGACCCTTTTTTCACCACCCTTTTTTCACCGACTTTTTTTCACCGTCGACGAGTTTGCTGATACGAATACGCCTTCTTTATTTTGTATTCAGTTTTTAGATGCACGCATGCGTAAGAAGAGGTCGGGAATTGGTTCGGTGCTGGTTCCAATTACTGATGCGTTGCCGTCGATTACAGTTGGCACGAACTGGATGGTGGGCCCGTTGACTGGTCCGTCTGCCCCATTGCCTAAATACCAGTCCGATAAGTTCAGTGACCATTCGTAAAAAACACTGACATCTTCTGGCGGGTTGGCATTTTGTGGGTGACTGAAGCTAATGCTGGTTCCATCGCTCGAAACATTGGTCATACCGTGGTTGAATGAACCTGGATGCGTGCCAAACCAAGACTCTAACCCGTTTGGCACCCCATCTCGATCAATGTCTAGACCAAAGCCTTGATCAGAGGGATCGAGATTGTAACTTGGATTACTGATCCAGGCGTCGAAATCATTGTCAGGGATGGCCGCACCAAAGACATCAATTTCTGAATAGCCGACACCGCTGTTTTCTTGGCTGGCTGGCCATTCGAAACGAATCGCTGCAACTCCGGTGGCTCCAATATTGGTGATACTCATTTTACCCTGCGTCTGTGTCGGTGGATTATAGACTTCGTTGGTGACGACTTGCTGGTTGAAAGTCGTGGGTGATCCCACCAGTGCAAGAGAAACGGTTACGCGGATTTCATCGCGACCTTGTCCGCTACCCCAATTGCTATATAGGTCGATTTGGTCGAGTGTATAGCCAGCGGGACTGGCACTTAGATCGAGTGTAAATTCAGCAAATTCACCATTCTGTATCATAGCGGCGGCTCGCCCTTGGGTCCCTAAGTTTTGCCAGACTCCATCGATCAATGCATCGACGCCATTGGGTGTGAATCCGGCAAGGAAAGCGATGTCTCCACTACTTGGAGCATCGCTTAAGTTTGACGCATTAATGGATGAAAGCGCGGTTTGAAGTAAATCAATACTGGATACAGTAAAGCTAGCGGCTTCCGAGTTGATCACCGTCTGCACGGCATTTGCAGTGGTGAAGCCCCATATGCTTGGATTGGTGATGCCGCCCCATGGGTTGCCTGAGAGGTCTTCAATCGCCCCGGTGGGGACATTCACAAATAGGGAGGTCAATTGGGGCAGATCGGAGGGTAGATCAATTGTGAGTATGCTCCCGTTGGTAGTCACTGCTGCCGAATTGACTGCCACGGTTTGAACCAGATTGTTGTTGGAAGCAAGACGGATGGTAATCTCACCTGTGCCTGGCTGGACTGCTTCATCAAAATAGAGGACGAGATGGGTGTTCGGCGGGATTCCAGAGCTACCGTTGGCTGGGGTCATTTGAGTCATTTCGGGCGGAGTGCTGTCGGTCGAAAAATTCCAAGAAGTCGAATCAAGGATTCCTGCGAAGGAATTGCCGGAAAGATCCGTCAGCGCGGTGGCATCAATTTGTATGTAATAGTCAGAGCCCCCCGCGAGTGGTGCGCTGGGAACAATGGTGAGTTGTGGGCCACTCAGGTTGAGTTGCGTTGAGGTTGCTACGTTGAATGTCTCCACAATGGTCCCACCGGATTGACGTATTTGAATGAAGCCTGTGCCGAATTGTATCGCTTCATTAAAGTTCAGGCTGAGTTGTGAATAGATCGAAACCTCGGTGGCATTGTCGGCAGGACTCAAGCTACTGAGAAGTGGTGGCGAACCATCTGCAGTAAAGTTCCAAGACGCCGTGTCTGTAATTCCGACAAAACTACCACCAGAGAAATCATCGACTGCTGTCGGATCGATCTGCAAGTAGTAGCTGGTTCCGTTGAGGAAATTATTAGTAGGATCAATAATCATACGGTTCCCATTAAAGCGAACGCGCGGTGAGGTCGCTACATTGAATGATTCAACTAAATTGCCATCGGATTCATACAAGTTCACAAACCCTGTTCCTGCCTGCATCGGCTCACAAAAGCGTGCTTCTAGATCTTTATCGCCACTGACATCAGTCGCATCATCTCTTGGGCTTAGCGAAAGTAGTCCGCTAATACTGGGTGCAGTGCCATCTGCGACTCCGATCACATCGATTTCAGAGTATGCCACGGCACCACTTTCCTGATTTGCAGGGAAAGTGAAACGTATTGCTGCGATACCCGATGTATCGATTTCCGCGACGCTCGTTTTAGCCTGACTATATGTCGGAGGGTTATACGTTTCAGAAATAAGTATGTGGTTGTCAAAATTAGTCGGTGAACTCACGAGCGCGTAATCGATCGATACTTTGATTTCGTCACGATCTTGTCTCGGGCCCCAGTTACTGTAGAGGTCGATCTGGTTTATCGTGTAACCAAGCGGGCTCACATTCAGGTCAAAGTAATACGTAAGCGAGCTACCATTCGCAGCACCCGCTGCGCCACGACCATTGGCGTCGTTATTCCACACGCCGTCACGTAGCGCGGGCTCGCCTGTGACTGCGATGCCGCCGACATCAGTAAAATCCCCAGAGCTAGATACAGGTGTCGTGGGGTCCAATGAGGTTTGTAGAAGGTCGTGGTTGGCAACAACAAAGCTGAGAGCTTCTGAGTGGCTGATGACTCTACCCGGAGTGTAACTATACCAGTCATTTATTTCAGTGCTGAGCTCAGCGACGAGTGTGGGATTGCTCGCTGATAAATTGGTTTTTTCAAAAGGATCCACTGGTGCACCAGTGGTGTTATTGTATAGGTGGTAGAGCTCTTTGTTACCATTTGGGTAAAGAATGAGTTTCCAGCCGTCCCGAATGGCTATCTGAGATTGCAGAGAGGTCGTGGGTTTCCCGAGGACCTGAATGTCGTGCTCGTAATCAGTGGTGAAGACAGTGCTACGAGCGGCGACCGCATCTGGATCGAGCAAGTTGACTCCGGTCATTTCTGGGTAGACCGGAATATTGAGCGCATGATGAATGGTCGGCACCATGTCGATGAGCGAAGCAGGAGACGTGATGATTTGAGGTTCGATGCTGCCCCCAACTTTGATACGGTCCGGCCACCGAACGATGATTGGAGTGCGGATTCCTCCTTCGTAGGGAGTGTTTTTGCCGCGAGACATAGCCCGTCCGTTGTCGCATATTAGTATCACAATCGTATTATCGGTGATGCCTTGCGCGTCCAATTCATCGAGAATAGCTCCAACCCCGCCATCAAATCGTTCAACATTTGCATAATATTTAGCGTCCGTATCGTTGAGACCGAGGGCAGTATACTCAGCCATGAGTCCAGCCGGCGGATCGTGCGGCGTATGCGGGAGAAAAGGTGCATACCAGATGTAGAATGGCTTTCCAGCCATGACTTGGGCATCAATAAAATCAGTGACAGTCTGGACGGTATTTGCATACGGGATCGGATGCGCGGGCGCGGGAATGTCATTCACGTAATCGACGCGACCAGTCATGAGTCCCCAGTCGCCGTGGCGGCCACCACCTACGTAGCCTGGCTTACTCCCGGTATATTGTGGAGGCGCAGCACTTGTGGAGCCACTGTTTGCGGTGTCGCCAGCAGTGAATCCACCATTTGTATGATGACCTTCCCACCATTTACCAGTTTGAAAACTGGTATATCCGAGTCGTGTGGCAAGGGTGTGCGCCAATGGGTGCACGATCTGCATGCGGCGCTCGACTTCCAAATCGTTGCCCACCGCCATATCATTGCCAACGACCCAATTCTGATGGGGATAGGTGCCAGTCGCGATAGAAGCGAGCGAGGGTCGGCAAAGCGGAGTGGCGTAGCCATGGGTGTAGGTCAATCCTTCATCTGCCAACCGGTCAACCGCAGGTGTCTTGGCAACTTGTTTAATTGATGGGTTTGCGTCGAGTGCAGCCTTTTCAGTCTCGGCGCGATACATAAAACTGTAGTCATACCAGGATTGATCGTCACTGAGGATGAAAATCACATTGGGAGTGTTCGATGTTGCTGCATCCAATAAAAAAGGCGTCAGCGATAAGTTTACGGTAAGGAGTAGATTGTTGATAGTGCGATTCATACTTGCATAGCGTTGGGGTATAATTACTTAGAATGCTTAAAGCACGAGAGCGAGGCACGCTGCGTTGTCAGACAAAAATGCTTCATCTGTGTGTTTAGGTGAAGCATTGAGATACGTAGAAACTCTACAGAGCTCAACGTTTGCGCTGGGCCATTGATAGCATGACGGCGCAAGATAAAAGCAGTGCGAAGGAAGCAGGCTCGGGGATATCAGTCTTCTTGCCTTTGACGTCAATTTCAGCATATCCGACGCCCCCATTTTCCTGTTTATATGGCCATTCAAATCGGATCGCGGCAACACCACTCGCATTGATGCCAGAGATACTTGTGAGCGCCTGAGTTGAACCAGCGGGAGGGTCGTAAACGACTTCGGTGACAATATTTTGATTAAATAGGGTAGGATTTTCAACTAAAGAGTAGCTGATGCTGACTTTAATTTAATCACGACCTCCTAGAGCGCCCCAGTTCGTGTAGAGATCAATCTGAGAAATATCGTAACCCGCAGCGCTTGCGCTGAGATCAAACACGAACTCTGCAAACTCATCATCTTCGACAAACGCTGCCGCTCGGCCATTAATGCCGATATTTTGCCAGAGATACCGTCAATCATCGCATCGATTCCATTCGGAGATTGGTTTGACAGAAAAGAAGTATCTCCAGCTCCAAGAGCATTCGCGAGGCCGGATGCATTGATCGAGACCACTGCCGTTTGCAATAAGTCGTCATCAGCGACCGTGAATTCGGAACCGTCGATGACGGATGAATTATTAATTACGATTTGCGCTGAAGTCGACAGGGCTAGCGTTACTAAACAGCTTAATGTTGTTAATATTTTTTTGTAATTTCTCATACTCTAGGGGTGTATACTCAGTTAAGAGTGACAGCAGATAAAGTCCCTTTCGATTTTAATTCGTAACATATAATGCTCTTTTTTTGGAATTTGAAAGCACCATTGTAAGTGACGCAGTAGACAGTTTATTAAGTTCATATTTACAGTAACACCAAGTATTCGCTGATACGTATTCGCTCGTTACACCAATACTTTTACACGATTTTAGCAAACATCTCGGTTAAGACTTAACATTCGACCGCTAACCTTGCTCTACACATAAGACGGTCCGCCAGGTGAGGGGTGCTCTGCTTGGGTGAGGTGACATTGAACTCGGCAACGAAAAAAGTGCACTGAGAGGTGGATTTCCTCCGCGTTCGTGCTTGCATGGGAGATCAAAAAATCCACCCTTTCGCCAATTTATGCCAAAACGCACCGACATTCAGACTATTCTTATCATTGGTTCCGGCCCAATTGTTATCGGCCAAGCCTGCGAATTTGACTATTCCGGCACTCAAGCTTGTAAAGCGCTGCGCGAAGAGGGCTACCGAGTCGTCCTTGTGAACAGCAATCCGGCGACGATTATGACCGACCCGGAATTTGCCGATGTGACATACATCGAGCCACTTACGGTCGATGCACTGGAGAAGATCATCCTCACGGAAAAGCCTGATGCCCTACTGCCGACACTGGGTGGACAGACTGGACTCAATCTTTCCATGGACCTGCATGATGCGGGTATTTTAAAGAAATACGGAGTGGAAATGATCGGCGCGAAGCCAGAAGCCATCATTAAGGGTGAAGCGCGCGACATCTTTAAGCAAGCGATGCTTAAGATCGGTCTGGATGTGGCTAAATCGGCGACGGTCACCACACTGGCAGCGGCGCTCGATGCGGCGGACAACTTGATTGGCGATTTCCCAATCATCATCCGCCCAAGCTTCACGCTCGGCGGCTCTGGAGGCGGCATTGCTTATAATCGCGAAGAATACGAGCGCATGGTGCAAAACGGTCTCGATATGTCTCCAACCACTGAAGTGCTCGTTGAAGAGTGCCTGCTTGGCTGGAAAGAATACGAGATGGAAATCATGCGTGACCATAAGGATCAGTGCGTGGTGATCTGCTCGATCGAAAATTTTGACCCTATGGGCGTCCACACCGGTGACTCGATCACGGTGGCTCCGGCGATGACATTGACCGACAAGGAATACCAGTTGATGCGCGATGCCTCGTTTGCATGTATCCGTGAAGTCGGCGTGGAAACCGGTGGCTCTAACATTCAGTTCTCCGTGAATCCGAGAAACGGACGCATGGTGGTGATCGAGATGAACCCACGGGTGTCTCGCTCATCGGCGCTTGCTTCGAAGGCAACTGGTTTCCCCATCGCCAAGATCGCGGCGAAACTTGCAGTGGGCTACAGCCTCGACGAGTTACAGAACGATATCACTCGCGAGACCCCGGCCAGCTTTGAGCCGACGATCGACTACGTGGTGACTAAGATCCCTCGCTTCACGTTCGAGAAGTTTATCGGTGCGGACACCACTCTCACCTCGGCGATGAAGTCGGTCGGTGAAGCCATGGCCATTGGTCGCACCTTCAAGGAATCGTTCCAAAAAGCCCTACGCTCACTGGAGATCGGCGCCAAAGGCTTTGTCGGCCCCGCTAAATTCGAAAACAAAATCACTGACCTGCAAGCCATCCGAAAGGGCATCTCGATTCCGACTTGTGAGCGTGTGTTCTGGCTTCGCCACGCATTGCTCAATGATATGACGGACGAAGAGATCTTTGATCTCTGCGCCTTGGACCCTTGGTTCATCAGCCAACTTCGTGAGCTCGTCGAAATCGAGCTCGACCTCCGTAAGAGCAGCCTTGCAAAACTCGATACAGACTTAATGGTCACTGCGAAGGAAGCTGGATTTAGCGATGCACTTATTGCAGATCTCGTCGGCTCGAATCGCCAAGCGGTTCGCAAACGCCGCGAGAAGCTTGGTGTGCTGACCAATTTCCGCTTAGTCGACACCTGCGCCGCGGAATTCGAAGCATTTACGCCCTACTACTATTCTTCCTACGGCTATGAAAACGAAATTTCAAAGAGCGACAAAAAGAAGATTATGATCCTCGGTGGTGGCCCGAATCGTATCGGTCAAGGTATCGAGTTTGACTACTGCTGCGTGCACGCATCCTTCGCTCTACGCGAAGCTGGCTACGAAACGATCATGGTGAACTCTAACCCTGAGACCGTTTCCACCGACTACGATACTTCCGACAAACTTTTCTTCGAGCCACTGACTCTAGAAGACGTGCTTGAGATCTACTATCAGTCCAAATGCGACGGCGTGATCGTTCAATTTGGCGGTCAGACACCGCTCAACCTCGCAAGCGAGCTCGAAGCACACGGCGTCAATATTATCGGCACCTCACCTTCGATGATCGATGCCGCCGAAGACCGCAATCTCTTCCGCGACATTCTCGACCGAGTAGGCCTTAAGCAGCCAGATAACCGTATCGCAAACTCCCTAGAGCAAGCCTACGAACTGGCTGGTGAAATCGGCTTTCCGATTTTGTTACGCCCATCCTTCGTGCTCGGCGGTCGCGGTATGTTCATCGTCTACGACATGGACGAAATGAAAAAAATCGTGCGCGAAGTATTTGATGTCGCACCGGGCACACCCGTGCTACTCGATAAATTCCTCGAAGACGCCTACGAGCTCGATGTGGACTGCATCTCCGATGGCGAAACCACTGTGATCGGCGGCATGCTGCAACACGTTGAATTTGCAGGTGTGCACTCTGGAGATGCGGCAATGGTCATGCCACCGCACACACTCTCCGATGAAATGCTAGAGAAAGTTCGCCAAGCCAGCTACGCGCTAGCGAAAGAACTCGAAGTGGTCGGCTTGATGAACGTGCAATACGCCATCAAAGACGACGAGCTTTACATCATTGAAGTCAACCCGCGCGCTTCCCGCACAGTGCCATTCGTCTCCAAGGCGATCGGGGTGCCACTCGCGAAGCTTGCCTCCCGTATTATGGCAGGTGAAAAACTTAAAGATCTCGGCTTCACGAAGGAAATCATTCCGCCTTACTGGGCTGTGAAAGAATCGGTCTTCCCATTCAATCGTTTCCCCGGCGCTCCGATCATGCTGAGCCCTGAAATGCGCTCAACTGGCGAAGTCATGGGACTTGATAAGGACCTTGGGGTTGCCTTTGCGAAATCTCAAATGGCTGCCAAACCGGCTCTGCCCGACTCGGGCGATGTCTTTATCAGCGTGAAAGACTACGATAAAGAACGTGCGGTCGAAATCGCGCGCGGTCTCAGCGAACTTGGCTTCGGCATCCTCGCGACTGCTGGCACTGGAAAACTCTTTAAAGCTAATGGCATCGAGGTAAAGAATGTATGTCGCCTCAGTGAAGGTCGCCCAAATGTAATCGATTTGATTAAGAACAACAAAGTTGCGCTGATTATCAATACACCACAAGGCACCGTCCCTCGCCAAAATGAAAACGAGATTCGCACCGAAGCGGTGAAGCACAACATCTGCATTATGACCACCATCTCCGCAGCTTCTGCTGCTGTTGACGGCATCAAAGCGATCCGTGAGAAAGGCTACGAAGTGCGTTCGATCCAAAGCTACAGCCAAGAGGCAAACCCTCGCTAAAGAGCCGAGCCCTCTCGTGAAAGTGGCAGCCAAGCCACTCTTCACCTAGTCGAGACAGCTATGCATACGCCCCTAAAATGCAGGGATATGCCCGATTGCGCCCGTTTTCGTGACATGAATCAGACCTGCATTTAAGTATTGTTATCTGCGGAGCATAGAGCCATTATAAGGTTAATACCTGCTATAAGTAGGGTCTAAACCCTATGGAGCCTGAAAGCACGGAGATTAGAGTTCTAGTCGTCGATGACGAAGAGTTACTCACAAAAATAATTGAGAGACATCTGGTTTCTGAAGGTGGCTTTATCACCTGCATCGAGCGCGACAGCACACATGCTGCTCAGAAAGCCCTCGAGTTTATGCCTCATATTATCCTTCTGGATATCGTTATGCCCGAGATGGACGGTCATGCCGTCGCTCACGCAATTAAGGCAAATGCGAAAACCAAACACATACCGATCCTACACATTTCCGCAATGGCAAGCGCCCGCTGTGGTATCGGTCAACTCTCGAAAACGGAAGAGGGCTTCTTCCTCGCCAAGCCTTTTCTTCGGAAAGATTTGCTGGAAGCCATTCGAGTCACACTGACAGCTAGCGAAGGCCCAGAAACTGACTAGCGCGCGCTCGATCAGAATGTCTCAGCAAAACCCCTGGCTCGCTTTTTAGGGGTTGCAGCAAAACCGCTGATTACTAGCTTCTGTCGTTTTTCGTATGAAAGCTCCAACCATCATTGCCCTCCTCCATGGTCCCGATCAACCGGGTCTGGTATCGCGTGTGTCTAGTTGGATCTTCTTAAGAGGCAGTAATATTCATCACGCAGATCAACATAAAGACCTCGAAGCGAACATCTTTTTCCAGCGCGTCGAATGGACGCCATCTGGGCACATTGACGAGGAGGCGGCAGCCTTCGAAAAATTCGCATCCGAGGAACTGGGGATGAAGGTCACGGTAGCGCAATCCGAAGACCGCCCGAAAGTCGCCCTTTTTGTCTCGAAGATCGACCATTGTTTTCACGACACAATCCTCCGATTTCGTGCGGGCGAAATGGCTGGCGAACTCGCCTGCATCATTTCAAACCACGAGGCACTTGAGAAAGAAGCAAAGCGCTACGACATTCCCTTTTATAACATTCCAGTAAGCGCTGCGACGAAGGCGCAAGCTGAGGCGAAACAACTCGAGATCGTGCATAAATATGATGCGAAGCTGGTGGTCATGGCGCGCTACATGCAAGTGCTCTCCGAAGACTTTCTAACGAATGCGGGCTGCCCAGTGATTAATATTCACCACTCTTTCCTTCCAGCCTTTGCAGGAGGTAAGCCCTATCACCAAGCTCATACTCGAGGCGTCAAACTAATCGGCGCTACGGCGCACTACGCCACTGCCGATCTTGACGAAGGACCGATCATCTACCAAGACGTCACACGAATCAATCACCGTAACTCAGTGCCTGATCTGGTCCGCAAAGGTAAAGACCTCGAAAAATCAGTCTTTGCTCAAGCAATCCGCTTACATCTCGACAACCGCATATTAGTTTACAACAACAAGACCGTCGTTTTCGACTAAAGCGCTACGCCGCAATTTGTAATTGATAATCGCTTACAGCTAATTAATTACTACGCCCACTTTAGGCACCACTCAATTAGCCATTACCCATTTCTCATTATCCATTTAATTCCATGAACCGCCCAAGTAAGAACAAACGCCACAATCCAACCCTTCCCGACGATGCACAAATCGACGAGCGGAACCTCATCGACCTTGAAGACTCCGTCGAGATCTCGATCGAAGATCGTATCAGCATGTATTGGATGGAAAACAAAGGGTTCATTTCCGCCTGCGTCACTGTCCTAGCACTACTTATTATCGGCTTCAACGGCATGCGCATGTATAAAGCACATGCAGAGCAACAACTCCAGGCAGACTACGCTGAAGCGACCACTGCTGGCACACTCGCCGAGTTCGCTAAAGCAAATCCAGGCAAAGCCCTCGGCGGCCTCGCAGCCCTCACTGCAGCCGACGAAGCTTACGCAGCTGAAGACTACACCACCGCGGTTGATCTCTACACCATTGCCAAGGACGCCCTAGTCGACAATATCCTCGCAGGACGTGCCGCTCTCGGGCAAGCATTTGCAAGCTACAACGCGGGCAACGAAGACGCAGCACTTCAAATGCTCAATGCAATGATCGCGAACAGCAGTCTACCCGAATCCGCTCGAGCAGAAGCCGCCTACCACCTAGCGATTGACGCCGATGTAGCCGGAAAATCCGAAGTATTTGACAGCCTAGTTGCTCAAATCAATGAGATGTCCATGGCAGGCCCTTGGCAACAACGCCTCGCCGTATACGAACAACAGAAGTAGCCGCAGTTGACCACTACCTCATAAGAAGCACAGGTAATCACACCTGTGCTTCTTTTTTATGACTCAGGCTCAAGCCACGGACTCTGCGACGAATCATTGACAGCAGCGACACAGCCTGCACAACGTAGCCTGCTTTGTCCAAAATCCGCGCGGACTTATCAGCGCGGAGGCAAGGCATCATCTCAAACCGAAAATAAAACGCTTTTACTATGAGCACTATCATAACAGACATCCGCGCTCGCGAAATCATCGATTCTCGCGGCAACCCAACCATCGAAGTCGACGTTGAACTCGACTCCGGAATCATCGGCCGCTCTGCAGTTCCATCTGGCGCTTCCACTGGTGAGCACGAAGCTGTTGAGCTTCGTGACGGCGACAAAGGCCGCTACCTTGGAAAAGGTGTTCTCAAGGCTGTCGACAACGTCGACAACGTGATCGCTCCTGAGTTGATCGGTCACGACGCTTGCGACCAGATCACGATCGACAAGATCATGCTTGAGCTCGACGGCACGCCTAACAAAGGCAAGCTCGGAGCGAATGCAATGCTCGGTGTTTCCCTAGCAGTGGCACGCGGTGCTGCCGATGCACTCGGACTTCCACTTTACAAATACCTCGGCGGACCCAACGCTAAGGTGCTTCCAGTGCCAATGATGAACGTCATCAACGGTGGTTCACACTCCGACGCGCCTATCGCGTTCCAAGAGTTCATGATCCGCCCGGTAGGCGCAGCAACCTTCAGCGAAGCGATCCGCATGGGCGCCGAGTGTTTCCACAGCCTCAAGAAGGTGCTCCACGACCGTGGCCTCAGCACAGCTGTGGGTGACGAAGGTGGTTTCGCTCCTAAGTTCGACGGCACTGAAGATGCACTCGACACATTGAGCAAAGCAGTTGAAGCAGCCGGTTACACAGTTGGTAAAGACATCACATTCGCACTCGACTGTGCGTCTTCTGAGTTCTTCAGCGACGGTGTTTACGATTACGCTAAGTTCGAAGGCGAAGGCGGTGCGAAGCGTTCTTCTGAAGAGCAAGCTGCTTACCTCAAGGAACTCACTGAAAAATACCCAATCGATTCCATCGAAGACGGTTGCGACGAAAACGACTGGGATGGCTGGAAGGCCCTCACCGACGCAATCGGCGACAAGGTTCAACTCGTTGGTGACGATCTTTTCGTAACCAACGTGAAGTTCCTCCAGAAGGGTATCGATCTTGGCGTTGCCAACTCGATCCTCGTTAAGGTGAACCAAATCGGCACACTCACTGAAACACTCGAAGCTATCGAGCTCGGTAAGGTAAACGGCTACAACTCTGTGATCTCTCACCGCTCCGGTGAAACAGAGGACACTACGATCGCTGACATCGCAGTCGCGACCAACGCTGGCCAAATCAAGACCGGTTCCATGAGCCGCTCCGACCGTATCGCAAAATACAACCAACTCCTTCGCATCGAAGAAGAGCTTGGCGAAAACGCGATCTACGCGGGCACACTCTAAGTCGTCTTAGATACAGTTTAACAAAAGCCCGACGGGAAACCGTCGGGCTTTTTTTGTGGGTGAAAGGTAGCTGTGCGCGTCCCAGCGCACCACAGGTCAGGATAGCCCGAGCCAGAATAGACAAACTAAAGCCCAAACCCGACAACACCGCAATGGCGCGCAGGGACCCGCGCCGCTACCACGAAAAATCCCCGCAACTTCCATTGCGGGGATTTTGTTTAAGGTAAACTCTGTTTACTAATTACTTAATCAAGCAGTTACCAGTCATCGAAGTGGGTTGCTCTAGGCCCATGAGCTTCAAGATGGTTGGTGCGATGTCGCCGAGGCAACCGGACTCAATGAGTTGTGCGCCTTTATACTCTTGGCTGTAAACGACGACTTCCACCGGGTTCAAGGTGTGCGCGGTGTGTGGGCCGTTGGTCGCGTTGTTCCATAGCTGATCGGAGTTACCGTGGTCGGCTGTAATGACTGCGCTGCCGCCGACTTCGTCGATGGCTTCCAAAAGATCGCCGACGCAACCGTCGACGACTTCGCAGGCTTTGATGCAGGCTTCAACCACACCGGTGTGACCGACCATGTCGGGATTGGCGAAGTTGATCACGATGAGACCATACTTGCCGGACTTGATCGCTTCGACGGATGCGTCGCGGATACCGTAGGCGGACATCTCGGGCTTTTCGTCATAAGTCGCGCAGTCTTTGCGGCTTGGCACCAACTCGCGGTCTTCACCTGGGAACGGCTCTTCGCGGTAATCATTGAAAAAGAAAGTGACGTGTGGGAACTTCTCAGTTTCCGCGCAACGGAATTGGCCGATGCCCTTGTCCGCAATATAGCCGCCGAGGATATCATCCATCTTTTCGGGTTTGAAGAAGATGATGTTATCACAGAGACCCTTCTGATATTCGCTCAAAGTTGCGAAGTAGAGATCGAGCTTTTCGCCGCGATCAAAACCGTCGAAATCGTCCTGAATGAAGGCGCGAGTCAATTCACGAGGACGGTCACCACGGAAGTTGAAGAAAATGACGGAGTCACCGCTCGCAATGGTGCCAATCGGATTGCCATCTTCGCCGACGATTACGGACGGTGGGCAAAACTCGTCACCCTTGGTGCCTTCGGTTTCCGGCGCGTCGTATTGCGCTTGGATCGCTTCGACGGCGCTACCGTAAGACTTCTCGATGTTGCGACCAGTGAGGCAGTCGTAAGCGCGTTGCACACGATCCCAGCGATTATCGCGGTCCATTGCCCAGTAGCGACCGGCTACGGATGCGATTTTGCCGATACCGATTTCAGCCATCTTGGCTTCGGCTTGTTCAATGAAGCCCTTACCGGAGAACGGTCCGGTATCGCGACCATCGGTGAATGCGTGCACGTAAACTTGCTCAACGCCCTGCTCCTTGGCAATCGCGAGGAGGCCGTAGAGGTGCTCTAGCATGGAGTGGACACCTGCGTCGGAAACGAGACCCATGAAATGGAGTGCTTTGCCCTTACCCTTCACGTTATCGAAAGCGGCATTCAGCGTAGGGCTATCTTTAACGGAGCCGGTTTCGATGCCCTTATTGATACGGACGATTTCTTGGTCAACCACACGACCCGCGCCGATGTTCTGGTGCCCCACTTCTGAGTTGCCCATGATGCCTTCTGGAAGGCCAACTGCGAGACCGCAGGCTGCGATCTCGGTGCGTGGATACTCGGCAGTCAACTTGTCCGCGACCGGAGTATTCGCCAACTTGACGGCGTTGTAAGCATCGTAGGACGCATCATGATTTTCTCCCCAACCATCACGGATGATGAGGACGACAGGCTTTTGTTTTTCAGACATAAGGTATGAATTTAGAAATTAGGTATTTAGAATTAGAAATTAAAAGAGATAGCCCAACTGCGAGAGCGCAGACACCGAGAGAATGCCGACATACAAGAAAATCAAGGTCACACCTTCTCGTCGCGATACAGTATGACCAGACTTAAAGAACCAAAGTAGTAGCACTGTCAGAGCCAATACCGCAGGGAATTCGAATTTCAACAAAGCTGGGTCTACAGGAATCGGAATCATCGTCGCCACGCCCCCGCCAATTAAAAGAATATTAAACAGATTCGAGCCGACGATATTACCTGCACAGATATCCGTATGCCCTAAGCGTGCGGCAGCCACCGAAGCGGCAAGCTCTGGCAAACTAGTGCCCAGCGCCACAATGGTCAGGCCAATCAAGGTATCACTCACACCCATACGCCCGGCGACTTCAACACTGGTGCCGACCAAAACGTCTGCTCCGAGTGCGAGAAAAAGACCACCAAGTATAACCAAACCAATTCCGAATGGCGTAGAGTGCTTGGAGGCAGATTCGACCTCCTCGGCGAGCTCCTCTTCCAAGGGGTCCTTTTCATTCTTAGCGCTGCGCACCACATAGAATAGATACAATGCGGTGAGCGACAGCATGATGATACCCTCCACCCGCGAGTAGCCGCCTAGCGCCATCAAAGTGAACATAAGCGTCACCCCAATCAGGATCGGCACTTCACGCCGAATCAAACGCGACTGCACCGCTAACGGGGCGATGAGCGCAGTCACACCAAGAATGAGGCCAATATTTGCCACATTACTGCCTAGAATATTACCCAACGCGAGCCCAGGCGTCTCTTTAGCAGCGATCAAGGAAGTCATCATCTCGGGCATTGAAGTCGCTATCGAGACAATAGTTAGACCTACCACGACAGGATTAATGTTAAACTTCACCGAAACGGTCGCCGCGCCTGCAGTGAGCCAATCGCCCCCGAAGGAGAGCGCCGCAAAGCCCACCACCATCAGCAAAACAAGCAGCCAAAGGGATAAGTCTGGAAACGGTAAACTGATTAACGCGAGTGTCATATACGAATATTGGGGATGCCGAGCGCAGCAAAAACCAACCACAGCTAAGAAGGGGTAAATAGGAAGATCTGCGAGAAAATTCTGAGTGCTTGACTTGGAAAGCCAATAAAGCACACTGCGCCGCTTTTCACCCGTTCTTCGGCTTAAAAATGGCTACAGATCTCAAAAATACGCTCAATCTTCCACAAACGAATTTCCCAATGCGGGGCAACATGGTGGAGCGCGAGCCAGCACGCATTGACCACTGGAAAAACCTAGGTCTCTACGAGCAAATCCAAGCGAAGAACGCAGATGGCCCAAGCTTCATTTTGCACGACGGACCTCCGTTCACCAACGGCGACCTCCACCTCGGCCATGCCCTGAATAAGACCTTAAAGGACACTATCTTACGCTTCAAGTGGATGCAAGGCTACAACGCACCCTACATCCCTGGCTGGGATAGCCATGGCCTACCGATTGAGCACAAAGTGTCCCGCGAACTACAGGACACTGGCCGCACGGATTACACACCACTTGAGGTGCGTGAAGCCTGCGCTAAGTTTGCCGATAAGTATCGCAAGAGCCAAACCGGACAATTCCAACGCCTCGGTGTGCTTGCCGATTGGGCGAACGAATACTGGACGATCCACCCGGAATACGAAGCCACTGAGCTCGAAACGTTTGCAAGTTTTGTTGAGCAAGGCCTCGTTTATCGCTCCAAAAAACCGGTTTACTGGTCGATTCCATGCGCCACTGCTCTTGCAGAGGCCGAAATCGAGTATCGCGACCACAAGAGCATCTCGGTTTACGTGAAACTCCCACTTTCCGCTGAAGCCCGCGAAAAGCTTCAGCTTGAGGACGACGCATCAATCCTGATCTGGACCACCACTCCGTGGACACTACCAGCCAATCTCGCGGTATCCGTTCACCCGAAGATCGAATACTCAGCAATCAAGAGCAACCACGGCACACTCGTCGTGGCGAGTGCGCTGCTCGAATCCGTCACCAATGAATGCTCACTCGAAGGCGTCGAAACCATCGAAACATTCCTTGGCGCACAACTTGAAGGCCTCGAAGCACGCCACCCGTTTATCGACCGCGCCAGCCCGATCCTCTTGGCGGACTACGTGACCACCGAAAGCGGCACTGGCTGTGTGCATACCGCTCCCGGACACGGTCTGGATGACTACATCACCGGTATCAACAACGGCCTCGAAGTTTACTGCCCATTGGATGACAATGGTTGCTATGTCGACGACGGACAGATCCCTGCCGACCTCGTAGGACTTTCCGTATTGGACGAAGGTAATAAGCCCTCGCCTGCCAACCTAGCCGTGCTACGCATCACCGCCCAAAACGGTTCGCTCATCGGCAAGAAGAAGATCGAACACAGCTACCCACATTGCTGGCGTTCGAAAACACCGGTAGTTTTCCGCGCAATGGACCAATGGTTCATCGCCCTCGACGAAAAAGGCGACCGCCAACTCGCACTCAAAGCCATCGAAGACGTAAACTTCATCCCATCTTGGGGCAAGAACCGCATCCGTGCCGCTGTCGAAAATCGCCCGGACTGGTGCATCAGCCGCCAGCGCACATGGGGTGTGCCGATTCCAGCATTTTACAACGAAGACGGTGAAGCCTTTATCGATGCCGAGGTGATCCGCGCGATTTCCAAGAAAGTCGCCAAAGATGGCACCAATATCTGGTTCAAGCAATCTGCAGCCGAGCTCCTCGAAGGTATCGCCCTCCCAGAAGATTGGCCTGCGCCTGAACAACTCAAGTGCGGAACCGATACACTCGACGTCTGGATCGACTCTGGCAGCAGCCACCGCGCAGTGCTCCAGAAACGCCCGAACCTACAGTGGCCCGCAGACCTCTACCTCGAAGGTAGCGACCAACACCGCGGCTGGTTCCAAAGCTCACTCTGGACCTCTGTGATCGCCGACAAGGCAGCTCCGTATAAAAATCTCCTTACTCACGGTTTCATCGTGAAAGAAGACGGCACCAAGCTGTCCAAGAGCGATGGCGCGGCTCGTCCGCTCCCTGAATGGATCAAAATGTATGGTGCAGATATCGTGCGCCTGTGGATCTGCTCGCAGGACTATCGTAATGATGTGCCTGTTTCCGATAAGATTGTGAAGAATGTGGCGAACAACTACCGTAACTGGCGCAACACTTTGCGCTATCAAGTCGGCAGTCTCTACGATTTCAACCCAGCAACCGATGCGATTGCCATTGAAGACCTGCACCCAGTCGACAAGTGGGCACTCCACGAACTCGCACAACTGGTGCGTAATGTGACCGAAGCGTATGAAGCCTACGAATTCCACCGAGCCTTCAAGGAGTTCATCGATCCGTTCGTCTCCAATACATTGTCTTCGACTTACCACGACATTTTAAAGGATCGCCTCTACACGGCGGCTCCGAACGACCCGAACCGTCGTTCCTCGCAGACAGTAATCTCGATTATCTTTAGCGTATTCACACGTCTAATCGCCCCACTCATCCCACACACTGCAGATGAAGCGTGGTGCTTTGCCAAGACCGACAGTGACTTCTGTGATAAGCCCGTTAGCCTCGAAGACTGGCCCTATGTTGACCAAGCGTGGGACAACCACGAAGTCGCCAACGAGATCAAAACCCTTCGCACTTTCCTTTCCGAGCATCTCAATGACCGTCTCGAGGACCTACGACAGAAGAAGACCATCGGACAAAGCCTCGACGCGAAAGCGATGATCTCAGGCCCTGCTAGTGATCCGACCATCGCCTTACTTAAGAAATACGAAGCCGAGCTACCGGAACTCTTCATTCTTTCGCAGGTCACTGTCACAGAATCCACTGATGCATCCGAACTCTCAATCGAAGTCGACCACGCCGACGGTGTCCGCTGCCCGCGTAGCTGGCGCTGGGTGGAAGCACTTGTGGACACAGAGAAGTGGGGCCCCGTCTCACCTCGCTGCGCGGAAGCACTCAAGCAACTTTAGAATTCATTCTACTTAATAATCTCCCAACCTTTTCTCAATCAAATGACTGCAAAGAAAAAAACTACTAAAAAAGCGGTAAAGAAAATCGTGAAAAAAACTGTAGCAAAAAAAACAGCCAAGGCGAAGACTCCTGCTAAGAAAGCCGCTAAAAAAGTAAGCGCGACGAAGAAGAAAGTCGTCAAAAAAGTAAAGGCACCAGCCACGAAAATCGTAACAAAGGCAACAGAAGCTGTCGTTGCGCGCACTGATGTAGCTGCAGCAAGCGATGACAAGAAAGCGACACCGATCGTATTCTCACTCGATGACGTGGAAGCGCTAATGGCATCGAAGAAGAAAGAAAAGCCAGCAAAGACTGAAAAAGCAGCCACAAAGAAAGTCGCCGTCGTGAAAAAACGCGTGGTCGAAGTCGAGGACAAGCCAGTTAAAAAACGCGTGCTTGGTGCCGCGTCGCTAGCAGATATTTTAGGTTTCAATCCTGCCGAAAAGAAAGCATCCAGCACACTCGAAGAAGCCGATGTGCCCAAGAAATGGAAGAAGTTCTACAAACTGCTCACTGATTTACGTGATCATGTTCGCGACGAACTCGACCTACACACATCTGATACGCTCAAGCACTCCGCTCGAGAGGACTCAGACGTCTCAGGTTACGGCAATCACCAAGCAGATGCTGCATCTGACACATTTGACCGAGACTTCGCACTGAGCCTGGTGTCCAGCGAGCAAGACGCACTCAACGAAATCGAAGAAGCAATCACACGCATTAAAGATGGCAGCTACGGCGTATGTGAAGTGACTGGTAAGGCGATCCCTAAAGCACGCTTAGAAGCCGTTCCATTTGCTCGTTTCTCAGTCGAAGGTCAGGCTGAATACGAGAAAAACAAGCGCCGTAAAGTCAATCGTGATGCTGGAGGTATCTTCGGCGACGGCACAGACGCGCCAAAAATCACGACGGATGACGACGACGAATAATTGAATGGGACCTAAGCAACCCAGCACCTCATATAAACGCCTGTTCATCATAGCAGCGGTTGTTTTCGTCCTCGATCAGATCACGAAGACCTGGATATTTAACCATCCTGAGTTGCCACTAGACAGTTACTTCTACCCCGATTCAATCGAGGTGATAGAAGGGTTTTTCTACATTGTGCACATCGGCAATGAAGGCGCTGCATGGGGTATGTTTGCCGGTTACGGTGGCGTGCTCGCAGCGATTGCCGTGGTTGCATTGTTCGCAATCTACAAGTTGAGACACAGCTTAGAGCTCCATAGAAAGCCTATGCAGATCGCTTTTGGCTTACTCGCAGGTGGCGTGCTCGGCAATATGATTGATCGCCTCATACACGGGCATGTAATCGACTTCCTCGACTTCCACCTCCCGTTTTCCATCCCATATATATTACCTGGTGGTCGCTACCCAGCATTCAATATCGCCGATTGCGGGATCGTGGTCGGTGTCTTTCTCTACATTATTGTGAGCTTCTTCTTTACGCCAGCAGATACAAGCGGGCCAGAAGAAGAGACTAATCAAGCGAGTTAGTTAGATAGCTTTGATGTTTTTTAAGTTGTTGCTCCAATGAAGAAGCAACGACTACGGAAGTTGCAAAAAACATAATCACCGCATTGGAAACGGCGTCACTACTGGCTGATGCTTGCACACGCCTAGAGAAGTCCTGATTCAAGCCCTCCAATGTATCATACAGCTCTTTTAGGTGAACAAGCTCCCAATCAGGAACCCCACCATCTAGCTGCTTAAAATATTGCTTGATCAAATAAGAGCCGACGGTGCGCTGCAAGGTCTCTCTGGTAGAGCAAAAAGGTATATGAAAGCTAGCCATCGACCCGAGTTCTTTCAAGACAGGACACCCACTGGTCGCCATCAGTAGGCCCAGCAATGAATTGATCCCCACCTGAAGATCGCACTCTTCAAAATAGCTACGCTCGGTGGTGTGCACGGTCACTTCGACGCGTTCAATTGATTGATTATCAGCAAATGCTTCCATCACTTCATTGATACGAATCGCGACCGGGCAATACTCACAATCACTCTCTTTCAATGGGCAGCAACTGCATTGATTAAATCCTAGACGCGCCCACTTTGGATGCGTGCCAGCATCATTGAGTTCGCGAGGTTGCGTCTCCACTTCAAATCGCACCTCTCGGTTAGCGAGTTTAAAATGGTAGTCCACGGTATCCGTTTTCATTCTTCCATACAAATGAAACAGGAGCCCAAGGTCTAGCGATGAAAGCAAGAAAACATCGTTTTACGTTTTCTTCGCTACGCTGAATTAGCGGCCACGGCGAATTTCCGAACCCTTAAATTGAACGCGAACCCGATGGATACGCTTAATACGCGTTTTGATCTTAAAGGTCTTCGGGTCAATCGACTCAGGGATTTCCTCGCGGTTGATATCAATAATCGCGTGATAACCACGCTCAGAGAAAATATCAATCAACATTGTGAGCGCTTCAGGATCGTGAAGAATCGCGCTTTCCGTATTCACAACTGCACTTCCAGATATAGCATGACGTTCGATGATCGGTAGGAAATCAGACTGGATTAAATCAACGACTTGAGCAAAGAGCTCCCCGTGCCGGCGCTCATAGGAATCCAAACGATCGACTAAATCTTGACGAGCGTGCTTCGAAAGCGAGCTCGCCACAGGAATACGTGACAAGCGATCGTATGTGGCCTCGTCGAGCTCCAGAGAGCCCTGATAGCGCAACTCTTCGTCGATACGCGCGCGCACTTCTTCAATACTCGCATGGGCGTTAATGAAATGATAAAAGAAAATTTCACGTAGCTCCTTCAACGCATCGTAGGTCTTTTCCTTAAATGTTCGATAGCGATTCAGTGCGGCATCTGGATCGAGGTCTGTAGCTCTCAACTCGACGAGTTCGCCGACGCCAGATTCGCGCACTTCTGCATTGTGTGCCTTCGCCTGTTCGCCGCGATACAACTGACGACGGACACTCTCTTTTTCGTCAACAAATAGAACGACGATATGGAAATGCGGTTTTTTGAAATATTCCGAAAACAATGTGTCTCGATACTTGTTCCGCAACTCGACCAGCTTGGTGAAAAGTAATTTCACACACTCTACCTGCACCTTTGTGCGAGGGAAGCCATCGACGACAGCCCCTGACTTATAAACTGGCTCAAGCAGCTTACGAAACATGATCTCCACCACTTCACGATCACCAACGAGCATACCGGCATCTTTCAATCGTTCCGCTTCAGGGCTTTTCAACAACTCACTCACAACCAGTGGCGGCGCTGTCAGATCGCGATACTGCATAATGAAGTTCGTATTGGTTCCCTTACCGGCACCAGGCGCGCCGTTTAACCAGAAAATTTCTTTCGGGAAGCGTAATTGTTCTTCCCCAACCCCTTGCTCTAAACTCGCCCATACCGAGTTAAAAATGAGTTGTGCATCTTTAACCTCTAGATCGTGAAGCTTTTCAGAATTCTTATCTTGTGTCGTATCGGCGGGAGCTGAGGCCATTGTATGTAAGATTATTTGTTTTGAAGGAGAACTGAAGAGAGTCGCATTCCATCAATACTTCAAGTCTGATTCATGCGAAAACTAGCCAGATCTGCGAAAGCGCAAACGGTGGACCAAGAAGACGGCGGCAACTGACAGCAAGAAATAGAGCGGCAACCAGCTCAGCGAATCGACAAAAACGGCTTGCTGTAACTGCTGACCGTAGAGCTCAGAATCAGCTTCGTGCTTTGTTTTCAAAACGACAATTAAACCGGAATACATAATCGAAACGATGCCGTAGGCAAAATTGGTCGATAACCCACGAAAACTCAAAATAGTCGCACGTTGCTCTGAGGGAGCAGCCTCATTAAGATAGCGACTCACAAAGAAACCAGTCATCTGGATAGATGCATATAAAAATACTGCAGGCACAATCCCCCAATACGGTATTGCAGTGGCAAGGCCATAGAGTCCGATAAAAACCGCTGAAACCAACAACAAGAAGTTCTTCAATGGCGTGCCCTGCTCGGTCATGTAGCGCGCTAAGCGCGGCACAAAAACACCCATCAAAGCCATACCCGAACCAATCAGTCCATAACTGGCGATCGGCAGATGTATCACATTCCAATACTCACTCGCTAAGGTTAGAAATTGTCGAACCGCACTATCCAAAACCATAGCAGCCAAAATGATCCCAAACGGAAGTGGGGTCATCCATATCCATCTGGCCGCGGAACGTGACTGCTTCCAGGACTGTGCCAGCGTTTCTCGAATGGTGAGCGCATTCTCTACTGGAGTCTCTTTCATCCTGAAAGCCATGACCAAGACGACCAGCCCTGAAATAAAGGTCAACAGAATGGGGACCTTTATCAACTGCGATTGCTCCACCCATATGGAAGCGCCGAATGTGTTAAGCAAGGTATTCACCATGTCGGGATCATAGCATGCCGAGCCTATCATCATTGCAAAAAAGAATGCCAAAGACGTATCACGCTGAACGCGCTCAAGGACATGCCCCCAGCGACTCTCGATGCCAGCTGCTTTCATGGAGTCGTAAACCAATGCTTCATCCGCACCACTGGCGGCAGCCTCTGCAGCACCACTGAGAATTCGATTAAGTGCAAAGAGTCCAAACAACAGATAGCCACCCCCAATCGGCGCCGCGAGTAAAACCCCCATCTCCAGAACCATACAGATGCCTGCCGCAATCAACAGGTTACGACGTCCGAGCGTATCTGCCAATGCACCAGAAGGCACTTCCAATAGGACAATTGTCAGTGCCCACAAAGCATTCAGCATACCGAACTGAGCTAGTGTTAGCCCATAATCGAGAAACAACAACGCATAGACTGGGTAATAAAATCGAGCTGAGAAAAACATGCGAAAGAGCGTCAAGCTCTGCACATTCTTCAGCGCAATTTTCTCTAGATCTGGAGCGCTCACTGGGGGACCTTCACTTCATTCACACAGCATCCGTCTTGCTCGACGTCAGTCAAATTCTGTAAAGTCGTGCGGGCAATCTGTATCAGTGCATTGCTCGTAAAGAAGGCCTGGTGCCCTGTGATCATTACATTTGGAAAGGTGAGTAATCTCGCGAAAACATCGTCTTGCATCACTTCACCTGATTGATCTTCAAAAAATAGATTGTCCTCTTCTTCATATACATCGATTCCGAGATTACCAATCTTCCCAGACTTTAACCCTTCAATGACCGCTGAAGTATCTATCAACGCTCCACGACTCGTATTGAGAAGCGTCACTCCATGCTTCATCTGCTCAATCGCCGCTGCATCAATCATGTGATAGGTCGATTGAAACAGTGGGCAGTGCAAGCTAACAATGTCAGCCTGTGAGAGCAAGGCCTCTAAAGTCACATACTGCGCTCCGAGCTCCACCGCTCGCGGGTTTTGCTGCACATCATAACAAAGCACTTTACAGCCAAAGCCATTAAATAGGCGCACCACCTCCACGCCAATAGTGCCCGTTCCTATGATACCAACAGTCAGCCCGTGTATATCAAAACCAACAAGACCTTGTAGCGAAAAGTTCCCCTCGCGCACTCGGTTATACGAACGATACAGGCGTCGATTCAACGCAAGTAAAATCCCTAGTGTATGCTCAGCAACCGCATGCGGAGAATAGGCAGGCACGCGAACCACTTTTAGCCCAAAGGCCTCTGCTGCCTCTAAGTCGACGTTATTAAACCCCGCACAACGCATCGCAATCACCCGAATACCGACCTCACTCAGAACTTGAATCGTAGCCCGATCCAGTTGGTCATTCACAAATGCACAAACCGCATCTGAACCAGCCGCAAGCTTTGCCGAATCCGGGTTCAATCGAAACTCGTGAAATATCAAAGTGTGCTTATCTTCGCCACATTCCTCTAAGAAATACCGCTCATCATAAGACTTTGTGCTAAAAAACGTCACTTGCATAACGAGAGATTGCGCGCCGACCGAACAAGCGCAAGCGCGAGATCCATTGATGGCGTTTATAGTTAAGCTTTGAAATCTACGCAAGGTGCTGCATGCTACAGATAACATTTTACCACGTGCACACACTTTTAAAACGCATACTCTGGCTCCTTCCCATCTGCCTATTCACAGGCTGCGAGGAAGAACCACTCCTTAAAGACTTCACGAGTGACGGTTGCTCGCTTTTCCCGGATCGCTCATTGATCGACTCGAAAGACTGGTGCGAATGCTGCGTGCAACATGACATCGCCTATTGGCAAGGCGGCACCGAAGCACAACGGCTTGAAGCAGATGAACAACTCCGCGCCTGCGTGCTGGCGAAAACCGACGACCCCATCTTAGCAGACGCAATGTTCAACGGCGTGCGCATGGGAGGTAGCCCATGGTTCTACAACTGGTATCGATGGGGCTACGGCTGGACGGACGGCCGTAAATACCAAGCACTCACTTTAGAAGAGCAACGCATGGTCAGCGACAAACTGGTCGAATATTTTAAACAATCGCCTCCGAGCCCATGCGACTAAGCCCCGTAAGGAGCTTCAATCTAGACAGGCCCGTCGATTGACAGCTACTTGCAAAGCGCCCCATATCGCCTAGACCACCAAGCCAATGCTCACGAGCAGACCGTAAAGAGCGACCACCTGAGCAGAGCCTTTGAGTGCTATCAAAAAATCAGACGACGTCTTCGCATCTGGCAACCTGAATGCCAAACAAACGCTTAAAGTTACGGGAATTAAACCAAGTAACACTCCCCAGCCCATGCCTCGGCAAAACAACCAGATCACCACGATGCCTGAAAGGCACGCTGATAACCGGTATTGAAAAAGCGCAAAGCGCCTACCTAGTAAAACGACTAAGGTGCGTTTATTCGCCTGTGCATCTTCCGCGATATCCCGATAATTATTCACCACCAAAATATTATTCACGAGTAAGCCGCAACCGAGCCCCAGAAGCAGCACATCTAAATGAATCGTAAGCGACTGCACGTAATAAGTGCAGCCAACCGCTATCAGTCCGAAGAACAGCACGACAAAGACATCTCCCAGGCCATTGTATGCTAAAGGATACGGCCCTCCGGTATAGAGCCAGGCACACGCCACACTCGCAACCCCAACAACTAGGAGCCACCAACCACCATACGGCACCAATGCCAAGCCAACACAAAACCCGACGGTCAATACCACGATCGTCGCCGCACGCATAAGAGTCGGAGCAATTAAGCCCGCGGCAACCGCACGCTGTGGCCCGAGACGTGCCTCTGTATCTGTGCCACGAATACCATCAAGATAATCATTCGCAAAATTCGTCCCGATCTGAATCAGCAGTGCAAAGGCAGCACACAAAAATGCCGCATCCAATCGCAGAACCCCATTTGCATACGCCATCGAGGAGCCCAACAAAACGGGAGCCACCGCTGCGGGAAGTGTCTTGGGTCTCGTCGCTTCAAGCCAAACTTTGAATGATGCCATTTCCTGTATCAATAATATGAAAATTATTCCGACTGTTGTCGGGCAAACACCACCTTATTGTAGAAGAAACCAATACCGATCAAGGCCACACCGAGCCCGAGGAAGGAGAAAACTCGAAAGATACCCTCAAGTTCGGATGCATCGACCAAAAACACCTTACCCACTGTGAGTAAAAGCAGAACCAGCGAACCACCATGAATCACACGCTGATTTCGCCACAGGCCGATTGACTGATACGCAACCGCTAACAACAACCACACCGCGGAGTATGCATAAACTTGAGCACTTGTAGGGCTCGACGGAATCAAGTCGCGAGCTCCAAAGTAGTCCTGCACCAAGAACGAGCACCAAACAAAGCCTAGGCACATCGCCATCACTTGATACGTCTTCCGAGCGGTCTCCTGCTCCGCTTTACCGCACATCCACGCAATGCCGAAAGATCCTAGAAAAGGGATACCAAACTGTAATAAGAGCGCATTAAGGAAAAAGCCCTCCCCCTCTGCTCCTGTATCGCCGAGGTGTAAAACCACGACACGGATTCCTACCAAAGCCATTAATAGATAACTCCCCCCCATGCCTCTGCGATAACGAGTCGCGACATGGCTTAGCCCTACGGCAAGCAATACCAGCAAAGCCGTCAAACCGCCTTCGACCGTCACCTCAAGCCATGCTTCAGGCATATACGATTGGTCCAGCAGCTGATAAGTCGCCACCACACTAAACAGCGCAACAATACCGAGGCACCATTTCTGCAAAGTCTGTTGCTGCTGGCTCAACTGAGTTCGTAGGCAATACGCAGAAATCCCTAACGCAGCAGATCCCTGCCACCACGACCAGATCGCAAGCCCATCCTGATGACTCCAATCAACAAAACGCTCACGTAAGAAATACTCAATGGCCTCAACCGCAAGGGGTGCCATCATAGCCAACCACGCCATGCCTAGCACCGTCTGCATCAAATGCACACGACCCAGACCACGCACCTTCCAATAGACTAAACCCACAATCCAAAGCCCTGAGATTGCAGGGGCTAAGTATTCAGATGGCACATAGGTCCATAGTCCAAATACGAGGAGAAATATCGAAAATGCAGAATACTCACCAACCGTATCGAGTGACTCCTTGCGCCTCAACAAATGCTCTGCAGCGAGCAGGAGGCAAATAGAAGCGCAGACAGAAACCACTAAATAGAAACCATCAAACATACCACTGGCTTCGACAACCCAGTAACGATTTACATAGAGCAGAGGTGCCAAGAACAACGCAGCACTAAGCGACAGGCTCCTCCAAAGCACCGCATTCGTGGACGAGAATGCACGCCAATGCCCCAGCGAGAAGAATAGAAATAGCATTGAGCTTGGCCAGACATACCACCTGACACCGACCAGATCAGGGCATGCTAGCGTCGCCACGGCGACGGCACTCAGCGCAAACCATGACGCCCATTGGAATGTCTCCTCCTTGATCAAGGCAAGACTCAGAGCCCCGATACTAAGCAAGGCAAAAAGCGCCAGATCCACACCAGAGAAACCGCTGATCCAAACCAAGGCTAACGACTGGAATAACCCTCCGCCCCATGCAAGTATTCGAATCATCGACACCAGCCATAGATCCTCTCTGCCTAACTCCACCTGTGACATCGTCATCGTCCAAATCGCATTGACTACACAAATGCCAATCACGAAGAACATCGCCCCTTCGAGATACTGAACGGGTTGCCCTAAACTCATGCCGATCACATAAACTGACCACAGGTAAACTGCAATCAACGAAGCTAGCATTATACCCCACCACCCTCGTCGCAAGCACAAGAACTGCGCACCGCAGAACAGCACAAACAAATAGCTAAATAGCAGCACCGTATCTGCAGCATCTGTCTGCATTAACAGTGGCGTCAAGAATCCGCCAATTAAGCCCAACAATGCTATCGGAGCACCGTTTTTAAGCGAAAGTGCCACAGCCGTAAGTGTGACCACGACCATGCAAGCAAACCCCTGCGTGCTCCCTAACAAATGATACAAGTGCACTGCTGCATAGGATGCAAAGTAGAGGCTAGCCACGCCCGCACCCGACAAGGCTTGTCCAATACGTTCATTTGCGGCGAGTTGCGTCTTGATACCAATCCACAAGCCAGAAATACAAAGTAGCACACCAAATATAGTCGTCAGCCCGACACGAACTCCTGGCGTGAGCCAGCCAGACTCAATCGAGTATTTCACCATATAGAAACCCGCCATCAATAGAGCGATCCCACCAACCCATACCGCGAACTTACTGAACCAATCTTGAGGTTCTTCTAGAGTCTGGACTCTATCCGTCTCTGTTTTTACTGGTGTCGATTCATCTGAACGGATTGTCGCATTAGCGGCAACAAAAGGCTCGGAGCGCACGGGCTGCGATAGTTTCGCAATCTGTGGTATTGGGGGCGATGCTAAATCTTGCTTTGGCTTCTCCGTTTTAGTCACCGCAGCAGGGGCACTGACCACTGCGGGCGACTTCTCTTTGGCTGGCGAGATAGTGGCCTTCAGCTCCTGAAGCTCTGACTGAAGCCGACTAAGTTCATTACGATGCCCGCCTAAACGCAGCAAATTGACCCATGGTAAAATCAACGCTGCAAGTAAAGCGACTATTAGAATTATTGCGAGTAGCTCCATAATAGAGCACTTTTGAACATAAAATAAACATTGTTCAATATTATAATTTACAGTGTTCAATAAATCATTCAACTTCATCCATTATGGCACGCAGAAAAGACCACACCCGAGAAGAGCTCACCCAATTAGCGATCCAATGCGGACGCGATATTGTCGTCGCAGGAGGGCCTAGCGCCTTATCCGCACGAAATGTCGCCAAACTGATGGGCTATACACCCGGCACCCTCTACAATCTCTTCGAAAATATCGATGGACTCACGGCAGCCATCAACACCACCAGCCTCATCAACTTCGCCGAAACACTGCGCTGCATATTGCGAGACCACGCCAAACCAAAGAAGCGACTCAGTAAGATTGCTCAAGCTTACCTAGAATTTCAACTACGAGAGCCACACTTGTGGACATTACTCTTTGCAACTCCGATACAGCACGACTCGGAGGACTACCGCACTGCCATTCACCTAGTATTTGACCAGGTCACAGAGGTCATACTTCCCATCAGCAAAAACAATAAAGTTGCCCGTCAAAATGCCAAAATTCTTTGGTCCACACTGCATGGCATCTGCCTCCTACGGTCTAGCGGTAAACTCGACGTGAGCGAAGCTGATCCCAGCGAAGAACTCGTCAAACGCTTCCTAAATCAATACTTTAAATTATAATCAACCATGAGAAAAACCCTCGTTCTTATCCTAATGGCACTACTCTCCCAGCACGCCTACAGCAACGAAACAGTCGTTCTTCTACACGGTTTGGCGCGCACGTCTAAATCAATGATTAAGATGGAAGCAGCCCTAAAGGCAGACGGCTACACAACGCTCAACCTCAACTACCCATCACGTAAGCATAAAGTCGAACATCTCGCCGCCAATGTGCGCAAGGAGATTATCGTAGCAACCAGCTCTTCAACCAAAGTCCATTTCGTGACACACTCAATGGGCGGCATTCTAGTGCGTCAGATACAGAAGTCAGATCCGATTGAAAACATTGGTCGCGTTGTTATGCTCAGCCCCCCAAATCAAGGCAGCGAAGTCATCGATCGCATAGGAGATCACTCTGCCGTGCAAAAAGTCAATGGGCCTGCAGGCGATCAACTCGGCACCTCCTCAGATGGATTTGTTGCACAACTAGGTCCAGTCGAATTCGAATTGGGGGTGATCACAGGCGATCGTAGCATCAACTGGATCAACTCAATGATGATTGACGGAAAAGACGACGGCAAGGTCTCGACTGAAAGCGCAAAAGTCGAAGGCATGACGGATTACAAAGTGATTCACGCCACCCACCCGATGATCATGAAAAAGCAAACGGTAATACAGGACGTATTACACTTCCTAAAGAACGGGAATTTTCGGGAATAGGTTAGAGCAATAAAAAAACCCGCAGCATTTGCTGCGGGTTTTTGAAAATTCATTTGGTAAGCGAACTCAACCAGTAAGCTGCTTGATAATTTCGACAATTGGTAAGAAGAGCGCAATAACGATGAAACCAACAACCACCGCAAGGAATACGATCATCACGGGCTCAATAATCGATGTGATACCTGCCACCGCATTATCAACGTCTTCGTCGTAATTATCGGCAACACGGTTCAACATTTCTGCGAGCTGGCCAGTTTCCTCACCAACATCAATCATACTCGTCACCATATTTGGAAATACAGATTCGCGCTCCATAGGAGCTGCCAATGACTCACCATCACGAACACTGTCATGAATACGGGTCAAGGCGTTCGTGTAAAAGGTGTTACTAGTAATATCCTTAGTGATCGTAAGTGATTGAAGAATCGGCACTCCACTGGATAGCAATGTTCCAAATGTGCGGGTGATACGGGCGATATTTACCTTACTGACGAGATCACCGACCTTTGGTAAGTTAAGCGAACACCAATTAAACAACTTGGCACCTGGGCCAGTCTTTAAAGCAAATTTCGCCCCGAAGAATACAGCCACGACAAGGATAATCGTGATCAGGATGTTATCACGCATGAAGTTACTGATCCCGATAACCAACTGGGTTGGGCCTGGCAATGCAGCACCTTCGAGCATGTCATCAAAAATCGTTTGGAACTTAGGCACCACGACAACCATGAGCAGTGCCACGATCGAAACTGCGACACCAACCACGACGATCGGATAGACCATTGCCGACTTGACCTTCTTCTTGGTTTTCAAGGCTTTTTCCATGAAACCAGCAAGACGAGAGAGCACTACATCAAGCACACCACCAGCTTCACCAGCGCGCACCATATTCACAAATAGGCGGTCAAAGATTTTAGGATGCTGTGCGAGACCGTCTGAAAACGAATTACCAGACTTCACTTGGTCCGCGATCTGCTCGAGGACTGCTTTGAAGCGTAAGTTACGTTCTTGGCGAATCATCACCTCTATCGCACGTAACAGTGGCAAACCCGCTTGTAGGAGCGTCGCCAATTGACGTGTAAAAGTTGTCAGATCTTCTGATTTGATGACTTTACCAAATCCTCCTGCTTTCTTCTTTTTCGACTTCGCCGTTTTTTTGGACGACGCCGATGGAGCCGATGCTCCTGATTCAGCAAGTTGCGTTGGCATCAGACCCATACCGCTCAGCTTAGCGCTAGCGTCGTCTTTGTCTGAAGCATCAATTGAGCCGGTTTTTTGCTTACCGCTTTGATCGATAGCCGTATATTTAAATTTTGGCATAGGTATTTTTTACTGGGGGGGTTAAGTATACTTAAGGACTTCTTCAATTGTTGTGTTACCATCAAAAATGGCTCGTAAACCATCATCACGCAAGCTTCTCATACCTTGCTCGAGTGCTTTTTGCTTAAGAGCAAGTGTTGGCGCTCGGTTATTAACCATTTCACGAATCGCATCGGTAATATTAATCATCTCAAATAAGCCGATACGACCTCGGTAACCAGTATTACTACATTCAGGACAACCATCACCAAAATAGAAATCCTTGTCAGCGATCTCTAATGGATCGACTTCAAGAATATCAATCATCTCTTGTGTAGGCTCATAGGAAGTGCGGCATGACTTGCAGATACGTCGAACAAGACGTTGCGCAAGAATCGCTTCAAGTGAGGCGGAAATAAGGAAAGGCTCGAGTCCCATATCGATCAGACGTGTCACCGCGCCCGGGGCATCATTAGTGTGCAAAGTGCTCAAAACCACGTGACCTGTAAGCGACGCCTGCACCGCAATCTGCGCCGTTTCAATATCACGAATCTCACCCACCATGATCTTATCTGGATCTTGACGAAGGAAGGCGCGAAGCGCTCGTGAGAAGTCCAAGCCGACTTGGTGATTCACAGCAACCTGCATGATACCATCAATCTCATATTCCACAGGGTCTTCAGCAGTCAGGATCTTAGTTTCTACATCGTTTACTTCTCGTAACGCACTGTAAAGCGTCGTCGTTTTACCGGAACCAGTGGGGCCAGTCACAATGAAAATACCATTAGGGCGATCCACCAGATCACGAATTGTGTTCAAAATATCATCAGGCAGACTGAGCGCCTCGAGGTCGAGATTCACCACAGATTTGTCCAAAACACGAAGCACCACAGACTCACCGAATTGAGTTGGCAAAGTGGACACACGTAAATCAACAGGGCGACCAGCAATCGTCATCTTAATACGTCCGTCTTGCGGGATACGCGTTTCGGAGATATTCATATTCGACAGCACTTTCACACGCGATGTCACCGGCACAGCCAAGCTCTTGGGCGGCGGCGCCATCTCGTAGAGCGCACCATCGATACGGTAGCGGATACGAAATTGATCTTCAAATGGTTCAAAGTGAATATCCGATGCCTTATCTTTAATCGCTTGCTGAAGCACCAAATTAACAAAACGAATGATCGGTGTCTGATTCGCTAGGTCCGTAAGGTCTGAATCAGATAAATCCTCCTCAATATCACCAAAGCTATCACCGAGATCCCCCAAAATATCGTCAATAGAGGAGTCCTCTTCACCATATGTAGACAAAATCAAGCGATCTACTTGCTCAGGATTACAAACGACTATCGTGATGTCCTTATTAAGTGTAAAAGTCAGGTCATCGATGATGCTCGGATTGAATGGGTCTTGAGCCAGTAGGGAAACCGATGTCTCACTGACTTTGTAAGGCACAACTGCATACATGCGAGCGACATTCGCCTTCATCGTCGAGTAGACGTCTTCTGGGATTGAAGCCGGCACTTCATCCAAGAAGTCGTAGCCCAAATACTCCGCAATTGCTGATAAAATTGCGGAGCGCTCTACAACTCCAGAATCAACCACCGCATCAGCCAATGATTTTCCTGTGTGTAAATGCGATTCATTTAACTCATCAAGCTGTGCCTTATCGAGCAATGCTGCCGAGCTAATGATTTCGTATACGGTATCGTTATGATCTTCGAACATGGGGGAGGAGTATTTACCTAAATCGAGAAGTTAAAGTATGGGGAGAGAATTATGTAGAAAACTTTGCACCATTTTCGAGTAGTTTCTCTCTCATGGTAAGCGGCGTTTGAGATTTCGACAGCGCTTCGTCTGCACTAATCATATCTCGATTATACAAACTAAGTAGATGCGCATCTAAGCTAATCATACCGTGCACGGCTCCGGTCTGTATATCGGAAGCAATACGGTAGGTTTTATTTTCGCGGATAAGTTGAGCGATCGATGTCGTAGTCACCATGATCTCAAAAGAGGCCACTCGACCGCCACCGTTCTTTTTGCAAAGGACTTGTGAAATAACAGCAATGATCGAAGATGCCAATTGTGTGCGCATCTGATCCTTCATATCCGAAGGAAAGGCATCAACAATTCGGTCAACAGTGCGCGCGGCTCCTGTAGTATGAAGAGTCGCAAAAACCAAGTGACCCGTTTCCGCAGCACCGACTGCCGCCTCAATCGTTTCTAGATCACGCATTTCACCGACAAGAATCACATCAGGGTCTTGGCGCAAAGCGCCTCGAATAGCTGAGGCAAATGATGCTACATCGTTACCGACTTCTCGCTGAGTCACCAAACAATTCTTATGCTCGTGATAATACTCAATCGGATCTTCGATGGTAATAATATGACCATCTCGATTTTCGTTAATCCAATTAACCATGGCAGCGAGCGTCGTCGACTTACCAGAACCTGTTGGCCCAGCAACCAATATTAAACCGCGTGGCCGCGTAATTAATTCTTTGATTTTATCGGGTAGGCCGATCTTCGTCAGAGTGAACATTTCGTTCGGGATCTGGCGCAAAACCATTCCATACACACCCTTGGCGCGAAAAACACTTACGCGAAAACGAGCACGATCCATATAAGCAAAGCCAAAATCGGCTCCACCCGAAGTCTTCAACTGCTCTTGACTGGACGAAGAAGTAATCGCCTTCATCAGATCTTCCGCATCTTGGGCCGTCAGCTTTGGGCCTTCTACCGCTGTCATTGTGCCGTTAATACGGAGGGTTGGAGATTGCTTGACCTGAATGTGCAAGTCGGAGGCGTCCTGATCTACCATCAGTTCCAACAAGTCATTCATTTCATAGCTCATAATAATACTTCGTTAACGATTAGAGTCGCGATCAACTACTCGGAATCAGCTACAGTCGCGTGTAGCACTTCTTCTGCGGTTGTTACGCCAGCAATAATTTTGCGTATACCATCTTCACGCATGCTACGCATACCCATTTCACGAGCCTTATTACGAAGTGAGACTAAGCTAGCCTCTTCATAAATCATCGTCTGAAGCTCTTCGTTGACACTAAAGATCTCAAAGATTCCGACACGCCCACGGAAGCCTGTAGAATTACATTTATCACACCCTTTGCCGCGCATAAATGTCGCGTCGAGTGTCTGATCAGCACGAATGCCTAAGGAATTCAAGTGCCGCTCATCCGGGGTATCAGGAGCCTTACAATTCGGACAAGTGCGGCGCACCAAACGCTGTGCGAGAACTGCACGCACCGAGGCAGACACAAGGAACGGCTTAATGCCAATATCAATTAAACGGCTGACGGCACTGGGGGCATCATTCGTGTGCAAGGTGCTAAACACCATGTGCCCTGTCAGCGACGCATTAACCGCAATCTCAGCAGTTTCTTTGTCTCGAATTTCCCCGACCATGATAATGTTCGGAGCTTGACGCAGCATTGAGCGCAACGCTGCGGAGAAAGTCATCCCGACTTCACGTCGCACCTGAACTTGATTAATACCAACCATTTCATATTCCACAGGGTCTTCTACGGTAATGATCTTACGGTCGGGATGATTGATGCAATTCAGCGCTGAATACAAAGTGGTGGATTTACCAGAACCTGTCGGGCCGGTAACCAGAAAAATACCGTCAGGCATCGCAATCACACGCTCGAATGAGGCTTGATCGTCACTAAAGAAACCCAACTGCGGCAAACCCAAGTTCAAACCTTCCTTGTCGAGAATACGCATAACGATACTCTCACCAAAAGCGGTCGGCAAAGTGGAGACACGCAAATCAATAACCTTAGGACCAACAGTGATATTAATACGTCCGTCCTGTGGAACACGTTTTTCCGCGATACTCACATTAGACATCAATTTAATCCGGGAAACAATCGATGGCTGTAGTCGCTTCGGTGGATTTTCTACCTCATGCAGGACACCATCAATACGATAACGCACGCGAAAGCGCTTTTCCAAAGGCTCCATGTGGATATCCGACGCACGACGGCGCAGAGCTTCGGAAATCACCATGTGCACATACCGTATGATCGGCGCTTCTTCTTCATTCACGCCCGCCTCATCGCCAGTCGGCAAGTCCATCAAAGGCTCACCATCGTCTTGACTGAACATCTCGTGGACATTTTCGACCTTAGCGCCTTCATAATATTGGTGAATCGCTTTTTCGATTTCCTCCAGTGGCGCAACACGGCTTACAATCGTGCGCTTCAAAACATGGCTCAAGCTATCGATCGTATCCATGTCTAGAGGATCATGAACCGCAAGCTCAACTTCATTGTCATCAACCTCCAACGGGAAGACCTTATAGCGATTGGCTAGATCAAAGTTCACGACATCTAAGGCTTGCGCCGAAGCTCGGACATCGTGTAAAGCAACGACATCCATATTAAACTCTGCCGCTAACACTTCAGCAACCTGCATCTGGGTCAGCTTATGGTCAGCAATCAGCTGAGCAATTATTGTGCTATTAGCGTCATTATCATCGGAGCCACCCTCTGCAAGAGCGTCGCGAGCCGCAGTGATGGTTTCAGAATCAAGGATTCCTCTGTCAATTAACAGTTGAAGAACAAATTCGTCGTCGGAAGTCACAGATATAAAATTTGAGGGGGATTTAAACGGGGTGAAAAGAATTATAAGCTAACGAGATACGCTCATTAAAAACTCAGCATTTGTGCTGGTTTTCTTTATACGCTGTATGAGCATTTCCATAGCATCAATTGACGGTAGACCTTTCATCGCTCTACGCAATGAATAAATTTTCAACATTTCATCGGGGTGATAGAGCAACTCTTCCTTACGTGTGCCACTCTTATCCATGCTCAATGCGGGGAAAATTCGCTTATCGGAAAGCCCACGATCCAAATGGAGCTCCATATTGCCAGTGCCCTTGAACTCCTCAAAGATGACTTCATCCATCTTACTTCCTGTCTCAACCAGCGCGGTCGCGATGATCGTCAAACTACCACCATCTTCAATATTACGCGCCGACCCAAAGAAACGTTTAGGCTTTTGTAGTGCATTCGCTTCAACCCCACCTGAAAGAATCTTACCGCTACTCGGCATCGTCGTATTATAGGCTCGTGCTAATCGGGTGATCGAATCGAGCAAAATAACGACATCTTTGCCGACCTCAACCATACGCCGCGCCTTCTCAATAACCATCTCGGCTGCGTGCACATGACTCTCAGCTGTCTCATCAAAAGTAGAGCTGATAACCTCTCCGCTGACCTGTCGGCGGAAATCGGTCACTTCCTCCGGACGCTCATCAATCAGTAGGATTATTAAGTGAGCATCTGGATAATTGCGCTGAATCGAGTTTGCCATGCCCTGCATAAGCACAGTCTTACCAGTACGAGGCGGCGCCACAATCAACCCACGCTGCCCGAAGCCAATCGGCGTTAGGCAGTCGACCACCCGCATCGACAAGTTATCCCATTTCGACTCACTATCCGCCTCCATTAGAATACGATCTAAAGGATAATAAGGCACACGCTCCGTAAACGGCACAATTTCACTCAGTGTCTCTGGGTCTTGCCCCATCACTTCATGCACTTTTACCACGAACGGGCAGGACTCGCTCTCACGGTGCGGATGTAACTGAGCATATACAATATGCCCACGCTGTAAGCCATAATGCTCAATAAAAGCCTGCGGGACGAACGCGCTCAATGCTTTGATGCGATAACTGTCACGCTGATAAACGATAATACCGCCTTGATCATCCTCTAGCGTTTCAAGAATACCAGTCGTGGCAATCGGCGCCTTAGACTTGGCGACATGTGCAACTAGGGCATTAATTAATTGATCACGATTCGGCGCATGCGCGACCTCAAGAGATAAAGCCTCCACCTCAGCTCGTAATTCCGGAAGCGGGAGATCGTAGATTCGATTAAAATCAAGCGCTTCGGCACCATTATTATCCGTTAACTCTGCAGCCAGAGCGTGAATAGTCTCCACGGATTCAAGAGCCTCAAACTCCTGCAATTCACCTAATTCAATCGGGGTCTCATCCTCTTGGGTGCGTTTCTTCTTATTCTGCCAACGCCCTTTACCCTTCTTATTGTTACGGTTCTTGTTAAACTTACTATTCCGAGGATTGCGGCCCTGCTGTTGATTCGGATACTGCTTTCCCTTACGCCCGCCTTGATGAGGTTTGCCTTCCCTAGGTGCATCATTGCCCCCCTTAGGAGCATTTGCTGCAGGTGCTTGGTCATTCGCCTCAGTCGTTTCAGCTGGTTTCGTCTCCTTCGGCACGGGGGTTTCTTTTTCCTTAAACGGCTCATCATCCGAATCTGTCGAATAGACAAATTTCTTCGACGCCTCTGGCGCTTCAGCCTTCGGCGCACTTGGCTGCTCAAACATCTCAGCTTGCGCCGATCCCTCTACAGTTTTTTTCGTGGCACGCTTCTTGGCGGTTTTTTTCGTCGCCTTCTTTGCAGACTTCTTCGTCGCACGCTTCTTGACCGGAGTCGGCATTTCACCTGGGGTGATCTCACCTGGAACAATTGTATTTTCTTCTTCGCTCATGGAAATTATTAGTTGGTTGCGTGCTCATGCATCGAGCGACGCGACATTCAATATGACTATTTCCTAGTTGCTCACTAGGCTTGGATCTCTTCGATCAATCGATGGGTTTGTCGTTTTAAAAATTCTAAACTGCCGGTATTAGAAATCACACGGTCAGCACGTTGGGCTTTTTCTTGAAGCGGCATCTGCCGTAACCGGCGCTGCTCCACTTCGGCTCCTGTGTAACCTCTGCAAACCATACGAGCTTCAACAACATCAGGAGAACTAATTACACAGACAGTCAAATCGAACTCAGTTTCAAGCCTTTTTTCAAACAGCAAAGGGATCTCAACCAACCAATCATGATCAGGTTCGGCTGCGAATTGATTTAACCATTCAGCTCGCACCAGTGGATGAAGCAGTGTTTCCAACCAGATCAACTCAGCATCGTCCCGAAACACAATCGCCGCAATAGCCTTCCGGTCGACCTCTCCTGTCGACAAAAAAACTACCTCTCCCCAGTGCGCACGCAATGCCGCCTGCACCACCTCAGAATCTGACAATATGCCACGCACTACTGCATCCGACTCGATCGTCTTCCAACCAGCATCAGCAAACAGTTTCACCACCGTCGACTTTCCACAACCGATACCACCTGTAAGTCCAATTTTCAAAATTTAATCATGCAACCGAGCCTGCTTAGTAAAAAAGTTAGAGAGTGACATACGTGAATAATTGTTCACGCTTCCCCGCAAACACCAACAAAAAATGCTAGCTGTAACACAATCTGCCGCCTTGGTCGGTGTCGACGCGCATGCCGTTCAAGTAGAAGTGAATACTGGCGAAGCGGGAGAACTCAAATTTATTTTAGTGGGGCTCCCCGATGCCGCTGTCAAAGAATCTCAAGACCGTGTGTTCTCTGCCATCGGTAACAGCGGATATCGAATGCCCGCGACACGAACCACCATCAACCTCGCACCAGGGGGGCTACGCAAAGAAGGGCCTGCATACGACCTCCCCATCGCAGTCGGCATATTAGCCTCGATGAAACAATGCGAACAAGACACACTCAACAATTTCCTAATAGCCGGCGAATTAAGCCTATCTGGGCAAACACGCCCAGTTCGCGGAGCTCTTGCGATGGCGATGCTCGCTCGTAAATCCGGCAAACAAGGGCTGATCGTGCCAGTGGAATCCGCCGATGAGGCTGCCCTCGTGAGCGATGTGAACGTGTATCCTGTCGCTAGCCTCGACGAAACCATCCGATTTCTCAACGGCGAGCGGATCATCAAACCACTCCCTTCGGGTCAAAGCTGCTTCTACCAGAAGCCTCCAGAAAGCCAGCGCCTCGACTTTTCAGAAGTCAAAGGCCAACACGCCGTGCGCCGCGCAGTAGAAATTGCCGTCAGCGGCGGCCATAATCTGCTGATGATCGGCTCACCAGGCTCCGGAAAAAGCATGATCGCCAAGCGCATCCCCACCATCATGCCGCAACCAGAGATCGATGAGTTCCTCGAAATACTCAGTATCCAGTCTGCTGCGGGCAGCACGCTAACCAAGGATAATCGCTTCTTTCAACGCCCCTTCCGATCCCCCCACCACACGATCAGCGACGTTGGCCTACTCGGCGGCGGCAGCATTCCTGGACCTGGCGAAATCTCGCTCGCGCACAACGGAGTGCTCTTTCTTGACGAACTCCCCGAGTTTAAACGTTCCGCGCTCGAAGTGCTGCGTCAACCATTGGAAGACGGCCAGGTCTCGATCTCACGCAGCGCAGGCAAAATCACCCTGCCCTGCAATGTCATGCTCATCGCGGCGATGAACCCCTGCCCCTGTGGCTATACTGGTGATAGCACGCGCGAATGCCGGTGCAGTGTGCCGCAAATCCAACGTTATCGCTCCAAAATCAGTGGACCACTACTCGATCGCATCGACCTACACATCGAAGCGCCCGCACTGCGAATCGAAGAATTGCGCAACACAACACCTGGCGAAAGCTCTGCCGCGATCCGCGCACGTTGCGAACAGGCACGCAAACAACAGAAAAAACGCTTTGCGACCGAACAAAATCCCTCCAATCGCTGCAACGCCCGAATGTCACACACTCAAATTCGTAAATACTGCTCCATCAACAAGGAACAAGGCGACCTGTTACAGCAAGCGATGGAGCAACTCTCGCTCTCAGCGCGCGCCTACGACCGCATTCTCAAAGTCGCCCGCACCATCGCCGACCTCGCAGGCACTGAGCAAATCGATACGCCCCACTTGCTAGAAGCGATTCAATACCGTAGCTTAGATAGAAATTTATTTTATTAGGCATTTAACGACTTGCACTCTTCCTTCAATCGACACAAAACAGTCCATCTACATTATTACCGAGGAGAGATGGCAGAGTGGCCGAATGCGGTAGTCTTGAAAACTATTGAGCCGAAAGGTTCCGGGGGTTCGAATCCCTCTCTCTCCGCCACCTACGTCCGAATACGAACCTGTGGGACTAGAAAGTTTTTTTTAGAAGGGGTTCGGAATAAGGACTTTATGAAAAAGTCGAATTCGACCCGATACCAGGAAGTTCGTATTTGGGTCACGAATGTCCCTTCTGGTAGCTTCGAGGCGAACTTTTCTGGCTCAATTCGCGATACACGAATTGCACTCACAAGTTGCTCCATTAGTGCCAGACGATCCTCAAAAGGCAGCACCTGAAAGAGTGCTTCAAAGTTCTGTAGTGCCTCGGCAACAAGGGTTTCGTCAGTTGTCGCCTTCTGAATAAGCTCGATTTCAGTCTGTATCCTACTGATAGGAATTTGCTTTTCGGCGGCGTTAGCCGCCGGGGGTGAGGGTTAAAAATGATTACCCATTCGAATTAACAGCAAGACGGACACGTATCATAAAATGGTTTGGTTATAAAAAAACGAATCACTATATTTTGGCTTTTCCTGCTTGCAGGTGAGCAGTTTACGACCGCCAAACCGAATTTCATCGTTTTATTTACGGATGACCAAGGCTATCAGGATGTGGGTTGCTACGGCGCACTGAAAATCAAAACCCCTCATCTGGATCAAATGGCCGCCGAGGGAATGCGCTTTAGCGATTTTTATGTCGGCTCCAATATCTGCAGTCCGTCCCGAGCGGCGATTCTGACCGGCCGCCACCCGGCTCGGCACGGCATGACGAAGGTTTTCTGGCCGAACCAAAACGATGGGCTGGATCCCTCCGAGATAACCATTGCCGAAGTGCTGAAAGAAGCAGGTTACCGAACCGCCTACATCGGCAAATGGCATTTAGGGCATAAGGATCGTTATCTTCCCGTTAGCCAAGGCTTTGATTCCTATTTCGGGATTCCCTACAGCAACGACATGTATATGGATTCGGAAATGGCCGTAGCCGAAGATTTGGTGCTCCGAAATGGAAAAACAATGAAGGATCTCCGATCTGCAAATAAAAAGAGCTCCAAAAATCAGGTTCCCTTGATGCGGGATACGAAAGTGGTTGAGTGGCCGGTCAGGCAGGTCACACTGACCCGCCGCTACACCGAAGAAGCCCTAAAGGTCATTGCCCATAATGAAGATGAGCCGTTTTTTGTCTTCTTATCGTATGCGATGCCTCATGTGCCGCTCTTCGCGTCAGAAGAATTCAGGGGCAAAAGCGCCGGCGGGTTATACGGGGACACCATTGAGGAAATTGACTGGTCGGTCGGCCAGATCCTGAAGGCTTTGAAAGTCAAAAATCTTGACCAAAATACATTGGTGATCTTTACCTCGGACAACGGTCCGTGGCTCAGTAAAGGGAAGAAAGGCGGCCAAGCATTGCCGTTACGTGGCGGGAAGTTTTCGACCTATGATGGAGGTCAGCGGGTACCCTGCATCGCCTGGCGGCCCGGTACGGTTCCTGCCGCATCTGTTTTCGGAGAAGTGGTCAGCTCGCTTGATTTTTTGCCGACCTTTGCCGCGCAGGCAAACGCCCCGCTACCTCAGGATCGCGCTCTTGACGGTTATGATATCACCAACATTCTTCAGGGGAGGGATGGAGCACGTTCCCCGTATGTGGACGGGTTCTTGTATCACGCGCGCCCTCCGAAGATAGGCGATGCCGCTCCCGCTATCCGTTTGGGAGACTGGAAATATCGTGAAGGCAATGCACCGGAATTATACAATTTGGCCAAGGACATTGGTGAAAAAAACAATTTGGTGAACACTCATCCTGAAAAGGCAGTGGAACTTAAAGCCCGGTTGGATGAAATGATGGAGCGCATCCAGAAGTAATGCCGTTTGATTCGTATTTTTAACTTCGTCGCGAATGTAGGCAGCTGTATCGAGCGCGCGGCGCTGGTGGCAGCTCGGGCAGCAGCCGCGCCGCTTGCAAGTGAAGGGCAGCAGGTAGTGGTGGTCGCAATCGGGGCACTGGACGCGAAGGAAACCGCTGGCAAGGTCGCCGCAGTGCAGGCTATCGCGCAGTGCGGTTGCACGGGAGGAGTCGAGAGGGCCGAGGTGTTTGGAATAATCCATGTAATAACTCGAAGTGAACGCTTCGAGTGAGTCGTGGAGGCACTGCCAAAGGGGCGAGCTGCGGGCACGACGCGGCCTGTATTGGCGGGTCATGCGCTTTAATAAATAAACATAAGTTCACTTATTAAAGCTTGGGTTGTTCACATTCGATTCACACTGCATGTATTATCTTCATTTAAATGGTGCCTGACGGAGTTGACATATCTACGAACTGGTCTGTTGGTGTGATCGCCGCGGCAAGCGTAGCTACCATAATCTCGAAGTGCCCCGAGAATCATTTTAGGTAAGATTAATATCAACATCAGGCCCACGCTGACTCAATTGACTCATTTCGTGCAGGCGTTTTTCCGGATCTATCGGATAGAGAATGGTTCAATTCAGAGGAAATATGACCTATATTGGTTCAATTGCTCCTCGTGGGGTAGAGGTGTCCACTCCCGTAAAAGCCGCTCCGGGAAGCATTTCTTTGCCTTTCTCGGACTCAGGTCTAGAATGGCTTCCTGTATCTCTGGATGTAGACGTGCGAACCTCAGAATCTGGTTTACGCGACTAGGTGACAGCCCTGCGGTCTTTGCGATGTAAACCACTGGAATATGCGGGTTGGCAGCCCGCTTGGCTTCCCAATCTAAGGCTGTTTCAAGGACGTGCTTGTTGCGCAGAACTTTGAATTTTACCGGCTTTCGCTTTTCGCGGATTATAGCATTTCCTAGCTTGAAAGGATGGGCGACCTCGGCACCTGCTGACCAGTCCTGATGAATCAGCCCGACAATCAGGAATTGAGTCATTCGAGTTCGTATCGCAATTCCTCCATCTCCGCCATTTTTTTTAGATTATGAAAACCGTTGCCATTATCGAAGATCAAACAGCCATTCGTGAAATGGTCAGCCAAGCGGTTCTATCACAAGACGAGTTTGACGTGATCATCGAGAGCGGCGATGGACTTGAAGGTTGTGAGCTTTGCCTCGAACAAAAGCCCGACTTCGTCATTCTAGATGTAATGCTCCCGAATTTGAACGGCACTGAAGTTCTACGCCGCTTCACAAAAAACATTCCA
>Ga0209555_10000242_pt1 | contig 47201 bp, 53 predicted proteins | sample SaaInl85LU_5_DNA_FD_184643 | JGI IMG/M metagenome (GOLD analysis project Ga0209555, IMG submission 184643) | Marine microbial communities from expanding oxygen minimum zones in the Saanich Inlet - ESP_85LU_5_DNA (SPAdes) (version 2) | ecosystem: Environmental > Aquatic > Marine > Intertidal...
ATAGCTTCAATAGCGAAGTTAGTATGACGACGATATACAACTTTGAAAAAGGTAATTTGAGGATTACCAGTTAAATAAACATCCTGAGCACCATAAGCTACTAGTTGAAGAAGACCACCACCCATTTACGCTATATTCTTTATACTATTAGTGGAGAAAAAAATATAAATTACTACGCGATTAAATTTCTAATATAATACATATAAAACTTTATTTTAATAATTTTATTATATATGATGTTTAAAGAAAAATCATCAAAAAAAAAAATAAATACTAATATAAATGAAACTTATACTCTCGATGCAATGCATAACAATATGATTAAAAAGTTTGAGAATACCGACAAAGAATTATCGTATTACAATAATTTATTAAATGAATATAAATCAAGTTCTAATATTATATTTAACGAACTAAATAAAGAAACTGATAAAGAACTCGCTAATATATTATGGAGTAGTAATATTGATTTACGTGAAAAAATTATTGATACAAAAAATAAAATTAAAGAACTTAATAATAATTTTGATGAAATAGAATATTATAAAAATACTAGTTATATTTTATTTCAATATTATGATACTGTTGATAAACAGTCGCATATTAATAATGCAATTGTTGGTAAAAATAATATAATCAAGTCATCTGTTGATTTACCAATTAAACAAAGTAGAACTGTCTATAAAAGCGAATCTAAAAAGAAAAAAGCTATATCATCACATAATACTATAAATGTATTAGATGCTTTAAATAATATTAATAATAAGCCCGAAAATGAAGATAATGCTTCTAATTCTAATACAGAAAATAATGATAGCGCAAGTAAAAATGCAAACAATGAAGTAACAGTTGAAGATAAAAGTACATTAGTGGATAAGTATATGTCAATCATAAACAAAAAATATGTTAGAAATGTTGAAGATGATAATATTGAAATATGTAAAGAGTGCAAAAGTCAAATGATTTGTTTACAACAAGATGCAATAATGATATGCAATACTTGTGGTTATCAAGAGTTATTATTAGTAGAACAAAATAGACCTATACTTAAACAAAATACCAAGGATACTTCGCATTTTTGCTATAAGAGAATTAATCATTTTAGAGAATGGTGTAATCAAGTTCAAGGTAAAGAAAGTACTGATATACCTGATGAAGTATTTGAGAAAATATTAGCGGAAATCAAAAAAGAAAAAATAGTTGACCTTAAAACGATTACTTATACTAAAATGAGGGATATTCTCAAAAGATTACGTATAAATAAATATTACGAACATATTAATTATATTATAAACAGAATTAATGGTATACCTACACCGCAATTTAGCCCCGAGTTAGAAGAAAAACTTTGCAGTATGTTTAGAAGTATTCAAGCACCTTTCTTGAAACATTGTCCGAAAGATAGAAAAAACTTTTTATCATACAGCTACGTTCTTTATAAGTTTTTTCAAATATTGGGTCTAGATGAATATCTTAAATACTTTCCTTTATTGAAAAGTAGGGAAAAGCTTTATGTTCAAGACCAAATATGGAAAAAAATATGTATAGATTTAAATTATGAAATTATACCTTCATTATAATGCTTTAAAATCCCATTGGAAATCCTACTAAACTAAATCCTGCGCCCAATCCGACACCTTGTCTAGCACTTTGTGATATTACTGGTGATAGTAAATCTAATATTGAGAATGTGCATGCCGCTGTTAAGGCCAATAGCCATATTTCATTCCATTCTAATTTATTTTTTGGCAATATAATTGCTATAAATGCAACAACTAAACCTTCAAATAAATATTTCATTAATCGAGATCCAGCCTCCGAATAATCAAATTTATAGTTCATTGTTTAATATTATTTCATATTTTTTTTAAAAATATATAAGATTAAACTTATATAAAATATTATAGGAATTATGACAACAGTAAAAGATAAAAAAATTGAATTAGTTGACCCAAGAGTTGAGGATCATTTAGACGAAGACAAGCCAATTAGAGGTCAAAAGTATGTTCTTTTATCATTTGTAAGCCCCGAAGATGTTATTATCAATAAAGAAGCACTATTTTTTAGTAATTTCATTGAAAGCTTTTCTACAAATGTTAAAGAAATCTTTGGTTCTATCAAGGAAAAATATCCAGAAACAAAAGATGTAATTGATAGCATTTGTGATAACCATAAATATATCTTTGACGCAAAAGAAATGGACGAACAATATAAGTTCTTTAAATCTGTAAAGGGGCAAGAACTAGAAGCCAAATATCACGCGGATAATAAGGGAATCACATCAATTCGCGGTGTAAAAGTACGTGGTTGTTTTGAAACTATTGAAGAGGCTAAAACACGCAGCGAATTCTTAAAAAAATTAGGTGATAAATTTCACATTTATGTTGGAGAAGTAGGGTGCTGGTGTGCATGGGCACCTGATCCTGAATTTATCAAGGATGTAGAATATTCAAATACTCAATTAAATACTTTAATGAAGGAATATAAACAAAACATGGACGATAAAGATGCTGTATTTGAAAGTCGCAAAAATAGTATTGTTGCAGCATCACAACAACAAGTAGGTGAACCAGCGGGTGAACCAGTAGGTGCCTATACATCTTCATCGCAAACACCAAGTGATGCACTAAATGATGAAATTACCGATGATACAAACGTTGAACTCACAAGCATCAAAGAAAGCATTGAAAATGTTGATGTATGGAGTGAGAGTAAAAAAGAACACAAAAATAAATAATTCTTTTATTTAGAGTTTATTATTAAATAATGAAAGCAATTGCTATATTTATATTATTTATAGGTTGCTTACTAATTGTACAAGGTTATCATAATAGCAAAAAAATATGTAAAAAAGATAAAGTGATTGTAAAATATGTTCCTAGAACTATTTATGAAGATCAAATGAAACCGGCTGAAAGTTTACAGACATTTTATAAAGGGATGTTTGATGATATTATGTTGCCACGATAAAATATTTATTTTTATCCTCAATATTATTAAATGGAAATATTAAGAAGTATTGAAAAAAATATAATTGATATAACTAATGCAAATAATGATATAGATGCTGATATGTTAAAAAAAAATATTAAATCGTATTTTGAAAAAATGGCAGATAAAGAAAATATTAATAATATGAAAAGAGATAAATATTATGAAGAATATGAAAACAAAAGAGTAGAGCAACATATTAATTATGATAATTACTTGCGTGAAAAAGCCGAATTAATGGAAACTTTTAAAAATGATAAAACAAAAACTGCTTTACATAATTATTTAAGATTAAAGCCACCTAAATATGATAATTTAGCACTATATTCTTATTTAGATGTTAAAATTGAAGAAGAAAAGCCTGTTGTTAAAAAAGAAGAAAAGCCTGTTGTTAAAAAAGAAGAAAAGCCTGTTGTTAAAAAGTTAGATAAATGCACACCTGCTAAAAAAGCAGAATGTGAGAAAAAAGGAAAAAAATGTAACCCTGATTCTGGTAGATGTGTGAAATCAGACAAACCCGCAGATAAGGTAGAAGACAAACCCGCAGATAAGGTAGAAGACAAACCCGCAGATAAGGTAGATGATAAATGCACAGAAGCAAAAAAAGCAGAATGTGAGAAAAAAGGAAAAAAATGTAACCCAGATTCTGGTAGATGTGTAAAATCAGATAAACCTTCTGCTAAGGTTGAAGACAAACCTTCTGCTAAGGTTGAAGATAAACCTTCTGCTAAGGTTGAAGATAAACCTTCTTCTAAGGTTGAAGATAAACCTTCTGCTAAGGTTGAAGACAAACCTTCTGCTAAGGTTGAAGATAAACCTTCTGCTAAGGTTGAAGACAAATGCACAGAAGCAAAAAAAGCAGAATGTGAGAAAAAAGGAAAAAAATGTAACCCAGATACTGGTAGATGTATAAAGAAATAAATATAAAGAATATTAATAGACAATGAGAAGAATATTCTATATAAATTGGTATAGTTTTTTTATAGCATTTATACTTGGTATCTTTTATGTATATATTATTACAAAAGATAGAAAACATATAATTTTTAATGATATCAGTAAAAATGTATATATAGATGAATATAATGATTGTTATAAGTTTGATGTAATCAACGTGAATTGTTTTGATAATGTTGATTATCCAGTGCCATTTATTTAAAATAATTTATAATATTAGTCAATATGCAAAAATCCAAATTGAATTATATAGTTGAAAGGTTATTTTATGATAGTATGGGACAGATAATAGTAAGTGCAATATTTGGTATATCCGCAGCATTATTATTGTTTTATGCGCCAGTTAAAATAGACGATACTGTTTTTAAATATAATAATAAATGTTATATACTTAATAAAAATAAAGTAGAATGTACGGATAATGCAATAACTTTATAAATTGCGTTATAATACTACTTTTCTTAATATAATATATCATTAGAGATAAATGTCTACACCTACATCAACTTTAAATGGTAATAATAAACAGACAAATGATAACGATATTAATGACCCAGTTGTTCAAGATGTGTTGAATGAGTTCCGCGACGAATATAGTTCTAAAAATAAAAATGCAAATAGTAGTATGATCCCTGATTACGAAGATGAAGTTGTAGAATATCCACCGGATGATAATTATTCACCACCTCCTCCACTAAATAAAAGGCCAGAATATAATGTATCTGATAGATATCCTCCGTCTCAAAATAACAAAAACGATTCAATTACAAACATTGATATGGAATTAGTTAAAAAGAATTTAATGATTGTTATTATAGTATTACTAATACATAACACTGGATTAATGGCAACTGTTTATGATAAAATGCCAGAATATTTACATGAAAATTTAAACACATATGATATTCTAATTAAAGCACTTTCATTATTTATAATATTATATGTGTTATCACTATTTAATTACATTTAATATTTATAAGAATAGTTAATTATTTGGTCGCTGCTTTTTTTTAGAGATGCACTACTAAAATATTTATAAACAAAAAATACACCTATAAAAAATGTTAAAAATATGGTGAATATTGTTGTGCCAAATAATATAGTATATGATGTCATATCATAATTTTTTTTATTTATAACAACTAATGATATTATGATCACGGTATAAAGTATGATAATTATCGAGTATATGATTATAAATAAGTACATGTTTTCACCAGTATTATACCCCCATAGTAATGCTATTACTACAACTACACTCAATACAGAATATCCAAATAAGGTAAATGTTTCTTTCACAACTTCATCATTTTGATTTAGCGATACAAATTTTTCATTTGCCATTATAATTATCTAATAATTCAAGAGATAATTTTAATTATGTAATGGTTTAAATTGTAAGCTTCCATAATAACTATTATAATTATCATATCCTCCAACATGTAAATCTCCATCATTTAATCCTTGTGATTTATATAATGGTCTTACATTTTTATGTTCAACTGTTAAATCTCCTATTTCATTATTATAATTACTATCATCAATTACATTATTTTGCGCAGCAAAAAGGTGTTGGTCAGTTATATATGGTTTGAAACCTTCATCATTTATATTATTTATTTCTTTTAAAACTATACTATTTTTTTCAGGATTTTCTAATTTACAGCTATCATCTTTCTTATCGCATTTTTTTGCTGCTTCTTTTGCTGCTTCTTTTGCTTCTTCTTTTGCTTCTTCTTTTTGCATTTCTTCAAGTTTTATTCTGTTTTTTTCTTTTATTTCAGCATTATAAATCCTAAAATATACAATTAAAAGAGCAAGTGTTATTACAAATCCAGTAATATTATCTACTGCCATTAAAATCAATATACATAATACTGCTAAGTAAAATTGCATAAATGCATCTTTATACATTTTTTTAAAAGGGATATCATGAACTAGTATTACTGCAAATAATATTACAACAGCTAATATTCTTAATGAATTAACAATCATTAGTATTTTTCACTGTATTCTATTATAATTCATATAAAAAAATGATATCATTATATTTATGTATATTGGTTAAACAATGTTATCTATTAACGGATATAGTCTCTTAAAAACATCTTTGAAGGATGGTGAATTAGTTAAAATAAAAGAAGAACTCACTATGAAACCAAGAGTTAATTTTGAATTAACAGCAAAAAAAGATAGCGATAACACATTTATTTTATACAGAGAAACAGAAAATAGAATATATATTCCAAGATATTACGGATTATGTAATTATGGATTACCCAAAATATCTAAAATTACAGGTGGAGAGGATATTGATGTTGAGTTTAATGGTAAATTAAGAGAATATCAACTAGAACCAGTTAATAAATTTCTAGAAGCTGCTAGAAATCCTCTTAAAATGGGTGGTATCATTTCCGTTCCATGTGGATTTGGTAAAACTATCATGGGGCTCTATATAGCATGTCAACTTAAAAAGAAAACAATGTTTATTAGTCACAAAGACTTTCTTAATCAACAGTTTATTGATACAGTAAAAGCATTTTCCCCAAACGCAAATATTGGTATTATCAAGCAAAACAAAGTAGATGTTGTAAATAAGGATTTTATTATTGCTTCACTTCAATCACTTTCTATGAGAGATTATGATATTAATATATTCAATGACATTGGATTTATTATTATTGATGAAGTTCATCATACTGGCGCACAAGTATTTTGTCGTGCATTCAAAAAACTACATACACCTATTATATTAGGTCTTTCTGCTACTCTTAATCGCAAAGATGGTATGCGCAAGGTATTTGAATACTACATTGGTGGTTCGGTATACACAATGAAGAAAAAAGAGTTTACTGAGGTTGAAGTACAAATACATAAGTATTACGAACCCAATATTGAATACTCTGCTGTGAAGCAAATGTGGAATGGTAAAGAAAATATAGCTGCTATGATTAATAATATATGTGCATTCAAACCACGTACAAACTATATTATTAGTGTACTGGAAAGTATTATTAGAAAAGATCCTGAAAGACGTATATTAATATTGAGCGAACGTAGAAATTTACTGAAAGATATTGAAACGCTGATTATTGAAAAGAATATTCTCAATAAGGATTATGGGTATTATGTAGGTGGTATGAAACAATATGATTTAAATATATCAGCAGAAAAACAAATTATTCTAGCAACTTATCAATTAGCTTCTGAGGGATTTAATGTTCCTTCACTAAATACAGTAATATTTGCTTCACCTATTTCAGATATTCAACAATCTATTGGTCGTATTCTTAGAGAACGTCCAGAAGATAGAAAATATATTCCACTATGTATTGATATTCTAGATGATTTTTCAGTATTTAAAAGAAAAGGTTATACACGTACTCGATTTTATAATACAAATAAATATAATATATCTTATTATCAAGATAATGAATTAATACAATTTAGTAATACATATTCCAATGATAATGATAATTCTTGTAATACAGGAGATGCAAAAAAGAGACTTAAATTCATTGAAGATGACGATTAAAATATTATTTTAATATAGTAATATGAGAGATAACGATATCTATTATATAGAAATCATATGTATTGCATTTTTGATAGTTTTTGTATTTTTACTATTTTTTAATATGTCTAAAAATACAGTACAGGAAAAAGAAAAGCCTGTGAAACCCAAACCAGTATCTTTACCACCAAAGATAGATCACAGTGATGTAAAAGTAAGATGTCCTCCTAAATTAGTAAATTTATATGAACAAGATATTCCACCAATGCCTAATAAAAATGATTTAGATGTAATAAATAAAAATACTTTTAATATGTATAGCTCTAATAAAGATATTGATAATGCAAATTTTAATAAGGAAATAATTACACAGGATACTATAAAAACACCAGAACAACGTGTATTTACACCTGAATTAGAAAAAATATATACAGACGATATAGCAGAGAATACTAATCCCAATTTTGACTATAATCAAATATATAACTATTCTTTGAAACCCAATAAAGGTGATTTACCAATAGCTAATGTACCACTATGTGCCCTAAAAGATAACCATAAATCTTTTAAATTATCTGATAGAATGATAATGGCTTAAAATATAGTAAAATGAGTACATAATTTTATTTTTATTTAGATTTTATAAACTTTTTATAATTTCAAGCGATTTAGATAATTATGTACTCTTTTATTTAAATAAATAATATACTAATAAAAATTAATTGCATATATAAACTACATTTGCAACATTATCAATTATAAGTTATTATATAAATAATAATATTAGGATTAATATGAACTATTTATAATAAAATATGATATATGCTCTTTATATTAACTAACATTTCAAAATCGGCACTCTTTACAATCATAAAAATTAATCCGGAAAAAAAATTATCCAGCACCAACAAAACAGAAGACGGAACTAAAAATGAAATGCTCTATCTGTAAGCAAGAGGGACACAATAAGAGGTCCTGTAAGAAGATGATGACTACACAAGTTTCAGCACAAAAAAATAAGGCGAAAATTAATGAAAAGATAAAAGAACATGTAAAAGTAGATATGATAGAAGATACTTATACAAAAGACCTTTTGAAAGAACAATACACTTTACATAAGGCATATGTTAATGGTAGGATAAATACCACAAAAAAAATAGGTGTAAAAGTAAGATTACCTTGCATTCCCGAAGACATAAGTGAAAATATTGTAAAATTTATACTTCGTAATAAACTCAATGATACTACATCAACATGGGATTGTAAAAAAGGAGATTTGCAATCAGAAAAAGAAGGAATACAAGAATGTAAATGTTTTACAAGTGATGGACCTCTTTCATTTACACCATCATCTGAATGGGATGTAATATACTTCCTTGATGGAAGAAACTGGTTAAATAATAAGTTTATACTATATCGAGTTTTACTTAAAAGAACATCATCTGAATGGAAAAATATAAAAGTAAGTAAAACACAATCATTTGAAGACCAAGCAAAACAAGGTCGTCGTCCTCGTATAACTTGGGAATCTATACAACCACAAATTAGTTCTTATTGTAATAAGGTGTATGATGGAACATTTGATGACATATTTAATCCTCTTGAAGTAAAGGAATAATTCTATTAGCAATTAATTTTACAACTGGAACAGAAACAGCATTTCCAGCAAGTTTATAAAGATTTGTATCGCTTAAATTAGGTAGTATATATGATGATGGAAATCCTTGAAAGTTAAAGCATTCTCTTGGGGTAAGTTTGCGAATACCCTTATCATCAAGTATAATAGGAACATTATGCCCACCTCCTCCCATATTGGCAGTTAAAGTAGGGCATTCACTACTTTTATTTTCTCTTACATATGTTCTTCTGTATTGATAAATTGTATCTTTTTTTACAACATTAGCAGTTATAAGTTCCCATGTAGATGATTTATCCGTGTAGTAATATTTATCTGGAACACTACTTTCAAGAAAATGAGATACTGGTTTCTTTTCAATTTTAGGAAAATCTAAACTAAGTTTATCAAATATTTTTTTGGATTTTAAACAGACAATATAAATACGTTCTCTATGTTGAGGAATACCTGTAATTTCAGCAGTATTTAGAACTTTATAGGATATATAATACCCCCTATTTTCTAGGTTTTCTTTGATAGTTGCAAATGTTTTGCGTTCATCATGTGATAAGAGATTTTTAACATTTTCTAATATAACACATTTAGGATGATGATGGTCAATAATAGATAGGATTTTCCAGAAAACATTTGATCTTTCATCTTTAAATCCTTCTTGCAATCCAGCAATACTAAATGGTTGGCAAGGGAAACCACCTGTTAGTATATCGTGAGATGGTATATCTTCAACTTTAACTTCGTTTAGATTTTTTAATGTAAGTTTATGGTCAAAATTTTCATCGTAAATTTTTTTTGAATGTTCTACCATATCATTTGCAAATACTACATTTACATTATTTGTTAATTTAAACGCAATAGTAAATGCTCCTGTTCCAGCAAACAAATCTATCATATTTAGTTTTTGTGTGTTTGATTTTGTAGTTGTTTCTATTACAATATCATTTTTCACAACACCAGTATTATTGGCTTCTGTTAGTAGTTTCACTATGTATTCCTTCACATGTCCACTGTATCCTTTGATACCCTTTTCCTTACAAATTGCAATTAGTTCTTCTCGTGATTTTTTTAAGTAGTCCATTTGGTTTGACATCATTATATTTATTGATGTTGAGTCAATTTTTACTGCTCCCTCATTTGTTTTTGACAGAGCATCTTGAACTTTCTTCTCTACAAGTTCTTCAATTGTGTTATCTTTTTTACAAGGGTGTTTACGATTGTTGTGGTCTTTAAGATGACCCTTCTGAGAGAAAACTTTTTGACAAGTTTCACAAGTGTATTTCGCCATTTGTCTATACTATAAAAGCACAAAATCTTTAAACCTTTTCACGAACTTTCACGAAATCGTGAAATTGTAATAATCAATTTTTATAAAGTTATGGGGTTCTTCGCCGTATCTTCCAAACCTTCTTCAACTATTCATCATTAAAAAATGAATAAATATTTCTTGTAGTTCTTATTATTGGCATATTTTATACTGTATGCTAATGTTAAATAAAGAAAAAATATGTCTTAATGTGGATATTAAGATATATGAACAAATAGAGAATATTAGAGATTTAATAAACAATAGCAGAATGAAAATTGAAGAAATGGAGAAGAATTAAATAAAGAATGTAACGTGAGTACATAATTTTATTTGTTCTCCACCAGGATGTTTTTTCCATACATCAAGTGAATATATACAATTCAGTCAATTGCTATAACATTGTCAGGTAAAATAACTTTCATTATTATAAATTTCATACGTCATTTATTTAAAGAATATATACTATAAAATAGTAAATGTTTAAATATTATATAATATTTGCGTTATTGTCATTGGCTAGTGCTTTTTCTCAGTTTAATAGTATAGTTTTAAAGCCTAAATATAATATCAAGAATTCTATGATAAATAAAAAAGTCAGTAATTTACAACCACTTAATAACTCAATTACAAAATATAAATTAAATGAGCTTAAAAATAATAGATTAAAAACAAATAATATTGTAAATTATACGATAGCTAAATATTATTTGCCTTTTCTATCAACATATAGAAAATGGAATGAAACTTGCAAGGATAGTAATATTACTTTATAGATTTTTTAATGGAATTTTTCTGTGAATTCATTTACCTTTATAATTTTTTTTCTTAATTTATTCGCCTTCATTATTAAAACGTTATCGCTGTCCGTTTTTAATTGTTTTTTAAGTTTATCGCTTTCATAGCATAATTCAACACCTTTATCAATTTGATGTATTCTATCTTCAACATAACTAGATATGAATACATTTTCTGTTAATAAATCTCGTAATTTATTTGGTTTAGTAATAATATTAGAAACATCAGTTACGGTATTATCTTTATTTGCCTTATAATTTCTACCTAATGGATATGTTACTATTTTTATTAGATATCCAAGTAATGGCAATGGTATATTCTCTGCAATACCGTATATATTTTTTTGAATATTATATGAATAATCATTAATTGCATAATCTAGTAGTTTATCAATATTTTGAATATCTTTATGTTTCTTGTAATACCATAAACAAGCATATGACATATAAATGTCAGATAATATATCAGCATATCTACCGGATATATATTCAGCTGTCTTGATTTTACCACCCATTAATAATGCAATATTTGCTGAAAAAGCAAAATTGGCAACATGACGTTTTAATTGTAATTCATGATAATCTGCTATATTATTTTTTCTGTGAAATCTTAGATATATTCCATAATAAAGCGAGTTACCAAGATTTGTCAATGTATGTTTTATAATGTTAATAAAACTTTTATGAAATTTATCTTTATCATTTGTTTCAATACTTGTTATAGTATCCAAAAGATATGGATGTGAACGATTTAATCCTTGTCCAAATACTATCAATGAACGCGTCAATGTATTTGAACCTTCAACAGTTATTGCTACTGGTGTAGCAACATAATTAGATGCTAGAAAATTCATAGGTCCTTTGCATATACCAGCACCACCTAAAATATCCATACCATGATTTACAGATATACGACCGTATTCAGTACATTTATATTTCATTATAGCAGATAATACAGGTGGTTTTTCGCCATTCATAACAATTGCATTAAATAGATTTTGAGCTGCTATCAATTTGTAATTATTACCAGCTATAACTGCCAATTTTTCTTTTACACCTTCCATCTCGGCAATAGGAATATTAAATTGTTTTCTGACGCGAGCATAGCCACCAACACCCAAGGAACAAAGCTTAGCAGTTGCTACTGACATAGCAGGTAATGATATTCCTCTACCTTCACCAAGGGATTCCATTAACATATTCCAACCAATACCACAATTTTTCTCGCCTCCAATTACACACGACATTGGAATAAATACATCATTACCTCTTATTGTACCATTCATAAAACCTATATTTAAAGGATTATGACGATTTCCAATTTCTATTTCTGGATATTTATCTTTTTCAATTAATGCAACTGTTATTCCTTCTTTACCATCAACAAGCAATTTATTTGGATCAACTAATTTAAATGCCAAACCAATTAAACCTGCAACTGGTGCTAATGTAATATATCTTTTAGAAAAAGTAATACATATACCTAATTCACCATTACGTTTTATAACATAACCTTCATCATACATAGAAGCCGCATCGGATCCCGAGTTTTCTGTTGTTAATCCAAAACAAGGTACGTAGCTACCATCAGCCAATTTAGGCAAATAATTATTTTTTTGTTCTTCTGAACCATAATGATATAGCAGATCACCTGGTCCCAATGAATTAGGTACCATGACACTAACTGCACTAGCAATATTTCTACTTGCTATCTTTTCAACAATCAAAGAATGTGCATGTGCACTAAACTCCATACCATTATATTTCTTAGGAATAACTAATCCCATAAACTTGTTTTTCTTAATATAATTCCAAGTTTCATTTGATAAATCTTGATTTTTTTCAACATAATTATTATCTATCATCTCACATAAAGTATTTGTTTCATTATTTAAAAATTTAACCTCTTCATCATTCAAGCTAATATTATATTTATCAACAATTTTATTAAGTTCTAAGTTACCTTTAAATATATCACCATCAATTGATACTGAACCAGAATTTAAAGCAGCTTTTTCAGTTGCAGATATTTTAGGCATAATTCTCTTAACTATATTGTAAGTATACCCAGATATTATTCTACTCATACTTATCTAAATTATAATTAATTTTTTATATGAATTATCATACGTATTTTTAATTATCATCTTATTAGATTTATTTAATATAAAGTAATTTTCCTTGCTTTTTAGTATAAATCTATTGATATAATCTACTAAATCTCCTTGTGTCTTATTACTAATTTTAATGTTTAATTCTCTTAAAAATGTCTTTATTATGCTTTTATAACTCAATGTATATAAATCATTAATGGAAAGTATACCAACTAATTTATTATTTTCACTTTTTATTTTATTAACTAAATTACTAATAATTACATTATTAATTATATTATTTGTTTCTTTAATATGTTCTGTTAAATTAAAAAACGCATCCAATTGGCTTTCATCTATGATATCACTATTATTTTTAAGGCTACATATTACAGGGCGCAGATTATCTCTGATTTTGCCACGAACAGACCATTTGGGAGTACTATCAAATAAATATGGAATATTATTAATATTTGCAAATGCTATAATATCCTTTTTCTTGATGTTTAACATTGGCCGCCAAAAATTAATATCGTCAATATTTTTCAATGTCTCCATTCCACATAGATTATCATAACAACTTTTATTTGTTATATTTGTAATTATATTTTCAAAACAATCATCCTTATTATGTCCTAGTAATACATAGATATCATCGTCACCTTCTTTTTGTAAATTATACATATCATATCGTATCTTTTTAGTGATTTCTTCATACATATCACGCAATCCATTATCAAGACAATCATGTCTTTTTATTTCTTTAATAGTTCTATATACTAACTTGACACCTAAATAATCACAAAAGTAATTAACAAAATCTAATTCATCTTGTGATTCCTTGCGATTATTATAATTGATATGAACAGCAACAATATTATTTGTAATTTTACTAAGAATATATAGAGCAACAATACTATCAACGCCACCAGACAAAGAAACTATTATTTTAGATCTCGTATTAAGCTTGATATATTCCTGATATATAGTATTATATAGTATGTTTTCTTGAATATTGTATTCTTTATTACTGATTTCCAATGATTGCTTGTCAAATATGTCTTTATTTAATGCGATCCATGACTTAGGCTGTAAATAGTAATTCAATGATTTCTTATTGATATCTTTATAAATGTTATTTAATGTTGCATAAAGATATCTTTTACATTTAGTTTTATTAATATAATCAGCTTTGTTGTATAATTTAATAAATATATTGATAATTTCATAAATTTTCTCAATTCTTTTTAAATGTCTATATGGTAAATAAACAAAACATAATTCATCATATGTCAATATATTACTTGTATTATATATTGATAATATGTAGTCAGAGAATTTAGCTGCTTTTTCAGAATATTCATCTACTTCAATTTCATAACCCAATCTTTTATAATGTCTAGGTATTTGGTCTAATAAAATAACACTTGAAATCAATGTCTCCTTGCTATAAATCTCTTTGTATTCGTATTTTTGTGTTGTACTTTCAATATATCTTAAATATTTGTTGCATAAATAATTATCTGTTATTTTATTTTTAGAGAACCAATAATTAGGATTTCTAAACCATTCGTGATATAGATTATTCATTGATACATATATATTAATAAAATTAACGTTATATTGTTTTTATTTAAAAAAATGATAGATACTATATTACAATACTTCATTCTATTAATTTTAATGCAAGGTATTATTAGTTTTTCAAACAGAATTGCTTTCAATATTAAAAGTAATGACCACAAAGATTACATATTATCGGATTTATATAATAAGTATAATATTAAAATCTTACAAAGACATCATCATAATCTTGATAGCAATAATGTTAATTTTATATTGTCTAATCATATGCTCAATTTAAGATCAAATGGTAATAGATACTATCTTTATTTTACACTATATAATGACATTGAAATAATGTATTATATTGATAAGAAAATACATCCTGGATATCAACGTCCTCGTATTATATTTGGACGTGGCTTATTTGATAAAAAATTATTCAAGAATACTTTGCTAGATGGTGAAATGGTTAAATGTAAAGATGATACTTGGACATTTCTAATTAATGATATTGTATGTTATGAAGGTATTCATTTGAAAAATAAAACATTGCCCGAAAGATTAAATATTATTTACAATATGCTAGCGACACAATATACACCTGATAAAACTATTGATGTATGTAATTATAAAGTTAAAACTTATTATAATTTATACAAAGAATCTATTGAGGCTATACAAGAACTTGCTAAAACCCTTAATTATACTTGTCGTGGTATATATATATGGCCTTTTGATTTAAAGTATAAACCTAAATTATATAATTTTGATGATACAAATATTATTGAAGTTGTAAGAAAAACAAAGGATGTCACAGAATTTAAAACTATTGAAAATGTTACAAAAACCGAAGAAGTAGTAATTGAGAAAAAATGCGATATTAGTATTGGAGAAAATGATAAAGTATTGTATTTGACAAAAACAAATGAGCCAGATATATATAATGTATATGACAGTGAAGATATTAAGAATATGCTGGGTATTGCATTGGTTCAAACATTGCGTGATAGCAAGATGTTGCGAACAGCTTTCAAAGATAAAAATGCAATGACAGTTATTGCATTTGTGTGCACTTATAATGATAAGTTTAAAAAATGGCATCCACTAGCTATTTCATAATAGCTGGTAAAGCTGGATGTGACAAATAATCGTTTAATTCAAAATCTTCATATTTTAGTGATTCAATCCAATTTATTTTTTCATCAATACTGCTATCAACAGGTGGAGGAAACTTTTTAATAATTAGTTTAGGTAAATTATAAGGTGTTAGTAATACTTGTTTATTAATTTGTTTAACATGTTCTTGATATATATGAGCATCACAAATGGATAGACATATTTCGGAGATTTCAATATTTAATAATGTTGCGAGTATTTGTGTTAGTAGAGCTGTACTAGCAATATTAAATGGTAATCCTAAGAATAAATCAGAGCTACGTAGCGTCATGTGACATGAAAGCCCTTTACTTGTTTTATTGAAAATATAAAGAATATGACAAGGTGGTAATGCCATTTTATTGAGATCAACAGGATTCCATCCAGATAGTACTGCGCGTCTGCTATTATCAGGTTTCATTAATTCTTCCAATAAATATCTAATTTGATCTTTGCCTTTTGTTTCAGGATTATTATAATCTTCACCAAATTTGCGCCATTGCCATCCATAAACTGGCCCCAGATCGCCTTCTTTATATTCTGTTAATCCTATACTATCTAGATATTCACGAGTAGAATTACCAGTCCATATATTGATTTTCTTAGCAATTAGTTCATTGGCATCTGTTGAACCCCTCAAAAACCATAAGAGTTCTTCAACAATACCTCTAAAAAACATTTTTTTAGTTGTTAATAATGGAAAATTATTGATATTATTAAACTTGATCATACATCCAAAATTAGAATAAACTACACCATTTCTTGTATTTTTTATTTCACCTTCTTTTAGAGTTTCTTTTAAAAGGTTTAGATAGCCGACTTCATTTTCAAAGTACATTTATTAGTCTATATTAATAAATTTTTATATAATTAGAGAGATGTTATATATATATTATTTTATTGTAAATTTAATTTGGGGAATTGCACCATTATTTGATAAATATATATTACAATACATTGATATTCTTACTCTTATGTTATTTGTTTCTCTCATACATTTCTTGATATTACTAGGTATCGTTTTATATCGTGATAGTAATTTTATTCAAGATTGTGCAACAATTATAAATAATAAATATATAATTTTAGTTATTATATTTGCAACATCAATGCTACTAATGGCTAATTATGGATATTTATACGCGATTAACAATGATAAAAAGGTAGCAATCGCTACATTATTAACATCTCTATATCCAATTGTTACATTAATTCTAGGATATTTAGTATTAAGTGAATCATTAACAATACTAGAAATATCAGGATTTATATTAATATTATTTGGAATATCATTTATTAATTACTCACGTGGTCTCAAAAAAGAGGATATGAGTAATTTATAATATTAATTAGAAGTATGACGAAAACGAATTAATGAAAAAAGGAGAAATATGTAAAATGAGTACATAATTTTATTTTTCTAATGATTTTATAAACTTTTTATAATTTTAACTTTTTACAAAATTATGTACTCATTTTTTAGAAGCTATGAAACATATTATTATAGGAGCAGGAATAACAGGATTATATTTAGCTTATAAATTAATAACCATTAAGAATATTAATCCAGATGATATAGTAATATATGAAAAAAATAATCGTATAGGAGGTCGTATTTATACATATAGCAATAAGGGATTCAACTATTCGGTTGGAGCAGGAAGATTAGGAAAAAAGCACAAATATGTTATGAAACTTATTAAAGATTTCAATTTATTAGAACAAATTATAGATATTGGTAAAGATAAAGGATATTATATCAATGGCAAAATGATGACAGAAAAAGAGCTACTAGCTTATTATAAATCAAGTTATAGTAGTCTTGATAAATTATGGGATTATGTAATAAATAAAAAAATAAAAGTTAATAAACATGATTATAATCTACATAATTACTTTTCGCTATTTTTGCCAACAAATGAAGTAGAAGTGCTCAATAAATCATTGGGATATATTGGCGAAATATATGATATGAATGCTCATAATGCTATATTGACATTACGTAAAGATTTTGATGTTCAAAACAACGAGTTCTTTTTTTTAAAAGAGGGTATTCAAAAGTTATGTGATGTTCTTTATGAATATCTAAAATCACACAATGTTAAAATAGAGTTTAATACATCATTGATTGATATTAATGATACAAATAAAACATGTACAATAAATAATAAAAAACATAAATATACTAAGCTATATTTAACTGTGACACGTGGAGATTACCTAAATATACCTTATTTCAAAAAATATGAAAATGTGCTTAATAGTGTAAATGATGGCAAACTATTAAGAATATATGCACAATTTAAAGATGTCTGGTTTAAAGATATGCCTAAAACATTAACAGATAACAAATTACAATTTATAATACCAATAGATTACAATTCGGGATTAATACAAATAAGTTATTCAGATAGTTATAATGCCGACTTTTGGAATACATTCAAAGATGATAAATCTGTTAAAAATCATATCAAGAAATTGTTAGACGAAATGTTTCCTGATAAAAAAATAAAAGAGCCTGATTGGATAACAATGCATTATTGGAGTTCAGGTGATCATATGTGGAAAGTCGGGATTAATTCCAAAAAAATACAAAATACTATTGATAGTTTATTTACAAAAAAAGACATTTATATTTTGGGAGAAACATATTGTGATAGGCAAGCATGGGTAGAGGGAGCAATTGAAACAGTTCATAAGAAGATTCTAATCTAAATTGAATTGTTAATAAAACAAGAACAATTTAAAGGATTTTCACAAAACCCAATACAAAATTTGTTATTCATTAATCTTTGTTTATTTTTGTTATATTCTTTTTCTTTTTCCTTTTTTTCTTTTAGCATTTTAACCATCAAGATTGCACGATTTCTCATAATAATGCTGGATAAATCATGAGTAATTTTGATAGTATTTTTAATAGTTTGTGGAGAAGTCATCATATTCTACTTAATATAATTATAAAAATAAATACATATATAACATATCAATTTTTCTTTAAAAAGGCACTGTCATTGTCTGACGACGCAAGGTGTTTACGCTTGCACCCTTCAAATGTTGTGAGCAGTTGATCTCGCTTGTAGCAGACTTTTTGTTAATACGCAATCTGATAGGCAACACATAGCGCTCGGTATTTTCGGCATATTCAAAGTCACTCTTTCTAGATGACGTACTTGCTTCATTGCCGTATCCAAATCTAGCAGCATCACTTTCCATCTGATTACCCCCACGTGTAATACCGCGTGTAGCACCACGTGTAGCACCACGAGTAGTACCACGAGTAACCTCAACATGTCTAGGCTTTTTGAATACCATAAAGGTGAGATAGATGAGACCAGTGCCTTCGCTAGTTTTTTCCATACCGATTTCTAGTTCTTCTTTGGTAGGTTCATAGCCGATATCCATAGCACGCTTCGCAACCCACTGATATCTGCCATTGGGATTTTGATCAAAGTTGTAGCTATTGTCATCATTGGCGGGAATAGTCCAGAGAGTACCATCCCTCTCAATATTGTAAGGGATAGTAGACCTTTCAGTGGTATACTCAGGCAAACTGTTGTCTAATGCGAAACCCACGGCATAATCATAATTGTAGTCATCCTTTCCGACAATAGAGATGTTACCCAATTTGATAACTAGCGGACCTTCGTTTGTCACAACACGATAACCCTTGGTATAATTATCTCCTTCTCCCGACTCATATACTTCAACAGTATAGTTGTCAGTGAACCTCTTTCTCTCATTTTCGTTTTTGTAAATTTCAGAATCCTTTCCCTCACCAAAGTTGAGGTTAAGACGGACACTGTAATCACCAGTGGTGTATTCGACGGGGATCTGGGTAGCGTTGGTAGAGAACATCGTTTGAATGATAATTATTTATACTAAATATATTAATCAATTTTTTATTTTTTTATATAAAATTTATATTTATAATTAATTCTAATAATGAAAATTAAATTATTAACTTTTTTATTATTATGTATACCTGTATATACTTTTAAAACTACTAATATGCTAGCGATTAAAATTAACAAAAGTATTGATATGAAGACACAACCTAAACATGTTAATAATTTCTATAAATCTAATAAAATCGCTAGTTATTTAAAAATAACAAGACCCGAAGGACTTCCTTATGAATTTGCAATGCCATTATTTGGCAGTTATTTAGCAACAAAAAGTTTATCAGTAATTATAAATCCATATGCATTATTAATGGGTATAATAAGTGCTATTGTTGCCAGCAATTCAATGGTAATTAACGATTATTATGATTATAATCTTGGTTCAGATACCGAAAAAAAGAACAAAGTACTTAATAATAAAGAATTGACAACCGAAGAAGTTCTATATTTTTCTACATATTTAGCAATAACAAGTTATTATTTATGTTCTTTAATATCTAATAATATGGTAAGAGATATTATATCAAATACAATAATATTCACATATTTATATACACCTATTTTTAAAAGTATTCCATTAATAAAAAATGTAATAGTTGCATTAGTTATAACACAAGCTCCATTAACTGGCGCCCTCATTGTTGGTGGTAATTATTACAATGTTTTTCCAGCTATAATTTATTTATTTAATTTTATAATGTGGCAGGAAATCATGCTAGATATTATGGATATTAATGGTGATAAAAAAAATAATATTAATACAATTCCAGTATTATATGGATATAAAAAAGCGAATATAATAGGTCTGGGATTTCTATTACTTGGATCATTAATACCATATGGATTATCAATATCGTTTATATTAATACAACTTCCCCTAATATTAATAAACGTATATGCCATAACAAAAAATAAAATTTTAAAGAAAATGGCAATAAATATTTCTAAAATAATTATGCTAATATCAGGTATATATATGTGTAATATATAAAAAAAAAATATATATAGATATTTATGCATAGTATTATTGGACATCGGGGAGCAATTACATATGCTGTTGAAAATACAATATCATCCATATATGCTGTAAAAGCATTAAACCATAATTGGATTGAGGCGGATGTTCTGCTTACAAAAGATAAAGTTCCTATAATGTTTCACGATGAAACTCTCGATAGATTAACAGATACTACTGGTAATATAAATAGTTATAACTACGATGAATTAAAAAATATTAAATTAAAAAATACAAAAAATAAAATACCACTTTTGAGCGAATTCGTTGAAAAATGTGACAAATTAAAAATTAATATAATGTTAGAATTAAAAACATGTTACGACGAATATGAGCTTGTAAATAAAGTTGTTGAAATAATAAAAAAATTTAAAAATATAATAATTATTACATGTTCATATTCTAAAAGAATACTGGCATATCTTAACTTATTATATCCCAATAATAGTTATACATATATTGTTGATGAAATACCAGATGATTGGTATGAAACTGTTCAGAAATATAAATGCTGTGGAATATCAATAAATTATAATTATAATAAATTAAAGGATATTAAATTGTGTTGTGATAAAATACCAACATATTGTTTTACAATCAACACAAAAGAAGACTATTATAATATTAAAAAAATAAAAATAAAAGGTGTAATTACAGATAAACCTGAAATATTTTATCCAAAAATAAAGCAATAACATATAAAATATCACAGTAGAAGAAGGATATATTTATAATATGATTATTGATATTTTTATATATCATTTAAATGGACAATTATATGAAAAATTTTTATTTACATACTGTATTTATATTTGAACAACAATGAAAGGTTCAGCAATGGTTTATGGTCATCAAACGTGGGAAATACTAGCACAAATGAAAGAAGAAAAAAAACCTCTATTATATTAATATTACTGATATAAAAGTATATTATTAAGTTTTATAAGAAATGAGCGAATATAAATATAAGATCATTCTTAAAAAAACAGACAATAATATTGTGAACACAATATATGAAAAAGTGAAAAATATTTATTCAAAAGATAAATTATGGTTAGTAAATAATTTGAAAACTTTTATTTTTAACCATTTAAAACTACCTTTATACGATAAAAAAGATATGGAAGAAATTGTATATAATTATGGAATACAAAAGGCAATTCAATATTATATTCTAAATAAAAAAATATATGAAGATATTATGAATTTGGTAGTTCATGATGAAACTAATTTAATATATGGTATGGCATTTAATATAATATATGAATATTTTGAATATAGAATTATTGAAAATTAAAGCTATTAAAGCTATTAAAGCTATTAAAGCTATTGTTTCCATTTTTTGCCACATATTAAGCAATTCATAAATAATGTAGAAGCTTCATCACCAGAACGCGTTTGCAATTCATAATAACTGACCTTCTTACTTTTGCTATCAGACATTGCTACAAGCTTAATTTCATAGGCTGCTTTAAACCTACGTTGATTTTTCTCAATAATTTCTTTCCATCTTTCTGGAAATACATTATGATATTGCATATATGGTAACATATGTGGAAGAAACTCCTTGTTTTTCAACATGCGTTTATGTAGATTTTTATTACCAATGTAACTATCTTTTTTAATATTAGAATAAATACTCCTAGATATATTAATATAAGTATCAAGTAATATTTGACTTTTCCAAGATAGCTGTATTCCATAGTTATTAGCGTAATCAATAGTCGCATTAAATACACCTATTTCTAAATCTTTTGCTTGTAATTCAGGAAATTTCAATTTTTTCATTAAAATATCAACAAAATCATCACGTACTTTATTTTTATTAAATTCATTATTATCTTCATCTACAACAATGGTATTATTTAATTCAGTATATTTTTTAATTTCATCTTCAAGATTATATAATTTATATTCTTCTGAGGTCATAATATACTTTGTAAATAATATTACAACTTATCAATTTTTTATATATATTAAATAAAAAATGATATAATCATTATTAAGATTATTATCATTAATGAGTAATATAAAAATCAGTGAATTAGTAAACGATAATGTTAATATTGTTGAAGTTTATTTTGTAAATAAACAGCTTGATAATAATGTGATGAGTGTGAAAATGTCACGTGATATTGAAGGCAAAATAGACAAAGCTTATAAAAAAACGAAAGAAGAAAAATATAAAATGTATTATATGAAAGATAAAGTATATACATACGAGTTATCAAATGATAACCAATATGTTACATCTAAAACTAAGAAAATGGACACATTTTACAAAACAAAAAAAAGTAATATATATATAATAAGTTCAAAAATAGATAAATATCCACAATATGTATTTCCATGCACAAATGATATAGATAATATAAGTGAAGTTACTATAAAAGAATATAAAATATCGAATAGGATTTCAATAATAATAAAAAATGAAGTCAATGAAAATATCAAGACGGTGCTAATTGAATATAAACATTCAACAAATGTTGAAATGGATAAAATTACGGAAATTGTAAATAAATTAGTTAAAAATATTGAAGTAATGTTAAATAGTGAGGATATATGACAATCTTATGCTTTTCCTGATTAAATCTAATAAACTGATCTCCTGTATAATCATACATTTTCTTTCTTTTTCTAGTTTTAAATATATTCAAATCTAGTATTATCACATGTGACATTGTAACTTCAACAATGAATATATATATTTTCCCAAATATTAAATCATTGAAATAATAAAATCCTGTATGAAAATAGTTTAATTTATTTTTCCATTCTATTATATAATTTTTGCAATCAGTATTTAAGACATCCCAGTTATTCTTCATAAAAATGACGAATACCTATTTTTCAACAAGATAAAAAAAAATTGATAGATAGTATATATATACTTATTATTAGCCAAGCTGACAATGACGACCTCAATAAACTACAATGATTTCACTGATTTTGCCACGAAAATGAATAATTCTTATGAATATCAGGATGATGACTTAGATGCAATTAAGACATTGTATAACAATTACTCTATATTCATGGTAACAAAAAAATATTCTAATGAATATATCAAAGATATGAGAATGGAATCTGTTATCAACAATTATGAATTCTACAAAAATGCAAAATATAAGAAGGAAGATATAGTAAAATACTACAAGAGCAATATTGTAGACAATTTCAATAAAAAGCTTGATCCTCCTAAATGCTTCTTTACCGCAGTAGCAAGAGAAAAGCGACTAGATGCTGAAATAGAGCTCTTTGAACAAGAAACAGATGATATCAACCATCATTATGATAGTATCAATGAAAAATATAAATTCTTCCATGAACTATCGCATAAAAATAACGATGAAGAAAGTGACATTGAAGAAGAATATTATCAAGAATCTGATAATGATTACTATTCAACAACAGATAGTGAAGATTACGATTGTTACTATACTGATTATGAATCAGATTATATGTCAGATGAAAACTAAAAATATTTACGCAGCTTTAACATCAATTTTAAAATTATATGTTATTTTTGTACCCATTATTTCAACTACTTTGGGTTTAGCTAATTTTACACGTTTAGCAACATACTTTATAGTTTTTTTATCACTTCCAGATGTAGTTTCGCGTAATTCAAATGTTATTTGTTTTTTAGTTTTATGCTTGGTTTTAGCAACTTTTTTGAATAATTGTGACGCAGCTTTTTTAGCAGCAGATAGGGGATTTTTAGATTTATAACTACCTCCTTTTTCTTGTACATTAGACGAATCAACTGTGAATGTTCGTTTTTCTCCCATTACTTACCTAATATATTAGTATATAATTTTTTTACATATGGATTAATTTTAAATGAGTTTTTATTTACACTAATTATTTTAATAGAATTTAAACTTTTTGCTCGTGATAAAGCTGTATATGTTTGACCATGAGCAAATATATTTGCTCCTAAATCAAGTTCAACAGCATCAATTGTCATACCCTGTGACTTATGAATTGATAATGCATAACTAGTGCGAATAGGCATATGCATTATATATGATGTTTTTTTATTCATAATATCCTTATAATAATTAATATTATGAACATTATTATTGACATCTTCTATAACTACATAATCACTACCTAAATGCTTTATGATACCCCGCGTGCCATTTACAAGACCTTGTGATATATCTATATTTCTCGTAATAATAATTTGCGAATTTTCTGTTAATTCTATATCATAATTAAGAGCCACTTTTTCATTTCCTTTACTACATGTAGCTTTATAAAGAGAGGATTTATAGCCTCTATCTTTTAATTTCCCAACCTCAATATTATTAATTTTATCAACATCAATATTAACAGGATATAATTTAGTTGGTATTATACTATCTGAAAATTGAGTATCTTTAAGTCTTTCTAAAACTGTTATTATGTTATCGGTACATTTGCCTTTTCTAACTATGCCAAGAATTTTTTGAAATAATTGATCGCCTGTTTGTCTTACTAATTCTTCTAACACAATAATATCAACCTCTGATTTTTCCCATATTTTTGAGAGAAAACAGTAAAGCCCTTTTACAGGTGCTAGTTGACAAAAGTCTCCAACAAATATCATTTGTATACCACCGAATGGTTTTTCAGCAAGTTTTTCATCTATAAGTTGTCCACGTATTGTTGATAAAATATCAGATATTTTTTCAAATAATGTATCTTCCAACATAGATATTTCATCAATTATTAATACATCTAATTTTACGATTCTTTCACGTATATTTTTATTTGTAATTATATTTTTGATGATATCTGATACTTTACCATTTCCTAATCCAATTCCTAGATAAGAATTAATTGTTTGTCCACCAATTAAGACAGAAGCCGTACCAGTTGTAGCAGTTAATCCATAATTTTTATTATTTTCATTTAGTAATTCTGTAATATATTTTATAGTAAATGATTTTCCTGTACCACCTGGACCAGTTATAAGAATATTTCTACCATTTAATACTGCTTCAACAGCTTCACGTTGTTTTGTATTTAATGATTCCATTAAATATAATAAAATAAATAATAATAATCAATTTTTGCCATATAGATTTTTAAATAGTGTAACAAAAGGGCCATCATCAACTTCATATGTTTTATTAGAACTATCTAATATTTTTGGTATGAAAAACTTACCAACTACAATTCTATAATATATATTAAATATTATGTAAATGCAAACTAATAATAGCAACTCATTATATATACTATAATTCTTCGTTTTATAAATAAGCGCATACGCTAATAATAAATATTTTATAAATAATATTGTGAAATTTCCATAAATAACATAATTATAATAATCTGTTATTTTACATAAATTATTTTTGGTATAAATATATTGAGCTAAAAATACAATTAGTAAAGATATTATAGGAAAAGTAATATCTAAAAATATAGAAATTATTGCCCATGCCAATATCCAATATGATAAATATACATCATATCTATTAAATAAATTTGCTGTCATTTTACATTTTTTCAATATATTTTTTAATTGCCATATTTTTTTTATTATATGCTGATATAAATATATTATTGTTTTTTTGAATATATCTAACCATTGCATTGTGATATATCTCATCATTTGTTGGACAATATGTATAATACCATTTAATTAGTGTTGGTTTTTCAATGATATTTGTAAATTTGAAATTATATTCTTTACACATATACAATATTGCTCTGGATATAAAACCACGCGAATCACTATTTGGTAAAAACAATTTACGTTTATGATTTACATAATTATCATGTTCCAAATGTTTCCAATTTTTATCACCAAAGTCAATATAATCACAATATTTATAGTTAGAACGATTTACATTTAGTGTATTTAATGTCTTAATTATATTATGCATATCCTTGCTCTGATTTTCATTTAACAGTGATTGTGGATATACATGTTCTGCTGTCAAAAACTTATTTTTATTAAGACAGTTGACATTAAAATTAAACCTTGTATATAATATAGGCATCTTAGTATCATAAATTATAGTGCGCCTAATTATACAATGGTCTGGTATTACCATGGAATTTGTATAGCATTTTACAAAATTCACGTGTAATAAAAATGTTATTAATAGTTTTTTTAACATTTAATAAAAGAATATATTATTATTTTATATCATTATTAATATTTAACTGCTATTTCGGGATAAAGTGTCTTAAAAAAATTATACATATTATCATGTATATCTAAAATCTTATTTGGTTCGTAACGATTAATTATATTTTTTGATTCAAAATCACCATGTATCCAATAATGTATCATAATAGGATCCATTGGATATTCACCTTTTTTAACCATAGTCCAATCTTCATTAGTAAAAGGCATATTATCTAATTTCAAATCATTGATTGGAAATATTAATTCACGATCATCAACTATATGTATATAATCGTCTTTATTAATAAAATTTTTCATCATCATTTTAATATAATTACCGCCAAATATATCAAACTTGCCAAAAATATTCACACCATGTTGCAAAATAAAATCTGATATCCCCCTAAGTAATTTATCAACAAACTTATTGTCTTTATTAGCAGCAAAAAAAGCGTTACAAATATACTTATCATCATTATATAATGCCTTTGTTTGGCCAAATGGTTCATAAGATATATAAAACTTATTGCTTGTCATATCAATTAAATCCGCAAAGTCCCTCATTACTAGAACATCTAAATCAATATAAATGCCTCCAAAATGTTTAACTAATAATATTCTACTAATATCACCACGTTGCACACCTGTACGCGCTAAACTATATATATTATAATAATTTGGATAATTTTGATTTATAAATTCTAAAATATTTTTATCAGACCATAATTTAAAAGTATACCCTTTGCTTTTTAATAATTTAACATTCTCGTCATACAATAATTTTAATATAGGAGGTAATGTATCTGATTTCCAAGTTTGATGTATAATCTTAGGTATCATTTTATATATTCACAATATATATTGTTTATATATTAATATGAAATCTTTGTCAACAATTTATCAGCAAATATATCAGTTAATATAATAATATTAATTATTTTTATATTGCATATATCAAGTTTAGGAATATACATTGATGTTACATTAAAATTACCAATGATATTAAGAACCCATATAAATTTAAAAATTATTAAATATACATACATATTTATATTAGTATTGTTGTTGTAATATACCAAGCAATCTTTGTAATAATATACTGGTAATATATGTAAAATTATATTTAGAATAAAATATTCACATGATAGTAGAGTTCGCTTAGATATATTATTAAATAAAATTAGAGATCTAGAAAAAGGTTCGATGCCTTGCAATTCTTCAAATAATATTCTTTTATCATATACCATAAAACTATGAAAAAGTATAAATATCTGAAATGAATTATAGGCAATAAACTTATCAATAATTTGATTATTATAATCAAAATAATTATTACTAATATAATTTACTAATATCATGACCATATTCCAATTTGTATATTGACAAAGCTTTTTTTTTATAGGTATATTTTCTATAAATATTTCTGATATTTTTTTTGTTACAGGCATCATTGATAATATTCCAAATAGAAAAATCTCGAAATCATTTATAAGGCTCATTAATATAATTACTAATTAAGATATATATAATCTTATATATTTTAATCTAATGGAGACGAAGTAATATCCATTCCACAATATTCTACGCTCTTTTTATCAAAATCTTGCTTAACATATATACCTATATTTATAGATTCTTCTAGTATCCATCTAAAATTATCCCAAAACTCCTGAGTATGTCCTATACTAACAGATGCTAAATGTGCGAACTCATGCAATACCACAAACATCATAGTATTAATATCAACAAGTTTATCACCATTACGTAAACATAATACGATTTGTTCCCCTTTATTAATTGAATAACTAGTATACCCAGGTGTATCCACACCTTCTTTAAGGCGTTCTGGTCTAAAATTCATTTTTAAATTTGCTACACGTTCATCATCAGCACCAAATGTTCTTTCCATATGTTCTAATAATGTTATAAGACGTTGTTTAATTTTGGCAATTAAATCAGCGGCTTCTTTTGAGTCTTCTCTTATTTGTACGGTGTATTTTTCATTATCAACACTACTTGTTACCTGAACTAAGTCTTTTTCGTTATACATATTTATGATATAGTAGCCACCTATAATTATAACAAAGAGTATAACTAAACCTTCGGAACCTACTTCCATTCTCTATTTATTATAATAAATTAAAAATTGATTTCTTTTATTTAAAAGAAAAAGTATACTGTTAATTATAATGGATTTTCCGCGCAAAACTTATGAGCCTATTACACCTAAAAAAGATGTAGTTGAGTTTCAAATAACTGACATATATGTTCCTGAAAATGATAAAAATAAGGAAAAAGATTATGACGAGCTTTACACACTTCTCATCTATGGGACATGTGAAAATGGGGCTACTGTTTGTGTTGATGTTCAAAACTTTACACCATTCTTCTATATCAAACCACCTGAATCTTGGGAAGAATTGAGTGATGGAGCTTTTGAAAATAAAGTGGCAGAGTTCAAAGAATATATGTTATCGCAAAAATATATGTCACAATATATGAACCGCGAATATGAAAGAAAGATTATTCCAAAGAATATGGAAAATCATTTTAAAGATTTAACCATTGTGAGAAAAAAAGATTTCTGGGGTTTTACCAATAATAAAGTATTTCGCTTTATGAAGGTTTGTGTAAAATCAATGAAATTATATAATAATTTGAAATACTATTTTAAAACTTTGGAGAAAAAAGGTTTCACACAATATGAAAGTAATATTGACCCATTTTTGAAATATCTTCACATTCAAGATATTAAGCCTTGTAGTTGGGTTCGCATTGAAAAATACAAAATCAATGATGATATTAGTAGATGTGATTATAATATTATTTCTAATCATAAAAACTTGATTGCAATTGAAAAAAATAAAATTGCTCCAATTTTAGTAACATCCTTTGATATTGAATGTACTAGTAGTCATGGTGATTTTCCAGTAGCCAAAAAAACTTACAGCAAAGTAGCACAAGATCTTGCTTTGGTTGCAAAAGCAGGTTATGAATGTGATGAAGATTTTCTTGTGAATTGGATTCAGAATATATATTTAGATGATGTTGTAATTGACGAAGCAACTGATCTTAAAATCAACCGAGTCTATGCTAAACGTAAAATTACAAACGAATTTATCCAAAATATTCCAACACTATTGAAACCTGTTATTGTTGAAATTATAAGTATTCTTGAAAAGATAGCATCATCTGTTAGTGATAATTGTGATAATGAAGACGAAGAAGATAATAATATGACAGTTGCTGAGATAAATGCCGAAGAAACCAAGATATGTAAGATTTTAGATAATATTCTAATTCCACTTGAAGGCGATAAGATTATTCAAATTGGTACAACAGTCCATTTGTATGGTTCCGATAAAATTGTTTACAAGAATATTGTATCACTTGATTCGTGTGACGATATTGAAGGATGTGAAGTAATTTCTTGTAAAACAGAAAAAGAACTTCTTAATAAATGGAAAGATGTAATGAACAATCTCAATAGTGATATTATTACTGGATATAATATATTTGGTTTTGATATGCCTTATATTTGGGATAGAGCAAAAGAGCTAAATATTATTGATGATTTTAGTATTGGTCTCGGGAGATTAATTACTCGCAAAAATAGTCTTGTTGAGCAACAATTATCTTCATCAGCTATGGGTGATAATATTCTAAAATATATAGATTATGATGGCATTGTGCTAGTTGATTTGCTTAAAGTAATGCAGCGTGACCAAAAGCTTGATAGCTATAAACTAGATAATGTTGCTTCAATATTCTTAGGAGATAAAAAGAATGATTTGAAACCACAAGAAATTTTCAGTAAGTTCAAAGGAAACAGCGCAGACAGATGTGAAATTGCTAAATATTGTATCCAGGATTGTTGTCTTATTAATCGTTTGATTCATAAGCTGAAAATCATTGAAAATAATATTGGTATGGGTAATGTATGTTTAGTTCCCCTAAACTTTCTATTTAGAAGAGGGCAGGGTATCAAGATATTCTCTTTAATTGCAAAGCAATGTATGGATCGTGATACTTTGATTCCTGTTATTAAATCATTTAGAGAAAATGCTATTGAAGAAGAAGATGGATACGAAGGTGCAGTTGTTCTAAATCCAAAAGAAGGTATTTATCTAAATGAACCGATTGTAGTATTTGATTATGGTTCTCTGTATCCATCATCTATGATTGCGAGAAATCTATCTCATGATTGCTATTTGATGGATGAAAAATATCGCGTTGATGATCCTAATATTGAATATAAAGATGTGTCTTATGACTTATATGAAGGTAAAGGGGATAAGAAAAAGAAGATTGGAGAGAAGGTTTGCACATTTGTTCAATATAAAGATGGTAAAAAAGGTATTATTGCCGATATCTTAGATATGCTTCTTAAAAAGCGTAAGACAACAAGAAAAAAGATTGAATATCAAAGTATTATCGATAAAAAAGGTAAAAAATATTCTGGGCTTTGCACAGAAAACGATGATAAATATGAATTGTTGGATGTTGATACAAGTGAAAAAGTAACTATAAATAAATCTGATGTATCAGAAATATTAGAAACATACAATACATTTGAACAAGATGTATTTGATGCACTGCAATTAGCTTATAAAATCACTGCAAACTCACTTTATGGTCAAATTGGTGCTAGAACATCATCTATCTATCTTAAAGATATTGCTGCCTGCACTACTGCAACAGGTAGAGAAATGATTATGTTGGCTAAAAAATTCGTTGAGGATAACTATAATGCCGATGTTATTTATGGTGATACAGATTCTATTTTCTGTAAATTTCCATTAAAGGATAATGAGGGTAATATAGTTCATGGTAAAGATGCACTACCATTCGCAATTAAGACTGGTGTAGAAGTTGAAAAAGAAATAGCTAAGATTATGCCTAAACCGCAAAAACTAAATTATGAGAAATCACTTTATCCATTCATCTTATTTAGTAAGAAAAGATATGTAGGTAATTTGTATGAATTTGATGTTAATAAATACAAACAAAAATCTATGGGTATTGTATTGAAACGTCGTGATAATGCTCAAATTGTAAAGAAAATTTATGGAGGTGTAATTGATATAATCTTAAAAAAACAAGATTTGCGAGCATCTATTGAATTTCTTCAAGATGAATTATATGATTTAGTTGAAGGCAAGGCACCAATAAGCGATTTAGTAATTACCAAAAATCTGCGAGCATCCTATAAGGATCCATCCAAGATTGCCCACAAGGTTCTTGCAGATAGAATTGGTGCACGTGACCCCGGCAATCGTCCCGTAGTAAATGAAAGAATCCCATATGTATATATTAAAACAAATAGTACATCTGGTTTGCAAGGTGACAAAATAGAAAATCCAGAGTTTATCGTTGAAAACAAATTAACACCTGATTATCTACATTATATTACAAATCAAATTATGAAGCCTCTTCTACAATTGTATGCTCTTTGTTTAGAAGAATTACCTGGTTATGATAAAGATGATAGTTATTGGAATGAAATAGATAAAAATCTACAAATTAAACCAATATATCAAGATGAAATCAAGAGACGCAATCGTATTGATAATTTAAAACTTCAAATGGTAAAAGCATTATTGTTTGATAAATATATTGAGATTTTATCTGAACCTAAAAAACCTCGTAGTAAAAAAGTAAAGGAAATTCAAGATGCTGATAGTAATGTAATCGTGGATACAAAACCCGAAAAAATAAATTCAAAAAAGCTAGATACTACTATTCCAGATGGAGTTTGTAAAGTAGATATTAAAATAACTAAAAATCAAAAATCTGGCAAAATTGTAGCTGACGCATCTATTATTGATAATAAAACTAAAATATGGAGTTATCACAATGATGATTGTAAAAACAAAGAATCAGAAACTATAAAAATAATTAGCGAAATACTGAAAGTTAATCAAGAAAAGACATATATGATTGCTTTAAATAACAAAGCATTTGTAAAAGATTACAACGAGGCACTTATTAATTATATTGAACTAACTAAAAAACAAGATAGTAATATTATGGAAAATATATTTGAAACACAAAACCTAGGTGCATTAAAATTGGTTAATAAAATTCGTAAATATTCAGATATTATATTAAATCACAAATCATTCTCATTTATCATTAAATAAATATTTAATAATACAGTTAGCTTTTTCCTTACCAACACCTTCAATTTTACATAATTCTTTATTTTTGTTATCACAATCTTTTAAAGTATCTATTAAAGATACCATATTAGGATAAGTTAATGCTATATTTTTTGCGATAACATTTGAAATATATGGTATTTGCGATAACTGCATAATGTAACAAGTATTTTCATCAATATTTTCTATTTTTTTCTTTTTCATTTTTATGCAACTGGTATAGTCAGTATCTCGTTCGCCATTATTAATAAAATATTGAGGATTATCAATAATCTTTGTTGAAATCGTTAAGATTAATGTTGCTGTTTCATTGGTATTTTTAGTATATAATACTCTGATATTATCTCTAAACATTGTATGCAAATATGCTCCTTGCAACATTCGTGATTTATTATATGTTTTAGATGATAGCACATCATCACCTTCAATTATATATGATATTTGCTTTTGTGTATAATTAGCTAACATGCGAGTTTTCTGCTCTTTATATCTACCATCTTGAATCGAAGATTGCATATCACATGTTGTTTTTCTTTCAAATATAAAAAATATATCATTATAAATAATATGTATATCACCTAATTCAATGTTTTCTTTTATAATTTCTATTTTATCATTATAAGTATCTAAATCACGAGCTATTATATCTTCATATAGCTTATGTTCGCGTGCATCAATTATTATAATTAGTTTATTAGACATAATTTTATTTTTATTAACATTTTTTTATATGATAAATTAAAAATTGATTAGATTATTATTGTAATTAATTACAATTAATAATGTCTACTACTCAGGTACCTCAATATTTCATCTGCCCTATCACCCACAATATCATGAGCGAACCATATGTGGATAATGAAGGTAATTCTTATGAAGAAGTGGCAATCAAACAATGGTTAATAAATAATAATACATCACCCATTACTCGTTCTTCATTGCGTGTATCAGATTTGAAGCTTAATCGTTCTCTACGCGAGGCAATTCAAGCATTCTTAAATCCGGGTAATATTAATACACAAGTAGAACCAAAAGTTAAAGTTGATTTTACAGTTGAAGAAAACCCTATTGAACTTAAAACAAGTAGAAATAATAATATTGTAACCGTTTCTGTTAATCCAATTGATGGAAAAGTTGAAGTACCAAATGAGCTTGTTATTGTTATTGATGTATCTGGTTCAATGAATGCTGCAGCTTTTGTTGAGCAAGATAAAAGGCAAGTAGATGTTGGCTTTACAATTCTTGATATTACAAAGCATGCAATTAAAACTGTTATTGAATCATTAAATAATAATGATAAAATTTCAATTGTTACATTTTCAGATACAGCAAAAGTAATATGTGGTATGACTAATATCAATGAATCAAATAAAACATATTTGAAAAGTTTGGTAAGTAATCTCAATACAGAAGGTTGTACAAATGTGTGGGCTGGTCTAAGTATGGGTCTTAAACAATTTTCAAATGTTCAGAATAATGATGTTTGTAATAAATCATTGATGTTTATGACAGATGGTATTCCAAGTGAACATTTGCTTCCACCAAGAGGTATTGTAGAAAGTCTAGAAAGAATTTTGAAATCAATGACAATTAAGCCAACTATTTATACATTTGGATTTGGGTATTCACTTGATACCAATGTACTTGCTAATATTGCTAGTGCAGGAAATGGTACATTCTCATTTATTCCTGATTCTGGATTTGTTGGAACTATTATTATCCATGCAATGGCAAATATTAAAACAGCATGTGCTACAAATACAATTGTAAATATTGTAACAAATGGAGATACAAAGATTAAAAAGATTTATGGATACAACAATACAAATTGTGTTAAACTAAATACAGTCAATTATGGACAAAATAAGGAAATTGTAATTGAGTTTGATAATGAAAATCCAGATTATTCTATTGAATTAGAATATAACTCATATACAAATAATATTACTAATGTAACAGCAGTTGAAGAAAATTATAAAGATAATGCTGATATCATGATGCGCCTTGAATTTGTTGAATTATTGCAAAAAATTATTAATATAATGCCCAATAAAAGTACAGCTTCAATTTATATTAATGACTATATTACTAAATATAACAATGACAGTCTTATTGTAAATGATGTTAAAGATCAAGTAAAGATGGCTATTTCAACTGATGCCATTTATGGTAAATGGGGTAAAAATTATCTTTATTCTCTTATGTTTGCTCACAAAGAGCAAAGATGTAATAATTTCAAGGATAAAAGCGTATCTGTATATGGTGGAACACTATTTGGTGTACTTGTTGATAATATTGATGAAATTTATGCAAATATGGAACCACCTAAGCCATCTAATCAAGTAAGAAATTGTGATGTATCTACGCGAGGTGGTGGAAATACTAAAAGTGCTACTTTAAATAGTGTAATTCAATTTAGACAGAGTTTTCATAATGTAGATGGAGGTTGTTTTCACGAAAATAGTAGTGTTTCAGTATATCCAAATATTACTAAGAAATGCAAAAATATTGTTAAAGGAGATATGGTAATGACATCTGAAACTACATATGCAAAAGTACTATGTGTCACCAAAATCAAATGCAATAATAGTAAATGCGATATGGTAAAACTTAATGACGATATAATGATTACACCATATCATCCTGTTAAAAAAACAGAATGGGTATTTCCAAATACTCTTAATAAAACTATTACAGTTGATTGTGAATATATGTATAATTATGTTCTTGAAAAACACAATATCATTATGATTGGCAATACTGAATGTGTTACACTTGGACATGGATTTACTGATAATGATGTAATCAAACACAATTATTACGGAACTGATAAAGTTATTAGTGATCTTAAAACTTTCAATGGATATAATAATGGTCTAATAACATTTAATCCTAATTGTATTATTAGAGATAATAAAAATAATGTTATCGCCTTCGATGCAAAAAGTGTATGCTAATAATAAGTAAAATAATAAATATAATACATATATATATTAATTCATTCTTTTTATTATTGGAAAAACATTCAATATTTTTTAGGCCACTAATTATACTTTTTCCATCTTCGCAAAAAGCATCTTCAACGGGTTTACTTCCACCTCCTCCCATTTCTACATATATATATTTTTATTATTTTGTGAATAATGTTTTTTTTCTAATATATCATATAATTCATGTAACTTTTCACGTATATTACTTTTTCTATTATTAAACAAAAATTGCATTAATGTTGATGGTTCAATATTATATTTATTAATATTTGCCCACATTTCTTCAAAAATAGTATCATCTTTAAAAAAAGCTTTAAACATATTTTTTCCCTGATATTTATCTAAGTATGTTAATTCAATATTCATATCAATTCTTCCCGAACGCAATAGAGCACAATCTAATTTATCTGGATAATTAGTTGTTATTATTACGATAAGACCTTCGGGATTGTTAAATCCATCTAAACAATTTAATATACCATTCATAGTTACCTTATTTTTAATACAATCTCCTTCTTTTCTATCTGTAAATATACAGTCAATATCTTCAATAACTAATATAGATGTTTTTTCTGTATTTGATGCAGAATTAACAGCTCTTATCATATCATTTTCATTTAATTCACTATTTATATTTAAATTACAAATGCATGCATCACACTTAGATGCAATTGCATGTATTAACGAAGTTTTACCAACTCCTGGTTTGCCATGCAACAATATGTTTATTTTGTATGGAATACCATGTTTTACATAATCATTATAATTATCTTTGTTTGTAAATGCTGACAAAGCTTCATCAATCTTCTCGATTTGACCCTCTTTTAAGAATATATTATTAAAACTTCTTTTTGGTATTAAAGAATCAAATACCCAATCAAAGTATAAATAACGTTTCTTTTCAATTTTATTTACAAACTTATTTTTGAGTTTTTCATCTGATTCTTTTTCTTTGATTTTTATGGCTTTTTCAACAAAATTTAAGATATTATCTTTGCTATTACTAGTTAATTTAAGTATTTTAATTACATAATAATTTGTTTTATAATTTATTTTAGCTATATTACAATCATTCAACACAAAATCTGAAATTTGAATATCAATATTATCTATTTTATAAATACCATTAACAGGTATAATTCTATGTATAAAAATATAATTTTTTTTTCTTTTTTCAAAATCATTGTTTTCCATTCTTTTAACACTACTTATGCATTCTCCTTCAATATCTTTTAGATTATCATAAATATATGATAATATTATTTGTGTATCTTCGTTATTTGAATAGTATGATATTGAAATCATTCCATTCTCAATAATCATGTCCATTTGTGTTAATAATTATATTTTCGTTTTTATCTACTATGTAATACTTATTACTTATCATTACTTCCTTAAATAAATAATAATTAAAGTTATTTTTATTATATTTTTCAAAAACTTTTAATGGTTGTAATTGTGTATATAAATATTTAACATAATAGCCATAATCTAATGGGTTAATATTACTAATTATATTATTAATTAAATATATAAATAAATTATTATTAGGTTTAGTAATAATAAATCCATTATTACATTCACTGTAAATATTGTTTGAGTTTGCACCAACAGATGATATCATATCTGCATAATCAGATATTCTAATTATATCATCAAACGACTTATGGAAATTCAAATCTACATCTACATATATTCCACCTTCTTTAAGTAAATAACAATATCTAAATAAATCAGATTTATGAGCCAAATTATTTATATGATTAAACTTTAATAAAATAGTATCTGTAAAGTTTTCTCTAAGATATTCAATACAATCTTTTTCAGTAAAAAAATTGTATGTATAATCCGGATTTAATTTCATAATATTATCTTTTATATAATCTGGTTTATTGCCTTGCATCCGAACTTGACATATTTTTTTAGGAATACCTGTATTGTTATCATAATGTTTAATATAATTCTTTAATATAACATTATACATTTGTGATTCGTGTTCAATATCCTTTGTATTTAATGTATGCCAAAACTTACTATATACGGTGATACCTTTTTTGAGATAGCTTGCACATGCTGATAAACTAGATTTACTTGCTATCAATATATCACAATTAATCATTCTATCAAATGTAATAAGTAATTCTTCATTAATATACTTTTTTAAATTGGGTAAAATATTAAACTCTTCTATTTTGTGAGTATTTTTACTTATAATAATATCATTTTTGATACGCCCGTTAATACCTGGATGATTACCTGATACTAATAAATCTTGTTCTGGTAATTCAGTATAAAGCTCTACAATATATTCAATATTACATTGCTTGCATATGTTAATAATTTTCATAGCATTATTAATATAATATTCATTGGGCAACATTCTATCACAGTCAACAACATTTAGTTCACCTCTTCGCACATGCAATCCAATTGTTAATTTAGAGTTTTTATTTATGCGTGTTTTATACAAGTTTTTACAAGGTAAATATATATCAGGGACTTTATCAGTAATATTATAAGGATATCTTATTTTCACTAATATATTAGTATTTTCACCTCTTGCTTTCAAAGCTAATAAAATCTCTTCATTAATTGATACTAGTTCTAATACATCTGAAAATTGTATTTTTTTATTATTTTTTATTTTAATTCTACTATTACACTCTTCAATGAAACTTTTAGAATTGGCATTCTTTTCAAGAGCTTTTAGTCCTTGATATTCTATATCTTGTAATTTTGTATGATAATATTGAAGATTATATTTTTTACATAAACTATATATTCCTAATATACGCTGATATTGAGAACCAAAACCATCATTATGCCCTGTATAATATGTTAAATAAAGCATTAATTCATAATTATAGTAATTATTTAGTATTTATATGTAAAACTAAGTAAAAAATGATTATATAATTATCTTTTTAAAATAAAATATGAAGAGCTTAATAATTGTAGAAAGTTTTACTAAAACCAAGACTATCAAAAAATATGTAAATGATGATAGTTTTACTGTAACATTTACAGGAGGGCACATATATAATCTACCCAAAGAAAAATTAGGCTTTGATACTGAAACATGGAAAATAGAATATATTAAAACAAATCCTAAAATAATAAGTAATATTCGCGAATTAGCGAGAAAAGCTGATATTATATATTTGGCTGCTGATCCTGATATGGAAGGAGAAGCAATTGCAAATAACGTAAAGCATGCTATTAAAGATATTATCAAAGATAAAAAATGTCATAGAATAACATTTAATGAGATTACACCAAATGCTATTAAAAATGCAATTGATAATCCTAGAAATATTGATATTGATACTGTAAATGCTCAAGAGACACGAAGGATTGTTGATAGATTAATAGGATATAAAGTATCACCGGTATTATGGTCTAAGTTTAATAAAAATTATCTTAGCGCCGGTAGGGTTCAAATTGCTGGATTAATCATATGTATTAATCAAAGAACTTTAATTAATTCAAAAGAAATCAAAAAATATTGGAAAATAGAAGCTAAGTTTATATTTGATAAAAAATCTAATATAACAGGAACATTACAAGACGATAATAATGACTACAAATCATATGATATAGATAGTGTAAAACGCATTATGAATAGTTTAGAAATAATGTCAACATGGAAGACGTCTTTTGAAATAAAAACAAGAAGAGTGTCACCACCTCCTCCGTATACTACTACAACAATGCAGCAAGACAGTTATAATAAATTTAAATTTAATGCAAAAAATACTATGAAAATTGCTCAGGATTTATATGAAAATGGTTTAATTACATATTTAAGAACAGATTCTACAAATATATCAGAAGATGCGAAAAAGAAGTTTTTAGGATATATCAAAAATACTTATACGGAAACCTATGCTAAATATAGAACTTATAAAACGAAAGTAAGCAATGCACAAGAAGCACATGAGGCTGTTCGTATAACAAATCCTAATTTGGAGACGTGTCATTTTGAAGGATGTAATAGCGGGCATACTAAAATGTATGATATGATAAGAAAACGCACATTGGCTTCACTAATGACTGATGCTGAATATTCTGATATAATTATAACAATAAATAATAATACTTATAATTTCAAAGCAGTTAATAGTTATATGACATTTGATGGATTTAATATCGTATATGGTAATAAAATAGAATCATATAATGACTTTATAAAATTACTAAAAGAACAATGTTATTTATCTGAAATTAATTCAAATGGAAATATTGATGATATTCCTTCAATGTATAATGAAGTACAATTAATTAAACAATTAGAAAAACAGGGTATTGGGAGACCATCTACGTATGCAACTATTATTGATAAATTAATTGAAAAAAAATATGTTGAATTTGGACAAAATCCTCAACAGGAATATAATGTAGAAAATATGAAAAAAAAAGACAAAGATATAATTACTAGTAATAAAGTAATTAATCTAGGTGGTAAACAAAAGGATCTATTAATTCCTACTGAACTCGGCAATGATGTAATAAAATATATATATGATATAATGCCTTACTTATGCGATTTAAAGTTTACTTCAAATATGGAGAATGATTTGGATGATATAATAAATGCAAAAAATAGCAAGAATACTATATTAAAATCCATTTATGGAAAAATAGAAGGGTCTCTAAAAAATATTAAATTGACTCCTGTGAAAAAAGAAGTAGTTGAGTATAAAACAGGTATTATTTCAACACGATATGGATATTGCTATTATAATAAAGAGAAGAATAAGTATACTAATATTGAATCTTATTTAAAATGGAAGAAAATAAATGCAGATCAATTAAAAGAAAATGAAATAAGTTTTCTAGCATCACTTCCTAAAAAAATTAAACACGAAAACCGAGATTATTATTTAAATATCGGTAAATATGGTTTATATCTCAAAGATGACAATAATAGAAATATTAAACTAGAAAAAAAATTATGGGGTAATTATATTAATTAATCATATGGCGACATACCCTTCTTTCCATTTTTATACCACGAACTAACATATTCATTATTCATATTAGGGTGAACTGTATTTTCATGATAATCAATATCAATACAATTAGGTATGTATTTTTTACATTTGCTACAATACCATTCGTTTTCCTTTTCAAACATACTTTATATAATTACTTTTTTTCTTTATCTTTAAGCATTTTACTTAAATTCTTATTTAAACTATGTAATTCATACGCAATATTTGACATGGATGTAGCTACATTTACTCCATATTCATCTGTAAAGAAACTGTTAAATAAATTGTACAAGTTTTCATCTGTTAAATTAAATTCGTCTTCTTCATCATCGTCGCTATCATCGTCGCTATCATCTTCGTCTACATCTTCTTCGTCAGTAACATCGCTACCGTCACTACCGTCACTACCGTCACTGCCGTCACTACCGTCACTGCCGTCACTGCCGTCACTACCGTCACTTCCAGTTTTTACATCATCATCTTCGGTTTCTTTGATATCTTTATTAACAGCGACATCTTCACCATTTGCATCTTCATCAGTTTCCTTAACAACACATTTAGATTTTTTATTTTTTTTTGGAGTATTCATTTCATCTAATTTACTCATTCTATTAATAAATGACATAAAGTCTACGGTATCAAGTTTATCTTTTCCCATTGTTTTATGAATATAATATTCGCAATAGTTCTTATATCTTTTTTTTAATAGTAATTATTAAGGGAATAACAATAATGTATGAGATATATCTATACGTAATAGGTTTTCTAATAGGCATATTTTTATTAATATCATTACTAAATTTCAAATTTACAAATAATAATAATGAGACAGAAGAAAAAGATGATGATATAGAAGAATTTAGTAATATAGAGCAAGAAAAATATATAATGGAAACATTTGAAGATAGCAGTTATGATAATGAAGACGAAAAAAATTATATCAATTGTAATAAAAACATAATAAATAATTTTAAGATTGATAGATTATTAAAGAAACATTATTTAGTTACATTAATATCTTCATATAACAAAGATAATTATGATGAAGATAAAAAAATATGGAATTTAGATAATAAGAACGCAATACATAGTAATGATGGAGATGTTAAACTAGATAATAATCCAGAATATATCAAATTTCCTTTGAAACCAGATGTTGGAGGTTATAATATCAGTAATTCTAAAATAGAAATAACACCTAATTATGTAAAAGATGATTTAGGAATGAAATGGGAAGAATTAAAAATAGTACCTAATGATTTTATAGAAATACAAGATGATGAATCACCTAAATTTAAAAAATTACAATCTTCTTTATATTCTGGTAATATGAATTTTACTAGAAAAGAGGTAAAAGGATTTCCTAAAATAATGCATAATAATTATATCAATGTAAATGATAAAAAATATAAACCAATAATTGATAATTTAGATGTATTAAAAAATATTTCTATGTTATTTACTTTTAAATTAAACAATATAGATGGTGATATGGGTCAATTATTATTTTTAGAGAATTCTAATGAAGGTAATTTAATATCTATCAATATCATAAACTCAAATAAAATTAAAGTTAATAATATTGATGATAAATGTAAGGAAGACGCGAATTGTAAAAAAATCATTGAAAATTTACAAAATAGCATAAATATACACAATAATTATTATAATAATAATGATATATCAAATAATGAATTTAAAGAATACTTAGCTAAAAAATGCGAATGTGAAGATGAAAAAGAATATGTTATCAAAAAAAATATGTGCGAACACATAAAGAAAAATTACAATGATGAAATTGTTTATCATAATCAGCTGTATGTTAAGAAAAAATATACTGTACAAGTAAAAATAAACACTTATACATATAATATTTATGATGTTAGTGAGGATATTTTTAACAGCGAATATACTTTTATGGGATTAACAATTGATAATACTGATATTAAATTTTATATTAATAATTTTGAATCATCTTTTAAAAAGCAAGATGAAGAAATATTAAGACCATTATATCCATATGTAATAAATAAAAATAAAAATTGTGATATTACACTATATAGTTTTGCAATATTTAATAGTACAATATGTGATGCTGATATGAAAGCTTATAAATTATATAACAATTATTATTTATATGGTATAGATAATGATGATTAATATATAAAAATACTGTTATATTATTTAATAAATATGTTAAAAGCGGCAATATATATATTGACACAAAATACACCTGAAAGAAAAATATATTTAAAAACTTGTTTATATTTTTTGTTTAAAAATTTTAATTCTAAATATAAATATCCTGTTATTATATTACATGAAGGTGACTATGATAATAATTCTAAAAATGAGATTCTATTAAGTATTCGTGGTGAATGCAAAGATATTGTCAAGTTTCAAGAACTTGATAAAAATGATTTCAAAATCCCAGATCATATTAATAAATCAAAAATGGAAAAATGTATTAATGTTAAACCCGTACCATATTGGAGAAATGATAAATATAGAATTATGTGTAATTTTTGGATTAAACACTTTTTTAAATATTGCAAAGAATATGATTATGTTATGAGAATTGATGATGATAGTATTATTGAAGAACCAATTAAGGAAGATATGTTTCAAATAATGAAAGATAAAGACTTCAATTATATATCAAATATAGTACATATAGATTGTAGTATATGCAATTATGGTATGAAGGACTTTTTTGAGGGTATTTATCCTAATAAAAAAGATAAAATAAAGGAATTATTTATGGATCATAAGTTGGATAATACAAGTAAATATTTTAATAAATTTAAAGAGATTTATTCGATTATAAATGATAAAGAATATAATGAAAAAACTATTGAAATGGCTATGCCATTAATGTATTATAATAACTTTTGCATTACAAGGCCATGTTTATGGAATACGAAAGAAATTAAAAATATTATAAATGAAATTGATAAGTTAGGTTATATATTTTATTACAGATGGGGTGATGCACCATTACATACTTTAATAATGACATTATATGATAACAAAAAATTATCCAAGTTTTCTTTTAAATATAGTAAAAGACTTCAACGCGAAGCTTTTAAGGATGATAATGGTAATCTATATAGTTTTATGCCATCTACGTATGATAATAATAGTTGCATAAGTAAAAAATAATTATTTTATAGTGTTTATTATAATTTCCATTTGCTCATAATCAATATCTCTTTTTTTAACATAAATACCAAAGCATTTGTTTCTATAAAATATTATATCATTGTTATTTTTTATAAATTCTATAAACTTACTAATAGAATTGCTATCTTTATTAAAATGAGGTACTTCATAGAAATGTTTTTGATTTATTTCTATTGGATTTACTTTTTTATGTTCTCTAACATAAACACCCAATGATACATCATCAATAATATCCATTCTAACTAAATTCATATTATTTACAATTTCGTCAACAGCTTTTTTAGTAAATATAATTGATGTTCCAGATGCAAATAGCGTACCATACCACGTTGAATCAAAGATACCTCCACCTGTCCATTGTAAATTAACTAATTTACCAGCACCATAATAATCAATAGGGTTTTTTTCTAAATAGCTAATTAATCTATTAAATTCTATAATTGTACTAATATTACTTCTTATAAGATAATCATAATCAAAGTTATTTAAATATTTGAAAGAAAGCAAAGTTTTTTCTAAAATACCTGGAATAAATGTTTCTTTACCATTTATATATATAATATCATTTTCAATATAATATTCTGTCCCATAAGTACTCTTAACACTTTCATTATATTTTACAAAATATGTTAATACATTATCATTAAACTTTTTATAGTAATTGCTTAAAACTTTTTGCATTTTTTCATAAGTGCCATCTTTAATATTATCACTAAATTTAGAATTTGAATATATAATAATATGTAGGATCTTCATTATTTATCTTAATAATTATATCATCTATTTATATATTATCAATATCTACATTTTTTTCACTATTACTACTATCACTACTGTTATCTTCTATATTTAAAAATCTTACTTTATTATATGATTCTCCGTCACTGTCATCGGATGTAGAACCACCAAAGTTAATATGTGTATCATTATCATTTGTTGCAGAAGTATAAGAACTATTATAATATTCATTTTTTAAAGTATTTGAAATATTATCACTATTTAATATATCAGGATATTTATCCAAAGAAAATTTGTGTACTATATCCACTTTGTTTGATTGAAATTCTCTTTTTGATACTACAACAATATCACCTTTTTCAATTAATACGCGTTTATTATACTTTCGCATATTACCTCTTATTACACCAATAACTTCATCTCCACTATTTGTAATTAAATCAACACGACAATTACCCAATAATTTTTTTACGAGACCGTATTCTTCGTAATCGAAATTAATTTCATAGTTTTCATTTTTATTAGTATTAAATTTTTTTTTTTTTTTTCTAATAGATGTTTGATACATTATTTAATAATAATTATTGAATAAATCTTTATATTATTTAATAGAGATATATAAGAATATTAAATATATATTTATTATAAATGGATGACAATAGTATAATTACACCAAAATTTTTAAACGACTCATGGGTTATGTATTTTCACGATCCTTATGATATTGAATGGGATACAAATAGCTACAAAATGATGGGGCAAATGTCAACAGTTGAAGATTTTATTTATTACTTTAAATCATTTAATAATTTATTTAAAAAGGGTATGTTTTTCATTATGAGACTTGATATTATGCCTCAATATGAAGATGAACTTAATATAAATGGTGGTTGTTTTTCTTTTAAGATTTACCCAGAAGATTTAGAGAAAAGATTTTTTAATTTATGTGCAAATGTATTAGGTGAAAATATTGGAAAAGAAGGTGATTATATAAATAATATTAATGGTATATCAATAAGTCCTAAAAAGTTCTATTATATTGCTAGAATTTGGATTAAAGATAATAAGTATGCTAAAAAAGATTTATATAATTTTGATATTCCCAAATATTCTTCTTTAATGTACAAAAATCATATATAAGACTTGGCTATTACTATTTTTTATGAGATGTTATATCATTTACTTTATAAATTATATTGTATATTTAAAACTTTTTTAATCTATATAACAGTACCAATAAGAGTTTTTTTAATTTATTTAATATTTTTAATTGGAGTATATATATTACATTTTTTGAAAAAAGATAATGATATTACATATTGTGTTTTAACAATGGGTAAAATGATGTTATATCTTTTATCAATTAATATAAAAATATCTGATGAAGACTATATCAAATATATGAATTATTTGTATAGTGACGAAAAGTATATATGTGTATTTACACATACAACATTGGTTGATATGATTGTAATTTTTGGAACATTACCTAAATGTGGACCAATTATGAATAAACATAATGAATTGAAATATATATTATATGATGAAAGTATAAATGATAAATTAGGTGGTATATTACTAGATAGATCTAAAATGGGTGGAACAACGGAAATTATGAAGAAAAAAATAGAAGCTAGAAAAAATGGGCAACCACCATTATGTATAGCTCCTGGTAAAGGCATGCCATCTAAAATACCAGGGAATATATCTGATTTTAAAGGAAGTGGTGCATTTGTAAATAAAACTAAAATACTACCAATTATAATAAAATATCAAGATGATTCATTAAATCATAATGAAGATTTTGGAGAATCGATGCTCCATAGTTATCTAAAAGTATTTTTAGTTGAAAATTATAATATTACTATGAAAATCGGTAATATGATAGAACCGGATGAAAAAGAAAGTGTAGACGAATACAAAGATAGAGTTTATAATATAATGAATAATCAGTATAAAAATATATAAAAAAACAATATAAAAAAAATATATTAAAAATGATAAATAAGCTTTATTTATTATTGAAGACATTTATAAATTATGCTACTGTACCATTTAGATTATTTATAGTATATA
>Ga0209555_10000245_pt1 | contig 47023 bp, 44 predicted proteins | sample SaaInl85LU_5_DNA_FD_184643 | JGI IMG/M metagenome (GOLD analysis project Ga0209555, IMG submission 184643) | Marine microbial communities from expanding oxygen minimum zones in the Saanich Inlet - ESP_85LU_5_DNA (SPAdes) (version 2) | ecosystem: Environmental > Aquatic > Marine > Intertidal...
TATGTCAACGGATCAGAGAGACAACGTAATCATTACGTACGGTGCTGGTAATGCGATATCCCTGTTCTGTGATTGGCAGAAGAAGAGCATCTGCGATAAGGAAGTGGCTCATATGATTGATGATGAGCTCAAGCTTTATGAAGAAGACCCGGTCAATATGGGTCTTCTGAGAGAGACTGTCACTGTCATCCTCCAAGACTCGATCGGCCTCTGGATGGACTGGAAATACGAATGAACTGTCAAAGATGAAGTCAAGTAGATGTAAGAAGCGACAATGAAAACAATGATAAAACTAAAAAATAAAAAAGAATCCAATTTTGGATTTTTTCATGTCTTGAAACATTTGTTCTGATTTTTTCAATACCGCTATCGTCACTATCGCATCCCCGTGTCCACAGACACTATAAAGTTTGAGAAGATAAATACCAATATCAGATTAGGGATATGGTGTTATTGATTTCACCAAGGCAAGTGTCCTCATTGATGATAAGGTAGATGAGGTGAATAGCTGGATTGTTGATTACGTCGATAACCTTTCCTTAAGTCCCTAAAATGAGTACATTCCTTAACATATTTCAAAATTTTATAAACTTATTTTATTTTTTAGAAAAAGTTATGAACATGTACTCAAAATTATATACCTTAAAAACTAACCATCTAATTTTTGTATATTATACAAATAATAAAAAATGATTTTGAAACAAAATATAATAGCATCGATGTCCATAATGTTCAATAAACTAAACACATCATATATCTATTTCACACATGCTGGATTTTATGAACAATATTTAAAGGTAAGGAATATTATTCTTGAAAATAAATATCATTGTAATATATTTTTATCAAAGACAGATATTAATGAAAAATATGAAAGAAAATATTCGAACGATGATATTGAAGCAAATATGAACGAAGTTGTGAACATATTAAATATGAAGAAAATTGAAAATAATGAGGAAGGTTTTGAAATTATTGAAAATTTTGATGAATGCGAAGATCACGATTTTCAATATGTTTAAACAATATATATTATTATATATTGAAAAAATGATTTACTATTATGATGTATTAATATATGATTAATATTGAATCATTAAGTAATTGCCCTAATTTTGAAGATATATTACCAGATTATGAAAAACACATGTTTCAAATAAATAATAATGATAATGAAAATAATGAAATCAGTAAATTCGTTAATCAATTTCAAATTTTTCAATATAACAATAACATTGGAATAATAAATGAAAATCTGGATCCAAATAAATGGATCGAGGTTGATTCTTTCATTTTTGTATACATTTACAGACTTTCGTGTGAAAATAAAATAAAAAACGTAATATTTGATTATGGTATTGCAAAAAGTATTGCAAGATTGTTTGAATTTTATAAAAACGATCTTTGTATAGAATTTCTTCAAAATGATTCTGATATATTAGAATATATATCAAAGCAATCGAGTAATGTTATCAACACAGATATGGCTCTATCTATTTTAAGAGAATCAATAGGATTTGTTTCTTATAATAAACTTTCATAATGTATCTTCTCTATATAATCATTTTTCTTGAAATACATATAAATTTGTTATTAAATATTCGATAATAGTAAGATAAACATGTCAATACAAAGTCAAATGATCCAGAACTTAACCATAGAACAATGTCAACATTGGATTGATACAAATGGTACAATAAATCCAGCAACAAATAGAATAATGGATCCGAATTTGTTGGCACCAAACTCTTTAAATGCAAGGATTGCAAATAAATGTGCTGAATTTGGTATGATACGAAATGGAAATCCCTATAATCCTTCAATAAATATTCGTAGAAGATCTTCCAATAATTCTCGAATTAGATCTTCAAACAATGTTCTACAAAATAGTAATAACAATACTATTTCAAATTCTCAATCTCGACGTCAAAGTAACTCGATTTATAAAGATTCAAATGGTAACATACATATTGTTAAAAATGTTTCTTTCAAATACTCTGAACTAAAAATATGGTGGAATAATGGTGTTATGGAAAAAAATAATAATATTCATTACAAAAATCCCGAAACTAAAAAGAATATAAAGGAAAACTATGGGTTATACAATAGATTATTACAACAAGCGGACGCAGTATGTCTGATACCAATTAATATTGATTCTCTATACGAAGATGGATATATTTCAAAGGAATCATTTGAAATATTGACTGATATAAGAGAAGAAATTGAGGAAAATGATTGGAATATTGAACAAATGAAAATAGAGCACAATTGGATGAATAAAAGTTTTCCAGAGAAATATATAACAAATCACAAATTTTTGAAATATCTTTTTCGTTTTAATTCAAAATCAAGAATACCTGCGGTTTTTAAAAGGGATAATCTTGAGGAAATAGATAGTATTGATAAACAATCTGTTACAAGTAAAAGTGTTGAAAATATAAATGATATTGATATCACGTGTGTACAACGTGTTACAAATCTTCATGACAAATATAAAGGATTTAAAAATAAGATGATTCGTATTTGTGATCAATATACCAAACAGATTACAATGATGACCGAAACAGAAATTCAACAAATGATATCAATATACAATAGTGGACCACAACATGATGAAAAACAAAAAATCAAAAGAATAATTGGACAATCTCCTTTATTAGCATTATTTCAACAATTTTATTATTTAAGAGGAGATCCAGAATTTCTCAATGTATCTAAAGAAAATATATATATACGAAACTATATTTTAAACAATGATGGAACTTTGAAACTTGATTCAGGACAAGACGAAGGAGGTCTTACAAATCAAATGATGAGTGATATTGCACAAGAGATGTTTGATATAAAAGTCTTCATCAAACAAAGTGATGAATCAACAAAATATACTTTCAATCCAAAGTTCGAATTTACAGAAGAACATATAAAGTTTATCCAAAAGATGAAAGAAACATTTTATGATCAAAAAAGACTAATTCAGGATATAAAAAATGGTAAAATCTATATTATTTTTTATGAATTTATTGGAAGACTTCTATGTTTCTTTTTACAAAATTCATTTAAATTACCACATCGTTTGACAACCTATATTCTCAATATTTTCAAATTCAAACAAAATACAATAAAAAATCATGAACATGTATTATATGCCATGAATGATATCCCAGATTTGTTTCAATCTATTTTGAACTTAATGAAAGAAGATCCATCGTCTATCGAAGATATTGGTATGGAATATAATGATATATATAAAATACAATTCGATAAAGAAAGTGGTGATTTGATAACATCTGAAAATGTTGAACAATATATCATTGACTTCGCAAAACATGTCAATTCAAACAATATTTTAAGAATTGACGAAGGAGGTACGAATAATGTCAAATATATGTATATTAAGTTTTCACAAGGTATTGATGATAAATTTAGAAAGGTTTTTCAATATAGAAACCTTTCTCATAATATTATTGACAAAATGTTGACAACAGAAGAAATAACAACAGAACTGTTACATAAGTTATATGATAATATATTTGAAAATATAGAGAATCAAAATGTAGAAGATGTAACAATGAATCATCTTCATGATTATCGTTCGTATATTAAAAATGTTTTGTTTAATAAACGATATGATAATGAAAAACTTTTTGCATCAGAAGATGATCATACCACTTTTATTAAGAAACTTCTACAATTTTGGACAGGTCTGAACTATTACAAACATGACATCAAATATATAATTGAAATAAGTAATGCAACGTCGGGTTATCCTGTATCACATACCTGTTTTAATACAATCGACATGCCTCGATACAACAACGAACAGACATTTTGGAATAAATTAAAAGAAGCTGTTGAATCGTCATTTAACACTTTTCAAATAGCAGGTGGTGCTATTAAAAAGAAAAAATCAAAAAAATCAATTTCAAAACGCTAAACATTATAGATAGGATTTTATATCATTAAAACCGAGATATCCAGAAAATGCAGATTGGACTCCAAAGATTCTATGAAATATTGTTCCAATCATTACAAACATGACATAGATCAAAAAAGCTGAAACGGCATATTGTATATTACTTCTTTTTTCTTTTTGTTTCATTTCAAGAGGATAGAACCATAGGAGAGAATGAACAATCATTGAAAATATAAAAACAATGCTTAAATCAAATATAGCCATATTCAAAAACTTATGTTTCCTTAAATTATTTATTGATATCATATTTTATAACAATTTTTTAATATCAATCTTATTTTATAAAAATGTATTATTATAGTAAGATATTATGCCGCCTTCAAGTCAAACGAATACTCAAACTAATCAACGTACTTCTCATAATAGTCTGAATTCCCAATCACAACAATCTTCTAATTTTATGAGAAGACAAAGTAACACAGTATATAAAGATAAAAATGAAAACATAAAAATTAATAAGAACACTTCTTTTAAACTCTCTGAACTTGATAAATGGTGGAATGATGGTGTTATGGCAAAAAATGATGAAATCCATTACAAAAATCCCAAAACTAAAAGAAATTTAAATGAAAACACACCGATATACAATAGATTACTACAACAAGCTGACGCAGTATGTCTTATCCCTATCAATATAGAATTTTTATACGATATTGGATATATTTCAAAAGAATCCTTTGAAATATTGAATCTTTTAAGGGAAGAAATTGAAGAAAATGATTGGAATATACAAGATATGAGAAAAGAACATGACTGGGAAATGAAAACCTTCCTAGAACGAACAACATTAGATCGTAAATTCATGAAATATCTTTTCAGATTCAATTCAAAGAGTATAAATCCAAATCATTATTATAGGCATAATCTTGTCGAAATAGATAGCATCAATAAAAAATCTGTTTCAAGTAAAAGTGTTGAAAATACAAATGATATTGATGTTGCTTGTATCCAACAAGTTACAGATATTAATAAACAATACAAAGGATTCAAAAATAAGATGATTCGTATTTGTGATCAATATAAGAAACAAATTACAATGATGAAGGATGGAGAAATTAAAAAAATGTTACAAACTTACTTTGCATTTGAAGAATATCGAATGCAACACATTCAAGTAATAACAGGATACCCGTCTATATTATCATTATTTCGAACATTTTACTTCGCAGGAAATGATCCAGATTTTCTAAATGTCCCAAAAAATAATATACAGATTAAAAATTTCATTTTAAATGATAATGGCACTTTGGAACTTGATTCCGGACAAGATATGGGAGGTGTTACAAATCAAACGATGAGTGATGCGGCACAATTTTTGTTTGATTACAAAGTTTTCATAAAGCAAAATGAAGATTCAATGAAATACACATTTAACCCAAAGTTCAAATTTGAAGAAGAACATATAGATTTTATTGGTATTGAAAACGATGATATATATCACTTTTTTTACGAGTTTGTTGGAAGACTTCTATCTTTCTTTTTACAAAACTCATTCAAATTGCCACATCACTTATCGTCTTTTATTTTGAATTGCTTCAAATTTAAACCAAATAAAATCAAAAATCATGAACATGTCTTATATGCTATGAATGACCTTCCTGATGTTTCTCAATCTATTCTAAATCTGATGAAAGAAGAACCATCGTCAATCAAAGATCTTGATATGGAATATAACGACTTGTATAAAATACAATTTGATAAAGAACATGGCGATTTGATAACATCTGAAAACATTGAACAATATTTTATAGACTTCGCTAGACATGTGAATTCCAACAATATTCTACGTGTTGATCAAGGTGGTGTTGATGATGTAAGTTTCATATATGAAAACTTTTCAAAAGGCATTGATAATGAATTCAGAAAAGTATTTCAATATAGAAACATTTCCCATAGCATTATTGACAAAATGATGACAACAGAAGAGATAACAACAGAATTGTTACATAAGATATATGATAATATACATGATTCTATGGATGTTGCAATTACTGATCAAGATGATGAAATGAATTATCTACGTAATTATCGTTTGTATATGAAAAATATATTATTTAATAAAAAACACGATGGGAACAAACTCTTTTCATCAGACGATGACCATATCAGTTTTGTAAAGAAACTTTTGCAGTTTTGGACAGGTCTAAACTATTTCAAACCAGAAATCAGTTATACAATTAAAATATACAACAAAATAAATACAAATAGTTTACCCGAATCACATACGTGTTTCAATAGAATTGACATCCCAATATATCAAGATGAAACAACATTTTGGAAAAAACTAAAAGAAGCTGTCGAATCTTCTTTTAATACCTTTCAATTTGCAGGCGGTGCTAAAAAAGTTAAAAAATCCAAAAATGGTCGTAAATAAATTGTCAATGATACTGACACTGATTATTTTTTATACTATTATAATATAATATAGTAAGAAAGCTAAATCACCAAAAGCATCTCAACCCGTTGCTACTAAATCACCAAAAGAATTTCAAGCAGTTGCTGCTACAAAACAATCGAATGAATCTCTACAAGTCGGGAAAAATGAAGGTAACGTTTTTCAAGGACCAAAAGGTGGGACGTATTCTATTCGTATTGTGAATGGAAAAGAAGTTAAAAAATATCTCAAGAAATCATAGTGCGTTTAATTTTTAAAATGTTGTATATATATAGAAAAGTAAATAATGAAAGGCGGAGTAATACCAAGACAAAAGATCCCAAACTCCAAAATGTTGTTTTTTGATCAATTTCTACGTAAAAATAAATTAGCTAAACCTGTTGTACATAATCCAATTAAACCATCGTCAGCTGATAATAAAATGGAAGATGATATGGAAGATGATATATCTGGGCGTTTTGGTAAATTAACAATGAAGGCACAAAGCGCACCTCAGCCTAAAAAAGCAACTGCAAGCGCACCTCAGCCTAAAAAAGCAACCGCAAGTGCAATATCTAAACGCCCTCAATTAAAACCAAACTCAGCTCAAGTACGACCACAGAAAATGAAAGTAGATAAGCCTGCTAAGACTACCGATGATATGTTATCAGGACTTCTCAGTAGTTTTTCAGTTTCTCAAAGTTCAAAAAAAAAACAACGTAGTGCAATAAGTAAAACTAGAAGAAGAATTGACCAAGAACGTCGTGAACAAGTAGAACAAAACTATGTGAATAGTGGAGTAAGAAGAGGTTCACGTAGTCGTAACCAGCCTTCAAAATTACGCCCATCTACAACTGGTAAATCGCATAAAAGTAAATAGATTTCATATAGAATGAGATATCTTCATTATTTTTTCAAAGTTTATTTTTTGAATATCTTGACTTTAATATAATAAAAAATGATATAAACTATTTATAAGAGGATAGTTATATAATATAAATGACTACCAAAAAGAAAGTTCAGTTTGATGATTATCAAAAAACAATGGTCAATTTAGATAAGACAAAAATATCAAAACCTATAATGACGAAATATGAGTTTAATCAAGTCATAAGTCTTCGTACAAACCAGCTTTCATTGGGAGGAGAACCCTTTATAAAAAATGAAGGGGATATACGTACAAATATGGATTTTCGAAGAATTGCTTTAGAAGAAATGAAACAAGGAAAATTACCTTATATAGTCAAAAGACAATTACCTAATGGCAAAAATGAGTATTATAGATTGAAAGATCTTGATATTATAGCTGTTCAACATATGATGCGTTAAAAAAATAAAAGTATTCTTTAGAATGAAATACTATATTATTATTGCAATATTATTATTATTAATTACAAGTATTTACGCTATAACGTCAATTCAGAAAAGTCCAAAACATGATATATTTTTTTTAAACAAACAAGAAATATCAAAGTTTTTACAAAATGATGAAGACAAATATGTTTATAATTTAAGTGAAATTGATCTATATGCAAGAAAAGTTTCATCTTCGAAAGAATATATAAATATTATCAAAAACTGTGGAGTAGATTTGAGTAAACAGGAGAAAGAAAAACTAATTATATGTTGTAAAAAAGCAGATGAATTTTTGAAAACCCATATATATCATAATTTTTCATGCGAACCAATATCAAGAATCAAATGGAAAATTGGATGTACAAAAAATTATAAAGAGTACGAATACGAGGATGGATTTCCTCATACCAGAGGTGACGTCATTTTTTTATCCAATCGAAATATCAATAAATATATAGCAATGTCTGAAGATAATGAAAATCTGATAAATACATTAATTCATGAAAAAATTCATGTTTATCAAAAACAACATCCAGGTGACATGATAAAGTTACTTGATAACATAGGTTATACGATATGTAATATTAAAGTTGATAGGATGAGATCAAATCCAGATACCAATAAAATAATTTATATGGATCCAGTAAGTAAAGAATGTATGTTTTTTTCATATTCATCCAATACACCTAAAAACTTAAGCGATGTTATACAATCAGATTATACAAAAGAACATCCTTATGAAAAAATGGCATACGAAATAGCAAAATCTTATGTAGATATGAATATGCGTAAATATAAGTATATTTAAATATGATTGTTAAATAAAATGGATAACTTAATAGAACAAATATTAGGACAGTGTCCAGAAAACACTACAAAAAGTGATGTGGACAGTTTAATAAAAAAACATAATTCAAATGTTGTTAATATTTTAACAGAAGTATGGGAAATTAAAGAACAGCAAAAACAAAAACAAGAAAACAAACACGATTGGGAAAAAATCAGAGAGATTTGTAATTCATATGAAGAAGAAATGGAAAATTTTATGAACACAAAAAAGACTTAAAGCTGTTTCTTGATAATAAAATACAAATATGAATAACGAAGAATTTATTTTCAATATAAAGACTGTTCAGGCACCAATTTTTAAACAGGTAGTAGATGCATTAAAAGATATATTAACAGATGTGAATCTTGAAATAGATAGTACTGGTATAAAAATTGTTGCAATGGACAATACAAATATCGTACTAATCCATTTAAAAATGAATTCAGATCAATTTGAAGAATTCTTTTGCGAAAAAAAGACACATGTGGGAATTTGTATGTTGAAATTTCACATGTTAATAAAAACAATAAATACAAATGATCTTCTTGTTTTATACATGAAAAAGAATGATCCTGGAAACTTAGGTATAAAGATAATGAATAATGAAAAGAATGTAGAAACAAATTATAAATTAGCAACATTGGATATAGATGTATTGAATATAGAAATACCACCAGTTGACTTTCATACAATTATCACAATGCCTTCTACATATCTCCAAAAAATTATAAGAGATATGCATAATCTTGCTGAATATATTGAAATAAGAAATATAGAAAATCAATTGTTCTTGAGTTGCAAAGGAGACTTTTGTTCTCAAGAAACAATATTGGGAACAGAAAAATCAAATAATATTACAATAAATAAAACAAATGATTTGGAATCTCGTGAAATTATACAAGGTATTTTCAGTTTGAAATATTTATCAATTTTTACAAAATGCACAAATCTTTGTTCAAATGTCGAAGTTTACCTAAAAAATTCTTATCCAATTATTTTAAAATATAGTATAGCATCGCTTGGTGAAATTAAATTGTGTTTATCACAACAAGAGTTTTAAGTCATTTTTTTGTAAGTTTTAAAATGTTTTTTTGTCAAATAATTTACCATTTTTGAAACATAAGTATCTTGAATAACGTTCAAAGCATCTGCAAATAATTTATTAATATACGGTATGATACATTCTTGAACTAATTCTGATCCCAATAATGTTTCCGACATCTTTATAATGCTTTCATTAATTTGCAATGATTCATCTTCATATATATTATGTAGAATATTATTATTGTCTGTATTCAAAATCAGATCATCGTCAATTATTGTATCAACATTTACAAATCTTTTGATTGTTTGTATTGTTATCTTACTGGAATCGTTTTTATTAATTGTCATTTTCACATAAAGAATTAATTTTGCAGAACCAACAATTTTATAAATGATATCTGGTTTCGTTAATATAGATGTGTATTTTAATATTAAACATTCTTCATTATATTTTATAACATCGTGTGTTGTTGAAAAAATTACATCTATATGTCCGAGATGTTTTTCAAGAATATTTGACATTTCATCAGGTATTTGAATATGTTTTAACTCCTCAATATCATCTAATTCCTTCACATTATAAAGTCTGTCAAACACCATTCTTTTACCATCATTATATTTTTTGATACTTTCCTTATCTTTCATTGAAAAAAGATTCTTTATGAAAGTTTTGGAACATACATTTTGATACAAAGTATCCAATGAAGTTTCAACTATAATAGACATAAAAATAATTCTTGAATATTTCTTATATGTTTTACGAGTCATTATAATGATTTTTGTACAACATTGTTGAAAACTTAGGAACGCAAATGTTGTAATTTTCACTTGATGAATATTTATTATCTCTTAACCATAATCTTATTATATGATAATTTCTTTTAGGACATATCGATATACCATTTATATTCATAGAAAAATCTTTATTCTTTCCCATCGTTTCGCCAAGACATTTACAACATGTTTCGAATAGTTTTTCCTTCATTTCTGTCTTAGGTATTTTAAATGAAATACATCCTCCGTTTTTATTATTTTCATCTTCCCATCTTGGTGTTATGTGTTCTCTCATTATAAAAAACATTCCATTTTGAAATAAATCAAAAAAGGTTCTATAGACATCTATAAAGTCCTCTACTGAACTTATTTGAGTTATCATATGATAACTTTTAATATTCCAATTGAAATCATATGGGTCATGAAAATACACGCACCAAATATCATTTAAATATATCATGGTGTTTATATTTTAAACCAATACTCTTATATATTTATTTAGTTTGAATCATTTGATACATATCCAAAATCAATATAGGAATCATTCTCATATTCCGTCTCATTATTATTTGTATTCACTGGTACATAATTATACATATGAAGAATAATATTTGAAATCTTTTCCTCATTGATTAAATATTGAACCTGGTCTGAATTATATTTATGCACAATATCTACCTTACTTGACTGATACTCCCTCTTTGATACTACTACAATATCTCCAACTTCTATTACAATTCTTGTATTGAACTTTCTTAATGATCCTCTGATAACTCCAATTGCTTCTATACCAGAATTGGTTATCAGACTTACATTACAATTACCTAACAATTTCTTTACATATGCATATTCGGTATTTATATTATCAACAATAAAATTGTCTACTTTCACTTGATGAAATTTTTGATGTTTTTTTTTACCACGAATACTCGCCTGGTACATAATTTATATCTATTATGATAAAAATTTCTTATATATATTTTCAGACATCTTGTAGATCTTCCACTATTATTTCGTTTTGATCTTCAGCTTTCTTATTCTTTTTTTGTAAAAAACTCTTTAATTTTTGAACTTTGGAATATTTGTTCATTTCATCAATTTTTGGATTAGATTTTTCTGTTATTTTTATATTATTTATACCACTCGAATTTTCATATTTATTTATTGCTATTTGTTTATCAATGTCAATCTTTCTCATTTCAAATTCAAAAAATGCTTTATATTTATTGAATTTTATTATCTCATCATTTCTCAAATATTGTAAGACATTTACAGATTTTATTGCATCATCATATTCTGTTATCTTTTCTGTTATTGTCTGTATCTGTTCCTCTTCAAGAACATCTAAGGCTAATAAATTTAACACCTTTTGATATTTTTTATTATATTTATCTCGATAAGATATTAAAATGGCTTGACTATCTTTTAATTGTTCTAATATCTCTCTATAGTTTCTAAATCTTATTATACTACTTGATATGGTTATTACCGTACCAATAAAAAGAATAATTAAATTCATTATAAATGATATTGTCTCGATATTTATAGACGGTTGTTGTTTATCTATATAATCTACTATACTCAAGCGCAATGCTTCCAATAATGTAGCTATTGAAGATAGTACTAGTACAACAAGTGATATAGAATTGTATTTTTTATAAATTTTATCATATGCTGCTGTTATTATAAATATCTTATCATTTACCTTATCCTTTTCACCTGTTATATTATTTAATAATCCAATTACTGATTCATATTGTTGATTATGTTCTATATTTTTTAATAATTTTTCAGTTATAAATTCATTTTTTAAAAGACTTTGCAAACTGTCGCCTTGTACACTTGACATTTTTCTATTTTTATTCAATATTTTTATTCATTAAATGGATTATAAGTTGTATCTCTTTTTTGATTTGTAGATGGTAAATGTGACTCTATTGAAAGTAAGTTTAATAACGAATTGATTGTATCATTACTCGATTTCTCTATTGTTGTTAACACTTCCTTATTAAAATTATCTATATTTTTACAATGGTTTTCTATATCATTTGAGATTGACTTTAGAAAAGTATCCATCTAATATATATAAAGATTTTATTAGTTTATATATTAATAAAATATAAATTTGAAAAATAGTATCACATCAGTATCATAATGATTATAGATGACTATTTAAATTATCATAAAATATATCAAGAAAAATATGGAGATAAATGTATCATATTAATGCAAGTTGGTAGTTTCTTTGAATTATATTCAATTGAAGATGATATTTCAAATTATATTTATACTATCGCTGATATTTGCCATATTCAAATTTCAAAGAAAAACAAATCTATAGCTGATGTTTCTATTTCTAATCCACTTATGGCAGGTTTTCCTATTTACACTATTAACAAATTTACTAATATTTTACTGAATCATAATTTTACAATTGTTTTGATTGAACAAGTATCTGATCCTCCTAATCCTGAAAGAAAAGTTACTGATATTTTGAGTCCTGGTATGAAAATCAATATTGATGATAAAAAAAGTAATTATATGTTATTGATTTACTTTGAATTTATCAATAATTTACCAATTGTAGGCATTTCGGGTATTGATCTTTCAACTGGTAACTCTTTTGTTTTTGAAGCAGGATCTTCTAAAATTGATACAGAATTCGCTTATGATGAAGTTTATCGTATTGTCACTAATTATAATCCTTCTGAAATTATTGTTCTCACTGACCAGAGTTATACTGAGCACCAAAAATCTTCCATTGTTAAAAATATTAAAGGTCATAATTCTCTTATTCATTACATATGGGACAATTTTGAATACATGTCATATATGAAAAAGAATCATTATCAAAACGAAATTCTTCTTAAAGCTTTCCCTATTAATAACATGTTATCAATTATTGAAAATTTGAATATTGAAAAATATCACAATGGACGTATTGCATTATGTTGTTTGCTTCAATTTGCATATGAACACAATGTCAACATCGTCACTCATTTGAATAAACCCGAAATAATTAATGATAATACATATTTGAATATCGAATATAATAGTGCTTTGCAATTAAATCTTATAAGTAATAATAAAAATGAGAAACCATTGATTGATATTTTAAATAAATGTTGTACGTCTTTTGGTTCTCGTTATTTCAAAGAACTCTTATTGAATCCGATTATTGATATTGATAAACTCAATGAAAGATATGATCAAATAGATTTTGTATTAACTGATCAAAAATATATCAAAATAATGAAACATTTGAGAAGTATACTTGATCTGGAAAGAATAAAAAGAAAAATGATATTAGGAAAGTTCAATCCACAAGATTGGATCGGTTTTAATATATCGATTGAAAATTGTATTGATATATTGAAAACATTTTATGATGTACCAATCAATGAGTATGAAAATATGATCGTTTTTTATAATGAAATGCTTGATTTTGATGAAGTTTGTAAATATAATTTAAATGATATCAAAGGAAATATTTTTAAAAAAGGAGTTTATGAAAATATTGATGAATTGGTTATTGATTTCGAAAAATGTTTTTCAAATATTAAATATTTTTGTGATCAAATTAATTCAATGGAAAATGGAGACAACACGTTATGTAAAATTGACTATAATGATAAGGACGGATATCATATTTTGATGACTAAAAAAAGATTTGATTTTGCCAAAAAGAAATGTCCCGAAATTATGGATGAATATATTATTAAATCTCAAATTTCCAATAATCTTAGAATTGTTAATAATAATATTTCCAAAAATTCGTCATTGATCAGTAAATTACAAAGTGAAATTGTGAATTATACAACTCTTTATTACAAACAATTTATCACAATATTTTATGAGAAATTTGGAGATATTATTGATCAACTCATATTTATTATTCGCAAGATTGATGTAGCCTGTTCTAATGCATGTAATGCTTTTCAATATAGATATTATAGACCCATAATTCAAAATAACGACACGTCTTTCATAAATGCAAAATATGTCAGACATCCAATTATTGAAAGAATTAATGACGATTTTCAATATATCGGTAATGATATCAATTTAGATTGTAATGGAATGTTATTATATGGCATAAATTCTTCTGGTAAAAGTAGTTTCATGAAATCTATTGGAATCAATATAATTATGGCTCAAGCTGGAATGTTTGTAGCATCACATGATTTCATTTATTTCCCTTTTAGACATATTTTTACAAGAATTTCTGGTATGGATAACATATATAAAGGTCTCAGTAGTTTTACTGTGGAAATGACAGAATTGAGAAATATTATGCAAAGATGCGATCGATATAGTATTGTTTTAGGAGATGAGATTTGTAATGGTACCGAAATTATATCAGCTTTATCCATAGTATCGGGCTCAATAGATACTTTGGTACAAAAGAAGACCTCTTTTATTTTCGCCACACATCTTCATGATCTTATCAAAATAAACACAGTTAAGCAATATATTGATAAAAATATTTTTGTCAAACATATTCATATTTCATTCGATCACAATGGTACTATTAAATACGAAAGGGTTTTAAGAGATGGCAAAGGGATTGATACATATGGTTTAGAAGTTTGTAAATCACTTGATATGCCAATTAACTTTATGAAAAGTGCAGAAAATGTGAGAAAAGAGATCGATGGATTAGATATTATGTTATTAAAACCAATACAATCAAAATATAATAAGGAAGTTTTTATGGATATTTGTAAAATTTGTGGCAATAAAGCACAAGACACACATCATATTGAATATCAATCCAAAAGTGATAACGATGGTAATTTCCAAAATTTTCATAAAAATATAAAACATAATCTTGTTGCTTTATGTAAATCATGTCATCAAAAAGAACATTCTGGTGAAATTTCTATAAAAGGTTATGAGAAAACTTCAAATGGTGTTGTTTTAAACTATGAAAAAAATATAGTGGAGAATGATAATAAAGGCGACGATATAAGTAATGATGATATAGTTCATATAAAAAAATATATTAAAAAAGGAAAAATATCATGGTTTTTTAGAAAGAATCAAACAAATGTTTTTAAAGAATGTAGCAATATACAAAAAATTCAATTACATGTTTCAAAATTAATTGGGAAAACCATTAATCTAAATACGATTGAAGATTTTGTGTTTGACCCATTGTATTAATTAGAGATCTTAAACGAGGGTTCAGTATGTACTTGAAATATAAATTTTCAATTTCATTTAATGTGTTTTTTAAAAGTAACATTAATTCATAGAAGAACATTGTCCACGTATCATAATTCGTCAAAAATAAAGAAGAATCTTCCAATACAAAAAATATTTCAGATTTTATTGCGTTCAAAACATTTATTACTTTTAGTTTTGTACGTGTAACCGTCATCATTTATTTCCAACAAAATTTACCTTTATATATGGCCAATTAAAATATTATATATTTTTAAAAGATAATGAGTAATCTATATTCAGAAATCATTGAAGCCTTCAAAGAACGATCGTGTCTATTTTTTAAAGCTATTACTTTAAACAAAATTGGTTTAGGAATTTTATTATTAATACCATTTATTTTACTTCTTGTAACAATTACATATATATTTAATTTTCATAACATTCAAAACTTAGTACAAAAACCCAGGTTTTTTTCTGATATTTATGTTATATCCAATGAATATTTAAATATTGACAATACATTCGTAAATTTGTATATTATGTTCCAAATTATTTTTTGGGGAACTTGGTTGATTGTATATTTTATAATCTATTTAGCAAAATCTGAAAATGTGAATCGAAATGCAATCATTCACATATATTTGAAATCAAGAATGATAATATATTGTTTAATTATACTTCTTTTCTGTTTTCTATTAACATATATTGACAACTCCAATGAAGAATATAATTTAGCACTTCTCAAAAGTAAATTTAATGAATTTATAAATAATTCAATTGATAAAGATTATTTAAATCAAAATATAGATAAAGATATTAATGAATTGAATGAAATAGTAATAACTGAACAAAATGATGTTGAACAATTGAACAAACAAGTTTTGACATTACTTATCATAAAACAACTCAAAAAAAACGAATATAATTTTCATCAAAAAAGAGATAATATACCCTGGATACAAACAATAAATTATAGTACAAACACAATGTTTGAAACAACATTTATAGAAAATCATACAATGAATTCGGATGTTACAGATAAAATTCAAAAATTAAAAAAAGAAATTGATGAAAAAATTATGAAAATTAGAAATAAAGTGTCTGTAACGACATCAAAACAATTCATCGCATTAGTAATACAAATGATTGTATTTGTGGCAATAGGAATTGATTTATTTCATAAGAAAAAATAATTTGTTTAAATAGATTAAAAACATGGATCAACAACAACAACTGATGAATCCATATATGGGACAGACTTTGAATAATCCAAATATGTTTATAAAAAAGGTAAATATATTTGCAATTTTTCAATCAATTATGAATTTATTCTTTTATGGATTCGCCAAGTATGGCCCATTATTATTGGTTTTTATAATAGCTTTCTTGTCAATTTTGCATTTAATAATTGTTATTTACACAATTTTTCACGATAACCTTTCGCAAGATGAAGACACTATAATAAAAGATACATTAAAGTATAAATACCTACAGTATGTAAAATATATTCATTGTAAAATAAAGTTTTCTAAAGACAACAACGAAGACAAAGACAATGAATGTGAAAACAATAATGAACCATTGTCATTTATGATTTTTGTAATAAATAGTTTAACTTCGGTATTAATTTATTCGTACTTAATTTTATCTATTGGTTTAATTTTTATTGCAATTATTTTATATCTTATTCCTATTGCCAAAATCTTCATATCAGATGTTGATTTTGATGATGAAAAATTAACACCAGAATATATCAAATCATTATTTTCTATTGATATGTTTGTTGGTATTATTATTGCTATTATCTTACAATCTGTCCACAAAGCTTTATATTCTTCAAATATTCATCCAATTCTTTTAAATATCAAAGAAGCTCATGATTCTCTTGACGACTTCATTTTGAATGAAATTCCAAAAAATGTAAATGAAGATATAAAAAATGGTCTGAAAACAGCTCTTAACAATTATGATCAAGATAATCTTAAAAGTTTTGAAGACATTAAGAAAATAACATACGAAGAAACAAAATCTAAAATTACATCAAATAACAAATTTTACTCATATGCAATAACATATTTCATTCTTTATATGCATATATATGATAAAATACCCGATACAAATGATCGAAATAAAGATGTGATAAAATATTTTTTCAATAGAAAGGACTCCAAAGATTTGAAAGAAACATCATATATTTCATTTTTTGTAGATAAAAAAGGAATGTCTCTTATTGATAAGACCTCGTATTTACAATACGATATACCATCTGAAGTTTTGAAAGAAGTTGATAAAAACATTGATGAGGTAAATTTTAGATTAAGACAATGTCCTGACTTTGGTAATATTTCAACTAATTTCATAACACATGCTTTGATTGTATGTGTCGTATCGGTTATCGCCTTTGTGTTACATTTCAAACTCTTTTCTTCTAATATTTCTCCAGAAGAAAGTGAAAAAATAAAACAAATCCCATATTTATCAAAATTTCTTAAATCACATTGATTTCATAATCCAAATGATTAAAAATATTAAAATAGGATATGATAATCTTATGAAAAATTCTTGAGTATCAGATAATGAGGTTTCTGACAAATACTTCGATAAATAATTGTTTATAATTTTATCAAGTGAAATAGCCAGTAATATTACAAGAGAGAATATACCTAATTTAATTACTTCATTTCTTTTAAATACCATTCTATCCCAGAAAGAATACGATGGAGCAAGTTGTCTTCTTTGTTGAACTTGTTGAACTTGTTGAACCATGGGTTGTACATTTTGTTGAACCATGGGTTGTACATTTTGGGGCTTATTTGGTTGCAGAGAATTAGCATATTCGGGTTGAGAACCATAGTCTTGTTGATTATTATCATTATCATACATTTGTTGATTATCGGTATCAGAAATTCCACCATATACTTGGTCTAATTCAGCCATTTTATATGTTGTACTATAATATATAATAATATTTTTTATCTGCCTTTATTAAAAGAAAAGGTATGAATAAATTATATACTTACAGTGCCATATTGCTGTTAATGATTTTCTCATTGGTTTTAATCGGATCATTCAAAAAAAATATTGAAGAATTTACCTCAAATGAAATAACAGAAGAAGAAAAATTATTCTTGGAAGAGTTAAAAAATACAGAATATTCCAAAATAATTAATCTAATAAAAAAGAAAAATATTACAAAAGCGACTGTTGATAAATTATTAGAAAAATTACAACATCAAAAAGATAATATTGAACCAGTTTTTGAAATGCCTCCTAAAACACCTTTATAAATCAATTATCATCCGAGTTTTCTTCATCTGAATATTCAGATATTTCTTCTTCAGATGTTTCTTCATGAATTGTTTCTATTTTTGATTTCAAATATTGAAGTTGTTTTTCATTATCTATATTTTTTCTCATTGTAGTATATGCTATTTGATTATTTTTTTTTGATAAACCTTGATTGCTATATTCAAATTCCCTCTTTTTATACACTTCCAGATTATCTCTTGATAAATCTTCCTCATCTTCATCAGAGTCACCCTCGATATCTTCTTGTTTATACATATAATCAATGAAATTTGGATTATATTCTGGGTTCAATATTGAATTGGTTACAATATTGTCGTGACGTGGTTCATAATAATATATCGCAAATGTTAAATTATGATTTACTCCTTTAAAATCATATAGTTTACCATCATTTGTTTCAAACCTGAATGTTAGTTTCGCTAATTTTCCTATAGGATGAAATTCACGTAATGGAACTTTCATAAATGATGTTTTCTCATCATTATATCCATAACTGTTTATTCTGATTTTGGCAAGTCCTAAACTATATTTTGAATACGATAATGATCTATACAAATGTTCTTCAATTTCAGGACATTTCAATATCAAATATTTAAATCCCAATAAATACATCATACCAGGTGCATTTATTTTATATGTTCCATCAGATTGTTTTAAACTATAATATAATTTTTCACAACCAGGCAATTTGTTAATATTTTGAAATGAATAATTGGATGCATTTTTTTCATTGTCTACGGTATATAAATCAAATCCTAAAACTTCTGCCATTGTTGATTGTTTCATGTCTAGTATGAAAGATTTCGATGATTGAAAATATATTCTATTTGTCAAATCAATTGGTAAACTATATGATAATATATTAATATCATAATCAGTAAATGCTACTCTAATTTTTTCAACTAATGTCTTTGACGTATAATCACCTGGTGGTATTTCTATCATACTGAACAATGATGTGTCATAAATATATTCTTGTTTTTCATTAATCACCGGTTCTATTATATTAGTTTCCTCATTTTCAATAATATAGAAATATATTTTATTATTATTCTCGTCAATATTATACATCGTTTTGGGAATACTTGCGTCTAATAATTCCATTCCTATAACATATTTAAAAGGTGTTTGAAAATCAATAGAGTATTCTGATGGATATGGGAAAATTCGTCTATCTCGACTACTACTATCAACTAAAAATGTATAAGATTGTCGTATACTTTGCTTTTTAAGAAAATTTATATCTTCTATAGACATTATAGAGTGTGTATATAGATATTCTTAAATGTATCGTTTATTTATTGTAATGTTTTTATTTACTATTTTTCTAATATTCTTATCATTTTACACGATTACTGAAAAATTTTCAAATAAATCAATTGAAGCAAAAACAAGACAATGTGAGATATTTATGATAGATGACCCTTTACAATGTAAACTACTTAAAAATACTTTTAAACTTGGTAAAATACAATTAAATGTTTTGAAGCAAAAACTTGAAAAATATGAAATGTACAAACATTTGACGTATTATATTGATGAAGTTTTGAAATCAAAAAATAATAAATCGTGTAGTTTGCATCTTGAAAATGTTAAAGAAATTCATAGTGTAAATGATGAAATATATGAGAGATCTAACAATTTTGAAAAGAAATATGATTTGAATTCTCTCAAAGGATATTGCTTTGTTGATTCTAATTCTTCTTCAGAAATTTTAGAAAAATATAAAGATATTATACAACAAAATTCTATCCAAAGTATTGATTACTTGATTGATATTGATAATAAAGAGGTTACAAATCACGATATTTTTAAAATTAATAAGGATATCGATACAACTTCATTGAATATTTGTAAAAAAATGAATTTGAATATACCCGATAAATCAACATTTATTAAAATCAAGTGTGATTATATTGATGATTCTATTGTTATTCAAAAAATTGAAATCGTCTTATTTAATAAACAAACCAATAAATTTGAAGTGACAACAGACGAAAATATTTTGAAAAAACTCAACAAGAGATTTTTTTCATTAATATATGAAAATAATTCAATTGTAAAGAAATTGCTTAGTGTGAAATCAAATGTATATGAAATTACCTTTGATATTTGTAATCAAATTGAGAGTTTTGAAACATCGACTGCAACCATAAATTTTGCAGATTTGCATGCGGAAGAAAAACAAATTTCTCACTATATTGATTTTCCCCAACAGTTTATTGATAATCTACATAAAGATAAAAATAATAAGAAGAATAAATTTAAGAAAGAAATTCAAAAAGAGATAAAGGATAATGATATAAATATACTTTTGAATCAAACAATTAAAAAAGCTCAAGATGAATTACTCAACATTCAAAATAAATATATTGAACATGAGCTATTGATAAATAATATCAATAACAAAAAGAAGACATTTGATAAAAACTGTGATAATCAAACTGATAAGGAAGGGTGTTTGAAAACATCATTGGAAAAAACAAATGAAGAAAAGAAGATAATAGAAATTCAAAATATGGATTTAAATGAAAGAAAAAGAGTCATGACCGAACTACAAAAAAATACGATGGATACAAAAATGAATATTATAAATGATAATGTAAATATAAATGAAATGAATAGCAAATCACTTAACAAAACTTTACCTTACTGGAGATATTCAAGTTTATTCTCAAACGACGATTGCATTTATATAATATTTTAACTAAGTCGAGTCATTCTCAAAGATCTATCAAATTTATTTATTTTTATTTTTGGAATATTATTATTTTGTAGTATAAAATTTGTTACAAAATCAGATGAATTTGGTATGTAATCCTGTAAAAATTTCTTATGATTCATTAAAATTATTGTTTTAAATATAATATAGCAAAAAGAGTTGGTTTTTTCAAACCATTGTTTATCACCGTGTTTATTCATAATTTTATTACTTTGTTTGATTGAATGTTTAATTTCAATATCTAATAATATTTTGTAAGGGATACAAGTTTCAATTGACAAAAACATTGAATGAAATAAAGTGGCATAGAATTCAACAACAGCTTCATTTGGTATAAGAACCGTTTTTGCTGATATATTAAATACCGACTTTAATTTTTGAATATTTTTTGAGGAATAGTCTTCGGTATGAATTGTATTACAGTGATGTAAAATTTCATGTAAGATAACTTTTGAAAACTCTTCTTCACGAATAATGAATATACTAGAATGATGAAGGTAAGTAAAACCACTATTGATATGTTGAGGATTTACAAAATTATCTTCATGAGGTAAATATCGTTTTTCAGGGTATAATACAAAATAAATGTTTGTATGATCCTTCATATTAAAATATTTTTTGATAGCTATACCACTTTTGATAGAAAACAATAGTTTTGAATATGGAATATTTATTTGATTATGATAATAAATATGCAATGAAATATTTTCTAATTGTAAGAGAAGATAATGGTTACAAATATGAACAAAATCATGTAATTTTTCCCAAGAAATTTTTGAATAAATAATAGTTTGTGAAATATTTTGTGGAATAGATTTTTTCGTTTTAAATGTTTTTATGTTATTTGTATTTACACTATTGAACAATTTTGTTAATTCTTTTACTTTAATCATTTTGATAATCAAAAAAAGATTGAGCTTCTCTAATAACAACTAATATAAAATTGTTATTTTTCAATTTGTAACTGGCATTTACCATTTTTTCAGACATTAGTTTAGCATGAATTTCTTCATTTATATTATCACATTTTTGAGATTCCGAATACCAAAACATAGATCTTGTTAAGAATAAATCAGAAATTATTGTTTTAATATCCAATTTCATTTTTTCATTTTTTTTATCATTTATCCATTCATCTACATTGTTATCATAGTATTGCCATTGTTTATCTCCAATATATTTATATTTTTCTTTAAAAACTTTATGTACAATTAAAGACACATCATAATGTGTTAAATTAAAGTTACATTTATCAATATAGTCATATATATCATTGATCATATTGAAAACGTTATCCTTAATTTATAAATACATTAATTTTTTATATTGATAATTGTAGAGTGTATATGAATTCATTTGATGTATTAGATATTTATTTTAAAGATCACAAATATCCATTTACAGGACATCATATAGATAGTTTTCGTAAACTTATTAAAACATATATTCCTGAAATTATCAAATCATACAATCCGATTACTATGATCAAATATGATGATTTAAATAATATCAGAATGAAAACTGATGTGTATATTGGTGGTAAACATGGTACTGAAATTTTTATAGATAGACCTATAACATATGAAGACGGTGATGCTAAATTAATAACACCAAATGATACAAGATTGAAAAATTTAACATATGAAAGTAATATGTATGCTAATATTCTTGTAGAAATAACAGATGTTGATAATAATATAATTACAAAAACATTCAAACGTGTTGCATTTGGAAGTATTCCTATTATGCTTCATAGTGACATATGTATGTTAAATAGTCAAGGTTCTGATGTTTTAAGAAAATTAGGTGAATGTATTTATGACACTGGCGGATATTTTATCATAGATGGAAAGGAAAAAGTAATCATATCACAAGAACGAATTACAACTAATAGACTATTCATAAGTGTTTTGAAAGATGATGATAAATATAGTCATAAGGCAATTATAAGATGTACTGCAGAGTCTGGTGAAAATATGCTGTCTCCTAAAACAATACAATTTATGGTAGTCAAAAACAATCAAGATATGGAAACAAATATGAAATCAATGGGAAGTATAGTAGTTAGTCTTCCTTCAATTAATGCGAATATTCCACTTGTCTTGTTTTTCAGAGCTTTGGGAATAGAAAGTGACAAGGATATATATGAAACTATATTTGGAATAGATAATAGCGAGGTTGAAACACTTTTCTTTCAAAGTTTTATTAGACCATCAATTGCTAATAATGACGACATTTATACACAAGATAAAGCTATTGAATATTTGAAAATGTTAGTTAAATATCAATCGATTGATCAAGTTAAATATATTTTAACAATGGATGTATTTCCAAATATACCTAACTTTAAAAATAAAGGGAAATATTTAGGGTATTTGGTCAAACAAATTTTTAATACTGTGAAGGATATTTCACCACCAAGTGACAGGGATAGTTATGTTTATAAAAGGGTTGATATAAGTGGTTATCTTTTAGCTGAATTATTTCACGAATCATATGCAAAATTGAGTAAATTTATCAGAGATAAAATGGATAGTATGTATTATTATGGAAGTTGGAATCAAAAACAAGATTATAATGATTTTATAACAGAACAAAATATATACAAAATAATACCACATTTATTAATCGCCGAAACATTCACTAAATCTCTCAAAGGAATGTGGGGTATTGCAAATAGTGAAGATCCTGAATTAGGAAAAGTCCAGGATTTATCAAGAATTAGTTATATTGGATTTTTATCACATCTTCGTCGTGTAAATATGCCTCTTGATAGAAGTATTAAAATAACCAGTCCTCATAAATTACATTGCAATCAATATGGTATTATGTGTCCATTTGAAACACCAGATGGTGCATCCGTTGGTTATTTGAAAAATTTGGCATTTTTGACAAAGATTGCTGCAGGAACTGGTATTGAAAATATCAAACAATGTTTACTTGATTTAGATGTGATACCAATAGAAGATTATATGAGTCCTTATGATAAGAACTTGGGTAAGATTTTTATTAATGGTTCCTTATATGCTATAACAAGAACCCCACATATTTTATGTAAAACTTTAAAGGTATATCGTCGTAATAATCTTATAAATATTTTAACATCTATTTCGTGGAATATTAAAGAAAATGAAATAAGAATACTTACCGAAGCTGGTAGACCTTCACGACCACTTTTAATAGCTGGTAAATCTATTAAAAATGTTTCAAATTGGTTTGATCTTATTACTGGTAGTACTTTGAAATTAACCAATGAAGAAAAATCGGATGAAATATATTATAAGGATCATTATATAAATCCCAGAACTATTTTCAAGGGATTAACAGATACTGAAATATTTGAGAAACTTGATAATAACTCTGCAATAATTGAATTTTTGGATGTAGAAGAATCTGATACATGTTATATAGCTATGAATCAGAATGATATTACACAATTTCATACACATATTGAAATACATCCTTCTACTATGTTAAGTGTTGTTAGTGCAAATATTCCTTTATCTAATCACAATCAATCTGCAAGAAATGTTTTTCATGCTGCTCAAAGCAAACAAGCTATTGGAACATATGCGACGAATTTTAATAATAGATTCGATACTATGTCGTATGTCCTACATTATCCACAAAAACCTATTATTAGTACACAACTTTCTCAATATACTTGCAGTGATGATATTCCGAATGGTTATAATGTAATTGTTGCTATTATGACATACACTGGGTATAATCAAGAAGATAGTATTATGATAAATAGAAATAGTGTTGAAAGAGGATTGTTCAACCTTTCTTATTACAAATCAGTTACCGCTACTGCTAAAGAAATTTCTCCAAATGAAAAGATTATCTTTGCAAATCCAATTGAATACAAAAATAAAGGTTTTAATGTTAAGGGTATCAAACATGCAAATTATAGTCTACTTGATGATAATGGTTTCATAAAAGAACAAACGTATGTTCCAAAAGGACAAAAAGTTGTCGTTGTCGGTATGGTAAATGTAAAAGAAATATATAAACAAGTTAAGAAAGGTGTTTTCCTCGAATATGAAAAAGAATATGTCTATACTGATGTTTCAATCACTACTGATAATACTTTATATGGTATTGTAAATAAAGTTTATTATTCTGAAAAATCAATTGGTAACAATTCGTCGATTTGTAAAGTGAGATTTATGAAAATAAGAAAACCCGAATTTGGTGACAAACATGCTTCAAGACACGGTCAAAAAGGCGTTGTCGGTATGATAATTTCTGAAGAAAATATGCCTTTTACTAAAGACGGTGTCCGTCCTGATATTATTATTAATCCACATGCTATTCCATCAAGAATGACAATTGGTCATTTAGTAGAATGTGTTTTTTCAAAATTATGTTGTTTGAATGGATCCGTTGGCGATGGATCTGTTTTTATCAATTTCGATGAAAACAAAATATATCAAAAACTTGAAAACTATGGATTCAATAGTCATGGTAATGAAATTCTTTATAATGGTTTTAATGGACAACAAATTCATACTGAAATATTTATTGGACCGACTTTTTATTTCAGATTAAAACATATGGTTGACGATAAAATAAATTCAAGAGGACTTGATAGAGATAAAAATGAGTTACCTAAAGTAATGTTAACAAGACAACCGACTTCTGGTAGAAGAAAAGGAGGAGGTTTAAGAATTGGCGAAATGGAAAGAGATAGTATTTTAAGTCATGGAACGTCTCTGTTTATCAAAGAAAGTATGATGGAAAGATCTGATTTGTATAATTGGGCTATATGTAAAAAATGTGGTGTTCAATGTATATTTAATCCTTCTCGTAAAAATAGAATTATTAAGTGTAAATTATGTAATGACGATGATATTGTGGTTATTAAAACACCTTATTCTTTTAAATTATTCTCACAAGAACTTGAAAGTATGGGAGTATCAATGAAAATGAACACTGAGAATATTGATTTACCATATGAAAAAGGTGTCGATAATTGTATAGAAGATGATATATTTGATAAATATGGTGATATCCAAGAGATAAATGAAATTATTCCAGAGGAAGATCCTGAATTTTTAATTGGAGGTGGATCAGATGATGGGTCGGTTGAATCAGATAATGGATCAGATGGTGGATCGGTAAATGGATCAGTTGATCATGGATCAAATAGTGTATCAGTTGATGGATCGGATGATGGATCAGATAGTGGATTGGATGATGGATCAGATAGTGGATCAGATGGTGGATCAGATGATGTATCGACTGGATTAGATCGTGTGTCAGATGGTGGATCGGCTGAATCAGATAATGTATCTGTTGAATCAGATAATGGATCGGTTGAATTAGATGGTGGATCTGCTGAATCAGATAGCGGATCAGAAATAAAAGTAATTAACCTAACATAAATATATTTATAATTTAAAAATATGATATTTTTTTTAGTCATTATGATTAGATACATATACAAAATATAATGGATATTATTTTACCAATAATATTTTTAATATTTTTTGTAATAGTTGTTATTATTGTGACATATCTCATATACGATTATATGCAGTATAAAAAGAATGTAGATACATCAATTAAATCAGCATCTTCACAAATAAATAAAGAGTTTGAAAAAGTAATATATAATGTCGACATGCATTCGAGTAATATTGAAACTGTTGATAATAAGGTTCATAACTATGATAGTTCTCTAAGAAAATTCTTTAGTTTTAATGATGAAAATAACAATGTTATTACCAATCAAAAAATGTTTAATCATGCTTTTGATGGAATTATTCCGAATCTTGAACTTATTTCCCAAGTTAATTCTATTGGTGGTATGAGTATCAAAACTTCTACCGAATTGATAAATGATAAAAACATGAAGATCTGCAATGATACTGATAGTTGTGTAGATATGAACGTCAATAGAAATGGATTTCACATTACACCAAATAGTAAAGTAAACAATATTTCGATAAATGACAATGATAAATTTCCTCTCGCTTCTTTTGATTTAGCGAATAAATCAATTTACCTGGGTGGAGACAATCAAAATAATTCACCTTTTTATATTAAAGATGATGAAGTTCATATTAAAAATGCAAAAATGTATAAAGGAAGTTCTGGAGATTTCCTAACTGCATCTGGTATTGATACTGTATTACAAAGTGCAAATGATAATACTGATTATACTGCATCCATTGCAACACTTGATACCCGTTATGCAGAACTTCAAAACAATATCACAGATATACAAAATGTTATTGTAATTCAATATTTCATTACACTTATGACTGGTGGCAACAGTATAAAAATAACTTTTTTGATTAATAATAAAACAGATATTGATCAAGGTAAGACAATCCAATTTAAATTTAATAAATCTATAATCAATCCATTTGTTTTAAATGATATTACTAATGTGTACTTAAATAATGATAATAGTAATGACAATGGTAATGCAATAAATTCATCTTTCACAGGAGTTACTGTAGAAGATATTGGCACACAGTATTTAGTTAAGTTTATCATAGGAACGAAAATACATTCAGGGAGTTTCATATATGCAGAACAAACAGTAACGTATGATGGAACTCAAAATAATTTCCTCCTTGGTATGCATCATTTTAAAGAAAGTAATACATCAGGGGTTATACATGGTAATGTTATACAAACTACTTCTTAAAGTTTTTAATGAGGTCTTTAATTCTTGTTAATACATGATTATATTTTTCACCATCTTGTTTATTGTATATAACGATGAGCTTATCTTTCAGATTTTGAAGTATATCAATATTGTTTATTGATTCTCCAATTTCTTCCTTATTAGTATCATAATAAAGTAATAATACTTCGGTATTATCTTTAATTAAAGTATTTGATAAATTTCCCAAATCTCTTTCAGTCCATATATTATCTTCCATTACTTTACACTTGTTCTCGTTTGTGTAAATAATATTGTTGTTTTCTGGAAAATTTTCATCAAAATGTTTTTTTTTGATATATAAAGGAATTGTATTGATTCCTGATGTTAGAAACTTTAAAATTTCATCATTTGATATATGATCTATTCTTTCTGATCCAAGATTGTTTATAACTATGTTATTGTTTATTGTTTTGTTTGTAGAATTATCTATGTTATTTGTTATATTTTGTATATTATTAAAACTTGAAGTTCTTGCATGAACAATACTTCTGGCTTTGCAATTATTTCTTCTTAGATGATTATATTTGTGTTGACGTGTTGTGAATGATATCATACATTTTGGACATGTCAATTCATCTACACCTTTGCATTTTGAAATATGATTTATTAAATGTCTTTTAGTTCTATATTTCTTTTTACACTTGTAACATTGATTATTTTCTTCAAAAGGTACATTTTGTATTTTTGGAGGTACATTTTGTATTTTTGGAGGTACATTTTGTATTTTTGGAGGTACATTTTGTACTTTTTCATAAACTTCGTTTTTTCGACTTTTTGTAATATGTACATTATTGAAATGTCTTGTGTAATTATATTTTCTATCTGAAAAATAATTACACAAACAACACTTATACATTTATATTTATATATTTGCTCACTATTCTATTACAACAATATAATATTTTTACTCATATTTGCTCTTAATTGTTACCATTTTACTCATTTTCGCCCCCCTCTCTCTACCCCATTCGCTTCCTAGACTTATAGAAAATAACCTGTTTTTTCCAGTTTTCCAATTTAGATTATAAATACGTGGTTTAATATATTTTTTATATAAATAAACTACATAATAGTGTATTTTATTTGTTTATTTGTGAACATTTGATCAAATCTGTAATTTGTTTTAAAACACTATTATACTTCTCGTTATCTGTTTTATTGTAAATTATAAAAAGTTTATTCCGTATATGATCATATTTTTCTACATTTTTAATTTCATTTAATAATTTAATCTCATTTTCATCACAATACATGAGAAGAACTTCAGTATTATCTTTCACTAAATTATTAGAAAGCAATCCTATATCTTTTTCCCTCCAAGAGTTCTCTTCTAAAACTTTACACTTGTTATCATTTGTATACTTAATATTATGGTTTTCTGGAAAATCTTCATCAAAATGCTTCTTTTTAATATACAATGGAATGGTATTGATTCCTTTTGAAAGTATTCTAACAATATCTTCATGAGAAATATGATCTATTCTTTCAGATCCAAAGTTATTTATAATAATATTATTTTCATTGTTTTGAATGTTTTGAATATTATTTGTTGTATTGTTATTTGTTATATTATTGTTTGTTATATTTTGTACATTTGGTGTACGTGCATAAATGATACTTCTTGCCTTGCATTTATCTGCTTTAATATGTCTATTTCTATTATTCCTATGTGTAAAAGAAATCATACATCTTGGGCAAGTAAGACTGTCAACTTTATTACATTTTGATTCATGGTTATGTAAATGCCTTGCAGTTTTGTAAATCTTATTACATTTTGAACACTGAAAAATATTTGGGATGTCATTTTGTACTTTTGGGATGTCATTTTGTATTTTTGGGATGTCATTTTGTACTTTTGGGATGTCATTTTGTACATTTTTCACATTGTCGTTTTTTAACAAAACATGTGCATGTTTGTTATTAATATGCTTTTGTAAATTATATTTTCTATCAGAAAAGTAATTACAATGTTTACAAGTAAAAATAGTCATATACTTAATTTTACTAACTTATTATATAATATGATAATAAAAACAAAATCTTATATACTATACATTCGCACTGTTTTTACTATTTTTTACCCCCCTCTCTCCTCTAGTCGCCTCCTAGACTCTTGAGAAAACATCGTTTTTTCTTGATTTCCAATACATATCTTTTTTATTTTGATTTATTAAAAGATGAATAAAGTTTTATTCACAATTGTAATATTTGCATCGAGTTTGTGTATATATTTATATAATACAATTTGTTTGAAACAAAGAATAGAAGAATTCTATATAGAAAATTTTCAAAATGGAGAAGAAACTACATTATCCAAGTTCAAATCAGGATATGATTTCCATAAAGATTCGCAAAGTTATCAAAACTTTACAACTTTAAAAGACGTTAAAAATCAATATCCACTATTAACATACGGTTGTATAAAACATCAACCTGAAGATGAAAACATTTTAAGTTACTTATCAGACAATTTCTTTGTTTCAACAAATGAGTTCTTTTCACTTTCGTTTAATGATATTTCTGAGAATATCTTACAAGATTTAAAAAAAAATAAAATGTATTTTCAACAAAAAACAGAAATAACAACACCTGTTTATGTTTTAATATATCAATCGCCTTATCTTAACGTTCATAATAATCAATATCATATGAGAGAAGATACTCTAATTGATACAGTGAATTCTTTTGAAATGAATACCGACGGTGTTACAATTGGAAAAAAAGAAATATTTACAAAAATGCATATAATATATACAGGATATGTATATTACGAAGATGAGGATAAAATCTTGAAGAAAAAAGATGGTGACAAAATATTCAATGATTTCATGAAAAATAAAATCTCAAGAGACAAATTGTGTTACATCAATTGCAACAATACATCATATTATAATTGTGGTTGTATGAATCAAACTATTACAAATAGAAAAGGTTCAAGTTATGAATCAACATGTGTTAATATGAAAAATGAAAAAAGAAATTATGGTATGATATATATGCTAAATAAATATAATTTACTATTTGAATCATTGCTTGCTTAGTCATCATTTATGAATTCTACTTTTTTTTTAGGTCTGATATCTTCAATAGGCAAGTTTTTACATTGTTCAACATGATTCCAAAAATTTTGAATCTTTTCTGATATATTGACCCATTGATCCTTATCAAAAGAAACCCTTTGAACATTTATTTGTTGCAAAGACCATGGTGTATATTTAAGGAAATTATATTCACTCTGATTTTTTAATACCTGATCTTGGATATTTGCAATAGCGTCAGCTGGTGTTTGATAAGGATCAGAATAAAGGTATATGAATTCGCCATTTTCGACATTCTTATATTCGGCTATGACACCATGATCTACAAGAATATTTTCATTAATATTACTTAAATATTCTTCCAGGTTTTGAAACGTTTTGAAATCGCATTCAATATAATCACAGTCTTCTAAACAACATGTTGCAAGTTGTCCTTGAATTTGCATATAATATTTATTTGGTATACTACCATCTTTTATTTTTCGTGAATATGGACATTTTATTTCTATCATAACACCATGTTCGTTTATTCCATCAGGGGATGCTCCAAAATGATCTTGTTTTTCGTCGATAATTAAACCAAATTCATATATTTCAATATTTTTTCTTTTTTGTGAATAACAACGTGTCGCCATTTCTTCAAACATAGTCCCCCATTTCAATGCGGGAATTGATGAATAATTTATATTATTAATAATAACTCCAGCCTTCTTTTTTGCTAATTTATTGCAACTTTTACCAATTGCTTCTTCCAAATCAGAAGCTGTTAAAATGTTTTTTCGGGCATCAAGCCATTCGATAGTTCTTTGTTTTAATAAAGGTTTTTTTCTAAGAATACCAAGTTGTTTGATATAAAATTTAAGTTTCTCAAATCTCTCATTTACAAAAGACTTCGGAAAAGTTTTAATGATATCGTTTGAAAAGTCTATTTTTTGGTTTATATATTTATATAATTCATCATCCAATTCATTAATTTTTGAAGTTTCTTCACAATTAATTATCTTCATTATGGTATATAAACTTGTATAATTTTTATACCATTTTATTATTTTCGTTTTGCCAAAGTAGCAAGAATTTTATTAGTACTATAGTCTATTTTGTTAACATCTTCGTTCATTTTTTTCTTTATTGATATCTTATTATTGTATATTTCAAGTAATTCTTTCTTCTTTTGAGAAAATAACTCGTCAATAACACTATTCATATTATGAAATATAAAAGATAAAAAACCTCATTTTTTAATTATTCTACTATTGTTTTTACATTAACTTCCATTTTATCAATATCTATGTAATGATATGTATTTCTTCCATATGCACGTGAAATACCAGTGTCTGTGAACCATATACTTTTATTGCAAAGTGAAATTTTATCGACAGTAGTATGTCCTACAAAAATATTGTTACAACCTAATTTATTTAATATATATTGTGTATCTTTTTCATCAGTCAAATTTCGTGTCCAAAGAATTCCATTATCAGAAGTAATTATTTTATCGAATATTTCCTGATCTTCTGGTTTTACAAAATTATTAAGAATATAGTTTTTCCATATAGTATTGAGATAACAGATTGGTTTATTATATTTATCAAGAATATCTAAATGATCTTTGGTAATACCAGCATGACAAAAGAACAATGGTCCAATTTTCAAAACAATATTTCTTGATCCAAGAATAGATGACAGTGATCCTCCTGGCATAAAACAAAAGTTTCTTGTATTGTTTTTACTAGTTTCAGAAACGTATGAAAAATTTCCCATACTATTCATTAATTCGTGATTACCAATAAGTGATATTAATCTACCACCCTTACTTTTTGCGATGTTATCAATACTATTTGATAAATGTAAAACAGATATGTCATCCATGACTTCCCAATTGGAAGCATTATTACGATTTAAACTATCAATTTGATCACCCATCTGTACAACAAAAGTATTAGGTGGTTGTGCGATCCATTCTAAATCGTTATTTATTATATTAGCATCAATCAAGATTTTTTTGAATCTTTTAATATCACCATGTATATCACCTATTATAACAATACGATGTATATTATTAAATTCATATACATTTTCATCACATATCATATTAATATAATTACTTATAATAATTAATTGTTTATATATTATAAGAAGATATCTTTTATGAAAATCAGTAAAAAAAGTGAATGTATCAGAAATGTGTCAAATAATTCACTGAATAAAGATATAGATCGTTTTGATAATAAGAAATTCGATATTCAAAGGTTTATAAATAGAATGGATCAAACATCTCCTAAGATAAAAGAATTGGTAAATACAATAAATATTTTAGATAATTACGATTTACAAAATAATCAAACATTATATAAACATATTATTTATACCGACACTAAAAAAGCAATATCTGGTGTAAAACTAATAGCAACTGGACTTATAACCAATGGTTTCCAAAATGTGTATGATACAAGAATGAAAGTATTTGATAATTTACATGAAAATGAATATAACAATTTTGCATTATTAAGTTCAGGAACAGTATTTAACAAAAAACTTCCAATAACATTGAAAAAAAATATATTAAAGATTTTCAATAATAGAAAAGGGAAAATAGATGACAATAATTTCAAATACAACAATATAAATGGTAAGAACATAAGAATTGTGATTATAGATCAAGGTTATAAAGAGGGTATTGATTTATTTGATGTGAAGTATGTACATATATTAGACCCACTTTTAACAATAGCAGATGAACAACAAGTTGTAGGAAGAGGAAGCAGATATTGTGGACAAATGGGTCTTAATTTTGATACAAAAATGGGATGGCCTTTACATGTTTTCAAATATGATGTGTTGTTAAATGAAGATCTTAAAAAAACATACGATGTAAATTCTATAAACGAATTATTTATAACAAAAAGTGGCATTGATATTGAAAAACTTAATTTCAGTAAAGAATTTGAAAAATTAACAACATATGGGGCAATAGATTACGATTTAACCAAAAATATTCATGGAAGAGAAGAAGAAATATCACAACCAATATCAGATGATATTTATTTCAAATATCATAATTATGTAGAAAATAGTTTATCAAGAAAGGTATCTGGTATTTTTGGAGGAAATCCAGGAAGATTCATGAAAATACGACAGTATATCAGAAATAATTTCATAGAATATGAGTGGGATAAAATAGAATTTATAAATAAGTGTAAACTTGAAAAGAAAAAGAGATCAGTCGAGTTAACACCTTCACAAAAATTTGTTACTGAATACTTTAAAAGCGATTCTCCTTTTAAAGGACTATTTTTATGGCATTCAGTTGGTACTGGTAAAACATGTTCGGCTATTTCAATTGCTTCGACTGGGTTTGAGCCCGAAAATTATACAATATTATGGGTAACAAGACATACTTTGAAAGCTGATATATGGAAAAATATGTTCATAGACGTTTGTTCTGCGAATATCAAACAAAAAATAAAGAGGGGTGAGAAAATTCCCAAGGATGCAGTTGAAAATCCTTTTAAATATTTATCAAAAAATTGGGTACAGCCTATAAGTTATAAACAGTTTTCAAATATGTTATCTGACAAAAATGAAATGTCTAAAATGATGAGGAAAAGAAATGGGAGTGACATGCTGAAAAAAACATTAATAATAATTGATGAAGTTCATAAATTGTTTTCCATAGATTTACCAGTTATAGAAAGACCAGATTATAATGTTATAAAAAGAATGATACGAAAATCATATGAAGTTTCTGGTAAGGATAGTGCACGTATTTTATTAATGTCTGCTACACCATATAGCAATAATCCACTTGATTTAGTCAAATTTTTGAATCTTCTACGAGAAGAAGATTTGCCAGATAACTACCAAGATTTCAGTAAAGAATTCTTAAAAGATGGTATATTTACCAAAGAAGGTGCTGTCAAATATTTAGACAATATTTCACCATATATTTCATATTTAAATCGTGAAAAGGATGTTCAACAATTTGCATATCCGATATATTATGATGTCGAAGTTGATATTTCGGTAAAAAAGAAACATTTGCAAAATGAAATGCAAAATTATATACAACAATTGAAATCCAATTTAGATTCAATGAAAAATATAAGTTTAAAAGACAAATCAGATGAAGAAATATTGGAAATTCAGAATAAAATAGAAATTCATCAGAATGCATTAAATGAAGGTAAGAGAAAATTGAAGGATATTAAAAATGGTATAATAGAAGATCAAAGTCAAGAATATGCTTTAGAGAAATGTTTCAATAAATAAATATATTGTATAATCGTAGAACATGAGAGTTTCATCTATGATATGTAGAGAAGAGTTTAGTCACAAATCATCAAATCCAAAAAATTCCCCTGTAAAAAAACCAATCAATATATCAGAGAACTTTAAGTGAATAATTTTATCATATAATCGTAGAACATGACTAATTATTTAGCAAGTGTGGATGTGATGATGGGAAAAGGACTAGTTGGTGGTAAACCGACTGTTACCAAATCTCCTGTTAAAAAAACTGTTAAGGATAAAAATGTTTCTCGTCCCAAAAAAACTTCAAAAAAAACAATTAAATAGTGACAATTATTTACTTTTTAAATATTCATTTAATAATAGATAAATGAATGTCTGACGAACTATCCAAAGATCAAACATGTTTGAATAATAAAGCCGATGTCGATGAAGCATTGAAAACCTATGAGAATATGAATACAGAAAAAAGTACTTTAACAGAGACTATTAGTAAATCCCAAAGTTTAGAAAGTGTGAAGTTTCTATACGAATCTTATTATCTCTATATAGTCTTCTTAATCATATTTTTATATTATATATACTCCAATTTTTCTTCAGTGGTAGAATTTCGATGGTATATAGACCTTTTTAAATTGAATAATTCTATATGTTTGCAAAATTCTGTTTCTGGATTGGAAATAGAGAGTCTTCGTTATAATATACACAACTTTATCAATACAAAATATGAAGATATTAAAACTAAATTTATCAATTCAAAGAAAACCATAGAATTGTTATACATCATTATTTCAGTTATGATGATAATGTTCACCTATGTAAAACCATATGGACTATTATTAACATGTTACATAATTGTTTTCGGTTTCATATATTATATTGTTTCATCATATATTGAAAAGAAGTTTAATGATATAGATATAATTTTACAAGATATGAACAGTGATATAAATATCTATAATGGGACATTTACTATATTGAATTCATTAATAACTTCAAGTGAAATTCAAAATGATATTTTTGAGTTGAATAATAATAAATACAATACGGAAAGTAGGACATTTGATCAAATACTTGAAAATAACATATCATCATATCATAATATATCTGATACTGCTAAAATCAATCAAATAAAACTACAAGCATACAAAGATAATGATTTTTTGAAATATATAGTATTAAATAAAGCATCATTACACTATTTAAGATATTTTGATAATCTTTATTTCAAATTACCAAATGCAGAAGAGCCAGAATATGAATCATTTGATGAAGAAAAGAAATACTATATAGAAGATGTATTGAAAAATATTGTCGATTATGAGATTATAAGAAGCAATTTTAAGAAAATATCACAATATTTGGATGATGGTGGTGTTACACATAACGAATTTATTAAAAATATTAAAGAACATATTGATTATTATTTACCAACAATAGAAGATTCTGATAAACTCGACGATATAAATAAGAAATATGAGGAATTTTATTATAATGACATTTTTTTTGATACAATCACAACAAAAGGAATCAGACCGAGTGATATCAACAAAACAAGTAAATTAAAAAAATACAATTATATGAATTCCATTTATGTTATACAACTGATAAACGAAATTCAACACAATTTGGACAATTACAAGAATACTTTAATATATCGAGAAATAAATAATCAGATACGAAGTTCAATCCATCCTCAAGTGATAGTACCAAATCATGATTATATTCATTATCTAACAACGCATTATGATTTATTAACTAGTGACATAAATAATATTAAAAAAGATGAACAATTAAAAACAACAATAAATGCATTTGATAATGTTGGTAATTCTTTGAATATATATATGATATATATTGTATGTATGATACTGTTTTTACAACATTATGTTTATCAAACCAACTCCTTAACAGAATATATAGTTATTATTGTATCAATAACCTTGGTAATAACAATTATATTGTTATCGAATAAGTATATAAAAAAATAAGTTAATGTGATAACATGAAGTCTGTTCACATTATTTTGGCATGTACAATCGATGGTGGTATAGGTTATAAAAATGGAATACCTTGGAAAATATTCGAAGAAATGCAAAAATTCAAAAATATAACTACCAATATTGCTAATAAGCAAATGACAAATGCTGTAATAATGGGGAAAAATACATGGTTATCTTTACGAAGGAGACCTTTGAAAAATCGTTTAAATATTGTGATAACATCAGATAGAAAATATGATGATGACGAATGTATAACAGTATCGTCATTGGAAGATGGTTTGCAATATTGTGAGAATCAAAAAATTATAGATAAAATATTCATAATAGGAGGTGCTTCGGTTTATGATTTATGTATGCAAATATATGATTTTGATATATATTTAACTGTGTTATACTATGGTGATTATAAAACAGATTCGTATATAAACATTGAAAAAATATGGGATAAATATTATTTAGAAAAAGACGAATCGTATTCTGAACATCATTCGAATAGATTATTTGCATCATATATATGTAAATCTAAAACAAATTACAAAAGAACTTGACAAAGGAAGGTTTCAATATAAATAGGTTCTCTTCCATTGTTGGTGAGACATAAAATGTGATCTATTTGCGAACTGTAATGAAGAATGATAAATTTTTTCTTTGGAATAAGTTTCAAAAGATCTTCAACAATTTGAGATAAATTGATATTATATTGGAAAATATCATAAGATATTTTTCGAATAGCTTCTAAATTATTTTTTTTCAAAGAAAGATTTTTAATAAAATCTTGAAGAGGTGGATAATTCAAGACACAAAAACCCCATGATACAATATCGGAGTTTTTATTTTGTACCTCTGTTAAGAAGATGGATTTAATGATATCTCTTGTTTTAATTTTCAAAAGATGTTCATTGAGTTGTTTCTTGAAATAGGTGTGGAAAATATGAATAATTTCAGAATGTTGTAATAAAGGCATTCTAATTAAAGAGAACCGACTTCTCACAGGAATATCTATTTTATCCAATTTATGAGTAATACATATGAAAGTTGCATTTTTAGAATATTTTTCTAAAATTATACGAAAACAAGCGAAATCGTTTTGAGATAATGAATCGATATGTTTAATAATAATATAATGTTTCTGTTTTACGATATGTTTGTTTGTAGTAACATTTGTTAAGAATTTTGAAATATTGGAGAATTTTTTTGAAAGATCAGGATTATTAAGATCAATTTCCAAAAAATTGTTATTATGTAAATAATGTATATCTTTACCCCATACACAATGTTGTTTGTGAAGATGATCTAAATCAAATTTTCGTTTTAAAAGTTCGTCAATGAAAAGATCAATTGGGAAACCATAATGGCCATATAATAATAAGTTATTATCAGAATTTTGTGTAAAACTGAGAATATGTTTATAATAAGTATTGTTTTCAAGAATAAATTTAAAGTTTTCAATCAGAATACTCCATAAATTTTGAGAATCATTATTTAACATATCATTTCATTTATATAAACATTATCATTTTATATAATTTAAAAGATGAATCCGTATGACACTCTTGGTATTCCAAGAAATTCAGCAAAAGATGTAGTTAAAAAGAAATATCGTGATATAGCTATATCTTGTCATCCTGATAAATTAATAAATATAGAAGATGAAGATGAAAAATCAAAACGGATACATAAATTCAAAGAGGCATCAATAGCATATGATACAATTATAAATGACAAATTTATTTATAATGAGGAGGATACATGTTTTGACGACTGGTATGAAATATGGAATACCTTTTTTGATAAAGAAAACACAACAGATATATTGAAGGATGTATTTTTCGATGTGGCCGATTCATTTATTAATAAAAATATTAAACCTCGATCATATTATAATCCAAGAAATAATAAGAAACATTTGCATGAAATAAATTTAGAAATATCGATGATAGAATTAAAGAATAATGCGAAAAAAAAGTTAAGATTGATATTGGTAGATATAGAAGAACCTATATTTGTAGACGTATATTGTAATTCTTTTCCGAAAGTTGTGAAAGAATATATAAGTGACGATGACATTGAACACGAAATTATAATACATATGACAATCAAAACTGATGCAAATTACGAATATATAATAAATGAAAATAAAACCATAGATCTTATAACATCTGTAAATATAAATTTGCATGAACACCTAATAGGTGTTATGAAGGAGATGATTTATATAGATAATAGTAAAATCCAGGTACAAATAGATAGGTTTACGAATAATTATGTAAAAGTGAATGATCATGGATTGAACGGGGGTTCATTATTTGTGAATGTATTTGTCGATAAAGTAGAAAAAGAGAGTTGGGACATATTAAGTGAAAACGATAAATCAAATATGGTAAGAATTTCTAATTTATTATCAAAAACTATATAAAGATTATGGTTATAGTAACAAACATAAAAAGAAAAGAATAATGCCATCTGCTACTAAAGGTTCAACTGTTGCTAAGACTCCTGCAAAGGAGAAGAAAGTTGTTGTAAAGAAAGAGGCGACTCCTGTCTCAGAACCCGTTGTTGAACCAGTTGTCGTACCTGTTACTGAAGGTAATGTTACAAAAGAAGGTGAATGTGATGATGTTATTGGAAATCTTCTTGAGAAAGTAGTTGCACTATCATCGCATGTAAAGAGTGTTCAATTGTCTCTCAAACTTCTTATTAAAGAATTTGATAAACAAAAAAAGATCATCGATAAGGTACAAAAAAAGAAGGATAAGGCTAAGAAAACTCCTTCCGGTTTTGCCAAACCTTGTAAAATCTCAGATGAACTTTGTTCTTTTATCGGTGTAGATAAGGGAACTGAGATGTCAAGAACTGAAATTACAAGACATATCAATTCTTATGTTAAGCAACATAATCTTAATAATCCCGAAAATCGCAGAGAGTTTTTCCCTGATAAAAAACTTAAGACAATTCTTGCAGTCAAAGAAGGAGAAAAGGTAACATATTTCATTCTTCAAAGATTGATTGCTCATCATTTCCCACCCAGTGCCGCTAAACTTGCTGCTGCGAAAGCTGAAGAAGCAAAAGCAACAGGAAGATGAATTATTAAATAATCGTGTTTTTTTTATTGTTTTGAATATATTATTATATTTTAAATATGGATGAATTCTTCAGTAGTCAAAATTCAATCAAAATATTTGTTGCTTGCAATAGAATGCTGAATGACAAATTCAATGTTTCTTTATCAAAAGAAAAACTTGAAGAGTTAATTAAAAAGGTTTCTCAACATATTTATAAAGAATATCAACATGCTGATAAAAATGTTGGTGAATTGAATACAATAACCTTATCAAAAATTAAAGGTATTTATGAAAAATTTATAGAAAAAGAAAATATAAACAAAGCTATTGAATCAAATGCTCAACCAAAAAGTTCTGACTATTCTTTAGAAAATGAATTTTCAGACGAAACAATGATTAATTTGAAATTAAAAGAATTGGAAAAAAAAAGATCTATTATTCCTGTTTATGAAGAAGCAACTCAATTGGAAACTTTCGAATCTGATATAAATACAAAGCATACACCATCTGTTTCTTTTACATTACAACCAAATATATCACAAAAATCTCTATATAAATCTATGGTGTTCAATTCTGCTACAAGAGATTGGATAAAGTATCCATATATAAATGGTTTCCAAAAGCAAATTGATATCAATACGAAAAACTATTTACTGTTCCCTGGTAATCTTATATTACCTCATTTTATTTCGATGACAACTCCTTTTATCAAACTCAAAATATCTAATGATATGCAGAGTGACATGTATATATTTACGTTATTTCAAGAAAACTCATTATGGGATGTGTGGAAAACATGTGATGATATTGAAAATATTTTACTTGATAGTGGTATTTGGAAATTAACAATATTTGATTTATACGATAATGAGATACAAATCGGTAATGATGCTATAAATATTGATGAGGTTGCAGTTTTATCAAATAATAACTTAAAAATCAAATTGAATACAGAAGATTTACAAAAAGGATCTATATTATGTATTCATCTGAAAAAGGGGAAACAAATTTTTGAAAAAATAATAGAAACTGATAAGAATTCCTTTGAAATCACAAATAGTAATAATATAAAAATAGATGAGTTAATTAGTTCTGTTGTTATGAATACTTGTCAACAGTTCTCATTTATTATTAACTATATTCCAAATGTATAAAAAGTCTTTATTAGAAACTTTTTACTTTTTTTGAGGTAATATCGAATTGTAGATTTTGTTTTAATAATTTTTGTTATAGTTCCAATGCGCATGACATATGAAATCGTCTTTATTAATACAATTCTTAAAGTGTCCTTTGTTATTATATTCTTGTCTCAACTTCATTTTTATTTGTTCGTCATTATAACGATTTTTTCCATTACAGTTTTTATAATGTGACATACGTTTTTTTTCTTTTTCGATATTTTTCATAACATAGTTTTCCTGATGTCTAAATTTTTCAGAAGACATTCCTCCTCCCATAATTGAATTGATATTATATATAATATGATATTCATTTTTTCTTAACAATTGTTTAATTTTCTTAAAATTCCTTAAGTCCCTAAAATGAGTACATTTCACTACATATTTTAAAATTTTATAAACTTATTTTATTTTTTAGAAAAAGTCACTGACATGTACTCAAAATTATAAGATTCCTTAAGCCCCTAAAAAGAGTACATTCCTTCACATATTTCAAAATTTTGTAAACTTATTTTATTTTTTAGAAAAAGTCACTGACATGTACTCAAAATTATAAGATTCCTTAAGCCCCTAAAAAGAGTACATTTCATTATATATTTTAGAATTTCATAAACTTATTTTATTTTTTAGAAAAAGTTATAAACATGTACTCAAAATCATAAAATTCCTTAAGCCTATCTTCAAACGATCAGAGTATAGATCTTGGAAGTAGTAGCACAGCACGATATCTCAAATTAATTATTTATTATTTATAGAAAGAAAAACAAATAAAATGGAAATATCAAAGGTAGCATTTATATTATCACCTTTGATTTTAGGGTCTTCATCGTCTTTATTATACAAAGCGGATGGAGAATGGTATAGAAATTTGAAAAAATCAGAACTCACACCACCATCAATAACTTTTTCGATAGTGTGGCCTATTTTATATTTGCTTCTTGGAATATCCCTGTATTTTGGTATATATGATAAATCGTTTTGGTATTGGATCATACCAGTCGTGAATTTAGCTTTCAATTTGACATTTACACCAATTATGTTCGGAGCGAATAATCTATTGTTAGCTTTCGTCATAACAATACTAACACTTATTACATGTATTATGATGATTATGCAATTTTATACAACAAACAACTTCATATCAATATATTTAGTAATTCCATATTTACTATGGCTTATATTTGCATCATACTTAGCATATGATATTTATAGATTAAACGATGCTAAAAATAGATTATAACTCTATAAAACAATTTAGGATTTTACATGAATTCAATAATTGATATTAAACAAAACACTGATATGGTTATTATTTCTAATTTATATATTAAATGCATTTTGTCAAGTTCGCTAAGTTTATTCAGATCTTTGTTCATTGAAGGGTTCATTTTATTTGCAAGTGAATATAACATAATAATCAATGATAATTTGATAACTACATGATATAATATTTTTGATACACCATTATGCATGTTGAAATGATTGAATATTATACGAAACTTATATTCATCTATATTCACTATAAGCAGTGTCAAGAGTATGAGAAAAATATATGTTACACTGTAAACAAATAACGAATTATGAAATGTCGTAATATATCCTGATTCAATAAGTCTTTCTGTTACAGCAAGTGATATTTGTCTAAATATGAAAATTGTTATCACAAACACAACTCTATTATCATTTGTTAAAACAAGAGCATCTGTTGGATCTAAATTATTAGCTTTAAAATATTTATAAAACATATCTCTTGATTTTTCAATTTGCTTATCTTCATCGTTGATATCTTTGACATACTTTTTCCATAATTCAGAATATTTGCCTTCTGTTTCATCTTCTTTATTACCAAGAGACTTTCCTTTCTTTTTTAATATTTCCTTAAAGATATCAATCATTTTATTGATTGAGTTGGATGCCTTTTCTTTTATATCTTGTAATGAAACTGCTTCTGGTGATCCCCCTGATGCATTTTGTGGTTGATTTTCTGTTGTTGGTGTTGTTTTAATAGTTTTATTAGACATTTCATTTGAAAAATATGATTCAATAATAACGTTTAACTTTTTGACAAGACTATTGATTTCTGCAACTATATTTTGCGATTGCGAATTTCCTTTACTTATTCTGTCCCAACTTTCTTTTTTGGAACTCATGTCATTCATTAATGTATTTATATCCTTCACTTTTTTATCATATTCTTGAATATATGAAATATAATCTCTAACATTTTTAATTTGATTAGATATTTCATCTTTCTTTGTAGATTTTACGATACCATTTTTTTCTAAAGATTTTAAGGAAGATTTTATACTATTTGTTATATTCTCAAGGTTTTTGATATTTGTTGTATTTTTACTACTATTGTATTTTTTAATTTCTTTTTTATTAGTTTCTATTACACTAACAATTTCTTGAATTTTTTCAGCAGGTTTAGACGGATCTGTAGCTATTTCCGAGAATTTGTTTAAATTGATAATTTTGAAAATATCTATAACTTCTTTTTCATCTTCAAGAGAATCAATCCATTTTTCAAACATCTCTGTATTAAAATTTGAGGATACTGTCAGAGTTTTGCTTTCATCACTTTTGTCTTTTTCTTCACTTTTTCCTCCTGTCATCTCTTCACATTTTCCTCCCGTCGTCGGTGGAGCTTTGTACTTAAAACCATATGATTTTTTTCCAAATTCTCCCAATAAAAAATTGCCCAATAACATATTTTTTATACTTGGTAAAATCTCCTTCTTATCTTCATCCTCTTTTTTTTTAATTTCGCCTATCACGTAATGTTTTAAAGATGTTTCTTCTGAGTTTCCCAATTCTTTAGATAAAGATAATAAATCACTATATGAGAGTTCTGTAATACCTTCTTTTATTTTCTTTTCATTTTCATCAGTTTCATCTTCTGGAAATTGAACCAAATCAAATAAACTATATTTCTCTTTTTCGATAATAAGATCTACGATATATGCTTTTTCTTTTTTTATTTCATCATTATTTTCTTGTGTCATTATGGCATTTACATTTTCTTTTGTTAATTTGAGAAAAAGTGCATCTTTTAATTCTGTTTTAACATTTTCGTCCACCGTCTGTTCAATTTTATTGTACACCAATTTAATTTCTTTCAAATGAATTTGTTTATACGAGTTTGACAAAGCTGATTTTATTTCATCAATTGTTGATTTTTCTGATATAATTTGTTTATTAGCTTTAACGCTATCTTCAAAAAATGCATATTTTTTCGGATTTTTTCCATACAATACATGTTGTTTATCCTTATCAAGTTTCAAAAGAACTTCTTTCGGAATATCAGCATTTAAAAGAAGATCTGTATCAAATTTATTAATGTTGCTACCAATACCTTCCCATGCTTCTTTGTTGATCATTTTCACCATTTTCTCAATATCACTTTTTGTACTGAATTTATTATAAAATGTATCAGTTGCATTTTCAAATTGTTCTTTTGAAAACAACTTGAAATATTCAGGCACAATTCCAGTTAATTCTTTAAGATCATCTAAATATACAGTTTTAGCATATTTGATATATTTAGCGTTAAATGGTTCTTTCAATTTATCAATTACATATTCTGGTGATTCTGGTGATTCTGGTGATTCTGGTGATTCTGGTGATTTGTTTCCGATACGTTTTCTTAATTCTTCAACTAAATAATCATATGTCTTTTTAGTTGATGTAGGATCAGCTATGCTACTTATTTTGCTATCGAATAGTTTTTCGAGAAGCATTTTCATCTTTTCAACTTTTTGAGTTTCATTTTGATAAAATGATTTTGCCTTTTTAAATTTTTGAGAAAAACATTCATATATTGTTCCAGTACATCTATTTTTTACATCTTCATCATCGCCATTGTAAATATTGGCAAAAAATCGTCTATATTTTGATAAATCAATGGTTTCTTCAGGAGTCAATTGTATCTCTGATTTTTTATCTTCAATACTTTGTTTCTCTTTTACCCACTTTGAATTTTGTTTCAAACTATCGAGGATTTCTTTTTGTAATCTTTTGGAATCTCTTATTTGAATTGTTCTTTTTTTTATAATTGCAGCATCTTTCTCCGAATCACATGAAGGAGGTTTGACTTTTATTTCTGCAATATCATTCTTTGCTTTCCGAATTTGATTTTCTAATTGTTCGTAATCAACTTCTTTCTTTTTTTCTTCTATTTCACTTCTTATTTTTTCATCAAGATGTTTTAATTTTTGATCATTAATTTTGGTTTGTAATTTTTGTACTTCCTTTTTTTCTGTCAAATCCAAAAATTTATTGATTTTCTTTCTTATATTGAGTGTCTGATATTCGTCATCTCTTAATATTTCATCTTTTGTCACTTCGCTAATCATTTGATTTCTTGCATCTGCATCTTTCATTTCAAACGAAATGTTTTATTGGATACCTCTAAATAACAGAAATAAATATTTTCATCACATTATAACTAAAAACGAAAGAAATATCCATGCAGTTAAAGTAAAAGAACTCAGTGTATTTCGGACCTCACGTTTATACGAATAATCATATCGTTCAAATTGATCTTTTTCATCATAATTTCTTTTTCGTGTTTGTTTAATAATAATTGATACAATTGTGACAAAATATAACAATCCTAAATGAAATAAAATTCTACCTGAATTTTGTAATCTTTGACCAGGAATCAAATAGAAGTAATACAATGTTCCTGAAAGTTTAGATAAAATTGTGGAATCGCTGCTATATATTTGCGAAAGAGGCATATTGTATGAAATGTTTACTATAACAATAATAAATATGATAAAAACCGTATAAAGAAAAATATACATTAAGAAAGCATCTGTAAACGATACAACATAATTTGTTTTCAGAGACCAATCAACTAAAGATAAAGCAAGTAATCTTATTAAAAATGTTACACCGATAAATACTAATTTATCTTCTTTTGATATATATAATTGATTTATAGAATATCTATTGTCCTCATCCTCTATTTCATCTATAACATTTTTGACCATGTTTGCCTTTTTGTAGTCACTCATAACATTTTCATCATTCATAACAGTATCAATTTTATCATTGTAAGTTGACAATATTTGATCCTTTTTGTAAATATCCTTATATTTTTGAATATTATCCAAATATTTCATTTTCCGAGATTGTATTTCTTGTTTTTTTTCATTCAGTTTTCGCAAATCATCCCCGTCTCCGTCTCCGCCTCCAGTCAAGTTGAATATTTTGTTTATTTTGTTTGTATCAGGTACTCCTTCACCAATG
>Ga0209555_10000246_pt1 | contig 46802 bp, 41 predicted proteins | sample SaaInl85LU_5_DNA_FD_184643 | JGI IMG/M metagenome (GOLD analysis project Ga0209555, IMG submission 184643) | Marine microbial communities from expanding oxygen minimum zones in the Saanich Inlet - ESP_85LU_5_DNA (SPAdes) (version 2) | ecosystem: Environmental > Aquatic > Marine > Intertidal...
GCTCGTATCGCTAAATTGTTTCGGTGCTCTCAAGCCATCGCGCAAGTCGATGTTGGCGAGGATCTCGGCCGTGCAGCAAAGGATCGGGGCACCACGGTTGACGGAGGCGTCCCCTGTCATCATGCCGACATTTTCGGGACCGAAGTCGCGACAGAGTTCGAGGAACTTCTCATTGATCAGCGCCTTGATCGGGTAGGTGTAAACGGATTGTTTGCTCTGTGAGGCAGATAGAAAATGCAGCACCGCTGCGACCAGCGATTTTCCCGAACCCGTGTGCGTGTTGAGGATGACGTTCTTGCTCGAGAAGATTTGAAGGATAGCTTTTTCGACTGTGCGGGGTAGAGCTCGATGCCATTCGCCACCGCATAGTCGAGGAAGCGCTCCATCAGCGCATCGGGGTCGGTAATGTAGGGCAGTGGCTTGAGCGAGAAACCCATATTTGAGGGCCATTCGGTAGACTGGTTAGGGCGCAAATTTGCAAGCGCTGGAAGTGATCAAATTGATTATCGGAAATGCTGTGCCAAAGGTGGGGATAGTGGTGTCGATACACGCCGCTAATTATGAGATTCAGACGTTTAAATTGCCAAATGTAAACACGCCGGAACAAATTAAAAAGAGTGATAGCGATTTGCCGTCGCATTGTTGGTCTATGGATCAATTGCGCCAGGCGCAGTCGATTAGTGCGCCTCTGCGATTGATTGATTTGCGCTCGGAATCGGAGCATTCTGCGCGCCCAATCATCGGCGCTGAGGCGATCATTCCTGAAGCGATTTTAGAGCATGGTATCAGCGATGATACTACGGGCATCACACTTCTGCTAGTGTGTAGTAAAGGTATGATTAGCTCATTACTCGCAGGTGCTTACGCAGTGTCGGGCATGCAAATGTTTATCACATCGAAGGTGGTTATACTGTCGTGTGATGATTGTTTAATTGTGCTCGTAGGGGCTTCATTTGTGAAGACCGTCGAGCAAAAGCCTAAGGCACTGCGGTCTTCACAAGTGAAGCCCCTACGGATCTGTGAATATTTTCGATTACTGTCCCTGCGCCTTACGCTGAGCGCGTGCGGCGTCTTCGGGACGATTGAGCTGTTGGTAGGCTAGGGCGAGATTATACCATGCGCGGTAGAATTCCGGCTCCATGGCTACCGTCTCTTCAAGGTAGCCGACTGCCTTGTTCAAGTCGCCCGTTTCGGCGGCAAGGAGTCCTAAAGAATAGGGGAACCTCGCATTTTGAGGAGCCATCTCCCAGCCAGTATTGAGGTAGCGTGTGGCGGCATCGTTGAGCCCTGCTGTGCTGAGTAGAATGGCGCCCTGATGATACATCTCAGGATTTTTTGAATCCATTAGTAGCGCTCGTGCGATGAATTTTTGCACATCCGCAGGGCGGTTATCCACAGCGGCTCGACTTGCCTGCATCAGGAGCGATTGTGGCCGGTCGGCGTTGAATTTTAGGTAGCTGTCCCATTCTTCGGCAGCTTGTTCATCTGGGATTGCTTGATTGCGCGAAGCCATAGCTCGTGCTGCATTGATACGCACATTACGTTTCGTGTCACTGAGTTTATCTATGATGATTGAATCGAGTTCAGGGAGTCTGCCAAGTCCGCGCACTACGCGGCTACGCACGAGTGGGCTTTCGTGATCGGCAAGTGATTTTAGATGCGCCACAACCTGTTCATTCGGCACGTAGTTGGCGAGTAGGCCAATGTAAGTCGCTTGCCATGCATCGATCTCTTCGTCAGCGGATAGTTTGATCAGAGCCTCCATCGCCTCGGGTCTATACTCGTAGGCGGCAGAGATCGCACGTGCACGTGCGCGTTGACGGCTCTTTTCGAGACGTTCGCCATACCAGTTTTCGGCATGTTCCACAGCCCAATCGAGATCTTGATCCTTATGGCATTTGCTACAGGCATTAGGTATGCCGAGCTCTTTAGTCATCAATGGATCAGGCGAGTGGAAACCATGATCGGCACGCGGATCGACCTGCATGTAGGTGGTTTGTGGCATGTGGCATTCTACGCAGAGGTTACCGGTGCTACCTTCTTTGTGGAAACTGTGCTCAACTGGCTTAATGATTGGTGCGTTCATCGTGCCGCCAGCTTCATGGCAACGCATGCAGAGCATATTGTTTTCGAAGGGTAAAACATGCTCGAGTGTGTGTGGGTTATGGCAATCGGTGCAACTGACCCCTGCATGTGCCATACGGCTCATTTTAAATGATGCATGGACATAGACTTCGTCTAGGATTTGACCGTCTGCATAATAGATTTCTGGTTGATCCGGGAGTGAGACATCGAAATGGTCGTGAAAATCATCACCGACTTCGAAAGCATCCGCGGTGAGTTGGTCACGGCGTGAGTGACAGGTAAAGCAGTTCGACTCCGTTTGCTCTCTACTTAGCTGGCTAAGCCCAGTGGTATAATCGCCTTTTCTTGCCGCCTCTAAATGCTCGTCCACTCCGATGTGGCACTCGATGCAGGAGATGCCTTGTTGCACCCATGTCGTGTGGTAACTGTTGGATTCGAAATCGAATTTCTTGTCAAATTCTGTGGTATGACAATACGCGCAGTTGGCGTTCCAATTCATACCTTGACCAGTCCAATGCCCCCATTCTCCAGGGACGCGGTTTTCGCCAGTAAAGACATCGATCCAGGTATCATTGAGCACATCGTAAGTAGCGCTAATTGTTTGAAATTTGTTACCAGGTAACACAGCCAAGTATTGGCGAATAGGGGTTTCACCGATGACGCCGACTAATTTGTATGTTAAATCTGGGCCATCGGGGTTGAGCACGCGGAGTTCAAACTCGGTGCCATTGAGAGCCATCTCATACGTAACACCAGACTCTTCGATTTGGCGAACTGGTGTAAATGCACGTGCATCCAGCTGCATGGAAGTAGGGCGATTTGCCTTGGCATGGTGACTGGTCTTCCACTGCTCAACTTCTTCGGCATGACACTCGACACATGCCTCGTGAGTGATTTGAGCTAAGCGATCAGAATCGTGGCTATAGGGAAACACTTCAGTGCTCTTTTCTTTATTGCTGGGAGTCGCCTGATAGGCGTCTGAATCAGACTCGCTACAACCAAGGAAGAAGGCTGGTGCGATAAGTGCAATGAGAGTGGCGTGCACCCAGTGTCGGGGAAATGGTAACATACAATAAGAATGTCTATTGAAACGTTCAGCGGTCAAGATGGATTGATGGAATCTGAGCTGTAATGCAGTGAGGCTTGTGGGTGATATAAGACGTTCATTTGGAGGGCGTTGCTCTGTCAACGCCGTAGAAACGCCTGAAACGTTCGACTTACACGACGCGGTTGCGACGGAGCGCAACCCTCCAGATTAAAACAGCGGAAATTGGTCGTCTATTTCCTGCGATAGCTGCCAGGCTTGCGTTGGTTGTTTCGCTGTTTTTGAAAGATTGGAATGAATTTGTCCTCGATGAAACTGAAGGCAGCTTGTAATCCTTCATTCTCATAGACAACACCGATTTCGGCTTCCATCGCGGTGGGCTCACCGAGTGCTGAAAGGAATTTATTAGAAGTCATTTGAATGAAAACTTCGGCTCTTTTTTCGGGTTGGATGTCGTCTTGTTTCAGGATCCATTCTCTCGCAAATAGTGCGAGCACGGCATCGCCGATCCATGCTTTGGTGCGTTTTTCGTTCATGGGTCTAGTGTGCTTCTAGCCAATTGTCGCCGAGGCCGATCTCGATTTCGATTGGGGCATCGAGCTTGAGTGCGTTTTGCATACCTTCTGTTATGAGTGCGCGCACGAGTGTTTCTTCGGATGGATCGAGGTCGAAGACTAGTTCATCATGCACTTGTAACAACATGCGCGTGTTGAGACCTTTCTCTGTAATAGAATTTTGAATACGCACCATTGCGATTTTAATCATGTCAGCTGCAGTGCCTTGGATCGGCATGTTGATCGCGTTGCGCTCAGCTGCGGCGCGAATGGTGCCGTTGCCTGAATTAATATCACGTAAGTAGCGGCGACGCCCTGTGATGGTTTCGACATAGCCTTTCTCTTTGGCGCTCTCTTTTATACGCTCCATATAGCCTGGGATACCTGGGAACTGTGCAAAGTAACTATCGATAATTTCCTGCGCTTCAGTGCGAGAGATCGTGCCGAGGCGCTGCGCGAGGCCAAATGCGGAAATACCATATGGGATGCCGAAGTTGACCATTTTAGCGGTGCTGCGCTGGTCGCGGTCGACCTCATCGAGACTAACATTGAAAATTTTTGCGGCAGTGGCAGTATGGATGTCGCGGCCCTCGCGGAACGCAGCGAGTAGCCCTTCGTCGCCTGTCAGTGCGGCGAGGATACGGAGTTCGATCTGCGAGTAGTCAGCGGCGAGTAATTTCCAGCCTTTGCGAGGGACGAAGGCTTTGCGAATTTTGCGCCCTTGCTCGCTACGGACAGGAATGTTTTGGAGATTGGGGTCGTTGGAGGTGAGTCGACCTGTCGAGGTTTGCACTTGCCCGTAATGAGTATGAATACGTCCGCTTATTGGATCGACCGAGTTGGGTAGTGCATCGATGTAGGTGCTCTTCAATTTTGTGAGCTGACGATACTCCAGAATATTAGCGACAATGTCATGTTTGGGGGCGAGTGATGAGAGCACTTGTTCATTCGTCGCATATTGTCCTGTTTTCGTCTTCTTAGGTTTCTCAACCAGCTTGAGTTCGTCGAACAGCACTTCGCCGAGTTGCTTTGGAGAGTTGAGGTTGAATTCACGTCCTGCAGTCTCGTAGATGGATGCTTGCAAACTATCGATGTGGTCGACAAGCGATGCGCCGGTTTCGGCGAGGGCATCCTCATCCATACGTATGCCTTCACGTTCGATAGCGACGACCACGGGCAGTAGGGGCGTTTCAATTTCGTAGAAGACTTTGGCCTGTCCGCTTTCTTCAAGCTTCGGTTTGAAGATGTTCCAGAGTTGCAAAGCGACATCGGCATCTTCGATGGCATACTCCGCGAGTGCCTGTGGTTCGACATTTGAGTAGTCAATCGTCTCTCCCTTTGTGGCGTTGGGTATGAGCTCACTGAAACGGATCGGCGAATACTGTAGGAAGTCTTCAGACAGGGTATCTAGATTGTGACGTTGTTCAGGATCAATGAGCGCGTGTGCGAGCATTGTATCATAGCAGGTGCCAGCGACGGGCACTTGCTGTTCGGCTAGAATGGAGAGATCGAACTTTAGATTGTGCCCAATTTTAGTGAGCGTGCTATCTGCAAATAGTGGACGTAGCGCTTCGAGGGCAGTGGCATTTTCGAGCAGTGAAACGAACCATCCAGATTGTGGAGCAGTGCTGAATGAAATGCCGACAAGTTGGGCGCTTCGTGGGTTTAATGCAGTTGTCTCCGTATCGAATGCAAATGTGCCCGCGGTTCTCAGTTCCGCAATCAGTTCGGCTGTCGTATCGGCATCATGTGCGATGCGATAGTTTACTTTGAGGTCGGCGAATTTTTTGAACGTCACTTGTGGAATGAGGTCTAGTTGTGGCGACTCTGAATGCTCTTGTTGAGCACTTTTTTCATCGTCCTCACTCATGAGGACTAGATCCGTAGCGGCTTCTTGGACGGAGAAATCGCTACCAAAGATACGCTTGCCTAGGGTGCGAAACTCAAATTCGGCAAAAATTGGCACGATCTTTTCTTTGTCAGGGGTATCGAGCTTAATCGCATCCCAGTCCGAGTTTATGGGGACGTCGAGTTGGATGGTCGCGAGTTTTTTGGAAAGTCGTGCGTTATCAGCGTGCTCGCGTATACGCTCTTGTTGTTTTCCCTTTAGTTGATCGACGTTTTCAATAATCCCTTCGACCGTGTCATAGGCGGCGAGTAGTTTCTCGGCAGTTTTGGGCCCAATTCCCGGCACGCCAGGAATGTTGTCGGAAACATCACCGCAAAGTCCCAGCATATCAATCACTTGGTCGACGCGAGCAATGCCCCATTTTTCTTTGATCTCACCAATGCCCCAGATCTCCGCGCCGTCGCCTTTACGCGACGGGCGATACATTTTGATTTTTTCAGTCACCAGTTGTCCGAAATCTTTATCTGGAGTGACCATGAAGATTTCATCAAAACCATCTGCCTCTGCTCGATGGGCAAGAGTGCCGATAATATCGTCTGCCTCGTAACCATCCATTTTAAGCACAGGAATGCCAAAGGCCTCGGCAATACGACTTAGGTGCGGCATCGCTGCGGAGAGGTCTTCTGGCATGGCCTCACGCTGCGCTTTATACTCTGGGTATAAAATATGGCGCTCCGTAGGTGCGGAGGTATCGAACACAACAGCTAGGTGGCTCGGGGCTTTATTGCTGATGAGCTCAATTAAAGTGCTGGTGAACCCAAAAATCGCAGATGTATTGAAACCTTTCGAGGTATAGATAGGGCTTCTTATGAGTGCGAAATGGGCTCGATAGGCGAGAGCCATGCCGTCGAGTAGATAAAGCGTTTTGGACATGAAAAAGTAAGTTGGAGATCGAGCGTTGAAGGTCCAACATTATTCGTGTTCAGGTGAGAAGTTCACCGCGTGAAATCATCGGAAGTGGCTCGATATGCATGGGGTATACGATGATTGCCCCGAACCGCTTCGGCTTCTGGAGTTATAGAAAGGTAAAGATTTGCTTTACCCACACTAGGAATGCCTGTGTTTTAGGCGGTTGCCTAATGAATACCATTTTGATCACATTCGTCTGCCTACTAGTCTTGAAGCTTGTTACAGGCATTATCTTAGACTTCATGAATATGCGCCATGCGCGTGCAAAGTCGGCTGAAGTGCCAGATGCATTTAAAGATTTTATCGATCTTCCGACCTATCAGAAATCGATCGATTATACGGTCGCTAAAACACGTTTCGGAATTCTCAGTGAGCTGTATGATAGCGTGATCTTAGCAATTGTTCTGCTCGCAGGAGCTTTGCCTTGGCTATACAGTTGGCTGAGTGGAGTTATTGGCTATGGTGTGTGGGGGCAAGCTTGTGTCTTGTTTCTTATTGGTATGATTCTCGGTTTGCCGGGTTTACCATTTGATTGGTGGAGCACGTTTCGTTTAGAGGAACGCTTTGGTTTTAATAAAAGCACTTTGAAATTGTGGATCGTCGATAAGGTGAAGGGCTTCATTCTTGGTTTTATCATCGGGCTTCCTCTGCTAGCACTATTAATTTTTCTAGTTGAAGCAGCGGGTTCAGTTTGGTGGGTATGGGGCTTCTCTGTCTTTTTCATTTTTCAACTCGTTATGGTGGTCGCTTATCCGATGTTTATTATGCCGCTATTTAATAAGTTGGAGCCGATGGAAGCGGGCACTTTAAAGGACCGTTTATTCGCGCTTGCAGAGCGCACTGGCTTTAAGGCGCAGACGATTCTAGTGATTGATGGGAGTAAACGCTCGGGGCACTCCAATGCATTTTTCTCCGGATTTGGGCGTTTTCGACGGATTGTGCTCTATGATACCCTGATTGAGCAAATGGATGAAGAGGAGCTAGAAGCAGTTCTCGCTCACGAAATCGGGCACTATAAGCTCGGCCATATACCTAAGATGATTGCGATGTCTGGTGTAAGCACGCTTGGAATGTTCGCGCTACTTGGTTGGTTAGCGAACGGCACATGGCTGGCTCAGGCTTTTCACTTTAGCGATGCCGATTCGGTTCATATTGTTCCAGTTTTGCTATTGTTTTTACTGCTCAGTGGCTTGCTGACCTTTTGGTTGTCGCCATTAATGAGCCGCTTATCACGCAAGCATGAGTATGAGGCAGATGCGTTTGCCCGCGATGCGATGGGAGGCGCGGCGCCCCTTAGTCGTGCGCTTCGCAAGTTACACAAGGAGAATTTGAGTAATTTGACACCGCACCCAATTTATAGCAGCTTCTATTATTCACACCCGACATTATTGGAGCGTGAAGCTTCGATGAAGCAATAAACGCTCTCCTAAACTTGTTAGCCATGCACTACGTTAAACCAATTGCTGGGTTACTTCTATTGATGTGCCTCTTTGTGGTTTCTCTGAAAGCGGAGGATCTACGTATTGCGACGTATAACATTAGAAATTATCTAGTCATGGATCGTCAAGTGGCAGGCACTTGGCGGCCTTCGTATCCTAAGCCTGAAGTGGAAAAGGCAGCGGTTCGAAAAGTGATTCATCATGCTCGCCCAGACATATTAGTGCTTCAGGAGATGGGGGACGTGGATTTCCTCGAAGAGTTGAGATCGGACTTGCACCAAGAAGGCTTGCACTATCCCTATGCGGTGCATCTTCAAGGCGCGGACCCGGTGCGACATGTTGCAGTGCTTTCGATGGTTCCACCCTTGGAAGTGAGGAAGCATAAATACCTTGATTTTAAATATTTGGATCGCCGCGAACGCGTGAAGCGAGGCTTATTAGAAATTACTTTCGAGGGCGCCAATGGTGCTCAATTTACACTGTTCACATTGCACCTGAAAAGTCGGTGGACAGACGAGGAAGCCGATCCATTTTCTGAACTATGTCGCACCCGCGAAGCGGAAGCATGTCGAAACCTCGTTGTTAAACGGATCCTTAATCGAAAGTCGGATAGGTATATGATCGTGGGTGATTTCAATGCGCCACCTAACAGCGCAGCGCAGCGCCGATTTCAGCGTAGAGGCAAGTTAGAGATTGGTTCACCTTTGCCCGCGTTTGACTCGCGAGGGGAGGTCTGGACTTACTTTTATAAGAAAGAGTCAAGCTACCAAGCGGTGGATGGTTTCATTGTTTCACCAGCTATGGCGAAGCATGTTGAGGGCGGTGCTGGTGTAATCGTGGACATTGAGGGAGCACTTGATGGATCCGATCATCGATTGGTCTATGCCGATTTTCAATTCACGAATACAGAGCCTAAGAAGGCAAAATAGTGTAGTGCATTACATGATATGGAATTAATCTTTTTAGGAACAGGGACTTCACAAGGTGTGCCAATGATTGCGCAGCCCGAGGGCGAAGGCTGCGATTTAAATAATCCGATGAACTGGCGCACGCGCACATCGATTCATGTCGAGATGGGAGGGCATTATATTCAAGTTGATGCTGCTCCAGAATTTCGAATGCAATGTATCCAAAATGAGATACAGAAAATTGACACATTTATTCTGACGCATCCACATGCCGATCACATACTTGGAATGGATGATTTGCGCCGTTTTTGTGATTTAAATGGCGGTGTGGCTTTGCCGGTCTTCAGTAGTTTAGAAGGCTTGCAGCGTATACGTGAGATTTTCCCTTACGCAATTAAGGACAAGCCTGTGGTCAAGGGTTACCCTGCATTTCAGCTACAGGAAATGCCCAAAGAATTGGAAGTCCCTGGTGGCACCATAGAGTCGGTGGTTTTACAACACGGACCGATGGAAGTGCTGGGCTTGATTTTTACCGAGAAAGATACTGGCAAGAAGTTGGCGTATTTTACTGATTGTAAGGAAGTAGGTGAGGAAGCACGATTCCTTGCTGAAGACGCGGATGTTGTGGTGCTCGATGGCTTACGCCCAGAACCGCATCCATCTCACATGACAGTGGATGAAGCGACGCAAACAGCTGTCGAAATGGGCGCGAGAATTTCCTTCCTCACGCACATGACCTATATGGTCGACCATGAGCGCACGGAAGCTCGTTTACCAGATAACGTTCGCCTCGCCTACGATGGCTTACGTGTCGGTTGGTAAGTGTTTACTGGAGGGGAGGGCTCCGTCACAAGCAGACCAGCGGACGCTGGTAAATCTCAAGTAAGTTGAATGCTTTCGTTGCCCGCGGTGTTGTTGGTTGAGGCCTGCGACTCCTACTTTCGCTTAAGCTTCGGCAAAGATTCCGAGGTTGCGGAATTTCTTATAACGGTCATCGAGTAATTTTTCCATGCTCTTTTTCTCGAGTTTCGAGAGTGAGTCTAGAATCTCGTCTTTGACGGCCTTAGCAGCAGCGGCGTGATCACGATGTGCGCCACCGATAGGTTCCTTGATGATACGATCGACAACCTTGAATTCCTTTAAGTGTTTTGGGCTAAAGCGTAGTGCTTCAGCAGCCTTCGGAGCGGCGGCGCGATCTTTCCATAGGATCGCAGCACAACCCTCAGGGGAGATGACCGAATAGTAGCTATTCTCCATGATCATTACTTCGTCTGCAACAGCCATGCCAAGCGCACCGCCTGAGCCACCTTCACCGATAACAATGGTGATGACTGGCACTTTGAGTGCACTCATGTCACGGATGTTGACTGCAATTGCCTCGGCAACGTGTCGTTCTTCAGCACCAATTCCTGGGTAGGCACCTGGTGTATCAATAAGTGTGATGATAGGCATCTCAAACTTTTCAGCCATTTCCATCAGTCGCATCGCTTTACGATAGCCTTCAGGATGTGGGCAACCAAAGTTGCGCTTCAGGTTGTCCCTAGTGTTTCGACCTTTTTGTTGGCCGATTACCATAACAGCTTTACCATCTAAAAATGCAGGTCCACCAACGATGGCTGCATCATCGCGAAAACGTCGGTCGCCGTGAAGTTCTTCAAAATCCGTAAAAATGCTCTCGATGTAGTCGAGCGAATACGGGCGTTTTGGATGGCGGGACAGCTGCACTCGCTGCCAAGGCGTCAAATCGGAATAAATATCTGCCTTGGTTTTTTCGATTTTTTGCTCGATTGCCTTAATTTCACTGCTGACGTCCACTTTAGACTCATCAGAGACGGTGCGTAGTGTGATTAATTGCTTCTCCAGCTCACACAGTGGTTTTTCAAATTCTAGGGTGTAAGTTACATCTTCCATGTGCGGATGATTTAGTCGTTCAGACCTTGAACTGTCAATGCCGAGAATGGTTAAGAAATGCTGTCCGTTTCGGGGGGCGATTTGAGCTCATCTTTCCAGCTCAAAGTTCGTGCTTGAGCCCCGAAGTGTTCGGCCTGCGGCTTGTCGCCTCGCTCCATCCATATACGTGATAAACTCGTGTTGATGTGGATGTCGTCTGGTTTGAGTGCGTGCGCGGCTTCACCGGCTCTGAGGGCAGCATTGAAATCGCGCTCTGAAAAGTGGACTTCGGTCAGTGCATGCCATGCTTCAAAGGAGTTTGGGTGTAATTTGACCAGCTGATTCAATTTTTCAATCGCCGCGGCGCTTTCCCCGAGCGTGAAGTCGAGTGTCGCATCGTCGATTTGGTCTTGTAGTGAAGTGTCGCTCATCGTGTCTTTTGTGTTGCTCTGCAGTCTAGTGAGTTTTGAGTGTTCGTGAGTATTCTCAAATATGTCTGACCCGCAAATCGAAAAGCTTCTTATTGTCCAGGACCGCGACACATCGCTACAAAAAATCGTGCAAGAGCTCGAGCGTATACCCTTGGAGCGTGCGGCGATTGAGAAGTTGATCCACGAGGAGGAGGCGAACATTGAGGCAGCTGGACATGCCCTCAAAGAAAAAGAGGTGCAGCGCCATGAACTTGACGTCGAAGTGAAGTCAAAGGAAGCCGCACTTGCACGTTTTCGCACGCAGCAGCTCGAAATTAAGAAGAACGATGACTATCGAGCGATGACTCATCAAATCGAGCAGACTGAGGCCGAGATTGGCGAATTGGAAGAGCGTGAAATCGAATTGATGTTGGAAATCGATACTGCACGCGAGTCATTCGAAGCAGAGCGCATCAAGATTGAGGCACGTATCACAATACAGCGTGAGGAAATTGAAAAGCTCAGTGAGCGTGAGCAAAATTTAAAGACGAAAGTTGTAGCGGCACAAAGGGCTGTTGATGACTCTCGTGCCGATGTCGATGAGAGCTTTTTAGGGCATTATGATCGGGTGAAGAAATTAACCAAGCGCCCGCCCTACGTGACGACGATTGAAGCACATAAATGTGGGGGATGTCATTTACGTGTGTCGAATGAGGTTTCAAAAATGGCTTCAGTCGCTGGTGAGCCACATTTCTGTGATCAGTGTGCGCGTATAGTTTACGCATAGTTTGCCTAGGCAAATTCATGCCTAGGGTTTGTTCATGAAAGTCGTCTTAGCAGAGAAGCCTTCAGTGGCTCGAGATATCGCCAAATTTTTAGGTGCGACGAGTCAAGGTAAGGGGTTCCTGAAGGGGGATGAGTGGACAGTCACATGGGCCTTTGGGCACATGGTCGAGTTGCAAGAGCCCGAAGACTACAATCCGCAGTGGAAACCATGGCGGCTGAGTAATTTACCCATTATTCCAAATGAATTTAAATTGCGCACTCGTAAGGATGGTTCAGCACATGAGCAGTTGCTGACGATTAAGCGACTTTTTGAAGAGGCCGATGAAATTGTATGTGCAACGGACGCAGGTCGTGAAGGGGAACTGATTTTTCGTTACATTTTAACTTGGGCAGATTGTGAGTCGAAGCCATGCCAGCGACTATGGATTAGTTCGCTGACAGAGTCGGCTATCAAGAAGGGCTTTTCGGAACTCGTTTCCAGCCACGATTACGATCGCCTTTACCAGGCGGCTAAATGCCGTAGCGAGGCAGATTGGATCGTTGGTTTAAATGCTACACGTTTCTTTACGATCGAGTATGGACAGCGCAACTTGTTGCTGAGTCTCGGACGTGTGCAGACTCCTATTCTCGCGATGATCGTGAATCGCGATCTTGATATCGATTTTTTCAAAGCAAAAGATTTTTGGGAAGTGCATACCATCGCATGCGGTGCCAAATTTAAACATACGGAAGGTAAGTTTGAGGATAAGGAACAAGCCGAATCGATCATTCAAAAAATTAAGGGTCAAGAGTTGGTAGTCGAGTCAGTTACCAAAAAGAACGAAAAGTCGAACCCTCCGCAATTGTATGACCTGACATCATTGCAGCAGGATATGAACAAGCGTTTTGGTTTTACCGCCGATCAAACGCTAAAGATCGCTCAGAATCTATACGAAGGGAAATTTCTAACCTATCCGAGGACGGATAGCCGTTATTTGAGCTCAGATATTGAGCCGACAATCGCACCACTTTTAGAGGCCTTGCGTCAGCTTAAGCCGAAAGAGTTAGAGCCTATCGATACCGCAAAGTTGACATTCACAAAACGAATTGTTGATGACAAAAAGGTGTCCGACCACCATGCGATTATACCGACCGAAGTGCTTGGTAGCCGACTGAGCGGAGATGAAGCACGACTGTATGATGCAGTCGTGACTCGCTTAATTGCAGTATTTTATCTGCCATGTCTTAAAGCAGTTACCGTTATAGAAGCGATTGCAGCGGAAGAGCCATTTCGTGCACGTGGAAAAGTGCTCGTCGATCCGGGATGGCAAGCTCTCTACCCGAAGGAAGCAAAATCGAAACCTTCAGATGCTACGGACAAGGGCGATGAAGATGATAGTGCCCAAGAGCTGCCCGATTTTCAAGAAGGGGAGAGTCATCCGCACGATCCATCATTGCCTCAGTTTAAAACCTCACCACCTAAACGTTTCAATGAGGCAAGCTTGTTGCAACTCATGGAAACCGCTGGTAAGATCGTCGAAGATGAGGATTTAAAAGAAGCGCTTAAGGATAAAGGTGTTGGCACACCTGCCACTCGTGCTTCGATCATTGAAGTGTTGATACAGCGCAAGTATATCGAGCGAAAAGGGAAGGGCTTACTGAGCACAGAGTCTGGACGTGCATTGATTTCGTTAATACAAGATGAACGATTGAAGTCTCCCGAGCTGACAGGCGAATGGGAATTTCGACTCAAGCAGGTTGAGCGGGGCGAATACGATGTTACCCAGTTTATGTCTGAGGTGGCTGATTATACGCGCGAGATTTTACAGTGCACTGCTGAGAAAACGATTGATGTTTCTAATCTGGGGCCTTGTCCGATTTGTAACTCTGCCGTGATTCGTGGTAAGCAGGCGTATGGATGTTCAGACTGGAAAAAGGGCTGTAAATTTGTGCTGCCGGCTAAGCATTGGGGATTAGCAATTGGGCCACAGCTTGCCCGTGAAATACTCTCGCATAAGCGTAGTCTCACTCCGCACCCGATTACCGTGAAAGGGAAGTCACTTTTCGCAACCCTTGGCCTAGATAAAAAAGGTAAGCTGCATTTCGAAGAGGCCGCGGTTGCCAAAAAATCATCTGGAGAGGAAGTGTTGGGTGCCTGTCCCGTATGCGGTAGCGATATTGTCGTCGGCAGCAAAGCGTATGGCTGCTCAAACTGGAGAAACGGCTGTAAGTTTGTTATATGGAAAACTATGGCAAGCAGAGTAATCACGGAAGAGGAAGCAAGGACAGTCTTAGTGGCAGGCTCCTCAGACTTGCTATCGGGCTTCAAGTCAAAGGCGGGAAAAGGTTTTGAAGCCAAGCTCAAGGTCGTCGGCAGCGAGGTGAAATTCGATTTTACTTAGTCGCGGCATCTTAAAGTAGTTCTGATTGCTGATCATGAAGTAACGCGGTATACGGTTTGTTTGTCTGTCAGTCTCGTGATATAAAAAAAGGCCGCTATAATATAGCGGCCTTTTGTTTAAGTCGGAGTTTAGTCAGGCTTACGCTTCGCCTCCTTCTGCGGGCGCTTCGGATTCAGCTTCGCTTCCTTCTTCACCTTCGCCTGCTTCGTCTTCTTCGGAGGCAATGACTTTGCTTATACCGATGAGACTATCTTTTTCAGCAAGGTTAACGAGTTTGACGCCACTTGCGGCACGGCCAGTTATCCGGACGGTATTAATCGGGCTGCGCACGGCTTGTCCCTTCTGTGTGAACATCATGATCTCGTCTTCGTCGGTGACGCTGAGTGCGCCAGCGACCTTGTCTGATTTGATCGCGATGATACCAGAACCGCCGCGTGATTGGACGCGGTAGTCGCTGAAGTCGGTGCGCTTGCCGAGACCATTGGCGCCAGCAATGAGAAGTTTCTCTTCGTCGTTGACGATCTCGATCGCGACGACCTTGTCCTTGTCGGTCTTGAGCTTGATGCCTCGAACTCCACGAGTGGCACGTCCTTGATCGCGCAAGTCTGCCTCATTGAAGCGAATAGACTGGGCGTTGCTGGTAACCAGGAGAATGTCATCGTTACCATTAGTGAGGCGTGCGCCAACGAGGTTGTCGCCTTCATCGATGTTAATACCGATAAGGCCGCCTTTACGGTGGTTGCGGTAGTCGGAGAGTAGTGTCTTTTTAGTGACACCTTTCTCAGTCGCAAGGACGATGCGTTGCTCAGATTCGTCGAAGCCTTTCACGCAGATCATTGCAGCAATCTTCTCACCCTTTTGGAGTTCGATGATGTTTGCGATCGCACGGCCCTTGGCTGTGCGGCTACCTTCTGGAATGTTGTAAACCTTCTCTACGTAGACTCGCCCATTATTCATGAAGAACATGATATTGTCGTGGGTGCTTGCGGTGAACAGGTGTTCTACGAAATCGTCTTCGTATTGACCAGAACCGATCACTCCCTTGCCGCCGCGTTTTTGTGAGCGGTATTCGTCGAGGGAAGTGCGCTTCATAAAGCCCTTATGGGTGATGGTAATCATGCAGCCTTCATTTGGAATGATGTCTTCCATGCTGAGATCGCCATCGACTTGGAGAATCTTGGAACGGCGCGGGTTGCTATACTTGGCTTTCATCTCTCCGAGCTCTTCCTTGATCACTTCGAGCAAGCGTTGCTCGTTGTTAAGGATGTGGCGAAGCGACTCGATGAGTGTCATGAGTGAGAGATATTCTTCTTCGATCTTGCCACGTTCGAGACCAGTGAGCTGGTAGAGACGAAGTTCGAGGATCGCATTGGTTTGAAGTTCCGAGAGCGGATACTTCGCCATTAAGTTCACCTTCGCTTCTTCGCGGTTCTTTGATGCGCGAATGATCTTAACAAAGTCGTCGAGATTATCCAAAGCGACTTTGAAGCCTTCGAGGATGTGTGCACGTGCTTCTGCTTTGCGTAGCTGGAACTGTGTGCGACGGTAGATGACTTCGCGACGGTGGTCGATGTAGCAGTTGATCATCTCCTTGATGTTCATTTGCTTTGGCCGACGATTGTCGAGTGCGAGTAAGATGACACCGAAAGAGCTTTCGAGTGGTGTGCTCTTGTAAAGTTGATTGATGATAACCCGAGGGATCGCGCCGCGTTTGAGCTCAATCACGATACGAGTGGTTTCTGTGGACTCGTCGCGTAGGTCAGAAATACCGTCGATTGCTTTAGTCTGAATAAGTTCAGCAATACGCATTACGAGTGAAGCGCGATTCACGTTGTAAGGGATCGCTGAAATGATGATCTCTTCTTTGCCCTTCGACTCAACGACTTCTGCAATACCCCTTGTGCGAACAATGCCGCGGCCAGTGCGTAGGTAGCTTTGGATACCTGCAGTGCCGTGGACAAAGCCACCGCCAGGGAAGTCAGGGCCTGGAATGATCTTAATCAAGTCATCCATTTCAATGCTCGGGTTGTCGATAATTGCGCAGGTTGCGTCGATGAGCTCGCCGAGATTATGCGGTGGAATGTTCGTGGTCATACCAACCGCGATACCTGTTGAGCCATTCATTAACAAATTTGGCATTGCGGCTGGGAGGACAGATGGCTCTGTAGTGCTTTCCTTGTAGTTGGGCACGAAATCGACGGTATCTTCGTCGATATTCTTGAGCATTTCTTCGGCAATCGATTGGAGTTTACACTCGGTATAACGATACGCAGCTGGTGGGTCGCCGTCAATGGAACCGAAGTTACCCTGAGGCATAATGAGTGGATAGCGCATGACCCAGTCTTGCGCGAGACGCACAAGAGTGTCGTATACGGAGCCATCACCGTGCGGGTGATAGTTCTTCAAGACTTCCCCGACCACACCGGCGCACTTATCGAAGTTGCGGTTGTGGAGCAGTCCTTCACGAAGCATCGCGTAGAGAATGCGACGTTGCACGGGCTTGAAGCCGTCACGTGCGTCGGGTAGGGCGCGCGAGATGATGACGGACATCGAGTAGTCGATGTAGGCCGTCTGCATGATGTCGATAATCGACGTCACTTCAGCGGGATTGTTCTCGCTAGGTATGGATGGTGGTAATTCTTCGGACATATTGAAAGGAGTTAGATACTAGGAGTTAGCAGTTTGAAGGCTTCGTCCCGTGGTCATTTATAATTAGCTATGAGCGATTAGTTGTTTAGACGTCTAGGTGAGAGACGTTTAGCGCGTTATCCTCGATGAAGGCACGCCGGCTAGGAACATCTTCGCCCATTAGCATGGAGAAGACACCGTCGGCTACGGCGGCATCAGCGATATTAACCCTAAGCAGGTTGCGGGTCTTTGGATCCATGGTGGTTTCGAAGAGTTGCTTTGGATTCATCTCACCGAGACCTTTGTATCGCTGGATGCTTAAGCCACGACGACCGATCGTGCGGATGTTTTCGACGAGTTCGATAATGGAGTGGAGCTCTATAATGTTTTCCTTTTTATCGACGCCTTTATTCTCGATGAGGTGATAACGAGGTTCATCGGATTTAGTGAACTTGTTGACGTCCATTCCTGTGGCAGAAAGTTCGCGTAACAATTTCGTCATCTCAGTTGATTCGAAAATCTCGTGTAGGGAGATGCGCTGTTGGACTCGTTGACCATCTTCTGTTTCGACTTCGCGAAGCAGCGTGTCATCTGAATCGGAGTTGCCGAGCCCGAATTCTTCGTGGAATGCGGCACGCTCATCATCACCGATCAAGAAACGGAATTTTTCATCATTACCTGTGCGGATACGAACGATATAACGAGGTAGTTCCTGGGTGTCTTTGTCGTGTTGATCGAGATATTCTGCGAAATCACAACCATAACGTGTGACGCCTCGTCCAACCATTTCGAGGCGTGATAAGATTTCGACAATTTTATCAATAGTCGTTCCTTCGAGGTCTGTGTTATCGCGGAGGCGCACGAGGTCGACATCTTCAGTGCCAAGCTCAAGTAGGATACGGTTCAGCTGCGCATCATTATCGATGTATTGCTCACGACGCTTACGCTTGATTTTATAAAGTGGTGGTTGCGCAATGTAGACGTATCCAGCTTCGATGAGGCCTTTCATTTGGCGGAAAATGAAGGTCAAAAGAAGTGTGCAAATGTGAGCGCCATCGACGTCCGCATCAGTCATTAAGATGATTTTATGGTAGCGTGCCTTGGAGGCATCGAATGCGCCATCACCTTCATGATCACCAATGCCGGTGCCGAGTGCGGTAATGAGGCTGCGAATTTCATTGTTGTTGAGGACCTTGTCTAAGCGCGCTTTTTCGACGTTCAAAAGCTTACCGCGGATTGGAAGGATCGCTTGTGTGGCACGATCACGACCCTGTTTCGCGGAACCGCCGGCGGAGTCACCCTCCACAATGTAGAGCTCTGATACAGCAGGGTCTTTAGAGGAACAATCTGCTAGCTTGCCAGGAAGGCCGCCGCCTGAAAGGGCGCCTTTGCGGACGGTTTCACGGGCTTTACGAGCCGCTTCGCGCGCACGCGCTGCGTGGAGGCACTTTTCGATGAGCGCTTTGGCGACTTGCGGATTCGTTTCGAAGTAGAACTTTAACTCTTCACCAGTAATCTTTTGCACGATGCCGTCGACTTCGCCATTAGAGAGCTTGGTTTTGGTTTGCCCTTCGAAGCGGGGTTCTGGGACTTTGACTGAGACTACCGCGGTTAAACCTTCGCGAGTGTCGTCACCACTGAGGTTTGGATCTTTGTCCTTAATGAGATTGTTTTGCTTCGCGTAGTTATTGATCACGCGTGTGAGGGCAGTGCGAAAACCGGTAAGGTGAGTGCCGCCTTCAAAGTTGTGAATCGAGTTTGCGTAAGCGTAAATTTGGTCGCTGTAGCTGTCGTTGTATTGTAGCGCTATGTCGACGACTATGTTGGCGTCGAGGTCGGGGTTCGGCGTCGGTGCTTCACCATGAAAACTGATTGGTTTGTCGTGAATGACGTTTTTGTTTTCATTTAGGTAGAGCACGTATTCGGCGATACCATCCTTGAAGATATAGGTCGCCGTTTTGTTGATACGCTCATCAACGAAAACAATTTTGATGCCTGGGTTGAGGAATGCGAGTTCGCGCAAGCGTTTGGCGAGTAGCTCGAATTTGAATTCACGAGTAGTGAGGAAAATTTGTGGATCTGGAGAGAAGGCGATACGTGTGCCGTTGCGCTTGGTCTCGCCGATGATCTTCATCTTCTTTTGAGTGATACCACGAGAGAACTCCATCTTGTGAACTTTGCCATCGCGACGGACTTCGACTTCAAACCACTCAGAAACGGCGTTGACGCACTTGGCACCGACACCGTGAAGGCCGCCAGATACTTGATATGCGCCTTTACCGAATTTACCACCAGCGTGTAGGTTAGTCATCACCAGTTCGAGGGCTGGAATGTTATACTTCGGGTGGATGTCGACTGGAATACCGCGACCGTCGTCCTCAACAGAGCAGGAGCCATCGTTGTGGATGCTTACTGTTATTTGCGAGCAATACCCCGCAAGGGCTTCGTCGATGGAATTATCTACGATCTCGAATACGCAGTGGTGGAGACCACGCTCATTGGTATCGCCGATATACATATCGGGGCGTTTACGCACACCTTCCAGGCCTTCGAGCTTCTGAATTTTGGACGAGTCATAGACATCTTCAGGAGCGTCGTTTGCAGCGTCTTTTCTGGCTTTGGTAGGTTCTAAATCTTCGGGCTTATCTTGTTCTGACATAAGAGCAAGAGGATGTTGAGGGTGGACGCCCCTTGCCACTAAAAACGTATCAAATGTCGCAGTTTTTAACGGTTCGTCTTGGACCTTGAAAGATAAAGGCGAATGCGGGGCTTTTGTCTCATTTAAAAGCCGTAATTTTAGGTCATATTCGACGTATTTAACACTCCTTATTCGATGTAGTGTTTTTTACGTATTTATGGCTGCTTTTTGGGGGCGTGCTGGTGGTCTAGTTTAGCTAATATTTGTTCCGCGATACGTTGGCTACTACCTCGGTTGGAGGCGTGCCATAAACGTCCAGATTCACTCATTTCGGAGCGTTCTTTTGGGTCGGTTGCTAATTGTGAGATGACGGCAATTAATTCATCGAGATCGGCCACTTTTCGGGCGGCACCTGCTTTGATTAACGACTTACTGACATCCTTAAAGTTGCTCATTTGTGGCCCCATCAAACTCGGGGTCCCCAGGCCGGCTGCCTCAATTGGTGTTTGTCCTTGGTGATGTGGAGGCAGGCTCTTGCCGATGAAAGCGACATCTGCTGCTTGGGTGAGCCGAGTGAGTTCGCCGGTAGTGTCAGCTAAATGGATGTGTAAGTATTGAGGTGCTCTCGTTTGAGTTGAACGCTGATGCCAGCTGTATGGTTGAGCGGAGAGGGTCTTTGCGATCTCTGGTCCGCGTTCTGCATGACGAGGCACAAGAAGAAGACGACAGTCGATGCCTTGGTCGATCAATGCTTGTTGCACCTTAAGTAAGGCATCCTCTTCTCCAGGCCAGGTTGAAGAGCCTAGTAGGATGAATGGATCACGATTGTCGCTTGTTTGAAAACCGAGCTCATGTTTGAGGTTCAGCCGTTGGTTTTCATTCATTTGATCGGGGATCGAAACGTCGAATTTGATACTGCCGTGCATGTGCACTTGTGTCGCATCTGCACCGAGTTCAATGAGGCGTGCTTGATCTAATGAACTGGCTGCAAATATGATCTCAAATTTGCGAAGCATGCGCGCGGCGATCTGCGGTATTTTTTGATAGCGTGAGAAGCTGCGGTCTGAAATACGTGCGTTAACTAAAAACGCAGGGGTTTGCCGTCGTTTCGCTTGGTGTAGGTGTTCAGGCCAGAGTTCGCTTTCAGTAAGAATCAAGACGTCAGGTTGAATGCGTTTCCATGCAGTTCGTGAAAAGAGCCAAAAATCGAGTGGGAATATGCCAATGGATAGGATTTGTTTTCCATATCGTTTTCGTGCTTCCGCATAGCCCGTGCTGGTTGTTGTTGTGAGGACGATCTCAACGGTGTCGTCCTCATTTAATGCAGTAATAAGTGGGCCAATGGCTAGCACCTCTCCGACGCTAACAGCTTGTAGCCAAATGCGCGTTGTTGAGACAGAGGGAGCCGGAAGTCTACGGAAGCGTCCGAAACGGTGTTGGAAGTCTTTACTGTAGCCGCCTCTACGCCACATTCTCAGAATGTAGTAGGGTAGGGCAACAAGTAAGCCCGGTAAGTATAGCAGCCGATAGAACCAGATCATCTGGTGATGATATGACCTGTGATTAGCGGAGTTTTAAAGGATAAAAGTGATTCATTGGTTGCGAGAACGAGATGTGTTCACAGTTTAGCAGCGATGGATCCATTATCACAGGCAAGCATAGGGGCTGCGGCTGCCGCGCTACTGAGTCGACGTGGCACAGTTCGGCAAGCGATTGTAGTTGGTGCGTTGGCTGGGGCGGCGCCCGATCTGGATGTATTGATTCGTTCGGATGTCGATCCGCTCTTGTCGCTAGAGTATCATCGTCATTTCACGCATGCCTTGCTATTTGCACCAGTGGTCGGCTTGGTTGTCGCTGGATTGTTTAAACTGCTGTTTTTCTGGAAGAGATGGCGCTACAAAGAACTTGCTACCTTTGCGGTGCTTGGTGCGTTGACTCACGGCCTGTTGGATGCCTGCACAAGTTATGGCACCTTGCTATATCTGCCATTTTCAGGCCATCGTGAATCTTGGGATATTATTTCTATCATCGATCCCATTTTTACACTGCCCTTGGCATTGTTGACAGTTATTGCATTTGCATGGCGAAAGCCGGGTTTTGCTAAAGTTGCGATAATTTTGTGTCTGTCATATCTTTGCTTTGGAGTGCTCCAGAGATCACGTGCGATTGCATATGGCTTAGAGCTTGCGAGGCAGCGTGGTCATGTCGCTGTAGAGCAACTCACAGCGCGACCCTCTTTTGGGAACACTATTTTATGGCGGATCGTGTATCGCGTAGAAGATACTTATTATGTCGATGCGGTTCAATTGGCCCCGTTTGCATCACCGACGCATTACGCAGGTGAAAGCGTCCAAGCGTATACGATTGAAGACCGGCGTCTTGTGTTGGAGGACACCTCTGTTTTAGCAGCTGATGTAGAGCGCTTTCGCTTTTTCTCGCAGGACTATCTTTATTTACACCCTGAAGATCATACTGTTGTTGGGGATTTGAGGTATGCAATGTTTCCAAACTCCATACAGCCATTGTGGGGGGTTCGTGTGGTGGCTGAACGCTCAGATTCACATACGGAATTCGTTACGTTTCGCGACCCTTCACAGCGATCATTTGATCGCTTGTGGCAGATGATACTTGGTCGCTCACTCAGTGACTAGAAGGTGAAGTCGATTCCTAGTGTATGCATATCTAGGCCAGGGTTCGGTTCATCGAGGCCGGCATTGGAAGTGTGTTGGTAGCGATAATTGATATTTATCGTTTCCGTTATGTCCCACGCCAGACCGATACTGTGATTGAATTGAACGTGGCCACCAATGTCATACTTGTCGAAAGTGTCCTCTGAATAAAGGGAAGGTGTGGAACTGGCAACAATCATGACTGGGAAATCGCCAAACGAAATTTCGACAACTGGTCCAATTCTGAAGTAGGCAGCTGTTTCGCCTTCACCTGTTAAGGCTCCAAATGCTGTTTCGAAGTCCAGGTCTATTTTAATGCTATCTGTAGGCTCCAAGTTCCATGGTGAATCCATGGTAGCATAGACTTCATAGCTTCTAAGGCTGATGTCTTGTTCATCATCAAGGCCCACGCGTAAGCCGATTTCTTGAAAGATACACTCGTCATCAGTAGCCAATAGTGAAGACGTGCTGGCGATTACGGCAAAGGCGCAAAGGGCTGATAGACTTTTCATAAAGTAGGCGTATGGATTATTGATGAATAGGAATATGAAGTAGTATGCGCCTGTTTAGTCAAGTAGTTGGTCGCTGGGACTCGTTTGAGGTTTTGAGTAGAGTTCTAGCATTTGCTTGAAATCTTTAATACTGCATGGTTTTCGTAAATAGTTGTCCAGGCCTGCGTCTAAGCATACTTGGCGGTCATGAGTTGATGCGTTTGCAGTGAGTGCGATAATCGCAATTCGCTCTGTATTTTGAGGGGGCGGAATGTAACCGTATTGAGCGAAGCACGCGTAGAGTGCTGCAAGTAATGCATTCGCAAATATACGATTTGTTTTTACCCAGTGGCTTAATGTATGCCTATAGAAATCGCTCGCTGGCATGAGGTGGCGAGGTGATATAGGAAGAGTGACAATTATCGAGGATAATATAGCCTACATGCTCTCTGTTGAAAACCAAGCAAATTACGTAAGCGACTCTTCATAGAAATTTTTGTATTGGCGGGTTTCTCGGCTCGTCAAGAAAGCAAATTTTCAATCTATTTTGAGCATGTCTCATTCAATCAAGCAAAGACTTCGCGAAGAGTCCAAGTTGTTGGGCTTTCATTCCCTTGGCGTCACATCGGTGCCATTGGAGTTGAGAAGGCAATACTACTTGGACTGGATTGAGAGTGGGAAGCATGGCACAATGGAATGGATGGAGCGTAATAATGATCGACGCATGTCTCCGGAAAGTATCGTTCCTCAAGCAAAGTCCATTATTGTATTGGCATTCAATTATTACCAAGCAGAGCCGCAGCGCGGGTATCGAGTCGCAAAATATGCCTTAGGTGATGACTATCATAACTTCATGTTACGTCGCTTGAAACGCTTGTGCCGTATTTTGCGTGAGGAGTATGGTGGTGAGCAGCGACCGTATGTGGATACAGGTCCTTTACTTGAAAAACCAATAGCAGAGGCTGCTGGTTTAGGCTGGCAGGGAAAGAGCACGATTCTGATTGAGCCGAAGCGTGGAACTTGGTCTTTTCTTGCGAATATTATTACGACGCTAGATTTACCCGCTGATGATCGGGTGAAAGATCGCTGCGGTTCATGCAGACGGTGTATCGATGTCTGCCCAACTGGTGCAATCACTGCACCTTATCAATTGGACGCATCGAAGTGTATTTCATATCTCACTATCGAGCACGACGGTGAGATTCCAGTCGAATATCGCAAGGCGATAGGCGATCGATTGTATGGCTGTGATGAATGCCTAGACGTATGTCCGTGGAATAAATGGGCGACGCCAACAGTGGAGCCGAAATTCGTCCCACGTGAATTGCCGCAATTAGTCGAATTACTCACTTGGAATGAGGCGACATTTACTGAACGTATGCAAGGCTCACCAATGCGACGGCTGAAGCTCCAGCGGTTTCGTCGAAACATCTGCGTCGTGTTGGGCAATGTGGGAAATGTCGAAGATATCCCCGCCTTAGAGGCTGTTGCAATAGGGGATGATCATATGGTTGCGCAGCATGCGTTGTGGGCTATTCAGCAAATTCGACAGCGCGAAAAGCTCTAGGCGTGTATCGTTATTTTTCTTGCGAGGGGCAAATAGAGTAATTCCATAGAGAGTAATGAAATTTCAAATCATGCCCCTCCTAAAAGCAGCCTTATTGCTTGGGAGCTACTTTCTCAATGTAGCACTTTGCGCTCAAGGTTTCGGTGTTGTTGATGATCCTAGGCGAGGAGGCTCTGTTAATGGTAGTGAGGCTTCAAATAGTAATGAAACCTTAGAGCAGCGAGTGGAGCGTTTACGTAAAGAGCTCGCGCAAGCAGAAGAGGCACTAAAGCAATCAAAAGCAAAAAATGGAGAAACAGATGACCCTAAGGAAGCCGTCGCAGAGGCTAAAGGAGAGGGTGGCGAAATGCCGACGGGAGCGCTCGTCGTCATCACTGGTGAGCATGGTTCTGGTTCAGGTTTTTTAGCGACCATTAAGGGGCGGACATTCATTGTAACGAATATCCACGTGTTGGGGGCTGCGCGAGGTGCTGCTGTGACTACGATTGATGGTATGAATATATCGCTAGGTGATGTCGCGTTTTTAAGTAAAGCACGTGATGTTGCTATAGTTCCAGTTCAGTGGGATGGGCCCGTCTTGAAATTGTCACCATCTTTGCGTTTTGATGAAGTTCAAATCGGTCAAGACATTACCGTCATGGGAAATTCCGGAGGGGCGAATGTTGCGACACGCTTAGAAGGGGTTATTCGTGGTATTGGACCAGAGGAGTTGGAAGTTTCTGCTAAGTTTGTGCCAGGAAATAGTGGCAGTCCGATTGTTCATAATGATTTAGGGACAGTGATTGCTATCGCATCTTATTTAAAGGATTTTAGCTCTGACAGTAAGTGGACGAAGGATACTGGACTGGATAAGATTCGTCGTTTCGGGTATCGACTCGATGGTGAAATCGAATGGGAGCAAGTGGGCTTGTCAGACTTATATAAGCAGGGAGAGGCTTACCAGTCATTTGAGGAACGCACTGCCGCCATGTGGAATATTGGGTATACTTTAACCTATGAATCTAAATTGCTGACGTCATATCGAGATCACAATTCGATCGGACATTTATATTCGGATATTAGTAGTGATTTTGATTGGAATCGTGGGACTGCTTCTGCACACAATACTCAATTATTGCGCCGTTTTGTAAATGGTATGAGGTCGGAGCTGCAAAGTGATTTGTCGGTTACCGATAAGGTGATTTCTATAAGTTATTACCAGCGGCAGTATGATTCGATCAAAGGATATCGAGATCAGATACATAAGAACTTAACTCGCTTCTCCGACTCGCGTCTCTAGCCTGTAGCTTATCGAGCTGTTCTGGACGCTTCTTTACGCTTAGCCAGTAATCGAACCAGGTGTTCTTCTAGCTCTTTAGGTCGTATCGGTTTTGTTAGGAACCCGTCCATGCCTGACTCTGGCGATGCTTCTCGATCTGATTTTAGAGCGGCAGCTGTCAGTGCTAAAATGTATGGTTGGCGTTGTGAGGGAAGTTCTTTTCGGACGCATCTGGTTGCTTCTAGACCATCCATTCGAGGCATGTGAATATCCATTAACACCACGTCGACATCTTTAGCGTGAAGGAACGCTAGTGCTTCCATGCCATCGGAAACGAAGTCGATACCCGTAAATCCGAGTCGCTTTAGTAAGATTCGCAAGACTTGGGTATTCACCTTGTTGTCTTCGGCTACGAGAATTCTCAATTGGGTGCGTTCCGTTCTATTTTCATCGTCTAAGGATGGGGTATTGGTCGCTGATTTGTTAGTTAGTGGTAGCGCTTTCCTCGCCTTCGGTGCAAAGACATTACTAATGTCGCCTAAGAACTCTTGGATATTAATCGGTTTTGAAATGTAGTTTAAGCAGTTGAGTTATATCGCCTGGGCACGTGCGCTACTATCCGATCGACCTGAAAGTATGATGACGGCCATGTTTCTTACTTTTGGGTAGTGGTGTTGTCTGATTGCTCGTACTAAAGTGATTCTGTCCATTTCATGGGCAAACACGTCGACCAGAATTAGATCGATGAGGGTGTAAGAGGCGTCAATGACTTCTAGCGCGTCGTTGCAATCAGCAACGAGTGTGACTTCAGCTCCACAATCTAGCAGATATTTTTCGAGTAACTGTGCATGGGAGTCATTGCCCTCTACAATCAAAATACGTTTTCCACGAATCGGGCTTGTATCGATACTTCGATCTTGGATTTCAGGAGCGACGCTCACTTGGATAGTGAAAAAAGAAGCTAGTGCCTTGAGCCACGACACTCTCGAAGTAGATACGTCCTCCTAAAAGCGAGGTTAATTTTTGCGATATGGCTAGGCCTAGACCCGTTCCGCCGAAACGCCTTGTTGTGGAATTGTCGGCTTGGGAGAAGGCTTTGAACAGTTTATCTTTCCGGTCATCAGGTATGCCGATTCCAGTGTCTGATATTTCAAACTGTAAGGTCACTAAATTATCGAAATTATTCAGATATACAACTCCATCTGAGCCATCAACTTGAGACACTTTAACAATGACCTCTCCAAAGTCTGTGAATTTAATAGCGTTTGCCAGCAAGTTGACGAGCACTTGTCGAATGCGCGTCGGATCTCCAATAACGTCCAGAGGGACATCTGGTAGGATTTCGTAAATCAGCTCAATCTCTTTTTGTGAGGCTTTAGCGGTGAATAGGTCGAGTGCGCTTTGGACCAATTCCGACAAGTCGAAATCTACTGTTTCTAAATCAATCTGGTTGGCTTCAATTTTAGAGAAGTCGAGGATGTCGTTGATGACATTTAAGAGACTTTCATTGCTGCTGGCGATCGTTTGAAGGTAGTCTTTCTGTTCTTCATTCAGTTCGGTTTCAAACATCAGCGAGGTCATACCCATGATTGCATTCATTGGTGTTCGAACTTCATGACTCATGTTCGCGAGGAAATCACTCTTTGCTTGATTTGCGTTTTCAGCAGCCTCCTTGGCGCGAATCATTTCATTTTTATCAATCAGTTGTTGGGTGATGTCTTTACAGGTAGAAATCACTTCAATAATCTTGCCGTCTTGAATGATTGGCTGAAGTGCAACGTAGAATGTGTATTTGTTAGCAACATCAGCAACTTCATATGTGCAGAGGTCACCCGTCCATGCGAGGTGGTAATGCGCCTTGTTTAACTCGACGAACTCTGCGTGCTTGGTAAAGCTTTCTTCGATATACTTATTTTCTATATCGTCGGGCTTATAACCAAGAGTTTTCAAGAGTCTACCGCGAGCGAGGGTATAGCGAAACGAATCACCGTCGCGCACGAATACCAAGTCATACCATTTTGGCGCGATAACGTTCTCTCGTAGCGGTCGGCGATTTGCTTGAGTTGACGCTGAGAGGCTACGAGTGCTTCTTCATGGGGGACAGGTATTGTAGCTGGTGACTCTTGCTTGCGTGAACTTTCAATCTTTCGCTCAAATTTATCATAGCTACGCTGAACTTTAGCCACGAATTTACGAATACCAGGGTTGTCGAAGTCGGCAGCTTTGAGTGATTCTTTTATCTGTCTTTTGAGAAACCGATGCATGAGCAAGCTTTATGGGCCCAGTGTTTGGGGATATTCATGAAAAGTAGACACTATAATAGATCAGAGAAACGAAAAAATATATTTCTGGATGCTTTAAGTGCAACAGGCTTTTCATCGCTCAGTGCGGATAAACATCACTCCAAATAATAAAATATATGCCCGCTCCCCAATCTTTGGTGTAGACCCTGTAGACCCTGGTGTAGACTCTGTAGACTCCCTAAATGGCGAAGGCCCCATTCTTGCGAATCGGGCCTTCATTGGGTGCAGGGCTAGGATTTGAACCTAGGACCTTCAGGTTATGAGCCTGACGAGCTACCGGACTGCTCCACCCTGCATCAAAGGGAAGGCGGGAATAAATGCGCTAAGTTCGCTCCTGTAAAGTGATTTCTTTCAGAAATGGCATTTTATTTTACCGACGAAGGTTTGACGCGAAGGAGTAGAGGGGGCAATTTAATATTACGATGTTGTCATAAGGCTCATATATACTTTTATTGTGACCTAGTGCGTTACCTAGCTATTAGCGATGAATTTACTATTTATTGAAGACGAAAAAGAATTGTTAGAGATGGCGATGTCTCAGCTACAGCGTCTTGGGCATACTGTATACCCAGCAGTGGATATCGCCGAAGCCCGTGAGATACTTTCTGATGAAAAAAAGAATATTCAAATGGTGATTACGGATCATCGCCTGCCAGATGGCTTAGGCATCCAATTTGCAATTGAAATCAAGGAAACCTATCCAAATGCAAAAAGTGCGATTGTTTCTGGTTGTTTAACTGATGACGATATCAATGAGATTGAGGCGCATGGTCTATTATTTTTTACCAAACCTCTCCTTTATGGAAAGGTCGTAGAGAAGATACGGAAACATTATTCTTCTATTGCGACTGTTGCAAAAATTCCTGAAGAAGAGCCGGAAGGCGAGCAAGAGAAAGAGCCGTCTATGAAAAATAAGTTGTGGACACTATTTGGTAAAGATTCACCTAAATCTGAGGATTCGGATCGCCAATAGGTTTGATAGGAGGGGGCTGTTCTATGTGCACTGGGCGTCCGTCAATTAAGAACTGTAGTGCTGCCCATTGGTTTAGTCTAAGGTTTGACTCTAACTTGGGCTATTCATCGAACGTTGCTACCAAGGCACCTAGAAATACTAGTTCAGTCTCGCCAGTATTACGTATTGCTTGAGTTTCACCATCGCGAGTGATTTGCAAGGTGCCGGGTGTGAAGGGGTGCTCGATGCCATTATCTACGACAATACCTGTTCCCGATATGCAGAAGTAAAAATCTTCGTCTCCGTGATGTGAGTGATCTCCGATGTTGGCACCAGGTTCGAGACGAACGACCCCGACACTTTTGATTGCGCTGCCTGGAAAGATGTCGAGGAGCTTGTGTGCGTGAACTATTCCAGTGCCGCCTCGCACGTTTTCGGCAATGTCTGCAGTGATTTCGTTAAGATTTTTGATCATGGATTACAGAGTATTCAATTCAGTGAAAATGTCATTAGTAAATCCTCCCAATTTATAAATGTGCGAACTTACTGATTATGAGAACAACACAGAATAGTATCGAATTCACGCGGATATGTATTAATCATTAAATTTATGCCTCGTATATATCTTTCACCCCCGGATATCAGTGCTGCTGATCATGCAAGTGTTGATGCCGTGCTGAGTTCTAACTGGGTGGCACCTGTAGGTCCACATCTGAATATGTTTGAGTCCGAAGTCGCTTCGATAGCTGGTGTTGATCATGCAGTTGCTTTAAATTCGGGAACAGCGGCTTTGCACCTAGCATTAATTTTGTTGGGTGTGGGGGCGGGTGATTCAGTGATTTGCCCCACTTTGACTTTTGCTGCCAGTGCAAACCCGATTCGTTATCTAGGTGCAAATCCAGTATTTGTAGATAGTGAAGAGGCGTCTTGGAATATAGATCCAGCACGACTTGAACAAGCCCTGCAAAAAGAAGCGAATATCAAGGCGGTTATCGTTGTTCATTTATATGGGCAATGTGCAGAGATGGACAAAATTATCGAGCTCTGCGAACGATATAATGTGCCGATTATTGAAGATGCAGCCGAGGCTTTAGGTGCTAGCTATAAGGGGTGTCCAGCTGGGTCTTTTGGGGCACTCTCATTTTTTTCATTTAACGGTAATAAAATTATAACGACTTCGGGCGGAGGAATGTTGCTTTCCAATAGTGAAGCTTGGATTGAGCAAGCACGTTATTTAGCAACTCAAGCGCGTGAGCCCGTTCAGCATTACGAGCATAAAGCAGTCGGCTACAACTATCGGATGAGTAATGTGTTAGCAGGCTTAGGGTCTAGCCAATTGTCGGATTTGCCTCGGCGAATCAAGGTTAAGAAGACGCATTATGAGGCGTATAGTGTTGCTTTGAATAGCCTTGATGGTGTGTCTATGATGCCGATTTCAGAAAGCTGTCAGAATAACTACTGGTTGTCTTGTTTTACGATCGACCCTAGCCAAAGCGGTGTCACTCGAGATATGATTTTAAACGCATTGAGCACTGCTGGTATTGAAGCTCGTCCAGTTTGGAAGCCTTTACATCTACAGCCGGTTTTTGCAGATTGTCAGGTGTATGGAGGCGATTGCTCTCAGCGAATTTTTGATCAAGGAATTTGCCTGCCGAGTGGTTCAAACCTCAGCGATGAGGAGCGGGGCGAGGTGATTGACATCATTCGTTCCTGTTTCGCTATCAACTGAAGTTTAAACTATGTGTGCTTGTGTTGACGGTGCACCATCTCGAGGGCTTCTTGCGGCACCCATTTCTCCCATCCATCGGCTCCTGACTCAATCAGCCGGAGGGTTTTGCGACTGGTCATTGAAAGTAGGGCCGGGTTACCCACACCAATTGCGTGTATGCGCTGATTCTCAATTAAGTGTTGGTAGAAATGTTGCCAGTTTTTTGGAGCTTTAAAATTGTCAGCGGTGACAAGTTCTTTGCTTTTTGAATTATGCCACGGATACACAAAAAGTTGAACGTTGTTTTTGAATAGACGGCCAAACGACTCTAGGATCCCGCCTTGAAGGTTTGCGGCCCATTTCTCTTTGAAGAGTTCGTTGAGCAGGCCAATGCTTAGGATGATTGCGATTGGTTCAGCTGTGTAGCGACTTAGATAAGTCGCTATTCTGTGAAATTCCGCACTGCGTGTAATCAGCACTGTTTTATTTAGGGCCTGAAGGGCGTCGGCTCGATTAATGAAGTCTTCGTGGTCGACAGAGCCATCGCGCAGAAGGTTGTTTGTGCTTATTTCGCACAACTCCATCGATCGCTCCATTTGCTGAGCTGATAGCACGTTTGAGTAAACGGCTCGAGATTGCTCGATCATATCTAAGTGCAATTTCAATACGGGATTGAAACTACCTCTTAGTAGCATGATCGGACGCTTGTAGAGGGCATCTGCGGCTTGGACAACTCTGCCGTCTTTATTAAACATCGCGGCGTCTGTAAGTCCACTTTGGACCAGTTGTAGTGCACAGAGTCGATTATCGACATAGCGAAAGCCTTCTCCTGAAAAGCGTAGCATGTCGATTTCGACCCGGCCATGGACAATTGTTTCTGCGAGTGATTCTACAAACTTTTGTAAACTGTCTCTGTAGTAAAAGGCGGCGTATATGAGATTCACGCCGACTTTACCTAAAGCCTCCATTTGATCTGCATTCGTTTCATCCAGCAGACGCAGGTGCAATACGATTTCACAAGGTTCGGTTTTAGGTTTTAACTGAAAACGAACGCCGAGCCAGCCATGGCATTCGCCATTGTCCTTGTAGCCGCGTGCGCGAACCGTATTACAAAACGAAAAGAAAGTGGTGTCTTCTCCTCTGCTGGGTGAGAGGCGCTGGTCGAGTAGGTCATACTCGTAACGTAGCATGGACTGCAACCGATCTTCAGAGACATATCGATTCGCTTTCCCGTAGAGCGCATCGCTCATGGTCATGTCGTATGCGGAGATCGTTTTAGCTACGGTCCCAGCACTACCAGATGCGCGGAAAAAACAGTTTGCGGTTTCTTGACCTGCCCCAATCTCTGCGAAGACGCCGTATTTGCCAGCGTCGAGATTTATGGCGAGTGCTTTTTGATAGGTGCTGAGTATTTCAGATTCGGGCATGGCTAAATATGGATTCAGCCAATAGGAAAAAGCGATTCCACAGGTAAACCGCAAGCCCCTTGCGTGAGATTGTTTGATTGGGCCAATTGCGAGCGCTGAATTGCCGTTTGGTCTCTAACTAAAGAAGAACTTGATTAATGGCATCAATTAGAGCGTCTGAGCTCACAGGCTTCGCTAAGAAATACTCTCCGCCACTTTGATACAGCCCTTTGTGTGCTTCGTTGCGAGATACCATCGCAGAAACAAAAATAATAGGTATCTCTTTAGTTGCTGCACTTTCTCGGAGCATAGTCGCTACATCACCACCATCGGCTTCAGGCATGACCACATCAAGAAGGATAATGTCAGGCTTAAATTGTTTGGCTACAATTCGTGCTTGTGGGCTCTCATTGAGTGTTTCGACTACGTAGTTTCCTGCATTTTGCATATTTAGTTTTACCATCCGCGTGAAGGGTGCTTCGTCGTCGATGATAAGAATACGTGTCGGTTCTGTTTTTTGATTTTCGTTCATACTATGCTTTATCTGCTGTGGGGAAAAGGATTTGTGCGCAAGCGCCTGTTTTGTCTTTGCGATTAGTAAGTGTGATCATTCCTCGATGCATGTCGACTATACTTCGAGTGACTGAGAGTCCAAGCCCAGTTCCTTCGCCTGTAGTCTTTGTTGAAAAGAAGGGGTCAAATACTTTGTCTTGATGGTTCCCTTCGATACCGTTGCCTGAATCGATTATTTCAACAACAACAATGGTATCGCCAATGCAAAAGTGCTCGGTCATCTCGCTTGAAACATTGGAACCAGCTTCTCGCATTCGCTTGGTATATGTGCGCACAATCAGTTCGCCTCCATCGGGCATTACAGAGATGGCATTTAGTATTAGGTTTATAAAGACTTGATCAATCTTTGACCCATCTATGAAGACTGGGGGCAGATCTTTGCCTCTTTCATCGATTAGCGTGACGTGCGCTTTACGTAAATTGTGGCGCATCATTGTGAGTGCATGTTCAATAGTGTCGTTGATATCTGTAGGCACTAGGCTCATCTCGTGCGGAGAAGAGTAGTCGAGTAGTTCAAAGACTACATCATTTGCCTTTAGGGCGGCTTGACGCATATCGTTAAGTAGCTCTTTTACTTCAGGGTTATCTTGTTCTTTACTAAGCAAGTATTCGGAGCCCAATAAGACGACTGAAAGTGGGTTTTTAACTTCATGGGCGATACCTGCAGCAAGGCGACCGACCGTCTTCAGTTTTTCGGCTTCGATTAGCTGTAATTTTGTTTCTTCAAGCGTTTGGATCGTCGATTTTAGCTGTAGTTCGTTTTTCTTTTGTTGCGTAATGTCTTGCGTGATTCCGACCATACCAACGCAGTCTCCATTATCATCGAATAAAGGAACTTTACTGGTAAGTTGCCAACGGCTGTCCCCATCCCGTGTCGGTCTTTCATCAATCACGTTTTCAACACCTTTTCCAGAGCTCATGATCTGCTCGTCGAAGGCCATAGAGCGCTCCGCATCTTCTGGGGAGTAAAAATCTTTGAGTGTTTTTCCGATACAGTCTTTAGCGCATTTCGCGTCGAGGTTTTTGGCATGACGCTCATTGATGACAATGTATCGGCTATCGCGGTCTTTGACGTATATGCCTGCGAGGGCATTATCGAGAATCGTTTTGAGCAAAGCGGTTTCTCTAGAAAGTGCCTCCTGAGCTTCTTTTAAGTCCGTGATTGAACGTGAAATTCCCATGGTGCCAATGATGGTCCCATGTTTATCTCTTAATGGTAACTTTGTTGTGGTTACCCATTTAACGTCTCCATTCGCCAAGGTCTCTTTCTCGATTTTTCCAATCAAAGGATCGCCTGTGCTAATAATTTTTTGCTCATCGTCATAGGCTGGTTGGGCATGTTCCTTAGTGAATAGGTCGAAGTCGCTCTTGCCGATGATTCGATCGGGTTCTGAGTGTCCGTATGAATCAGCCATTGCTCGATTCACTTTTGTAAATCGACTTTTGGTGTCCTTGAAGTAGACGGCATCTGGTATATTATCCAATAGGGCTTTAAGCAGATTTTGTTCGGTAAGTAGTTCGTGCTCTTTTCGGCATCGGCGTATGGCGTGGGTAATGCGTGTAGGTAGCTCGCCATTGGTTAGTGATTCTGCTAGAATATAGTCATCAATTAGATACATGATGTCTTTAAACTCATGTAGCTGAGAATGGTTTTGACACAGGCATATCAGAGCGATCGGTCCCTTGTTTTCAGCGAGATAGCGTATCGAATCGAGCGCTACTTGGTGGTCGATGCGTAAGTCCAGTAGCACTGCGTTGCACAGTGACTGGAGTTCAAACTGCTTTAGTTTATCGAGTGCCTCAATGCTAAGTAAGGAATAATTGAATCCTTGGGTATTACTTAGGTTACAATTGAGAGTGGCTTCTTCTGACTTGTCGGAACTCAGTAGTAGCAATTTATAGGGCCTGTCGTTGAGCGAAGTAGGGGTAACCTTAGGCACAAGTAAAATAATTGTAAGTCTATGGATAAATCACAAGGTATTAATCCATAAAAGATTATGCATTCTTTAATCCGAAGACATGCCGATGAATCCCTTGATCCAAGTTTTCATATCTTCCGCCGCTTCAGGGCCCCTGCTGTAGAACAGGTAAACTATACTGCCAGAGATTACAGCGGCAACTATTGAGCAGATTAAGGCACCGATCGCGATGAGGCCGTCCTCCTCAGCCATGCTGACTCCGATAACGAAAATTGCCATTGCTGGCATGGTATTGGTCCCAGGGATGGGGATCATCATAAAAAGAGCCATAGTCAAGATGATCAAGGCTAGTAGGGAATGTCCTGCCTTGGAATGCATCCAGCGTATTCTTGGCTTAATGAGTGTTTCGATGCGCCGTAGGAAAGAGGCTCCTGTTCCGACCATTTTGGAGGCGAGTTTGGGGTGTATCTTGAAGTTTAAAATCTTTTCAGGTAGCCAAACAGTATCGCGTCCAATCATTATTTGAACGGCTATTATGGCCATTGCGATACCGAAAGGGATGCTATATCCAGGGGCAGGTATTGGCAGTGCGCTTGGCAAGGATAATAACATGAGCAAGACGCCAAACCCTCTATCGCCAACAGCTTCGGTGAGGTCTCGGATAGAGGGCCCCGCTGTGTCTTGGTCTAACAATACATTTTCTAGTGTTTCTGCCAGAGAATGGTGCGTGTTTTGATTCTTGTTAGATTGCATGTCTGGAATGTCTATATAGTATCAGCATTTTTAGCTCTAGCTATAGAGTAAAAGCAAATTAAATAGAGAGGCGAGTATGGCGGCACAAAATTTAGATTTACAGCGATTATCCTTATTTGGTGGATCTTTTGACCCTGTGCACAATGGGCATTTGATGCTCGCGCGTTATGCACTTAAGCAGGTAGGCTTAGATCGTATTGTCTTTGTTCCTGCAGCTCAGTCGCCATTGAAGGAGCATCGCTGTTTTGCTAGCGATGATGCTAGGGTGGAGATGCTTGAGATTGCTACGCACGGAGAGCGCCGATTTAAAGTGGATACGTATGAAATCGAAGAAGGGGGAGTCAGTTATACGATTGATACCGTCGCTCATTTTGTTGGCCGTTATCCACAGGCCGAGTTGTTCTTTATGATTGGTGCCGATCAGTTTGAGCAATTAGACCAATGGCATCGTATTGATGAATTGGTCGGCATGGTCACTTTTCTTGTTTTTGGAAGGCCAGGAGTGGCGCTTCAACCGTGTGAGATCGAGGGGATGACCTACCTAGAGGTCGATGCGCCTTTGATGGAAACCAGTTCGAGTGAGATTCGTAGTCGTTGCTTAGGGGAACAATCGCTTTATGATTTAGTTCCAGAGCCAGTTGAGGCTTTCATTTCCGATAGAGGTCTTTATACTGATCTTGATTGATTATACATATGCCGAACTCTAACAATATACCTAAACGCACGACCCTTGACGAAATTCGTATCGCGGTGACTGCAATAGAAGACAAAAAAGGCGAATCAGTTCGCATTTTGGATGTAACAGGAAAGTCATCGATTACCGATTATTTGATCTTAGCGACTGGAACTTCGGATCCTCATTTGAAAGCGCTTAAGGGAACTTTAGATCAAGCTTTAAAAGGGGCAGGCGTGCAGCTCATTGGCGAAGACCGTGAAGTCGGTAGCGGTTGGTTGGTGGTCGATGCATTTGATTTTATGGTGCATCTTCAGACCGAGGAGATGCGTGAGTTGTATCAACTAGATCGCCTATGGCGTGATGCTGAGGAAGTTTCTCTTAGCTAGTTGATTGAAACCTCTTGTGAGATTCGCGCATGACTAAAACGACCACAAAGTCAATAAGTCGCCTTTTCTTGCTCCATGCTTGCCTACCGATTTTCCTGGTTCTGGTCATCGTTGTAGGATGGCTGACGGCTGAAAATATCGCGAAGTATGAAAATGCTGTCGACCAAGCCAATGCAGAGATTCAGCGACTTGCTGAGGCGGATGGCTACACGCAAGATGAAATCGATATTATCCGATTCGAATCTAAACGAGAATTAGGCATAGAGCTGTATAAAAAGCTCGGTTTGTCTGCTCTAATTCTTGCGCTTGGTATCGCGGCACCATTGCTTGCTTCGAATTCGATTGCTAAAGGACTTCGGCTCAATTTGGACTTGTTGAATCAATACTTTAGTAGAGACGCAAATGGTTCAGAGCTGATTTCTCCAGTATTTGATTTGAAGGAATTTAGTCAGATTGCTGAAACGTTTCGCACTTCAGCGCGACAACATACTGAAGTCGAAAATAGGAGGCACCGAGCGGAGTATGAACTTGTAAGTGCCAATGAAGATTTGGTGCGTCGTGCTCAAGAACTCAAAAAAGAGCGACAGGTGGCTCTGCGGGTTATGGAAGAGGCGAAGGCGGCGCGCTCCGAAGTCGAATTTGCCAACGAGCGACTAAGTGAAGCTATCCGGCAAGCAAAAGAGTCTGCGCGCGTTGCTGAAGCTGCAAATGCTGCAAAAAGTGATTTTTTAGCAACGATGAGCCATGAAATACGCACGTCATTGAATGGAGTCATTGGTTTTATGGAAATGCTGAATAGCACGAAGTTAGATGATGAGCAGCGTGACTATGTTGAATCTGTAAAGACAAGTGGTGAAGTTTTGATGGCATTGATTAACAATGTCTTAGATTTTTCGAAAATTGAGTCAGGGCACCTTCATTTAGAATTGAGAGAGTTTTCATTGGCAGTCGTCGTTGAAGAAACAGCTGCAACTTTTAGGCGCGAATGCAAGCAACGAGGGCTTCAACTACAAGTTGATATCACCCCGAACGTGCCGTCTGCAGTGATTGGAGATGAAAATCGTATTCGCCAAATTTTGACTAATTTGATCGGCAATGCAGTTAAGTTTACGAACTCGGGAAGTATCACCGTTAATGTGCATTCTAAGGACGCCGAACCGTCAGGACTTTGTGATATCCAATTGGAGGTTCGTGATACAGGTATTGGAATGGACGATGCGCATTTGGATCGTTTGTTTCGTCCATTTTCACAGGGAGATTCCTCAATGGCTCGACGGTTTGGTGGCACTGGCTTAGGCCTTGCGATTACGAAGCGCTTGTCGGAAGCGATGGATGGGCGTGTGTGGGCTACGAGCACTTTGGGTGAGGGATCCAGTTTCTTTGTTCAATTAAAGCTGCGTATGGCATTGTCAGATATTGCTTCACCGCCCCCTAACCAAAGTGAATCGTCAAAGAAGGTTTCAGATTTGAAGATCGGTGAACGCTATCCGCTACGTATCGTCGTGGCTGAAGATAATGCCGCGAATCAACGTGTATTGATGATTATGCTTAAGCGACTAGGATGGCGTTCTCATTTTGTCGATAATGGTAAAGAACTCATTGATTATTTGCAGGAGAACATGGTTGATTTGATCTTTATGGACCTGCAAATGCCGATCATGGACGGTCTCGAAGCAACAAGCCGTATACGGTCAGGGGAGGCTGGCGAGTCATTAAAAGCGGTGCCTATAGTAGCACTTACGGCTAATGCACTTCAAGGAGATGAAGAGCGTTGTTTACGCTCTGGTATGAGTTCGTATATGACGAAGCCGCTAAAGCTAGATATCCTAGAAAGCAAGATAGTTGGTATCCTTGAGCAGATTAAGGGGCATTCTCTCGATGAGGAAGCTTGAGCGATTTGCTTAGTCGGCTGAATGTTTCATCATAATCCGCGTGCAGTGTGATGATCTCTTTTGATCTTGGATGAGCGATTTTCAATTTGCATGCATGTAGTAGTAGGCGATTACAATCAAAGTGTTCACGTATGAAACGGTTTTGAGCGCCATCGCCATGGCGTGTATCACCTAGTATTGGGTGCCGAAGGTGGGCGAGGTGGCGACGCAGTTGGTGCTTTCGCCCGGTAAGAGGCTGAAGCTCCACTAATGAAAAGCGTCCCTTACTATAGCGACCTACGGGGAGATCTATTTCACTTTGTCCAATGCAGCGATAGTTCGTCTTGGCTTCAAAGTATTTAGATGGCATGTCTTCGGACCGTAGCTTATAATCAACGACACCTTGATGATCGACCCATCCACGGACGATGGCATGATAGGTTTTGACGACTCTGCGCTCGGAGAATTCAATTTGAGCGTGACGTGCTGCGTCAGCGCTCAGTGCGAACAGCAGTGCGCCGCTGGTAGGTCGATCCAAGCGGTGGCATGGATACACAACTTGGCCAATCTGATCGCGTAAGAGCTGTAGGGCGAATTGAGTGGCATGCTTATCCAGTGCAGATCGATGCACCAAAAGCCCTGAGGGTTTATTGATGGCGACATAGTGCTGATCCGCGTAGAGTATGTTGAGATGCATTTGAAGGATTCAGCCAATGACTCGATAAAAATTCAACGACACAAAGCCACTTTTCCTGAATAACTGGACTTCTTATTTGGCTTTCGATTCAATTTTACATTTATGAGTCAAGAGCCCAACATTTAGCTGTGAAACTTTCCCATAAACTCGAATACGCCTGTCGTGTCCTAGCTCAACTCGCTCGAAGCTTTGGGCAAGACAAGATGGCGCACATTGATACCTTGGCTGAAGCTGAGCAAATACCTGCGAACTATCTTGTGCAGATCCTCAACGAGCTTAGAAATGCGGGTTTGATTGCGAGTAAGCGTGGTAAGCAGGGTGGCTATGCTTTGGCGATCGAGCCCGAGCGTATTCGTCTAAATGATATCGTGAAGGCTGTCGAAAGTGAGTTGCTAGAAAGTAACTTTCAAGGGGATGGGCAATCAGGCGCGCGCGTCGCTGAAATTTGGGATGAGATCGGTAGCGATTTTGAACAGAAAATTAGCTCTTACACTTTGGATCAATTCGTCGTGGATGACTCTAGTGAGATGTATTACATCTAAGCTTTAGAATTCCCAGAACATGGGCACGACAATCACCGTGACGATAAAGCAAATAATGTTGAGCGGTAGGCCGACTTTTGTGAAGTCAGCAAAACGGTAACCACCCACACCATAAACATAAGTATTGGTTTGGTAACCAATAGGCGTGGCAAAACTCGCAGAGGCTGCAATACAACTACCGACTACAAATGGTCGAGGGTCGACGCCTAGGGTCGCTGCGATCCCTAATGCAATTGGCACCATGAGCGCTACGGCTGCATTATTCGACAAAAATTCAGTAAAGGTTGAAGTGATGATGTAAATAAATGCGAGCATCACGACACTCTGCAAGTGCTCTGGTGCGAGGCTCTTGATGAGCCCCGTCATACTTTCGGCGATCATCAGGCTTGCACCAGTTGAGTCCATTGCCTGACCCAATGCGAGCATGCCAAAAATGATCACTAATATGCTCCACTCTACAGATGCGTAGGCATCCTTAGGTTTCATACATCCAGAGAGTAAGAGGATCGCGACCCCCAGTGAGACGGCTGCGAAAATTGGCACGATGTTGGTCGATGCCATGACCACAATGCCTGTCGTAATCGCAATGGCGATCGGCATCTTTACGCGTAGACTGCGTGTGGGCACACGGGGGCGATCGAGGATAATGATTTCTTCGCTATTCGCCAACGAATCAATTGCTTTTGTAGAACCCATCATCAATAGTGTATCGCCTTCCTGGAAACGAAGGCTCGCTAATCGCTCGCGTTGATTGGTGCCTTTTCGGTGGACGGCGACAACGACCATCCGGAAACGCTGACGGAAATTGATTTCACCGAGCGTCTTCCCTGTAATTGAAGCATGCGGGGCAACGACACCTTCGACAATCGCACCTTCATCGGTCGCAATTGTCTCAAGACCTTGCGTGAGCTCAGGCTGGATATCGATACCTTTCATCGAATTTGCCTCGGCAACACCTGAAGGCCGACACGCCAAAACCAGTCGATCACCGTATTGAAGTTTTGTATTTTTGGGGTCGCCAATAACTGCAACGCCGTGACGGACGATTTCCAGTAGACGTATGCCACGGCCCTTAAGCATGCCGCTCTCTTTAGCCGTCTGTCCATGTAGGTCGGAACCTGCTTTCACGAAGGCTTCCGTGATGAACTCTTTGCGTTCTTCATCGCTCAAAATCGAAGTGAGCGTTTCACGGTGTGGCAGTAGTTTATTGCCAAACAAAACTAGGTAGATGCTACCAACTACCAGAATCGGCAAACCGACTGCAGCGAGTTCAAACATGCCTATAGGCGCATGTCCGGCATCGCGAAGAATTCCGCTGGCTAGTAAGTTGGTGCTCGTGCCGAGCAATGTGCAGGTGCCACCGAAGATAGATGCGTAGGAGAGTGGTATCAATAGCTTCGAGGAGGCCACACCCATTTCTCGCGATAACGAGAGAATTACAGGCATCAATACAATGACAACTGGAGTATTGTTAACGAATGCCGATACGGCAGCTACACCGATCACCATAATGAAGAGGAAACCTCGGTATGGAAGCTTTACGAGTTTTCTTAAGTAAGAAGTAATTAGGTCGATTGCACCAGTTCGTTCTAGAGCTCCACTGACAATAAACATCGCCGCAATCGTGAGCGGTGCTGAGTTGCTGAAGACGCTGAGCATTGCGTCCAGATCTGGTAGCTGGTCACTCTTCGTGAGCATACTTACAAAGAGTAAAATCCCAAATACGGTCAGTGCAGTGAGGTCAGCAGAGATACGCTCCCATACAAAACTGATGATTGCTAAAACGAGTAGCGAAAAGACAAATATGATTTCCCAAGTCATTATGGAGCGCGATTGTTCAAATAGAAATTATTGATGAGAGGACGCTTTTTTAAGCGTAGACTCAGGGTCAGCTGTTTCACTTATTGACCAAGCATAAAAGGCTGTTCCTAGAATTGTAAGCGAAAAACCCATATTGATGACTTTCATGATGATGCCCCCTAGGATTTGATCGTTTAGCGGGTCGAGGTCAATAATGCGCGGTGCCCAAATATAGGTGGGGTAGATGGCATCTCCAGCAAGTGTTAGAAAGGCGAAGACAGGTAGCTGTCCAACCATCAGTAGAAACATTCCGAGCATTCGAATCCCAAATGAACGACGTGGCACGTATTTAGAGAGTGTGATGTATGGCCAAAGCATCAACAGAGCTAGGCCAAACATGGTCCAGTGCTCTAAGATGTGTATGCGTTTATCTCTTAATGCGAGCTCATAGAGGCCCGGCACGTGCCAGGCGGTATAGACTACCGTAAAGAGTAAGCCGCCACAGGCTGGATGCGTCAGAATTGACATGATTTTACGAACTCCAGTCGGTTTTATTAGATAGTCAATCAGCCAGCTAGGTGTGCCAAAAATGAAAAGAGTGGGTGCAAAATAGATCAGCAACATGTGCTGCACCATATGAGCTGAGAAGAGGAATTGTTCACCGATTTGATCGAGTGGTGATCCGACAGCCAAGTAAGTGACGATGAGTCCGCTGTAGAAGAGAAAAGCCTTCGATAACGGAAAGCGCTCTGTTGGATCGATTTTACTACGTAAAGGGCCAGTGCCGAGTGCATACAGCCATCCTACCAACAGTAAGCTGATTAAGAGTAAGGGTTCTGTGTGCCAATGGAATTGCATGTCTATCAAAAAGAAAGGACGACGAATTTACTCCGTCGTCCTCTAAACGCTAGCAATATTAACAATTACATTCCTGGGATTTCGGGAGGAGCGACGTATTCATTACTCATAATGAACAGTAGAGCAGTATAGGTGCCCGCTGCAATGGCGAGACCCGTTCCAAAAGCTAAGGTCAGTAGTAACTTATCGTAAATCAAGTGCATGAACCATGCGATGACGGCTGCGAATTTAAACAACGACAAGCTGACCAATACCGTGAAGATGAAGACCGTATTAATTGGTAAATAAACCAAGACAAGCTCGACACCCGTAATTGCGGCAAGTGCGAGTGCGAGGTTTACGAATACGTGATAGCGCTCGTTTTCGGCACTGTGATCTGCTTCTGGAGAAACTGGCAATGGGTTGTAATCTGCTTCAGACATAATAAAGAAAATTTAGCTCTTAGACTTTTCCGATAAACTCAATCAGGTAAACGACTGTGAAAATGATGATCCAGACGATATCGACAAAGTGCCAATACAGGCCCGCTACCTCGACATCGACGGCGCTTTCGTGTGCATCCATTTTACCAGTGTAAGAGTAAAATAGCATACATATCAGCCAGAAAACACCAATTGCAACGTGCACACCGTGCGTTCCCGTCATCAAGTAGAAGGTGGAGCCGAAAGTGCCACTTTCAAGGGTGAGCCCTAAGTGCGCGAACTCTGTAAACTCATATACTTGGCAGGCGAGGAATATTAATCCGAAGAAAATAACTCCGACCGTATTGCGACGGAAGCTCTTGATTTGCCCTTTGTGCATAGCCGATACCGCTAGGGCCATCAGGAAGGAGGACATCAATAGGATGAAAGTCGAAAATGATGTCAGCTCGAGACTGAACATTGAAGTCGGATCAAACTCTTCCGGATTCAGCTTCCTATAGATCAGGTGTGTTGAGATCAGTGTTCCAAAGAACATACAGTCCGAGCCCAAGAACAGCCACATCAGTAGCTTTTTGTTGTCGATGATCAGACTTTTGTGTCCGTCTTCGTGGTGTGTTGCAGAATCGCTCATTACAAAAATGAATAGAAATTTAAAATAGAGTGAGGGTTACTTTTCCTCTTCAGGGTGTAGGTGATAGCCTCCAGGGCCTTCAATTGCCCATAGTGCGACGCCAAGGGCGATCATGAACAGGCCGAAGATTGCTACGTAACCCATGTAAGGAATACCCGCTTGCATTAGAGATAGTCCAAGTCCGAGGGGCACAAAACCAAGGGATGCGATCATGGGCATCCAAGACTGACTGGGCATATGAATGCCGTGTCCGTCGTCTTCCTCATAGGTGATGCGACGATTCTCTGGACCATGCTTGTGTTCCCATAGAGCATCGCGAGCGGCGATGACTGGCGTGCGTCCAAAGTTATAGACTTGCGGGGGCGATGTGGTTTCCCACTCAAGTGTGCGTGCATCCCAAGGGTCATTACCGGCTGGTTCACCACTGCGGACACAACGTATGATGTCGACGACAAGCAGGAAGATACCGAACGCTAAAATGTAAGAACCAATCGTGCAGACTAAGTTATAAGTCTCCCAGCCAAAGCCCTCAAGGTATGTATGCGTGCGACGAGGCATGCCGAGTAAACCAAGGAAGTGCATCGGGAAGAATGTGATGTTTAAGCCAACAGTTGAAAAAATCGCGACCCAAATGCTAAGTTTGCCCTTCCACATTTTACCGACGATTTTAGGTAGCCAAAAATAGATACCAGAGACGACCGCGAGAAAGATACCACCGATAGCGACATAGTGGAAGTGGGCGATGACGAAGTAGGAGTCCTGTTGTTGCGCATCTGCGGGAGCCGATGCGTGCATGATTCCTGAGAAACCACCCATCATAAACATCCATACGAAACCGAGTGCGAAGATCATCGGTGGTGCAAAGCGCACGCGCCCGCCCCAAAGGGTGCCGACCCAATTGAAAATCTTAACACCCGTCGGGACCGCAATCGCCATGGTGAGTAAGGAGAATGCTGCGGTGGCTACCTTACCCAGTCCAGTCGTGAACATGTGGTGCGACCAAACCGCGAATCCAAGGAAACCAATCACCGCTCCTGAGAACACAACAATGGCATAACCAAACAGTGGTTTCTTAGAAAACGTGGGAAGCACTTCAGAGACGATGCCCATCGCTGGGAGCACTAGGATGTAAACTTCTGGGTGTCCAAAGATCCAGAAAAGGTGTTGCCACAAGATAGGCTGACCGCCACCAGCTGTGACGAAGAAGCTAGTTCCAAAGGTGCGATCAAACATCAGTTGAGCGAGGGCAATGGTGATCGCGGGGAACGCAAAAACGATCAATAGAGAGACAACGAGTGTCATCCATGTGAATACAGGCAAACGCATCATCTTCATACCCGGTGCGCGCATGTTGATAATCGTCACGACGAAGTTCATCGCTGCCGAAAGTGAAGCGACACCTAGGATTTGCAGACCCATGATCCAGAAGTCTGTGCCTGCGCCTGTAAACTCAATGCCAGTTATGGGCGCATAACCGAACCAGCCCATCGAAGGAACAAAGTCATTCATACCAGCGGTAGGACCAGAGGCGGAGAAAAGCCCCATGACTTCGACGGCTTGAAGCACCCAACCGAAGTTGATCACGAGTGCACCTGCGACAAATGCCCAGAGGCTGAAACTATTAATTCTAGGGAACGCCACGTCACGTGCCCCGATTTGAAGCGGCACTAGAAAGTTAAAGAACGCGGCATTGAGTGGCATGATCGCGAGGAAAATCATCGTCGTGCCATGCATGGTGAAGAGCTGATTGTAGCGTTGAGCTGAAATCAGATCATTCTCTGGGAATGCCAACTGTGTGCGAATGATGAGTGCTTCGACTCCGCCGACAAGCAAGAAGAAGAGGGCGATGGCACCATACATGATACCGATCTTCTTGTGGTCGACCGTCGTCAGCCAATCAATCAAGACACTCTTGTTGTGATCGGGGCGCATCAAGCCGAGATTGCTGCGCTCTGTTTTTAGGACGTGTTTTTCCTCAGTATGTGTTGAGGGTGCGGGCGTTTCGGTAACCGTGCTCATTGTAAATACTTACTTAAGAGATTGAAGGTAGCGGGCGAGGTAGTGGATTTCTTCGTCCGTTAATAGTTTGAGTTGCTCTGGATTGTCAGGGTCGGTGAGTTCGCCGATTCCGTTACCATTAGCCTTCCACATTAAATTGCCTGGTTTGACGACATCAGTCTCTTTGATCCACTTTACGAAGTTGGCGTATTGCTCTTCCTCGATGAGGACGTCCTCTTCAGTGTGGTGATTGAGCCAGCCAGCTGCTATCGAGAGGCGCTCGCCCACATTCGTGAGGTTCGGTCCAGCGACCCCGAGGGCGCGTGGGTTGCCTTCAACGGAGTGACAGGCGATACATTTGCCGCGCCCCATAAATACTTTAGCTCCTTCATTCAAATCACCTGTAAGCGATTCAGGCTTGCTGTCGTATATTTTATACCATTCATCCCAAGCCATGCCGTCTGGTGCAGTGTGGCCAACGCGTTCACTATCGACCCATGCTGCAAACTCGTCGTCGCCAACAACTGTGGCGCGGAAGAGCATACGTGCGTGAGAATCTCCGCAATACTCAGCGCATTGCCCATAGTAGTAATCGTGGATCTCTTCTTCAAGATACTTATTGTAAGCGGATTGTAGCTCAAGTTCGCTACCTTTAGCACCATTCTTTTCAGTCCAAGCCTCAATGTTGTCGCCTGCTTGAATCCACATCGCGTTGGCACGACCAGGAATTAAATCCACCTTTCCTGCGATACGCGGCAGCCAGAAAGAGTGGATCACATCGACTGAACGGAGTTCAAGGTGCACGGCTTTACCAGCTGGAATCACCATTTCATTGGCTGTACTGATGCCCAGTTGGGGGTATTCAAATTCCCACCACCATTGATAACCGATGACGCGAATGACGAGCACTTCATCTTCGCTGCCTTCGGCGAGGTCGTCACCAGGATACCAATTGCCGAGTTTGCTGTGTTCATCAGTTGGTGTGTCGTGTGTATACCAAATCGCTTGTAGGGTCGGCACGGCGATGATGACGAGCAAGAGGACAGATGCGCCAATCAAACCAATTTCCACGAGGGGATTGCCATGCCCTTGAGATGGCATCGGGCGATCATCATTTGGTCGCTCACGAAATTTAACAATCGCGACCACAAAGACGCCTCCGACAACGATGAAGATAAACGTAGTGACCCAAACAGTCAGCATGAAGAGATCGAGTTGCGTCTCCGCAATGGGGCCTTTCGTGTCGAATGTCGACATTTTGGTGTTCAAGTCGCATCCGCCAAGAAAGACCATGGCGAAGAGTGCGATTGCTAGAGATGGTAAACGGTTCAATCCGTGGGTGAGTGTCTTCACGGGTGCAGTGAGTTCGGTTAGTAGGAAAATAAAATGAGGCTTCTATTAGAGATGCAAAAGCTATGGATTAAGGAGCGTAATCCTGTGTGACAAGTATATCTTGTAATAATGCTGTCAATCAGTGGCACTTAAGTGGGGTATTAGGTGTTTTAATTCCAAGGATTAGCACTCTTTTTTAACTTCGTAGAATAGCGTTTAGAGGCGACTATTTAAAAGTTATGAAATCTGTTTATTTCCTCACTGTTTTATCCGTTTTTTTGTTCTCGGCTTGTGGTTCGCAAACTGATGATACATCGGTGGAGCCACTCTCAGTTTCTAAAGAAACATCGTCTCTTGCTGCGATTCAGACATTGGGTGGCGTGACTGCAGTGCGTATTGAAGGAAATG
>Ga0209555_10000249_pt1 | contig 46747 bp, 43 predicted proteins | sample SaaInl85LU_5_DNA_FD_184643 | JGI IMG/M metagenome (GOLD analysis project Ga0209555, IMG submission 184643) | Marine microbial communities from expanding oxygen minimum zones in the Saanich Inlet - ESP_85LU_5_DNA (SPAdes) (version 2) | ecosystem: Environmental > Aquatic > Marine > Intertidal...
ATAAAAGTCATAGTGGCATGGAAATTAAATCGCTATAAAACTATAACAATTCCCATGTAGAAACAACAAATAAAGAACAATGTCTCATTTTTTCTGACCACAAACAAGATAAGAAACTTTCATATTTGAATCTAATTTGAGCAAAGAAGAGCGCTAAACACTCTACTAGAAGTGAAAAAAATAAAGGGATTTGTGACGATTATTAAGGAATTATTAAAAAAATAACCTTTCCCTATCAATAAGGAACTTGACTACCAAAGCAAAACCAGACACCGAGCAGCTATCCCCCTAAATACTTAAATCAAAGACTTTGCTTCACGCATGTAAAACACAAAGAAAATCAACTCCAGTAAAAAAAATATATATTTGTGTAGCAATTCATAAGTATGAACATAAAAGACATTACAGATTATTTAGAAGAACTAGCGCCCCTAAGCTATGCTGAGGATTTTGATAACGTCGGTTTATTGGTTGGCGACAAATACTCAGAAGTTTCAGGTGTATTGGTCACCTTAGACACTTTGGAGGAAACGGTCGATGAGGCGATTGAAAAAAAATGTAATCTCATCATCAGTTTTCACCCTATTATTTTTGGGGGACTCAAAAAATTTAATGGAAGTAATTACGTAGAACGAGTCGTGATGAAAGCCATAAAAAATGACATTGCAATTTATGCTACCCACACCGCTTTAGACAACTCGTTTTATGGCGTAAGCGCTAAAATGTGCGAGGTTCTTAAATTAAAGAACAAATCCGTGCTCCTACCTCAAAAAGGAACCCTCAAAAAGCTAGTCACTTATGTACCCGTCAAAGCCGCCAAAACGGTAAGAAAAATGTTATTTGATGTGGGTGCCGGCGCTGTAGGAAACTATAATGAATGTAGTTTTAATGTAAAAGGGACAAGCACTTTCCAGGGAAACGCAGAGGCCAATCCAGTTATTGGAACCAGAGGAGTAACCTCTGAAGAAAAAGAAATACAAATCAGTTTGACCTTTCCAAAACATTTGGAGCCCAAAATCATACAAACCCTGCACACTGCACATCCATACGAAGAAGTAGCCTACGAAGTAACCACATTAGAAAACAAAAACCAACACATTGGGATTGGAATGATTGGAACTTTAGAGACCCCTATGGAAACAGAAAAATTTCTAGATCATGTAAAAATATACATGAACACCGAGTGCATTAGACACTCCGCCCCTTTAAAGAAACCTATAGAAAGAGTTGCAGTGCTCGGAGGATCAGGAAGCTTTGGTCTATCTGCAGCAATTGCACAACAAGCAGACGCCTATATCACTGCAGATTTCAAGTATCATGAATTCTACAAAGCAGAAGGAAAAATATTAATCACAGACATTGGACATTACGAAAGTGAACAGTTTACAAAAAATTTATTAGTTGATTATCTTAAAGAAAAATTTCGTAATTTTGCAATCATTTTATCAAAGAAAAGTACAAACCCAATATATTACTCATAGTTATTATGGCAGCTAAAAAAGAAGTATCTGTAGAAGACAAATTAAGAGCTTTATACAACTTACAGTTGATCGACTCTAGGATAGACGAAATCACAAGCGTTCAAGGAGAATTACCACTAGAGATTGAAGACTTAGATAATGAAATTGCTGGGTTGACAGCACGCATAGAAAAGTTGAACCAAGATGTTGCTCAATTTGAGACGGAAGTTTCTAATAAAAAACAAAACATTGAGGAATCTAAAGAGTTGGTAAAAAAATATACCGAGCAACAAAAATCTGTTCGTAACAATAGAGAATTTGATTCTTTGACTAAAGAAGCTGAATTCCAAGAGTTAGAAATTGAATTGGCTGAGAAAAAAATAAAAGAAGCTTATGCTAAAATTGAGCATAAAAACGAAGCCATCAACAAAACAACTGAAAAGTTAAACGCTCAACAAACACACCTAGATCACAAAAAGTCAGAATTAGACGCGATCTTAAGTGAAACCGCAAATGAGCAAGATGAATTGAATAAACTTTCAGTCAAAATGGCTAAAAAAATAGACAATCATCTACTAGTTGCTTACAAAAGAATTAGAACCAATGTAGCTAATGGTTTGGCTGTTGTGGCTATTGAAAGAGGAGCTGCCGGAGGTTCTTATTTTACCATTCCCCCACAGGTGCAATTGGAAATAGCAAGTAGAAAAAAAATAACAATCGATGAATACTCAGGGCGTATCCTAGTAGATCCAGCGCTAGCAGAGGAAGAAAAAGAAAAATTAGCTTCGATTTTGAACTAATCGATAGATACCTTACAAAAAAAGCATCCCTAAGGGATGCTTTTTTTTTGGACAATCTTTTTGATTGATCCAATAGGGAAATGATAGGGTATTAAAAAACCCACTTTAAAAAAGTGGGTTTATAAATTCTTAGAAAAGGAAGTATTACAATACTTTAACTTCTACTGCATTTAATCCTTTTTTTCCTTCTTTCAAATCAAATTCTACAGCATCACCTTCTCTAATTTCATCAATTAATCCAGAGATGTGTACAAAATAGTCTTGTTGAGTTTCTTCGTCAATAATGAATCCAAATCCTTTAGATTCATTAAAAAATTTTACGGTACCTTTTTTCACGTGTGTAATAATATTATTTAATAAAGTACAAACATACTGTTAAAAAAATAAATTTCATCATAAACGACAATAAATTAACTTTCTTACCAGTGTTGAGCAAAAAAAAAGCCCATCTTAAAGAAGATGGGCTTTTGGTTTTTGCTGAAAAATTATTTTAATTTTTTCTTCACTTCTACGATTTCGTAAGCTTCGATGACATCACCGACAGCAATATCGTTGTAGTTTTTAATCTGAACACCACAGTCATACCCTTTGGTTACTTCTTTAGCGTCATCTTTGAAACGTTTCAAAGCGGTCAATTCTCCGTCGTGAACAACGATACTATCTCTAATGATTCTAACTTTAGAACTTCTAGTGATTTTACCTTGTACAACCATACAACCAGCAATGTTACCAACTTTTGAAATTTTATAAACTTCTCTAATCTCAACATTTCCTAACAACTCTTCTTTCGTGTCTGGAGATAACATACCCTCCATGGCATCTTTAAGATCATTAATAGCATCGTAGATGATAGAGTAAGTTCTAATGTCAACCTCTTCCATATCTGCTACTTGTCTAGCATTTCCAGCTGGTCTTACATTAAACCCTACAATAATAGCATCTGAAGCAGAAGCTAACAATACGTCAGATTCTGTAATGGCTCCAACACCTTTATGTATGATATTAACTTGTATTTCTTCAGTTGATAATTTTTGGAAAGAATCTGTCAAGGCTTCAACAGAACCATCAACATCTCCTTTTAAGATAATATTCAACTCTTTGAAGTCTCCTAATGCAATTCGACGACCGATTTCATCTAAGGTTAATGTTTTCTGAGTTCTAACCGACTGCTCGCGTTGTAATTGAGAACGCTTGGTCGCAATTTGTTTTGCCTCTCTCTCATCTTCGAAGACATTAAACTTGTCTCCAGCTTGTGGAGCTCCGTCTAACCCTAGGATAGAAACGGGTGTCGATGGTGGTGCAACGTCAACATTGTTACCACGCTCATCGAACATAGCTCTTACCTTACCAGAATGTTTTCCTGCTAAAATATAATCTCCAATTCTTAAAGAACCGCCTTGAACCATAATGGTCGAAACGTATCCTCTTCCTTTGTCTAATTGAGCTTCTACTACTGTACCAATGGCAGATTTATTCGGATTGGCTTGTAACTCTAATATGTCAGACTCTAAAACCACCTTTTCGAGAAGATCATCTACACCTTGTCCTGTTTTAGCTGAAATTTCTTGGCATTGGTATTTACCTCCCCAATCTTCAACTAAAATATCCATACTTGCTAACTGTTGTTTTACATTGTCTGGATTTGCTGTTGGCCTATCTATTTTGTTTAATGCAAAAACAATAGGAACACCTGCAGCTTGGGCATGGCTAATTGCCTCTTTTGTTTGTGGCATCACATCATCATCCGCAGCAATCACAATGATCACTAAATCAGTAACCTGAGCTCCACGAGCACGCATCGCAGTAAAGGCTTCGTGACCAGGCGTATCTAAAAATGCAATCTTCTGACCGGTTTTGATGTTTACTGAATAAGCACCGATATGCTGGGTAATCCCTCCAGATTCACCATCAATCACATTGGCTTCACGAATGTAATCAAGCAATGAAGTTTTTCCGTGATCCACATGTCCCATGATGGTAACAATAGGAGCTCTACTTTCTAAATCTTCTGCTTCATCAACCTCTTCCGTAACTGCTTCTTCAACCTCAGCACCTACAAATTCAACTTCATAGTTAAATTCTTCAGCGACAATTTTAATGGTTTCAGCATCCAAACGTTGGTTCATGGTTACCATCATACCTAGCATCATACAAGCCGAAATGATATCGGTAACTTGCACGTTCATCATGGTAGCTACTTCCATTACGGTAACAAACTCTGTTACCTTCAATATTTTGCTTTCAGCAGCTTCTTGAGCAGCATCATCTGCTTGCTGACGGTGCAAATCACGTTTCTCTCTACGATACTTTGCTCCTTTATTCTTCTTAGATTTCCCTTGTAGTCTTTCAAGAGTTTCTCTTACTTGCTTTTGAACTTCTTCGTCTGTTGGCTCTTCTTTGGTTACTGGTGCAGAAAATCTACCTCTATTACCAGGTCCTCTTCTTTGCCCAGGTCCAGATGAATTCCCACCAGGTCTATTCTGACCTCCACCTCTATGGTTTGGATTTGGCGTTCCAGGCTTTACAATCCTTTTACGCTTTTTCTTATCACCAGTATTGGCTGCTGATGCTTTTGCCTCAGGCTTTTTCTTTTTCGGTCTTTCAAATTGTTTTAAATCAATTTTTGCACCGGTGACTTTCGGTCCAGAAAGCTTTTGATATTGTGTTTTGATCGCTTCTGGCTCTCCAGGCGTTTCTTGAGCTTCTGAGGTCTCTGCTTTTGGTTTGTCTTCTGATTTGGCTTCTGGAGCTTTTTTAGAAGAAACAGGCTTAGCTTCAACAGAGGTCTTCTCAACACTCTTTTTTTCTTCTGAAGCCACTTGCTTTGCTTTTTTTGCTACTGGTGCTGATTTGGTTTCTTTTTTGGTAACCTCTTTCGCTAGCTCTGGAGCAGATTTAACAATTTTGAGTCCACCTAACTTGGGAGCATTGGCTCTTATCACTGTTGCGTCTGCAGATTTTTCTTCAGTCGTTTCAGGGACTACCTTTTTTGGTTCCTCTGTTTTAACAGGTGAAGCTTTAGGCTCTAAATCTATTTTACCAACAGTTTTAAGCTCAAGCTTTTCTGACCTTGCTTTTAAAATTTTGTTTCTTTCTTCCTCTTCCTTGCGTTTCTTCTCTTCTTGAGCCAAACGTAATTCTTCCTTTTCCTTTCTTTTCTCTTCTCCTACTTCTTTGGAATCAGCTTTCTTTTGGGCATCCGTTTGAAAACCATCTAATAAAATCTGGTACTCATCACCAGAAATTTTTGTGGTAGGACGTGCCTCAATCTCTACACCTTTAGATGAGAGATGCTCTACAGCCCTATCTAAAGATATGTTTAACTCTCGTAAAACTTTGTTAAGCCTTAATGTTTTGCTTACAGACATATGTAATTTTTACTGTTTTTTTGTTTAAGAAGATGTTTTGATGGTTAACTACTATTGTTTTAACTATCAAATTCCTCTTTTAAAATACGTTGAACCTCTACAATGGTTTCTTCTTCCAAATCGGTTCTGCTCACCAATTCATTAACATCCTTGTCTATTACACTTTTCGCAGTGTCTAAACCTATGCTCTTGAATTCGTCAATAATCCATGATTCTATTTCATCAGAAAACTCAGTCAATTCAACATCTTCGTCGTCTTCAACACCGTCTCTCAAGACGTCAATTTCATAACCAGTAAGCTGAGTCGCTAATCTTATGTTTACCCCATTTCTACCAATAGCTTTGGATACTTCTTCGGGTCTTAGGTATACTTCAGCTTTTGCTTTCTTGTCTCCTTCTGCCTCAAAGATATCCATTTTTACCACTTTAGCAGGACTCAATGCTCTAGAAATGTATAATTGAGTGTTTTTTGTGTAATTGACCACATCAATGTTTTCATTTCCTAATTCACGTACAATCCCATGAATCCTTGACCCCTTGATACCAACACAGGCACCTACTGGGTCAATTCTATCATCATAAGAATCTACCGCAATTTTTGCTTTTTCTCCAGGAATACGAGCCACACCTTCTATAGTAATCAAACCATCAAAAACCTCTGGAATCTCCTGTTCAAACAACTTGGTTAAAAACTCAGGAGCAGTTCTAGACAATATGATTACAGGTTTGTTCCCTCTTAATTCTGCTGTCTTGATGATTCCTCTAACAGAATCTCCTTTTCTAAAGAAATCTGAACGAATTTGTTCACTCTTTGGTAATACCAACTCGTTTCCTTCATCATCTAACAAAATAATTGCATTGTGCTTGATGTGGTGAACTTCAGCAGAATACAAATCTCCTTCTAATTCCTTAAATTTTTTGTACAAAATAGTACTATCGTGTTCGTATAACTTTGAAATTAAATTCTGACGTAACGCTAAGATCGCTCTTCTTCCTAGTTGGTGTAGTTTGATTTCTTCTGATACTTCTTCACCCACCTCAAAATCTGGTTCGATTTTTCTAGCTTCAGACAACTCAATTTCTTCATTGTCGTCCTCGGACATTTCATCTTCAACAACCGTACGGTTTCTCCAAATCTCTAAATCTCCTTTGTCTGGGTTTACAATAATATCAAAATTATCATCAGAACCGTATTTTCTCTTTAGAGCGGCTCTAAAAACTTCTTCTAAAATAGACATCAACATGACACGGTCGATGTTCTTATCATCTTTAAATTCTGAAAATGAATTAATTAAATCTATATTCTCCATTTATATATTTTAACTAAATAATATTTTTACTTTTGTTTCCTTTATCTCTGTATAGGTAAGGGTAACTGATTTCTGAACCGTTACTTTTCCTTTACCAATTGCTTTTGGCTCTCTCGCTTTCCAGCTTAAAACGATATGATCATCCGTCACCTCATCTAAAGTTCCCTCATACTTATCGTCCTCTGTTATAACGTTCAATGTTCTGCCTAAATTCTTAACATATTGCCTTTTTAAGGTAATCGGTTTAGAAATATCTGGTGTAGAAACATCGATACTAAAATCTTCTTCCTCTCTGTCCAATTGAGCCTCTACCGCTCTACTTACACGGATACACTCTCTTAACGGAACTCCTTTGTCTCCATCTATGACAACGGATATTTTGTTTTCAGCACCTATGGTCAAAGACACTAAAAATAATTCTTCGTGCTCCGATAACGCTTCATCAATATAATTTTCGACTTTGTTCTTGTCCATGTATACCTATAAAAAGTGGGGCTTATTAGCCCCACACATCCATTCGAATTATTTCAACGCAAATATACAAGTTTTTTATTGATTTACAATATTTTAATCTCTAAAGACCAAATGTGTTGTATTCACCACTATGACAACTCAAAAAAACTAGATTTCTCTAACGATTTCTGCCTTTCTCTACAAAATATAATTTGTTACATATAAACATGGAATGACTAAGTGAGGATTGGTCCAGTACTTGTTTGAAAAAAAGCTTCCATAAAACAAAAAGCTTGACAACATTAATGTTGTCAAGCTTAGAAGTTGTCCCACAAGGACTCGAACCTTGAACGACGGTACCAAAAACCGATGTGTTACCATTACACCATGGGACAGTGCGTTAGCGGTGGCAAATATACGTCACCTCTACAATTCTGCAAAACTTTTTCTTAAAAAAAATCACTTTTTATCAGAACTTATCATCTGTGGATTGAAAATCAACATTTTAATGTTTTTCATTTTTTGTTTATCTTATTTTATACAGAAGATTTTTTACTGTAAAAGGACTTCGACATATATATTTGGTTAAATTTGTGTTTACATTTTTAGTTTTAGAATTACAAAACATGAAAGAAATCAATTATCAGAAATGGAATGTCATCACCGGATGGATTGTATTTGCCATCTCATTAGTGACCTATACCCTCACACTAGAACCCACGGTTAGCTTTTGGGATTGTGGAGAATATATTTCAACTGCAGTAAAACTAGAAGTAGGTCACCCACCAGGTGCGCCGCTATTTCAAATGCTTGGAGCGTTTTTTGCCATGTTTAGTTTGTCTGACAACCATGTGGCTCATATGGTTAACTTTATGTCAGGGCTAGCAAGTGCTTTTACCATTCTTTTCATGTTTTGGTCCTTAACAAATTTGATCAAAAGAATAGCGATAAAAAACAAAGCTCTAGACAACAACAAAACCATCGCTATCCTAGGAAGTGCTGCTGTCGGAAGTTTAACCTACACGTTTTCAGACAGCTTCTGGTTTAGTGCTGTGGAGGCTGAAGTTTACGCAATGTCCTCTTTTTTAATGGCACTCCTTTTTTGGCTGGGGTTAAAATGGGAAAAGTCTTTTGGTGAACCTAGAAACAATAGATGGCTCCTCTTGATATCTCTTATTATTGGACTTTCTTTTGGGGTTCATATTTTATCTCTTTTGGTTATTCCTTCATTAGTGTTCTTATACCTTAATCATTATTATTCCCATTATACGGTCAAAACTTTTATCATTGCAAATCTTATAGCTATTGGTATTCTTGCATTTGTATTTAAGTTTTTATTCCCTTACACTTTGTTGTTCTTCAGTGCCTCAGAACTTTTCTTTATCAACAATTTAGGACTCCCATTTAACACAGGAACCATTATAGCAGGAATTGTTATTGTTCTTGGTTTTTACTTTGGACTGAAACACACCAGAAAAAATAAACTTTACTTAGGAAATACAATCCTACTTTCTGTTCTGTTTGTGATGATTGGATTTTCTTGTTGGATCATGCTCCCAATCAGAGCGAATGCCAATACCATCATCAACGAAAACAATCCCTCCTCTGCAAGAGAACTTCTTGCCTACTACAACCGAGAACAATATGGTGATGCCAATATTTTTTACGACACTTATTATTCTGAAAAATACAACAGAGCATCTGCTTTAGATGAAAATGGTGAAGTCATTATGATTGATGTTAAGCCTAAATATGAAAAAGACGAAAAAGCAGGAAAATACATCATTGTAAACGACTACAAAAAAGCGCAACAGAAAACAAGCGATTTACACAAAGGACTCATCCCAAGAATGGTGGTGCCAGGTTTAGAACAAAATTATAAAATGATTGCAGGCATTCCAAAAGACAGTCAAAGCAAACCTACCATGTTTCAAAACTTAAAGTTTATGGCCGAATATCAATTTGGCTATATGTACTTTAGATATTTGTTTTGGAATTTTGTAGGTAAACAAAACGATCTCCAAGGAAACATGGATCCCTTAAACGGAAACTGGATCACGGGAATTGATTTTATAGATCAAACATTGGTTGGACCGCAGAAAAATCTTCCTAGAAATGCCAAAAAAAACAAAGGAAGAAATGTCTATTTTGGAATTCCATTTTTACTGGGCCTCATAGGACTTATGTTCCAGTATGCAAAAGATAAGCGCAACTTCTATAACCTACTACTCTTTTTTGCCTTTACAGGTTTTGCCATTATTTTTTATACAAACCCAAAACCTTTTGAACCTAGAGAAAGAGACTATGCTATTGTAGGCTCTTTTTACATCTTTGCTATGTGGGTAGGTTTTGGTGTGTATGCCATCATTGACAAAATAAATCAATACAAAAGAAACAAAGCCATCGCTATTGGAATCACGATCCTGTGCTTGTTGGCTTCTCCTATTTTAATGGCTACACAAAACTGGGACGACCACGATAGATCTAATCGTTACACAGCTTATTTTAACGCAAAAGCTTATCTAGATTCATGTGATCAAAACGCGATTTTATTTACCATTGGAGACAATGATACCTTCCCACTTTGGTATTTGCAAGAGGTAGAAAAATATAGAACCGATATTAAAATTGTCAACTCTAGCTTACTCGCTACAGATTGGTATATTGACCAAATGAAGCGTAAAGCTTACGAATCAGACCCTATTCCCTCGCAGCTAACACACAAACAATACAGACATGGTAGCTTGGATGTAGCTTACCATATGGGACAAGTGAAAGACCGTTGGTATCTTGAAGATTTTATGACATGGATCTCTTCAAATGACAAAAGAACTTACATAGAAATTAGTGAAGGTAAATTTGAAAAGTTTTACCCAACAAACAAATTAAATCTCAAAGTAAACAAAGAGATGGTCTTGGCAAATGGTACAGTAAAAGCCAAAGATGCTCATGAGATAGTAGACACCATTTCGTTAGATGTTGATGAACGTGGCTTGACAAAAAATAGAATCCTAATGCTAGATATTCTTGCCAACAACCAATGGAAACACCCCATTTACTTTACAGGAGGATCAAATGCTAATGAGGAATACATTTGGCTCAAAGATTATTTACAATTAGATGGCTTAGCTTACAAACTTGTTCCTATAAAAACAGAAGATAAATATGGAATTCTAGGAATGGGACGTATTGATAGTGAATTGCTATATGATCGTGTAAAGGATTGGACGTTTGGTCACCGTGGTAAAGATTTTTACTTAGATGTTGAATCTAGAAAAAACTCCATTACCTACAGAAATACCATCTCACGATTGGTAGAAGCCCTTATCAATGAAAGAAAATTTGACAAAGCAGAAGAAATGCTAGACTTAAGTTTCCATAAAATGCCTATTGAAGACTATGAAAATTACGGAGTTTGTTTAGGTTTCCCTGAACAGTATTACTTGATAAACAAACCAGAGAAAGCGCGAAAAGCAGCTAACATCTTGATCAAAGTATTTCAAGAACAACTCCTATACTACAGCAAGTTTAACAGCAAAGATTTAAGCTATTTGTTCTCTGACATCCAAACTCAATTTCAAATGTATCAAACCATCAAAATAGACATAGACAAATATGATACAGATGAAGATTACAAAAACAAAGTGGCGCAAGCATTTGAATCTCATATAGAAATGTTTGAAACCCTTTTTGAATAACACAGTGAGGTACTATCCTATTAAAATACCTAAAATTTTCAAGTTCATTTTTAACAAGTGGACTTGGAATTTTTCAAGTCACAAAAAAGAAATCTACCTTACCTTTGATGACGGTCCTCTACCTGTAATCACTCCTTGGGTATTAGAGCAACTAAACATTTACAACGCAAAAGCTACCTTTTTTTGTATTGGAGAAAACATCCACAAACACCCCGAGGTATTTCAGAAAGTCATTTCCGAAAATCACAGCATAGGAAACCACACCTACCATCACTTAAATGGATGGAAAACAAAAGATGTAGATTATATTAAAAATGTAAGATCAACTGAAAAACTTTTATCAAATCAATCACAAAGGCTATTTAGGCCTCCCTTTGGAAAAATAAAAATATCCCAATCTCGTAAACTTCGTGAATTGGGGTATCAAATTGTGATGTGGGAGGTATTGAGTGCCGATTTCGATCAAAAGCTAAGTGCGAGAGAATGTGTAGAAAATGTTCTTAAAAACGTAAAAAACGGTAGCATAGTTGTTTTTCACGATAGCGAAAAATCATTTCCAAGACTCAAAGAAAGTCTGCCCATAATACTAAAAACATTGAAAGATAATGGATACGTATGTAAAGCAATACCCTAAACGTATTGTTGTACCATTGCAATCAACGTATTTGCATCTTGCTCTCCAGACTGTCTCCACTTTAACTCTCCATTTTTGTAAATTAAAAAGGTAGGATTGGCTTTTACTTTGAGTGCGTTTACTAGCGTTTCATTTTTTGCAATGTCAATTTTCATCACTTTCGCTTTGTCCCCTAAAGCAGCAACAACATCGTTTAATACAACGCCAGTTTCTTCCTCTTCTTCACTCCACTGAGCGTAAAAATCAATTAAAACAGGCATTTCAACATTAATTAAATCACCGAACTTAGTCATATCTAAATATTTAAAAAAGTCTCCTTATAAAGCAAACCATATTATAATACTGAAGGCAAATGTAATGATTTTTAAATAAATTACGAATTGAACACAAAAATTAGCCTAATTTTATAAAATACACACACGAATTGATTTTTTTTTCCAAGTAATTTAAGATTTAAAAAAACAAAAACCACCAAACATCAGAATTGGTTTAATAGTTTTTTAATTACATTTACATACTTAAATTTTAATTTATGGCTGCACAAAAAAGATTGTTTTTACTCGATGCTTTTGCTTTAATTTTTCGAGGATATTATGCTTTGATCAAAAATCCTAGAATCAACTCAAAAGGTATGGATACCTCTGCTATCCTTGGGTTTACCAATTCTTTGTTAGACGTGATCAAAAGAGAAAAACCCGAACTTCTTGCTGTTGCCTTTGACAAAGGTGGATCGGTATCAAGAACTGAGTCTTTTGAAGCCTATAAAGCAAACAGGCAAGAAACCCCAGAAGCCATAAAAATTGCCGTCCCATACATTCAGGAGATTTTAAGAGCCATGAACATTCCTATTATAGAGGAATCAGGTTTCGAAGCAGATGATCTTATTGGTACACTTGCCAAACAAGCTGAAAAAGAAGGATGCCAGGTATATATGGTTACGCCAGATAAAGATTATGCCCAATTGGTTTCTGAAAATATATTTATGTACAGGCCCGCTAGGATGGGAAATGGGATAGAAATCTGGGACATTGAAAAAGTAAAAGAAAAATTTGAGGTTGAAGACCCATTGCAAGTTATCGATTATTTAGGAATGATGGGAGATGCTGTAGACAACATTCCTGGTCTTCCAGGAGTCGGAGACAAAACAGCCAAAAAATTCATCAAAGAATATGGGTCCATGGAAGGCCTCCTTGCAAACACTCATGAGCTCAAAGGAAAATTGAAAGAAAAAGTTGAAGCCAATAAGGAACTAGGGAAGCTGTCTAAAGAACTTGCAACCATTATTTTAGATTGTCCTGTACAATACAACGAGGAGAGTTTTACGATGTGCAAACCCAATATTGAAGAAACCACTAGGATTTTTCAAGAACTAGAGTTTAGACGTATTGCCGATACGGTAAATAAACTTTTTGCCATGGAGGCGTCCAAACAAGAGGAAAACCCTAAAAAGGAATCCAATTCAAAAAACAGCAACAAACCACAGTTGGATTTGTTTTCAGTACCTGAACAACAAGGAACTTCATCATCCTTCGGGTTTAACAACCTCAACAACATCAACCCCATTTATCAATATGTAGATACCCTTACCGCTAGAAAATTATTTCTTCAAAATCTGTTAAAACAAGCAAAAGTTGCATTTGAAATCGTAACTGAAAAAGAAGGATTTATTGATCAAATTATTGGTTTTAGTTTTTCTTACGAAACACACACAGGTTATTTTATCCCAGTCTCCGGAAATACAGAAGAAATTCTAACCGCATTAAGAATGTTTTTTGAAAATGAAAATATTGAAAAGATTGCTTACGACTTAAAACGAAACATTAAGTGCTTAGCCTCCTATAACATCACAATCAAAGGAAAAATTTTTGACATAAGCTTAGCACACTATTTACTACATCCAGACCAAAGGCATCAAATAAATGTCTTATCCGAAACCTATTTAAATTACGAAGTGACACCTCAAGACCAGGTGACTGGAAAAGGAAAAAACAAACTAAAATTATCAGCAGTTGATTTGAAGGTTAACACAGCATATTCCTGCGAACAAACAGATATCTGTTTTCAATTAGAAAAATTATTTAGAAAAGAGTTGACCGAAAACAATCTTGAAAACTTATACGACAAGATCGAATTGCCCCTGTTAAAAGTGTTATCAAGCATGGAGCTAACGGGTATCAAATTAGATGTTTCGTTTCTTGAAAAATTATCTGAAAATTTAACCTCAGACATTTCTTCTTTAGAAAAAGACATACACACCCTAGCTGGTGAAGCATTCAATATTGCTTCTCCAAAACAACTAGGAATTGTTCTGTTTGAAAACATGAAATTGGTTGACAAACCAAAAAAAACCAAAACTGGACAATACGCCACTGGAGAAGACGTTCTGAGCAAACTAGCGGCGGAGCATGAGATCGTTTCTAAAATCTTAGAATACCGTGGATTGGTGAAATTGAAAAACACTTATGTGGATGCTTTACCTAATGAAGTGAACCCCATCTCAAATAGGGTACACACAACCTACAGCCAAGCCACGGCCGCAACGGGAAGATTGAGTTCAAACAACCCTAACCTACAAAACATCCCTATTCGAACAGAAAGAGGAAAACTAATCCGTAAAGCATTTGTAAAAAAGAATGATGACTATGTTTTATTTGCTGCAGATTATTCTCAAATTGAATTAAGACTCATTGCAGAACTCAGTAAAGACCCGGCAATGCTTGCTTCATTCCAAAACGGCGATGACATCCACCGCTCTACAGCTGCCAATGTTTTTGGAATTCCTTTGGAAGAGGTAACTCGAGAACAACGTAGCCAAGCAAAAACGGTAAATTTTGGTATCATCTATGGTGTTTCTGCTTTTGGACTTAGCCAACAAACCAATTTGAGTAGAAAAGAATCAAAAGAGCTGATCGAAACGTACTACGAAACCTATCCTACATTAAAAAAATATATGGCTAGCCAAGTAGACTTTGCCAAAGAACATGGATATGTAAAAACGCTCCTAGACAGACGACGCTATCTTAACAACATCAATTCTGCAAATGCCATCGTAAGATCTGCAGATGAACGAAACGCGGTAAATGCTCCCATCCAAGGAACAGCGGCTGACATCATCAAAATTGCAATGATTAATATTCAGAAAAAACTAGAAAGCGGCAAATACAAAACTAAAATGCTTTTACAAGTACACGATGAATTGGTGTTTGATATGCATAAAGAAGAAATCGAAGTTTTAAAACCTTTCATTATTTCTGAGATGGAAAACGCTTATAAACTAAGTGTTCCACTTGTGGTGGATACAGACATGGGTGACAATTGGCTAGACGCACACTAATCAAAACAAAAAAATCACAAAAAGAGCATGATCTCTTGACTTGCAAACATGATTTTGAACTAAAAAAACACCTTATATCTTTAAGAAATCGCTAACGATTCACCTTTAGGATATTAGCCGTAAAAAAAACAAAAAATTCTCGTAAAAAAAAGATGGCTATCTAAACAAATAATTATATTTTTGCAATCCCTTGGAGAATCCAAGAAGAATTATTGTTTAATTATTACAAAAACTAGTGTAAATGAACACATTAAGTTACAAAACAGTATCGGCTAACAAAGCTACTGTAGACAAGCAGTGGGTTTTAGTAGATGCGGACGGACAAACATTGGGTCGTTTATCTTCTATTGTTGCAAAACTAATTAGAGGAAAGTACAAACCTAACTACACTCCCCACGTGGATTGTGGAGACAACGTTGTAATTATCAACGCTGAAAAAATCAATTTAACTGGAAAAAAATGGACTGACAAATCTTACATTCGTCACACAGGATATCCAGGAGGTCAAAGAAGTTTAACTGCTACAGAAATGTTCGAGAAAGATCCAACAAGATTGATCGAGAAAGCAGTAAAAGGAATGTTACCTAAAAACAAACTAGGAAGCGCTCTATACAAGAACTTGTATGTTTATGCTGGTGGTGAGCATGGTCAAGAAGCTCAACAGCCAACAACTATTAACTTAAAAGACCTATTATAAAATGGAAACTATTCACAAAATTGGTAGACGTAAAACTGCCGTAGCAAGAGTATATGTTTCTGAAGGTTCTGGAAACATGACAATCAACGGTAAAGACTTAGCAGCTTATTTTACTACTGGAACATTACAGTACAAGGCAAAGCAAGCTTTATTATTAACTGAAACATTAGAATCTTTCGATATCACAGTAAATGTATTTGGAGGTGGTGTAACTGGACAAGCAGAAGCTATCCGTTTGGCTATCGCTAGAGCATTATGTGAAATTGATGCAGAAAATAGAGCAATCTTAAAACCTGAAGGATTATTAACACGTGATCCTAGAATGGTTGAACGTAAGAAATTCGGTCAAAAGAAAGCAAGAAAGAAGTTCCAATTCTCAAAGCGTTAATCGTATTAGAGTCTTTAATGCTAAAAGGCGTCGTGAAACTCAATTTACACGACAATCTTCAGCAAGTAAACTTCACAAATTAAAATTTAAATTAATCGATTGTTTAGCAAAAATAGTAGAGACTTCTACACATGAACTACTCCACTATTGCTAACATCTAAACAAGAAACCATATTATGGCAAATATTCAAGAACTATTAGAAGCTGGTGTACACTTTGGTCACTTAACAAGAAAGTGGAACCCAAGTATGGCTCCTTACATTTACACAGAACGTAATGGAGTACACATCATTGACCTATACAAAACTTCAGCTAAAATTGACGACGCATCTGTTGCATTAGAAAAAATTGCTGCATCAGGAAGAAAAATCTTATTTGTTGCAACAAAAAAACAGGCTAAGGATATCGTAGCTGAGAAAGCAGGAGCAGTAAACATGCCTTTCATTACTGAAAGATGGCCTGGAGGAATGCTAACTAACTTTGTTACCATTCGTAAAGCGGTTAAAAAAATGTCTCAAATTGACAGAATGAAAACCGATGGTTCTTTTGATGCATTATCAAAAAGAGAAAAATTACAAATCGACCGTCAACGTACGAAGCTAGAAAAGAACTTAGGATCTATTTCTGACATGACACGTTTACCAGGTGCTTTGTTTGTTATTGATGTGAAAAAAGAACACATTGCTGTTGCTGAAGCTAAGAAATTAAACATTCCAGTTTTTGCAATGGTGGATACGAATTCTGATCCAAGTAATATTGATTTCGTGATCCCATCAAACGATGATGCTTCAAAATCAATTGACAAAATCTTAAGCTTAACAACGGGTGCAATCGCACAAGGATTAAGTGAGAGAAAAGCTGGAAAAGAAGCAAGCGCTAAAGAAAAAGCAGCGCCAGTTGCTAAAGAAGAGGTTGCTGAGAAAAAAGCGGAAGAAGCTAAGTAATCACAATAAGTTAATCTGTAACGGTACAAAAACTCTAAATTTTGTACCGTTCATTTTTATAAAATTTAAAACACAAAACTATGGCAGATATTAAGGCAGCTGACGTGATGAAACTAAGAAAATCATCAGGAGCTGGAATGATGGACTGTAAAAAAGCTTTGATCGAAGCTGAAGGAGATTTTGATAAAGCGGTTGACGTTTTACGTAAAAGAGGTCAAAAAATGGCTGCAAAGAGAGCTGACCGTGAGTCTAGCGAAGGTGCTGCTATTGCTGTTGTCAACGACGCTAAAACTGCAGGGGTTTCTATTGTATTAGGATGTGAAACTGACTTTGTTGGTAAAAATGAAGACTTTGTTGCTTTGGCAAAAGAATTGGCAGCTCATGCATTAAATTACAACACAAAAGAAGAGTTTTTAGCTTCTGAATTTGGGGGTATGCCTGTTGTTGACAAATTGGTTGAACAAACAGGAGTTGTTGGAGAGAAATTAGAAATTAATGACTTTTCAAGAGTAGAAGCTGCTTATGTAGGTTCTTACATCCACGTAGGAAACAAAATCGCTTCTTTGGTAGGTTTGTCTGAAAATATAGAGGGAGCAGATGCTCTTTCTAGAGATATTGCAATGCAAGTAGCTTCTATGGGGGCTACCAAATTGTCTTACAAAGATTTTGATCCAACATTTGTAGCGACTGAAACAGAAGCTAGAATTGCGGCTATAGAAAAGGACAACATTGAATTGGGAAGATTAGGAAAGACATTGAAAAATGTTCCTCAATACATCTCTAAGTCTCAATTGACAGATGAAGTTTTAGCAAAAGCTGAAGAAGCGGCTAAGGCAGAATTGACTGCAGAAGGAAAGCCCGAAAAAATATGGGATAGAATTTTACCTGGTAAAATGGAAAGATTTGTATCAGACAATACGACTCTAGACCAAGAACAGTGTTTATTAGATCAGAACTTTATCAAAGATGAAAAGAAAACTGTTGCAGAATACGTTGGAGCTTCTAATGTTGAAGTTGTATCTTTCTCAAGAGTTACTTTAGGATAAATAATTCTAAATACAAGCAATAACAAAACCTCTCATACATATGAGAGGTTTTTTTGTGTAATAAAAGCAATACATCAGGCCGTGAATATTCATCTAAAATTTTATATTTGCAGTACCTAAATAACAAAGATGCGATACAAAAGGATACTTTTAAAATTGAGTGGAGAAGCGCTAATGGGAAACAACCAATATGGGATAGATCCAAAAAGATTAGCAGAATATGCACAAGAAATTAAAACGGCTGTAGACACAGGATTAGAGATTGCAATTGTTATTGGGGGAGGAAATATTTTTAGAGGTATTTCTGGGGCAGCACAAGGCATGGATCGAGTACAGGGAGATTACATGGGAATGCTAGCTACTTGTATCAATGGAATGGCTTTACAAAGCGCCATAGAAAGTATAGGAGTTCAAACCAGATTACTGACTGCAATCAAAATGGAAGAAATCGCTGAACCTTTTATCAAAAGAAGAGCGGTTAGACATTTGGAAAAAGGAAGAGTTGTAATTTTTGGAGCAGGAACAGGAAACCCCTATTTTACGACTGACACAGCATCTGTATTGAGAGCTATTGAGATTCAAGCTGATGTCATTTTAAAAGGTACACGTGTCGATGGAATTTATACTGCTGATCCTGAAAAAGACAGCAATGCAACAAAATTTGATTCGATCTCTTACAAAGAAGTATTGAACAAAGGTTTAAAAATTATGGATTCAACAGCTTTTACATTGAGTCAAGAAAATAGTCTTCCAATCCTTGTTTTTGACATGAATACTCAAGGGAATCTTCAAAAATTAATACAAGGAGAAGATATAGGTACTATAGTTACAGATAAATAATTTACAACATGAACGAAGAAATCACATTTATTATTGACAGTGCTAAAGAAGCGATGGAGGCTGCCGTTAATCATTTGGTCAAAGAGTTTGGAAACATTAGAGCTGGTAAGGCAACTCCAGCGATGTTGGGAAGTGTAATGGTAGACTATTACGGTTCTCAAACCCCGCTAAGTCAAGTAGCAAATGTTAGTACACCAGATGCTCAAACGATTACGGTACAGCCTTGGGAAAAAAACATGATTCCTGAAATTGAGAAGGGAATCATCATTTCAAACTTAGGTTTTAATCCTATGAACAATGGTGAACATATCATCATTAATGTTCCTGCATTAACAGAGGAGAGACGTAAGGAATTGTCTAAACAAGCAAAAGCTGAAGCTGAAAACGCTAAGATTAGCATCCGAAATATTCGTAGAGATAGTAATAATGACATTAAAAAAGTAGAGGTTTCTGATGATGAGAAAAAAGTTTCAGAAGATCAAGTACAGACATTAACTGATGCATTTATCAAAAAAATTGATGAAGCCTACGTGATTAAAGATGCCGAAATTATGAAAGTGTAAATTGATCACCAATAAATAAAACAGATAGTCATCTAATTAAGTATGTGGTATACACCACCTAATTAGATGACTTTTTTTGCATAATTTTACTACTGAATAAAACATTACTCTTTTATGAAATTCTGGAACACTGTTGCAAGAACCATCTTAACCCATAGAGTTGCTACCATAAGCATTATTGCAATCATTACAGGTCTACTGGCCCTTCAATTTAAAAATGTGGAGTTCTCTTACACCGAGGCTAATTTGCTTCCAGAAGATAGTCCTGTAAACATTGAATACGATAAATTTCTAGAAATTTTTGGGGAAGAGGGTAATATTGTTGTTTTGGCTGTTAAAGACAGTGCCCTTTTATCTGATGTCAATAAATTTAATCATTGGATTGCACTGGCCGATGAATTGTCTTCTTTTGATAAAGAAATAGAAGGTGTTATTTCGTTTAGCAACATAAAGGAACTAAAGAAAAATGTAGAAAAACAAAGATTTGAACTGACTTCTATCTTTCGAAAGAAAAAATACAATCAACAAGAAATAGACAGCATTAGTCATCATATTTTTAACGACTTACCTTTTTACGATAATATCTTATTTAACAAACAAACAGGAACCATCCAAACAGTCGTTTACATTGACAAAGAGATTGTAAACACCAAACTAAGATCAAACTTCATAAAACAAACTTTTAATCCTTTGATTGAAAAGTTTAATAAAGAAAACAACTTGCAAGTCCGTGTTTCTGGAATGCCTTATGTCCGTAGTATGAATGCAGCAAGCGTAAAGTCTGAAATGGGGTTGTTTGTGTTATTAGGATTAGGTGTAACAGGATTCATTTTCTTCCTGTTTTTTAGATCTCTTAGAGCCACTGCAATTACACTTGCTGTTGTAATTATAGGTGTATTATGGTCATTTGGTTTTATTGGTTTACTAGGGTATCGCATATCAATATTAACAGCTTTAATACCTCCTCTTATCATTGTAATTGGGGTCCCAAATGCCATTTTTTTAATACACAAATACCAACAAGAAGTATATAAGCACGGTAACAAGGCCAAATCTTTACAAAGAGTGATCACAAAAGTTGGGAATGCTACCTTAATGACGAATTTGACGACCTCTGCTGGTTTTGCTACCTTCATCTTTACAAAGAGTAAAATACTCAAAGAATTTGGAGTCATCGCTTCCATCAATATCATGGGTATTTTTATCATCTCCTTGTGTTTAATTCCAATTCTTTACAGTTTCATGCCACTGCCAAAGACCAAACATTTAAAACATTTAGAAAAGAGATGGGCAGATGCTATTGTAAAAGGAATGACCAAAGTTATACGAAATAAAAAACCCTTTGTCTACTTGATTTCATTTGCCTTACTATTGGTATCTATAGTAGGAGCATTTCAAATTAAAGTATCGGGTAGTTTGATTGAAGACATGTCTAAGAAAACACAATTCTACAAGGATATTGTTTTTTTTGAGAGAGAGTTTGGAGGTATCCTTCCACTTGAAATATTAGTAGACACAAAAAAGAAAAATGGTGTTCTAAACTTAAGTACGCTAAAGCGCATACAAAAATTAGAAGAAGAGATCCTAAGAATACCTGAATTGTCTAAGCCTATGTCCGTAAATAATATGGTCAAATTTACTAAACAAGCTTATTACAATGGAAATGCTAATTTTTATAAATTACCGACTTCACAAGAAAAAACTTTCATCACAAGCTATGCAAAGAATTCTATAGACGATAGCGCTTCCCTATCCAATATGGTCGATAAAACGGGACGATTTGCTAGAATTACTACTTTTATGAAAGATATTGGTACGGAGAGAATGGAACAGATACAAAATGAGTTACAAGTCATTATTAATAAAAATTTTCCAAAAAGAAAATACGAAGTAACCATGACTGGAAAAGCGCTAGTCTTTGTGAAAGGAACTAATTATTTGATCAATAACCTCATCATTTCGTTGGGTCTAGCTATAGTGCTTATTGCTATTTTTATTGGCGGCCTCTTTAAAAACACCAAAATGATTTTTATCTCTTTGATTCCTAATGTATTTCCACTACTCATCACAGCTGGGTTAATGGGATATCTAGGGATCCCTTTAAAACCCTCTACAATTCTTGTTTTCAGTATTGCTTTTGGTATTTCTGTTGATGACACCATACATTTTTTGGCAAAGTATAGACAGGAACTTATAAATAGTAAAGGGAAGGTGAGAAAGTCTGTTTACAAAGCGATCAGAGAATCTGGTATTAGTATGTTTTATACTTCCATCGTTCTTTTCTTTGGATTTTTAGTATTTATCATTTCCAGCTTTGGTGGCACAAAAGCTTTGGGAGGCTTGGTGTCTATCACTCTTTTGTTCGCAATGATTTCAAACCTGGTCATTCTACCCTCTTTGTTGCTCACATTTGAACGTTTAATTTCACAAAAAAACAAGCAGAAGAACAGATAGCTTACTTTTTTATGTTCTGTAAATAGTAGGCAATTGCTGCTAATTTTTTAACACGTAGGCAAATTTTAACCCCAAAATATCAGAAGAAAGAGGAAGATCTACGTTTATCTCTTTTTCAAACCTATAAAAGAAGGATATTTCACCTATCTTTTTAATTTTATAACTCGTGCCAATGGTAAATCTATATTTACTAAAACCTTCTGTTGTTGGATCATCACTACCAATTGTATTAAAGATTTCAGCAGATACTTTTGGATCTAAATACCACTTTTTAATGTTGTAGGCAAGACCAACTTTGAATCGAATATTTTCTTTAGCAATATCACCTTGATCCAGACTCAACCCCAATTCATTTCTATTTTGGTAAGCTAATTTGTATTTTAATGTTAATGCCTTTATTTTTTGCTTGTACAATAAGTTTATCTGATATCTAAAACGATATTTGTACCCTTGCTGTTTTCCTTTGGTATCGTTTTTTGTAATGTACCTAAACTCACTCCCAATCTGAAAGTTTTTAAAGCACTCGTAATTGGCTTCAAACTGTGTGAAATATTGTTCGAGCTTAGATCCGTTTTCCTGAAATCTTGCTTGCTGCTCCAAGGCTAAAGATATTTTATCAAGAGGCTTAAACTGAAACGCTAAGGTATTCCAACTTTCAAAATCTTTATTATTAGATTGAGCTTGAGCAGACATAAAACTAGAACTCAAGGCAAATAAAATAAATAAAGCTAAAGACTTATATTTTGTGTGAATCAAATTATTCATTGTGACTTTGTTGGGTATAATAAATTTTTAATTTCGCAGTGTTTTTAAAGAAGTCCGCATTTTTAACTTCTACCCTATTAATTTCAAACCCCATCCTATCTTCTAAGCTTTCTTTCAAAAGGTTATAATTACAGGGTTTTATGTTTTCCATAATTTCGTAAACGACATCTTTTGTTTCCTCAATTACTTGGTCTTCTGTTGGTGATAGGGATAGTAATCTCTCGATAATGATTATGGTAAAAACAACTACAATGTTTGCTGTTAGGACCTCTGCATAGCTCATTTTTTTGTTTGCCAAAGAATTGATCACTGACATTCCAATGACCACAAATAAATAAGTCATTTCTTTGATAGGGATCGCATCAGTTCTGTACCTAATAATCCCAAAAATAGCAAACAAACCTAGGGCCATACCGATATCTAACTCATACTTTTTTAGCGTAAAACACAAGAAGAAAACAATTGTACTAATCAAATAGTAAGTAAACAGGTACTCTTTCCTTTTGTTATTTTTATGGTACAAAAACCAAATGACAATAGTTAAAAAGAACGCATTCATCCCAAAACGAAAAATCATTTTATAAAAATCATCATCAAATATTGGAATATCTAAAAAATCCATTTTAAGTTGTAGTATGCTTATTGTAGTTTCTAATATTGCAATCATATTAACATGTGTTTGATTGGGTTTGAAAATCTATTTTTCGATCACTCATTTTAAAAAAGCGCAACTTTAGTAAATCTGCATTGATCCAAAAAGGTTAAATATAACTTTTTAGCGATTATGAAACAAAGTATAGGGTCATCTTTATTTTGGTCAATAAAAAAGGAACACAAACATCCGTTCCTTTTTTATCATTCGTACAAACCTTTTTTAAACTTTTCTGGATCTTCAACCAGATGATACCTTGGATCATCTATATCTTCAACAATCATTTTTGAAAACTTAAGATCTGCTTTCATTAATAATACTTTAGAATCTTTACTCAGATGCTTCAGTTTTACTTCTTTACCCAAGTCGTTGTATTTGTTTACTATATTTTTAATGGCTTCTAGTCCGGAATGATCACTAACTCTTGACTCTACAAAATCAATCTCAATGTATTTAGGATCATTTTTTACATCAAATTTCTCATTAAATACATTTACTGATCCAAAAAACAGAGGTCCCCAAATCTCATAAGTTAAGACACCATCTTTCTCTCTTTTTCTCGCACGAATTCTAATGGCATTTTCCCATGCAAAAACAAGTGCTGATATGATAACCCCTGCAAAAACAGCAATCGCCAAATCAAATACTACAGTTACGATAGATACTGCTATCAAAACAAAAGCATCTGCCCTTGGAATTTTTCTCAGAATACGAATACTAGACCATGCAAATGTTTCGAGTACCATAACAAACATAACACCAACCAAAGCAGCAATAGGAACTTGTTCAATATACTTATCTGCAAATAAAATGAAGGATAATAAGGTTAGGGCCATGATGATGCCAGACAAACGACCTCTACCTTTGGCATTGATATTTATTACGGTCTGACCAATCATACCGCAACCACCAGTTCCTCCTAAAAGCCCACTCGTGATATTTCCTACACCTTGCGCAATACATTCTCGATTACCATCCCCTCTAGTATCTGTCAATTCATCAACTAAGTTCATCGTCATTAAAGACTCTATCAATCCGACAGAAGCTGCTAAAAAGGCAAAAGGCAAAACAAATGTAAGGGTATCTAAATTGAAAGGTAAATTTTGCCAAAGCTCCATATTTGGAGTTGGAAATTCTCCCTTTAATCCTAAACCACCACCTTCTCTAATGTAAGAGCCAACTGTGGACACGTCTAAGCCTGACGTAATAACAAGAATTGTTACTATTAAAATGGCCATCAAAGAGGCAGGTAGTTTTTTATTAATTTTAGGTAGAACAAAAATAATCAACATGGTTAGAGAAACGAGACCAATCATCGTATACAACTCAGTACCTGACATGAATGAAGTGATGTAATTTTTAACTCCACTTGCGGAAACTTGAACTGTTTTGTGGCTAAACATTTTAACTTGAGCCCAAAAAATTACAATGGCCAATCCGTTTACAAACCCTAACATCACTGGATATGGAATCAAACGAACAAAACGACCCAATTTAAAAACTCCTGCTAGGATTTGAATAAAACCCATCAAAATCACAGCGGCCAACAGGTAAAAATAACCCATATTTTCAATAGGAAGATCAAATAACATCCCTTTTTGATGACCTAGTTGTATCATATGAACAAAAATAACAGCAACAGCACCAGCGGCCCCTGAAATGAGTCCAGGCCTACCCCCAAAAACAGCTGTGATCAGCCCGATGATAAAAGCGCCCGAAAGGGCCACTAAAGGATCTATTTGAGCAACAAAAGCAAAAGCTACAACTTCTGGTATCATCGCTAACGAGACTGTCATTCCTGCTAGGATATCATTTTTAGGATTGGTAGTTAATTGTTTTAAATATTTAGTCATCTTTTCTATTTTTAAACGGCAAAAATAGGATTTATTAACCCATCCGACCAAATATAAAACTTACTTTAAAAAATTCTTTTTTTGCATAACTATCAGAACCACAATAGGAATAGCCAACAAAACTACCTGTAAAGTTCCTGTGTACAGCACACTAGGCTTTAATAATAGAGTTAAAAAATAGCCCGCTACTGCACCGCCAATGTGTGCACTGTGCCCAATATTACCTACTTGATTTTTCATTCCATATAGGGAGTAAAACAAATAGCCGATACCGAATACGTAGGCAGGAATAGCTATTGGTAATGGAAAAATATAGAGTTTCATCTCTGGAAGCAAAACGATACTAGCAAATATAATTCCTGTGACAGCACCAGAGGCACCCACAGCCGAATAATAAGCGTTTGTTCTATTTATCATCAAAGACAAGTAGTTACCGACTGCTAGACTAACCATATACAAACCTATGTATTCTAGAGGGCTAAAAAAGTACAGAACCGTGTTTGAAAACAAATACAAAGCATACATGTTAAAACCCAAATGAATATAATCTGTATGCAAAAACCCAGAGGAAATCATCCTATACTTTTCTCCTCTTTGTATTGATAAGACATTAAATTTGTAAGTATTAAAAAATGTCGAATCTTTAAAACCCTTTAAGCTTAGAAGTATATTTAATACAATTAATCCTATTACTATTAAATTCATGATGTTCAATTTATTTATTTACAATATATATTCAGATATTTGTAATTCCTTATCCTAGATATAATGAACAAAGAACGTACGATTTTTTTATTGGTATATCCAGTACTGTATATATTTTCAAAATTACCATTATCTATTCTATATCGTATCTCAAACCTGATTTATTATTTAGTATACTACATCATCGGCTATAGAAAAAAAACTGTTCGAAAAAACTTAGCTCTTTGCTTTCCGAAAAAAGAAGAGTCTGAAAGACTAAAGATTGAAAAAAAATCTTTTCGCCACTTTGTAGATATATTTATAGAAATGATCAAAGGATTTGGCATTTCACAAACAGAACTCGACAAAAGGTACAAATATATGAACCCTGAGATTTTTAGAACATTAGAAAACGAAGGAAAGAGTATCATCTTACTAGGAGCACATCAAGGAAATTGGGAATGGCTTTTCAACATAAATAGTCAGACCAAAATAAAGTGTTATGGTGCTTATAGAAAAGTTGAAAACAAGTATTTTGAAAATTTTGTTCAAAAGAACAGAGGTAGATTTGGTTGTCATTTCATTTTGACCAAAGATACCATCCCTCAAATTCTTAAAAACTATAAAAACAACGTACAGTCTGTTTATGGACTTCTAAGTGATCAGTCTCCACAATTGCATAAAACCCACTACTGGTCTCAGTTCTTTGGACATCAAGTTCCCATTCACACGGGGGCTGAAATGCTTGCCAAGCGCTTTGATTTTAATGTTGTGTATATGAAAATAAAAATGCCCAAACGTGGATATTACGAAATAACCTTTGAAAGATTAACCACCAATGGAAATGAAAAGAGCGAATACCCTTTAACAGATCTCTACTTAAAATCATTAGAAAACGATATCTCCTTGGATCCTAATATTTATTTCTGGACACACAAACGATTTAAACATTTAGGCAAAGCTCCCATAAAAAAAACTTTATAGTATCTTTAACAAAAATAAAACATTCATGCTAGAAACATTTAAGATTTGGTTAAACAAACCCTATTACCTAATTGACAAAACACCTGTGAAGTTGTCTATGATTTTAGGAGTCGGTTTATTTACCTCTGTGTTTTTACTCATCTTCCAACCCTTTGGTATCAACCAGGTCGTTCAAGCAAATCCGGTATTGATCTTTGGATACGGATTTCTTGTCAGTTGCAGCTTGTTTATTAGTTACTTTATACTTCCCAAGCAATTTTCATTTTACTTCAACGTAAAAAACTGGACAGTACAAAAAGAAGCCACTTTTTTACTCATCACCTTTTTAATCATTACAACAGTAAACTATTTTTACCATCGGGTATTTATAGACGAGTATATGCCTTCTTTTTCATACCTAAAATTTATGGGAATTGTCTTTTCTATTGGTGTTTTCCCGGTATTGTTTATCATCTTTATGGTCGAACGATACTTACAACAAAAACTAAATGTCAATCGCTCTAAGATCATTGAACAAATCAGAAAAGAAAAAAAAGAATTTATAACTATTGAATCAGACAACATCAAAGAGCCTCCCCTAAAAATTGATGTTGATTCTATTTTATATGCTCAATCCAACAACAACTACACAACGTTAGTATTTGTGGAGGAAAACTCAAAAACAAAAACAGAACTGATGCGAATTACACTGAAAAAAGTAGAAGATTTGCTGAGCGTGTATCCTCAATTTATTAGATGCCATCGTTCTTTTATTGTCAACAAAAATGAAATCACAAAAACTGAGGGTAACGCTAGAGCTCTACAAGTTTTCTTGAATCATTTGAGTGAACCAATTCCAGTTTCTCGAAGCTTCCCAAAAGAAAATTTAAAATCTTAATCGTCCCAAAAGGCTATGTTTTGTGAGATCAATTGTCCCAATCATCACAAATAAAACCCTTGCGCCACATATTTTAGCAACTGTAAGTTCCAATTCGTATTATTGTTACATAAACTTAAAAAAATAAAAATGCACAAAAGAAAGGTCATTATAATTGGAGCTGGTTTCTCTTCTTTATCGGCAAGTTGTTATCTTGCAAAAATGGGTTACGAAGTTACCATTCTTGAAAAAAACAAACATGTTGGTGGAAGAGCTCAACAACTACACCAAGATGGATTTGTGTTCGACATGGGCCCTACTTTTTATTGGATGCCAGATGTTTTTGATAAGTTTTTTAACGACTTTGGGAAAAAAACCTCTGACTATTACCAGATCACAAAATTAGATCCTGGATATCAAGTTTACTCTGATGTCATGAACTCTATATGTATTGCTGCGAATTTTGATACGATTGTGAATACTTTCGAAGAAAAAGAAAAAGGTAGTGGTAAACAGTTAAAAAAGTTCATAAGTGATGCTGAAGAAAATTATCATTTGGCCATCAAAGATCTCGTTTACCAACCGGGTGAAAATATCATGGAAATCATAACTCCAAAAACAGCCTTGAAGGTTGGCGCTTTTTTTAGCACTATAAAGTCACAGGTAGCGAAATACATCAAACACCCTGAACTGAAGCAAATTCTAGAATTCCCTGTTCTCTTTCTAGGCGCAAAACCAGAAACAACCCCTGGTTTTTATAATTTTATGAATTATGCGGATTTAAAACTAGGTACTTGGCACCCAAATAAAGGAATGCATCAAGTTGCTTTGGGAATGGCTACTTTGGCTAAAGAACTTGGTGTAGAGATTTTATGCAATGAAAACATCACTAGCCTCAACACAGAAGAAAATCAAGTAACCTCTGTGACTACAACAGAAAAAAACTATTCCTGTGATGTTCTTTTGAGTGGAGCTGATTATCATTTTACAGAGACGTTACTCCCTACAAAATACAGACAATACTCAGAAAAATATTGGGACAAAAAAACATTTGCACCCTCTGCACTACTTTTTTATGTAGGATTTGACAAAAAAATCGAAAATGTATCTCACCATACCTTGTTTTTTGATACAGACTTTAATGATCACGCTGCTTCCATCTACGACACGCTAACTTGGCCAGAAAAACCATTGTTTTATGCAAGTTTCCCTAGTATAACTGATAATTATTTTGCGCCTGAGGGTAAAGAATCTGGAACTTTTTTGATTCCAATTGCTCCAGGGATAGAAGACACTCCAGAAATTAGAGAACAGTACTTTAACATCATCATGGAAAGACTTGAAAAGAACACAAATCAAGACATTACAAAGTTTGTAAGTTTCAAAGAGAGTTATTGCGTAAACGATTTTAAAGAGCAATTCAATTCGTACAAAGGAAATGCTTATGGTTTGGCTAATACTTTATTACAAACTCATATTTTAAGACCAAAGTTAAAGAGTAAAAAAATCAACAATTTATATTTCACAGGGCAATTAACAGTTCCTGGACCAGGTGTCCCTCCTGCTATTATTTCTGGTGAAATCGTAAGTGATTTAATTCTAAAAAACAATTAATCATGAAAGCATTATTTGACAATACCAGCTATGAATGCAGCAAACTAATTACCAAAAGATACAGTACCTCTTTTTCCTTAGGTATATTACTCTTTAAGCCATGTATTAGACCCGCTATATATGCTGTTTACGGTTTTGTGAGATATGCTGATGAAATTGTGGATACCTTTTTAGAATATGAACAAAAAGAGTTATTAGATGAATTTGAAAATGATTACCATAAGGCTTTAGAAAGAAAAATTAGTTTGAACCCTATCTTAAACTCATTCCAAGAAGTTGTGCTTCGTTATGATCTTCAACCATTTGTTAAGGATTTTTTGAAAAGTATGAGACGTGATTTATTTCAATCTGCTTACCTAACGAAAGAAGAATATGAAGAATATATTTATGGCTCTGCTGATGTAGTAGGCTTGATGTGTCTTAGAATTTTTGTTAATAATAATGAAGAGGAATATAACAGGTTAAAACCTTTCGCCATGAAATTGGGTTCTGCATTCCAAAAAGTTAATTTTTTAAGAGATTTAAAGGACGATACGGAAGGATTGGAAAGATCTTACTTTCCAAATTTAACTTCACTTCCAATGGACGCAAAGACAAAACAGGAAATTATTATCGACATCGAAAATGATTTTAAGGAAGCCTTCGTAGGGGTACAGAAACTACCTATAGAGAGTAAGTTAGGAGTTTATTTGGCATATAAATACTACCTAAAGCTTTTACATAAATTGAAAAAAACCACTAGTGAACAAATAATGAACGAAAGGATTCGAGTGTCAAATCCTACAAAAATGTTAATTTTAATGAAGGCATACACAAAGTATTCTTTAAGAATGGTATAAATCATGCAAACAGTTTTACTTTTTTTATCTTTATATTTAAATATGACTGCTGATTACTGTAATGATCTAAAAGAAATTAGATCAATGTTTCAACAAGGAGTTCAAAATAAAAGAGAACTAAACATCATGATTGATCTGTGTAAAGTATCAAATTGTAAAAAAACAATTCCATACTTCGCTGCAGCTACAATGAGAAAATCAGAATTTTCTGTGTCTCCGATAGAAAAGCTAAAAAACTTTAACAAAGGAAAAAAAATTTTAGAAACATACATTGCAAAATGTCCCAATGACATTGAAGCCAAATACATAAGATGGTTGACTCAAACAAAAGCACCAAGATTTCTTAGATACAATCAAAACACAAGAGAAGACTATCAATTTATCATCGAAAACATTGCAAAGAGTAATGTTGAAAAAAATTATCAAAAAGTGATTTTAGATCACCTTCAAAACTTAGAAAATGAATAATATTATAATTTACTTTGGAACTACATTAGCCACATTTTTACTCATGGAATGTATCACCTGGTGTACACATAAATTTGTGATGCATGGTTTTTTATGGTACCTCCATGAAGATCATCATCAACCTAAATACCAGGGGATATTTGAAAAAAATGACGCTTTCTTTGTGATTTTTGCAATCCCTAGTATTACCCTATTCTACTTTGGTATAAACCCTTCCTTAAACTTTCTTTTCTTTATTGGTCTGGGTATTTTGTTCTATGGAATGGCATATTTTGTTGTGCATGACATTATCATTCACCAACGATTTGATTTGTTTAAAAACATAAAAAACCCATACATAAAAACACTTCGAAAAGCACACAAAGTACATCATAAACGCTTAGGAAAAGAAGAGGGAGAATGCTTTGGAATGTTATACGTGCCTGTGAAATATTTTAAACAATATTTTTAATGAAATACACCTATCTAATTATTGATTTAGGTTGTATTCTGGTTCCCTTTTTGTGCAGTTTTTATAAAAAACATGCCTTTTATAAAGATTGGAAATACTTCTTGATAAGCTGCTTAGGAGTAGGTGGTTTCTTTTTGATTTGGGATGAAATTTTTACCAAACATGGTATCTGGGGATTTAACCCATCATACCTAACAGGAATCTTTTTGGGACATCTCCCTATAGAAGAAATTCTTTTTTTTATTTGTATTCCCTACGCTTGCTCATTTACGTTTTTTGCCTTCCAATATTTGATTCCAGAAAAAACAAAACCTATATTCATAACGAGACTGAACGTTGTTTTAGCAATTGTATTAGTTGCTTCTAGCCTACTATTCTATGACCGATGGTACACGTGCATGACCTTCTTACTTTTAGGTTTGTTTTTACTTTACCTACAAATAAAACTGATAAACCTTTATTACTATTACCTAACATTTGTCACCATACTACCCTTCTTTTTTTTAAGCAATGGAATACTTACAGGAAGTTTCTTAGAATCACCAATTGTGTGGTATAACAATACTGAAAATCTAGGGATTAGAATGTTTACAATCCCTGTAGAAGACACATTTTATGGAATGCTATTGATTTTTGGAAATCTGTACTTTCACCAATCTTTAAAACACAAATCGAATGCAAAAAGTTAATGTTTTCTGGTTCAGACGTGATTTACGTTTAGAAGACAACTCTGCTTTAAATAAAGCTTTAGAGGGGGATATTCCAGTCCTACCAATTTTCATCTTTGATGAAAACATTGTTACTCAACTAGATAAAAAAGATGCACGAATAAACTTCATATATGAGTGCTTATTAAGAATAGACCAAAAGCTGAAACGATACAATAGTAACCTTTTGGTACTCAAAGGAAAACCTATAGAGGTTTTTACGAAACTGCTTGAAAACTATCATATCAACAGCATCTACTCGAATAAAGATTACGAACCCTATGCTTTAGAAAGAGATAGAAAAATATACACATTAGCAAAAGAACGACATCTCAATTTTTATAGATACAAAGATCAAGTCATTTTTGAAGAAAACGAAATCGTGAAAGCTGATGGTAAACCCTACACCGTATATACTCCTTATAAGAAAAAGTGGCTTGCTGCGTTTGAAAAACTTAACATTGGTTGTGATAATGGTGACTTTAACAAATTCATTAAACATTCCGTTCAACTTCCATCACTTTCAGAAATTGGTTTTTCAGCATCAAGTTTAAAAGCTTCTGAATTCAACCCTGAAAAAATTAATAATTACGGGGAACATAGAGATTTCCCATCAAAAGATCACACAACACATATTGGCCCATATCTAAGATTTGGAACCCTAAGTATTAGACAAGTTATTCTTGATTTACCTACACAAAGCGAAGTCTATTTGAGTGAATTGATTTGGAGAGAATTCTTCATGCAAATTTTATTTCACTTTCCGCAAGTAAAAAACAATAACTTTAGATCTAAATATGATAGCATCCCTTGGAGAGACAATGAAGAAGACTTTAAAAAATGGTGTAGAGGAGAGACAGGTTACCCGTTGGTTGATGCAGGAATGAGAGAATTGAATGCAACTGGTCATATGCACAATAGAGTGCGTATGATAACAGCTGGCTTTTTGTGCAAACACTTACTCATCAATTGGCAATGGGGTGAAGCTTATTTCGCACAGAAACTACTAGATTATGAGCTATCTTCTAACAATGGAAATTGGCAATGGGCAGCTGGAACAGGTTGTGATGCAGCCCCGTATTTTAGGGTCTTCAATCCGACAACACAAATCCAAAGATTTGACAAAAATTTTGAATACATAAAAAAATGGGTGCCAGAAGTACAAGAATTGACCTACTCTAAGCCAATGGTTGAACATAAGTTTGCAAGAGAGAGAGCAATCAGTACATACAAGCAAGCATTAGAAAATCAATCATGATGAAAATTATATTAAAAGCCGCTGCAATTTATAACCTCCTTTGGGGTGCATGGGTCGTGTTGTTCCCTAATCATTTCTTTGAACTCGTTGGTATGGAGCTTCCTAATTTACCAATGATATGGCAAGGGGTAGGCATGATTGTTGGAGTTTATGGATTTGGATACTGGTGGGCATCTTACCACCCACTTAAACACTGGCCAATAGTGGCTGTTGGTGCTTTAGGTAAGTTATTCGGACCGATTGGTTTTGTAGGAAACTACCTTCAAGGAATTGTTCCTTTTGAGTTTTTTTACACGATTATTTTTAATGATCTTATATGGTGGATCCCTTTTGGCTATATCCTATTAAAAGTTCACAAAGAGCAACAGTGGAAATTAATATAAAAAACAATATATTTACCCGAGTCCCCAAAATTGATGCTATGAAAAAAAACATATCAATAATACTTTCTCTTTTATTATTAATTTCCTGTACAAAAAACGAAATACCTAAAGATTACACGGAACAAAACGAGCAAGAAATTATTTCCTATCTAGAAGAAAATAATTTAACCGCTATAAAAGACGAATATGGAATTTATTATGTCATCGAGGAAGAAGGTAATGGGGATAAACCTATAAATACTAATATTGTAAAAATAAACTTTGAAGGTTCGTATACCAATGAAGAAGTTTTTGCATCAAGTGATGAAAAAAGTGCTTATTTTTCATTAGAGAAATTAATTACAGGATTAGCTTATGGAATTCCACATTTTAACAAAGGAGGATCTGGTAAAATAATCCTCCCTTCTAGTTTGGCTTTTAATGATGGATCTGTTGTTGTTTTTGACATAGAACTTCAAGATTTTTTTGCTAATTATATCGACGCAAATGATGATGAAATCGTAGACTATCTTGCTGACAAGAATCTAACAGCTACTAAAACAGATTCGGGTCTTTATTATCTTGTTGAAGATGAAGGTGTTGGAGAAAACCCTACTAATACTGATAATGTTACAGTAGCTTACAAAGGATATTATACCAATGAATCCGTGTTTGATGAAAGTACAGTTTCGGGAATTGCTTTTAATTTAGATGAAGTGATCGAAGGATGGACAGAAGGAATTCCTTATTTTAAAGAAGGAGGTTCAGGTAAATTATTTATTCCTTCTACGCTAGGATATGATGATGGCTTGGTACGTGTTTTTGATGTAAGATTAATTTCTATAAATTAATAGACTGAAAATATAAGAAAAAAAACGCTTTGGGATTTCCTGAAGCGTTTTTTTGTTGTCATAAAACTCTCTAACTCTACCGACCAATATAATTGTTTTAAGTATTTTTAAAGTAGAAAACAAAATTGTTATCAAATTGGAAGAACTAAAATTCCCTACTGGTAAATGTCCTGATTGTACATCCCCAAACTCTGAAGAACTAAAGAATTGGATAAAAACAATAGAAGACTTTCCAAATGAGTTAAAAAAAGTCACAAAAGATTTAACCCTCGAACAACTTCACTGGAAGTACCGTCCAGAAGGTTGGACATTAAAACAAGTAATACATCATTGTGCAGATAGCCACATGAATAGTTATATACGTTTTAAGCTTGCACTTACAGAGGAAACTCCTGACATTCGTCCTTATTACGAAGATCGTTGGGCAGAATTACCAGACTCTTTAAATAATGATATTAGTACCTCCATAACATTATTAAGTGCTTTACACCTAAAATGGGTTTATTTACTAAACACGTTATCAGCAAAACAACTAAAACTATCGTTTATACACCCTGAACATGGTCAAAAATTCTTACTAGATGAAAACATAGGTATTTATGCTTGGCATTGTAATCATCACCTCTCACATATTAAAAACGCTATTCTATTTAAAGGAAAATATAATTAGCACCCTAATGCAGTAATCACCACACTTCTATTTCCTCCATAATTTCTATGTTCTCCTAAATAAATCCCTTGCCAAATTCCTAAATTAAGTTTTCCATTGCTAATTGGAATAGTTACTGAACATCCTAACATAGATGCTTTTATATGGGCAGGCATGTCATCACTCCCTTCATAATCATGTTTGTAGTAAGGCATATCTTCTGGAATCATTTTGTTAATGTGTGTTTCAAAATCTGTACGTACCGTAGGGTCTGCATTTTCATTAATGGTTAAACTAGCAGAAGTATGTTTAATAAACACTTGTAGTTGACCTACTTTTATATTCTTTAGTTCTGGAACAGCCGATATAATTTCATTTGTAATTAAATGATATCCTCTTCTTTTTGATGCTAATTGTATTTCTTTTTGATAAAAAATCATGATACTGCTGCTTATATTTCTACTGCGTTTATTAAATATTTTAAATTAATTCACTCTTTTGTCTATTATCCGTTTTAAAATCATTCGATTTTTGATGAAAGAACTAGGATTAAAAATGATAGTTAAGAAACATTAAAATTTGCAAAAAAAAAGCAGTAAACTATGTGTTTACTGCTTTTTGTGAATATTTAGTAATTGATATTAATCGTAATTACTTAACTTCTTCAAAATCTACATCTTCTACATCATCAGCTTCGTTTGATGCTGCAGCAGGATCTTCTTGCTGAGCTCCAGCATTGCCAGCTTGTGCCTCTTGTGCAGCTGCTTGGAATTCTGCAGAAGCTGCTTGTAAAGCAGTATTCAATGCTTCAGTCCCTTTGTCAATCCCTGCTATATCTTTTGCAGCGTGAGCCGCTTTCAATTCAGTTAAAGCAGAGTCAATTGGAGCTTTTTTATCTTCTGGTAATTTCCCTTCAACCTCTTTTAACTGAGATTCTACTTGAAAAATCAATTGATCCGCACCATTTACTTTTTCGGCAGTTTCTTTTGCTTTTGCATCTGCATCTGCATTTGCTTCTGCATCTGCTTTCATTTTAGCAATTTCTTCTTCAGACAAGCCAGATGAAGCTTCAATCTTAATTTCTTGAGATTTGTTTGTTGCTTTATCGATTGCAGATACTTTGATAATTCCATTGGCGTCAATATCAAAAATAACTTCTATCTGAGGAGTTCCTCTTTGTGCTGGTGGAATATCTGTCAATTGAAAACGACCTATCGTTTTATTGTCTGCTGCCATGGCTCTTTCTCCTTGTAATACGTGGATATCAACAGATGGTTGGTTGTCTACTGCAGTAGAAAATACTTGAGATTTCTTTGTTGGTATCGTTGTATTTGCTTCAATTAGCTTGGTAAACACATTCCCCATCGTCTCTATTCCTAAAGATAGAGGTGTAACATCTAACAACAAAACATCCTTAACGTCTCCAGATAATACTCCTCCTTGAATCGCTGCTCCAATAGCAACAACCTCGTCAGGATTTACTCCTTTGTTTGGTTCTTTATCAAAAAATGCTTTTACCTTTTCTTGAATGACAGGAATACGCGTAGAACCTCCAACTAAGATCACTTCATCAATATCAGAGATATCTAAATCTGCATCTTGTAAAGCTTTCTTAACAGGCTCCATAGAACGAACAACCAATTCAGCTGCCAACTGTTCAAATTTGGCACGAGTCAAAGTTTGCACCAAGTGTTTTGGTCCACTTGCAGTTGCCGTAACATAAGGTAAGTTAATTTCTGTTTGAGTTGAAGATGACAATTCAACTTTTGCCTTTTCTGCTGCTTCTTTTAAACGTTGTAGAGCCATTGGATCATTACGAAGATCAACTTGTTCTGCAGCATTAAATTCATCTGCCAACCAATCAATAATCACCTCATCAAAATTGTCTCCACCCAAATGTGTATCTCCATTGGTAGACAAAACTTCAAAAACTCCGTCTCCAATTTCTAGAATCGAAATATCAAATGTACCTCCTCCTAAATCGTAAACTGCAATTTTTTGGTCTTGTCCTTTTTTATCAATACCATAAGCCAATGCCGCAGCTGTGGGCTCATTAATAATACGTTGAACTTTTAAACCTGCAATTTCCCCAGCTTCTTTAGTCGCTTGACGTTGTGCATCATTAAAATATGCAGGTACTGTAATTACAGCTTCTGATACTCCTTGACCTAAATAGTCTTCCGCTGTTTTTTTCATTTTCTGCAAAGTCATTGCAGAAACTTCTTGAGGTGTATACAAACGACCATCAATATCGATACGAGGGGTATCATTGTCTCCTTTTACAACTTTGTAAGGTACTCTTGCAACTTCATCGTTACATTCTGAAAATTTATTACCCATAAAACGCTTCACAGAAGCAATTGTTTTTGTTGGGTTGGTCACAGCTTGTCTTTTTGCAGGATCTCCAACTTTACGTTCTCCGCCTTCAACAAAAGCAACAATAGATGGTGTGGTTCTTTTTCCTTCTGCATTAGGAATTACTACTGGATCGTTTCCTTCCATTACAGAAACACAAGAGTTCGTAGTCCCTAAGTCAATTCCGATAATCTTACTCATAATATTATTATTTATTTAATCAGTTTTTGATTTGTTTTTACATCATTACCATAGTCAATTTGTGTGCCACGGATAAACACTTTGCATATTGTCATAAACAAATGACAGGATGTCACAAATCTTAAAAAGACCATCTAGCATCTGCTAAAAGGTCTTCTTATAAAATTTTATAATCTGTGGAAACTAGCGAGTAAATACAAAGTTTGTTTCAGTAGACAGGTTGGCATCAAAAGCATATCCATCATAATCAAAACCTTTTAACGCCTCTACAGTGTTAATGTTTTGATCGATAATATAACGAACCATCAGGCCTCTAGCCTTTTTAGCATAAAAAGAAATGATTTTAAGTTTCCCCTCTTTATAGTCTTTAAAATCTGGAGTGATTATAGGAGTTTTTAACAATTTTGGTTTTACGACCTTAAAATACTCATGACTAGCCAAGTTGATAAGAACATCATCCTCTGAAAGTTCATCATTCAATTGGCTTGTAACCTTATCCCCCCAGAATTCATATAAATTATTATGCAATCCCACCTTCAACTTTGTGCCCATTTCTAAACGATAGGCTTGCATCAAATCCAGAGGTTTTAACACTCCATACTGGCCTGATAGTATTCTCAATTTGTCCTGTAAAACTAATAATTGACGATCATTTAATGTATGAGCTTGCAAACCAGAGTAGACATCACCATTAAAAGTAAATACAGCTTGACGAGCATTACTATCGCTAAAGGGTAATGACCAATCTTGATTTCGTTGCCAGTTTAAATCACTCAACTTGTCTGATATTTTCATCAATACTCCTAACTCTTTGGGCGTTTTTATTTTTAAAATAGCATTTAATGCTTCTGCTTCTTTTAGAAACACACCTTTAGTGTAGGTTTTCGTAGGAATTTCGGACTCGAAATCTAATGATTTTGCTGGTGAAACTAAGATTTTCATTCTTTATAAGGTTGAGTTAAGAAGTACAAAAATACATTTTTTAATACATAAATGGTTCATCAAAATACCGCAAACAAATTCAAATTTGTTTGAGACTTGAGGACCAAAGAATTGAATATGAAATGTATTTAATACATTTTATATTCTTTCTACTCAATGATTTGATGATTTTTATCGGTTGCTTTTCATTAGGCCTCAACTCTTCACCTGATGGATATAAATATATTATCGTTACGTGCTACTTATTCGTCAACGTATATCCCCTCCACTTCTGTAATGTTTGTTGTAAGTCCTCTGGAATGTCTGAATTAAAACGCATCATTTCTCCTGTAGTAGGGTGTTCAAATCCTAATGTTTTGGCATGCAAAGCCTGACGCGGAATTAACTTAAAACAGTTCTCAACAAACTGCTTATATTTGGTATATGTAGTTCCTTTTAACACAGCATTACCGCCATAGCGTTCATCATTAAACAAAGTATGACCTATATACTTAAAGTGTGCTCTTATCTGATGGGTTCTTCCTGTTTCTAATCTACATTCTACCAAGGTCACATACATAAAACGCTCTAAAACTTTAAAATGAGTCACCGCTGGCTTTCCTTGATCACCCTCGGGAAATACATCTTGCTGCAATCTATTTTTTAAATTTCGACCTATATTTCCCTCAATTGTCCCTTCATCTTCAGTAATATTCCCCCACACCAAAGCATAATACAAACGCTCAGAAGTTTTGTCATGAAACTGTTTAGACAAATGAGATAAGGCGTGTTCCGTTTTAGCGACAACTAATAACCCACTTGTATCTTTGTCTATTCTGTGAACCAAACCAGGTCTTCCTTCTGAATTTTCAGGTAGATTTTTAAAATGATAAAGCAACGCGTTTACCATCGTACCATCGTAATTTCCATGACCAGGATGTACCACCAAACCAGCTGGTTTATTGATCACAATTACTTCATCATCTTCATAAACAATATCCAATGGAATAGCTTCGGGTAAAGTCTCTGTTTTTCTTGGAGCAAACTCAAACTGCACTGTAACTACATCACTTGGTTTTACCTTATGATTGGCTTTTACCACTTCATCATTAATCAAAACACTTCCGTCTTTAATGGCTTTTTGAACTTTATTTCGAGTAACGTTCATCACAAAATTCATTAAAAACTTATCAACTCTAAGTGGCTGTTGACCTTCTTCAGCTACAAATCTATAATGTTCGTAATTGTGATTATCTTCTCCTACTTTTGGTAAAAACTCTTCCATAACTATTTCAATCGCCCATTTCCAATCACCACGTCTATTGCAGACATTTTAGGTAATTTATCTCCTGACTTTAATTCTTGATGATTAAACTTTAAACCTCTAACCACAGTTCCTATGTCGTCTATTTCTTCATACGAACCCAAAACAAAACCACTATTGATGATCAGTTGCTTAATTTCCTTTTTCGTCCTTCCATAAAAAGGAGGGACGGTAGCGTTTCCATAACCACTTGGATTGATTGTGATATATATTTTTCTCTTTTCTTTCACAATTTGCCCTGCAGCTGGTAATTGTTCCAATACTGCCTCAGCGGGGATATTTGGATTAAAACTCCCTCTCTCCAACAATTCATAATCCAACAAACTTTCATCAAGGACAATTTTTACCTCATCAACAGTCAGGCCTATCAAATTTGGAACTTCTATTCTTTGATCTTGGTTCGTATAAAGATGTAAGTATTTGATCACAACTGAAATCAGAAGAAATATAATGACAAAAGCTGCAGCAACATTGATTATAAATATTTTACTTTTTAAAAACTTTAAAAAATTCATCTACAAAGATTTTTGACAAAGATATAAAACCTATATGTAGGGTTTTGAATTAATATTTAATAATTTTACAATCCTAATTCAGATATTCATGAAATACATTGCGGTTATTATGGGTGGCTATTCTAGTGAATATCATATTTCTATGATTAGCGGAAATGTGGTTTACGATCATATGGACAAAAACATATACGAACCCTACAAAGTAATCATTACCAAAGAAAATTGGATAGCTCTTGACCAAAACAATAATGAATATTTCATTGACAAAAATGATTTTTCAGTAAACATAGAAAACCGTAAAATTAATTTTGATTGCGTATTCAATGTTATCCATGGAACACCTGGTGAAGATGGTAAAATACTCGGTTATTTTGATATGATTGGCATGCCCTACACTTCTGCTCCACCATACCAAATGGCGTTAACATTCAACAAACGTGACTGTTTGAGCGTGTTGAACAAACAGGGAATCAAAACTGCAAAATCATTATATTATGACAAGGGTGATGAAATCAATATAGAAGAGATCATCTCTGAACTGGGTCTACCCTGCTTTGTAAAGCCAAACAATTCGGGATCTAGCTTTGGAATATCAAAAGTGAATAAAGCTGAAGAATTCGCACAAGCTTTTGAAAAAGCTTTTAAGGAAGACTCCGAGATTTTAATTGAATCTTTCTTAGATGGAACCGAAGTCTCTATTGGTGTAATTACTTACCAAGAAAAAATAAAAGTACTCCCTGCTACAGAAATTATCTCTGCTAATGATTTTTTTGACTTCGAAGCAAAATATGAAGGAAAATCTGAAGAGATTACTCCTGCAAGAATTTCAAAAATTCAACTAGAAAACTTAAAATCCAACGCAATCAAAGCCTACAAAGCATTAAACATGAAAGGGTTTTCTAGGTCCGAATTTATCTTTTCTGGAGACATTCCTTATTTTTTAGAAATGAATACTGTCCCTGGAATGACAATGGAAAGTTTACTACCTCAACAAGCTAAAGCTGCTGGTATTGCTATGACTGAATTGCTAAGCAATGCCATAGAGATGGCCCTACAAAACAAATAACCACAAGCAATTATGAAAAAAGCTGTTTTTCCTGGTTCCTTTGATCCAATCACCTTAGGACACGTAGATATTATAAATAGAGCTATGCCTTTATTTGATGAACTAATCATTTCGATTGGAATCAATGACACGAAAAATTATAGATTCTCTTTGGAGGAAAGAGTAGCATTCATAAAAAAAACATTCAGCCATATACCTAACATAAAAATAAAGACTTACTCTGGTCTGACTACTGAATTTTGTAGGGAGATAAAGGCAGATTTTATTCTTAGAGGTCTCCGCAATCCCGCAGATTTTGAGTTTGAAAAAGCCATTGCAATTACCAACAGAAAATTAACAGGCATCGATACGGTATTCTTATTGACTAGTGCTGACACTGCTTTTATTAGTTCGAGTATCGTGAGAGATATTTTGAAACACAATGGAGATGTGTCTAAGTTTGTGCCAGTGGCAGTAAACAAGTCACTCTAACAAAAAAAAATCGCTTAATTTACATTAAGCGATTGTGTATTTTTTCTTTCTCAGTTTCTTGTTTGGACTCAATATATTATCTACTCTTTTGATCTTCATAAAAACACCATCTAAACTTTTTGAATCTAGAGTTACCTCTTTGGAGGTTTTGATACTTTCTTTTTCCGGAGGACCAGCATATAATGACAATGAACTTGTCAATAATACAATACAAAAAAAAGACTTTATAGCGTTCTGCATTTTACTTTGATTGATAAGGCAAAAATAAGTTGAGAAAAGCTATAACAAAGCATAAACGGAGTTAACTAATTGTTAATAAATCGTTGTCCGAAATTAACATTAACCGCTATTCTATACAATCCCAAAAAAGTAAAGAGCTCCCATCTGAAACATTTATTGTCAAATAACCCCTAGAAATACTTCTCTCATAAAAAAAGAGATTGTGAACGTATCCCTTTTGTCACAAAAAAGCTAAAAAAACCCTGAATTAGAGGAGTCTTGCTTAAGTAAAGCTGCCATCTACCCCATTTTGTCTGACTAGAATAAAGTGAAGAGAAAACTCACTTTCCAATCATTAGTTACTAATTTTATAAGAGTTAAATGATATACAAATGGAAGCTACAACAACAAAACAACAAATTATATCCCATTACATGGATCATGTATTGGAACATGGTGAAGAACCTAAATCTATTTATTCTTTTACTAAAGAATTAAAAATAGATGAAAACGAGTTTTACAAATTTTATACTTCATTCGATCACATTGAATCAGACGTACTTGTGTTTTTCCATGATGAGACTTTAAGACTAATGGCATCTGAAACCTCCGAAAACGAATTAGATGCAAAGAATCAACTTCTTACATTCTATTATACTTTCTTCGAATTGATGACCAATAATAGGAGTTATGTTGCAAAATCTTTACAAACTGGGATTTATGATTTGAAAAAGTTGAAACTTTTAAAACCACTAAAAGAGGAGTTTAAAAAATTCATAAAATCGTTATCTATCGAAACAGTTGACTTGAAACAAGATAAGATCAATTCAATTAAAGAAAAAAGTATTGAAGAATTGGCTTGGTCTCAATTGTTGTTTACCATTAAATTTTGGTTAGAAGACACCTCGGCTAGTTTTGAAAAGACTGACTTATTTATAGAGAAATCGGTGAATGCATCATTTGATTTTCTAAGCGTAACACCATTAGAAAACCTTATAGATTTTGGAAAATTCTTTTTTAAAGAAAAAATAAAGTCTAAATTTTAAACACATGAAAACAATTAATAGCATCCCTACAGGAAAAATACAACGTGCTTCTAAACTAATTACAACAGGAGCTAAAGTGGGGGTCAATTATTTAAGATATAATGTTGAAAAAACTGTTGGAAATGCGACAACAGCAAAAAACAAACTAGACAAGTCTAATGCTACCGATATATATGATAGCCTTAAAGACATGAAAGGTAGTGCTTTGAAAGTTGCACAAATGCTGAGTATGGAAAAAAGCATGCTCCCAAAAGCATATGTAGAAAAATTTTCACTGTCACAATTTTCCGTCCCACCTCTTTCGTCAGCTTTGGTGCTCAAAACATTTAGGAAATATTACCGCAAAACTCCGAATCAAATTTATGATAGTTTTGACTTAAACTCGGTAAATGCAGCGAGTATTGGACAGGTGCACAAGGCAACTTTAAACAACAACACCCTAGCAGTGAAAATTCAATACCCTGGAGTTGCGGAAAGTATAAGTTCTGATTTGGCTTTGGTCAAGCCTATCGCAATGCGTATGTTTAATATCAAAGGAGAGGGTTCTGATAAATACTTCAAAGAAGTTGAAGACAAGCTAATAGAAGAAACCAACTACATCCTAGAGGTGTCTCAAAGCGTTGAGATAGCAGAGGCTTGTAAAGATATTCCAAATCTAAAATTCCCAAAGTATTATCCAGAATTATCCACCGATAGAATTATTACTATGGACTGGATGTCTGGTGTTCATCTTTCTGAGTTTGACATAGACCATGCAGATGAAACGACACGAACACAACTAGGTCAAGCCTTGTGGGATTTTTATATGTATCAAATTCATTGTCTAAAAAAAGTACACGCAGATCCTCACCCAGGAAATTTTTTAATCTCAAATGACCATGAATTGATTGCATTAGACTTTGGTTGTATGAAAACTATTCCTGAGAATTTCTATATTCCTTACTTTGAATTGGCAGATCCTGAAGTTATCAATAATGAAGTCCTGTTCAAAGAAAAATTATATGAACTTGAGATTTTAATCCCAGAGGATGGGGCCAAAGAAATTGAATTTTTTACAGAGTTATTTAATGATTTGTTAAGTCTTTTCACACAACCTTTCCACAGTGAAGAATTTGATTTTTCTGACCCCATATTTTTTGGAAAAATTGCTGAATTAGGAGAACGATTTAACAAAGACCCTAGAATCAAACAAATGAATGGTAATAGAGGGTCCAAACATTTCATATACATGAACAGAACATTTTTTGGTCTTTACAATTTGATGTTTGACCTGAAATCAAAGGACATCCAAATCAATAACTATAAAAATTTTGCATGAAAAAATTTACAAAAAAAGATATTGAAAGCTTAGAGAATATCTATAAGATTAATATGATCAATAGTGTTACAGGTATTAAATCTGCTAACTTGATAGGTTCAATTTCTAAAGAGGGTATTGAGAATGTATCTGTATTTAGTTCAGTAGTGCATTTTGGATCCAAGCCAGCTCTTCTAGGAGTAGTTTTCAGACCGATCAACTTACCTAGAAATACGTATGATAACATTAATGAAACTGGTTATTATACCATAAACACCATACATCAAAACATCATAAAAGACGCGCACCATACAAGCGCTAAATATGGTTCTGAGATCAGTGAGTTTAATCAAACAGGCTTGACAGCAGAATATAAAGAGAACATCAAGACTCCTTTTGTAAAAAACGCTCCCGTACAAATACTTATGAAATTTGTAAATGAATATTTTATAGAGGAAAACGGAACCGTTTTAATGCTAGGTAGTATTGAAGAACTATATATTAATGAGGAACTGATTCATAAGGATGGCTTTGTAGATCTAGCCAAAGGAGAGGCAGTAGGAATCAACGGTCTGGATGGGTATATTAAAACAGAACTCATTGAAAGAATACCCTACCAAAGGCCAAACAAAATAAATAAGGTTTAGAGCATATAAAATCAAATGAAAGTATTAATCACAGGAACTACTGGCTACATTGGCTTGAGACTAATCCCAATATTGTTGCAAAACGATATTGAGTTGGTTTGCTGTGTTAGAGACATACACAGAACTCCTGAGGAATACATTAACACACCAAAAATATCTTTCGTTGAAGTTGATTTTTTAAAGCCTGAGACCCTTTCAAATATTCCAAAAGATATTGATGCAGCTTATTACTTGATACATTCCATGTCAAGTGCTTCAACAGACTTTGCACTACTAGAAGCTATCTGTGCTGAGAATTTTAAAAAATACCTCAATAAAACCAGCTGTAAACAAGTTATCTACTTAAGTGGAATCGTAAATGATAATGTACTTTCAAAACATCTAAATTCTAGAAAACAGGTACAACATATATTAAGTGATGGTGATTTTTCGCTTACCACCTTTAAAGCAGGTATTATTGTAGGAAGTGGAAGTGCTTCTTTTGAAATCATAAGGGATCTCTCAGAAAAATTACCTCTGATGGTAACTCCAAAATGGTTGAATACTAGGACGCAGCCCATTGGAATTGCTGATGTCATCTCTTTTCTTTCAAAATCACTTTTTCGTTCAGAGCTTTACAATAAATCGTACGACATTTCTAGTACTGAAATCCTCACTTACAAAGAGATGCTTTTACAATTTGCAAAGATAAGAGGTTTCAAAAGATGGATCATAACCGTTCCAGTCATGACTCCTAGACTTTCCTCATATTGGCTTTATTTTGTTACCTCAACTAGTTATCCACTAGCCAAAAGCTTGGTAGAAAGCATGAACGTTGAAATCATAGGAAAACCTTCAAACATCAACAAATTACTTGATATAAAACCTACTCCTTATATCACTGCAGTGGAAAACGCCTTTAAAGTCATTCAACAAAACACAATCATCTCCAGTTGGAAAGATGCAATAAACACTCCTGAATTGAGCGATGCTTTGGGAAAGCACATCAACCTACCTCATTTTGGATGTTTCAAAGACATTAGGCACGCAGATATAGTTGATGAAGAAATTACACTCAACAAAATATGGGCCATTGGTGGAAATACCGGATGGTACTATGGGAATATTCTTTGGAAATTACGTGGGTATATAGATCTGTTCTTTGGCGGAGTTGGACTACGAAGAGGTAGAACAAGTGATACAGATATCCAAACCGGGGATGCTGTTGACTTCTGGAGAGTTATTTATGCAAACAAACAAGATAAAAGATTACTATTATTTGCTGAAATGAAGATGCCAGGTGAAGCCTGGTTGGAATTCAAAATAATAAAAAAACAGCTCTATCAAAGAGCCATTTTTAGACCCAAAGGAATACTAGGTAGGATGTACTGGTACTCTGTTTTTCCTTTCCATGGGTTCATTTTTAAAGGAATGATTAAGAACATAATAAAACTCTAAGAACATGAATGCAAAAGAAAAATTAGCAATTGTTTGGTTAAAACGTGATCTTAGAATACAAGATAACGAAGCCATATTAAATGCCCTTAATACTGGTAAAAGAGTGTTACTACTATACGTTTTTGAGGATTTTTTGATTAAGGATCCGCATTACGATGTACGCCATTGGAACTTTATTAAAGAATCAATTAAGGATTTAAATAATATTTTATCAGAATACAATTCTAAAATATTAGCGGTTAACTCTGAAGTTGCAGCCACAATTA
>Ga0209555_10000250_pt1 | contig 46604 bp, 37 predicted proteins | sample SaaInl85LU_5_DNA_FD_184643 | JGI IMG/M metagenome (GOLD analysis project Ga0209555, IMG submission 184643) | Marine microbial communities from expanding oxygen minimum zones in the Saanich Inlet - ESP_85LU_5_DNA (SPAdes) (version 2) | ecosystem: Environmental > Aquatic > Marine > Intertidal...
ATGCTCAGCACCTAAGGTTTTCTTATAGATCTCTAATGATTGCTTGTAAAAAGGCTCAGCGGATTTGTAATCACCCATATCTGAATATAAAATCCCAAGGTTGTTTAAACTCCCTGCATAATCTGGATGCTCAGCACCTAAGGTTTTCTTTTTGATCTCTAATGCTTGCTTGTAAAAAGGCTCAGCGGATTTGTAATCACCCATATATGAATACAATAGCCCAAGGTTGTTTAAACTCGTTATATAATCTGGGCTTTCACGATGGTATTTTTCAAACAAATTCACAGACTTTTGCCAATAATAGTTGGTTGAATCTGTTTTTCCCTTAGTATAATGAGGGTTTCCCTGATAACGCATACTCAAGGCATACCAATAGCTCGTGTCACTTTGTTCTTGAAACGCCAACTGATTCATCTTTCGAGCAATGTGCAAGGCACTGTCTTGCAAATCGGCTTTTCGATAGTCGAGAAACTGTTGTTTTAGGACAGAGAAATCAGTTTGAGCCTGCAAGTTGAGACTTATAATGAAAATAGTGAGTAAAGTGAATTTTAATTTCATAGAACCTTATTTACTGAAAAACTATAGATTGATTTCAAAAAAGTAACTAGAAACATCAAGCTTTGGATTTGAACTACTAAAACCTCTTGCTCCGGTTAATATAGATTCAAAATACTTACTGAATTCATTGTCTCCCGAACCACGACTTAAGGATGACCCCATTTCGAGAATACTACCTAGCTCCATTTCTGTTTGAGAAGTTATAAGCATCAATTGATATCTTCCACATGGTTCATCCAAATTATCACATGTAAAAGTTAATCTATCATGAATACTATCATTTGACTGAATCTCTATCCAATCGTCTGGGAGAAACTGAAAGGACTTATCTGGCTGAATCAAAAGAAATTTAAAATAAGCTTTACTTCCTTTATTATTTTTATACATTACCTCAATGCTCTCATTGTTCTTGTACTGTCCATTTATGTCCCTTTCACTGCTCAATTCCATTTCAATATTCGGGTCGTTCAATGAGATTCCTAAGAAATGTTTTACACGCATGGCATTGAACAAAAGTTCTTTCACCTTCTGCATACCCTGATCGTCCATATTTATTGGAGTCATTCTTCTTAGAGGTAAACCATTTGCAGCAATAATCAATTGTACCTTTTCCTTTTCCCCCTCGTCCTTATTACCTCGTAAAATATACTCGTAATTATCATCTACGATTTCAATGAAACTGTTTTCACTAAAATATTTCGTCACTTCTTTCCTTACTTTTTTAGATGCTATATCTATTTTTATGCGAACTGTTACAGGGTCTTGCACAGCTCCAATAAGTGAAGCTCGGTATTGAACACGTTGGGCATTATTTCCGTCGCGCCTTTCGATTAGTAATACTTTTGAATCAATTGCTTTCAATTCATTAATTACTCCAGAAAATAGTGCGTCTTCTTTATGAAAATCAATCACGTCATTGTTAAAGAATCCGATCGTATCCCCCTTACGCAAACCATGAATACTACCTGCATTGATCTTCGCTGTAAAATTTCCCAACTCAGTTAGCTTAAAATATGGTTTCGTTTCGATTAACTGTCCATTGAATACTAGCTCATCTATATTGTCACTTTCTATCAGGGGCTGTTGTTTATTGTTTAATTCAAGCATCATACCCTCCTGAACCTTTGAAAATAAATTACGAAGTGTAGCTTTTTCACCTAGCTCCTTCACGGCAGAGGTGAAAAAGAAGGTCAAAGAGCCATAATTGAGTCCACTTTCATAATCTTTGTACTCATAATTCACCTGGTCTGCACGGCATCCAGAAAAGGTGCTTATACTCGCAAGGCCTTCACCTGCTGAGTAATCAAGATCATTGTCGGTCATACCTCGACTCATGATTTTCTCCGGTTTATAATCTTCAGGTGCACAAGGATCATCTGTACCTCTTGCCTGAGCAACTTCATTTCCTCCTCTTGTTCCTGTACCTGAATGACATGAATCCAAAACAAAAATTATTTGTCCATTTTCGCCCAACTTTTTTCTAAGCGTTTTGATGAATTCTTTAAGCTCATCATCAGAAACGTGTTCTTTTCCATCATAACCGTTATACCATTTTAGCGGTGCATTATACGCTACTAAAGATTCATCATAACCATCCTCCTCGTCTCCATCTTCGTCTTTTATTTGCTGTCCGTGCCCTGAGTAATGAAAATAGATAATATCTCCTTCTGAAGAATTATTTAATAGCTCATCAAAAGCTTTGATAATTCCATCATGTGTTGCTTGTTCATCGATTAAACGGATGATATTACTTTCTTCAAATTTTTGTTCTGTTAGCATGCTATTCACTAAAAGAACGTCGTTATCACAGCTCAGATCGCTCCAATTTTGAAACTTCTCAGGGACGTTGGGGTAATCTGCTATCGATACAATTAAAGCTCTTTTGTTCTGAGACCATAACGTACTTTGAATCAATACTGCCAATAATAGGCTTAAAACAATAGTTTTCATTGATTTTTTTTAGAAGTGGATGTTGATGCCAAAGAAATATCCTGGTTTAAATTTAGTTTGGAAAATCTTGTTTTCTTCGAGATCACCCCAGTTATCGGTCATATCTTCAGTAATTTCTAGCCAAGTATTCTCTTTAAATTCTTCAAGAATCACTTGATTTTGAACGAAGCTAATTCCGCCTGAAAGAGAAAGGTTCGAGAATGCTTTGAAACGAATTCCACCTCCTAAAAGGAAACTAATTTTACGTTCGTTCTCATCCAAGATACCAAGGCCCATTCCTACCGAAACGTGAGGAATAACAGGAGAATTTACGTTAAATTCATACATTAGATTAGTCGCGATTGAAAATATTAAGGACTTATCTGGCACATTCGATACATACAATGAATCTAGCCACTCACTTCTCTCTAAGGTGTAATTAGATATTCCTGAAAATGGAGAAACAAAAACAATTCCTGTTGTCCATAGTGGTAAATTGGGACTATCCGTTTTTAATTTGACCATTCTCAACATTCTAAGATTATCCGAATTTTCATCATTACCCCAACCGTCTTCCTCATCAGATTTCTTCTCAAATTTAATACTGTATTCAATTTCATTGATGTCCTCAAGTGTTCCTCCGGATCCGCCCCAACCACCTCCTGAGGATTGTGCAACAAACACATGTTCGACCTCAAAATCAACTGCATCTAGCTCTTCTTGAATATTATCAAATAAATCCTCATCAATTGGATTTTCGTCGGATTGAAAATGCTCATTTATTTTGTCAATACTTCTATTGAGGGTTTTTATCTCTTTTAAAAGATCAAACTCTAAATCAAACTCTGGTTCTCGGATTTCCATAGTAATTTCATCAAGAATATTGTTTAATTCATCAACACGATCTAACAGTGATTTCATATCAAAAGTTTCGGAAAAAGTCCCAAAGCTCTTTTTTATTTCATTAAGGGTTTTATCCTCGGCATAAATAACGTTTATGTTTTTATCCAAAGTCTTCAATTCGGTCATACCCATTTTTGCAGTTTCGAAAGCACGGATTGTTTTCTCACTAATTTCTAAATTAAACAGTTCAGATTCTGATAATTCAGCATCTCCACGAGTTCCATAAATTGGATCAGGGGTTGAACTGGTAATGTATTCAAATTCACTTAATACAGCCCCTAGTCTACCTCCAAGATCAGAGAGCATTGGATTAAAACCGCTCAATAACCTCGCTGCTGCATTTTCGGAGATTCTATTAATTTGTCTTTGCTCTACATTCATATCAAAGACAAACTCATTGGTGTTTTTCGCTCTCACGATAACGATATCCCCGTAAGATATTTTAGGTTTCTTTATCGGATGACTTGATTCCCTCCCATGATCGTAAATAACCTCTTCGTACGAAAAGTTGTCCTCTAGCTTATCGAATGTTACGATATATTTCTTTTGTGCATGAGTCGAAAAGAGGGTAGCTATGAAGATTGTACTCAATACTAATTTCATTTGATTGGCTTTAAATGTTACTTTATCTTTTGTTCAAAGACTTTTTATAATTCTCTGCATTTATTAAACTCGTAAATTTCAATTCACTTTTATTTTGAAGTTCAAACTTTGATAATTTAGATTGACTAATCTTGCCTTTCTCATCTAATAAATAAACGTCATATATCTCCTCAGAAGTTACATCCATCACGATTACTTTATCTGAAACAATGTCTTTCAATGGATATGTACCATCCCAGTTCCTATTTAGCTCAATTGGATCTCCATCTACTACTTTGAATGATATCAATTGTCCTTCACCACGGACATTAGGGCAAGATATCGACTGACCTTCAGTGGTATTATAATTTGATGGTGTATACTTGTAAAATCCCTTTTTATTAGAACAACTTCTAGATTCAAGGAAATCAAATGCTTCATTGCTCGTGCAGAAATATTTGTCGCTTCCATTCCAAGCATACCCGTCCTTATGTTCCATGTCCGCCATCCAATAAACCGAATTACTAAAACGATTCGAAATATCTAGCGTAACCTCTTTGTACGGTCCTACAAAATACCATCCTGTTGCCAAAAATCCACTTCCAGTTTCTTGCGCAAGCGCGACAAAAGCACCATTCTTACAGTTATTTGTGAATTTTAATTCTTTGGTTTTATAGCCATCATAACTCTCCTGATTATCTTGAACATTCAAAATATTCGGTGAAATACGAGAAGGGACCATAGCGTAGGCATTATAAACGTGTTGCAATTGTGAATATTTTACCCAGAAAAACCCATCTTCTCCCCAATCACTATCCCAGCTATTGGCTACCAAAAAAGCCCCTCCAAACTTATTATCATCATAACCTATAATAGTCATTGCATGTGCTCCATCCTCTTGCCAGCCGTATTTACTTCCAAAGAGCCATTCCCCTGATGGAGAAACCATATTTGAGCCTAGTGAGTATGTCATATTATCTTCATTCGTTCCTTTTTTATAACAATCCATTGCTATAATTATTGGAGAATATGCCGCCAAAGCCCGCTTGAATTGCGTTTGGTTAATTCGTATATACTCTTTTTTGTAGAGTCTTTCGTCGTACCTTTTGTAATCGTAATCATAAGTACAATATTCAGCATGTAAATAATCTCTCGAAAGAGGAGCTCCCTTCAATTTTAAGAAGTCAAGTACTTTATATATATCTGCTCCAAAAGAGCACGGATCCTCATCTTCCTCAAATTTATGTCTGTTATAAACGCTTAATGGTGAAAAGGCAGGATGTTTCACACCCTTCTCAATACCTTTGACAATCGTAAGTCCGTAATATACACAAGCCCATGCTGTACAGGACCCAAGAGTATCTTGGTCTCCAATAGAAGGCATGAACTTTTTAAGGTCAAAACTAGTTGGCAATGCATCTCTAAGGGCTGCATATTCTTTTTTTGCACTTCTGTTATAAACAATTGTATCTTTCCGAAGGCCTGTGCTGTACTTTTGGGCAAAACTAGCATTGATTACAAATAATAAAAAAATGACTAGTACGCTCGAATTTCTTTTCATATGAGAAATTTTTTTGTAATATAATTTTTTTTTATGTAAAGCGAAAATTAATAAAGACAAAATCTAAAGCCTTATTATTTGAGTTTCTGTCGCATCTGTCTATTTTTTTGCTTTTATTTAAAAAAAAATGAAATCAGACAAACAAATAAAATGCTGATTTTCAATTGAATTTATTTCGTGATATTTGGATTTTATCAGTTTAAAAGGTTTAATTTGGTAGGTGCGACAGAACCAAAAACTACCACTATTTAGAGCCATTGTTTTTGGTTTGATTACTTTTGAGAGAAACTTGATTATAAATATGCCATGAAGAAAATATCCATTATTCTAATATTCCTTTGTTCTTTTTCGTCGATTGTGCAATCACAACATACTATAAGTGACACCATCTATCGAGAAGGGTCTCTTTATGCACTTCGAAAAAATATTGGAACGGATACACTTTTGATGCTTGAAAGGATGGCATCGTATCATTTTCACCAACTGATTAATCAGTATCGCGTTTCAAAAAGAAAGAAAACCATTTATTGGGACGACAAACTGTGGCTAGCAGCCAGAAATCATAATGTCTTTATGGTTCAAAATCTGAAGCATTTGAGTCATAGTGAGTCAAAATCCAAACCGTACTCAACAGGTCGTGATCCAGATGACAGAATGGAATACGTCACTTATGGTAGTCGAGAGTTCCGATTTGGTGGGTTTGAAAACTGCGCTGCTTCTGGAAGTATGGTTCCTGGAAGCATGGATTTAACTGTCTATCGTGGTGACCCCATAGACGACCTTATTGACAAGGCGATCTATGCTGCCGAAGATTTTTTTGATATCTGGAAGCATTCACCAGGTCACAATGCAAACATGCTCGAGGACAATCATCTCGCTCATGGAACCAGTATTATTTTTGGGAAAGAATCCGAATATGCTACTAGCGTATTCACTCAAAAACAGAAGTACTACACTCCAGACGATTTGAATGTTGATTTTCTAGGAGAACAAACAGATTCATTTTCAAAATTATTTAAAGAAAATGGTCAAAAGTACGAGGATTATCCAAAGGGAATGAATAGGATTGAATTTAAGTTATTCAGCAGCTTAACTAACCAATTTAAGCAACGACAAATTGAACCTGACAAGGGACTTTATAACCTACTAAAGTACATAAAAGAACACCGTGAAGATTCATACTCAATTGAGAAGAAATACAAGAAAGCGACGAAATATACAGGCATATTCAAATTAATGAAGTATCAAATAAATTCACTTAATCATTCAGAACTTTTCAACTTCGAGGAATTTTATTCACTGGCAGGTATAGAGAGTATTGAACACTTTATTCAGAAGAATTTATCATATATAAATCATGCAGATGGATGGGCAGGTAAAGTGAACGTTTCAGAGAGCGGTAATCAATTTGAATTAAAAATCGAAGTATTCACGTTAACCAAGAAAAAAAATAAATATTCTTTTTTATCATCGAAGCACTGAAAACTTAGCGCACTTCGTAATCCTCTCCTTTATCATCAAGCAATGATACATACTTTAGTGAATATCATGAATGGGAAGATATCGAATTCACCATTAAAGGAAATAATCGTTAAGAAACGACGAAACATTCTTTTTTTTCCACCAGTTAAAAGTACTAAACTTGTTATGTCTTCAAATGAGCTTGAATGATAATTGTAAAGCCATTTATAGGATATTTCAGTTATAAAATTGGGTAACTCCTCTTTTTTTATCATCTTTAAGTAAAATAATTCATAATAATAAAATGAAAACAATTATCTATATCGATTTAGATGGAGTTATTGCTGATTTTGAAAAAGGACGAAACGAGCATCCTTTAGGAAAAATAACTCCATATATCGGTAGACCAGATAAACTTCCAGGAGTTTATGAGAACTTAGAACCCATTACTGGTGCTTTGTCTGCAGTTAATGAATTATTGACAAATGAAAGATTTGATATCTTTTTTCTTTCGACCGCTCCTTGGGATAATCCTGAGGCATGGATGCATAAAAGGCTATGGATTACAAAATACTTTAATGAAAAATTAGTTCGCAAAAAACTAATCTTATGCCATCATAAACATCTGTTAATTGGTGACTACCTAATTGACGACCGAAGATTTAATGGAGCATCTGAATTTAGAGGTAAATGGATTCATTTTGGTTCTCCTGAATTCAAAAGCTGGGACATCGTTTTAAATTATTTAAACTCATGACTAGAATCTCTATTTTTTTTATTAAATTCTATCAAAAATTCATTTCGCCTAAACTTCCTAATATGTGCAGATACAAACCATCTTGTTCAGAATATACGAAACAAGCCATAAAAAAGTATGGCTTCTTTCAAGGAGGACTGATGGGATGGAGAAGAATAAAAAGGTGTAATCCAAATGGAGGTAGTGGATTTGACCCACTACCTTAAAAATTAAAATTGTAGTAATCCACTATTTTCAAAAAAAATACTGTTCCAATTAAAAAAATTATTTAGGGAAGTTTTTACGTTCTATACAGATATCTGCTTGAGATTTATAATCAACGATATAAACTTTACAATCTGCTTGCGATTGGTAATCCACTAATTTTCCGCCCTCAATAATTTGGTGGTTTTTCTCTTGACTTGAATAGTCTACGAAAAACACACAATAATCTGCTTGTGACTTGTAATCTACAATAAATACTTTAGCTGCCATGTTTTTTTTATAAAGCATACAAATTATTTATGTGTATGCATCCTAACGCATTAAAGGCTTAATAGCTTTTTTTTTAATAAGCATCTTAAAGCCCTTTTTATAATGTTGTTTGTAAAGAGGTCTAAACTCAAAAAGTTATTAAATTACTGTTTAAAAAAACACTAAAATAATCTTGGTAATTCGGGGTAAGGAATAAATGATTCCAAAACAACTAAAAAAGGTTCTTTACAAAAAACTGCAATCGTAATAGCTATAACTGAAACAATAAAAGCTACTCCAGAATTACCTTTATTTATCTCTTCAAACTCATCAACGGTTCTTGTTAAATTAGAAAAAATAAGATAAGACAAATAATTAATCAATCCTCCAAGAATTAATCCTAACACAAGAAATAAACCTAGGAACTTAGAGTATTCTAAAATTAAACTAAGTGTTTCTGGTTTTGAGCTAATTAAAATATCTAAAGTACTTGTTAATGGTGAAATTATACCAGAAAGAAGATAGCCCATTGATATCATTACGCCACCTAAAAAAATTAAAAATGCGTTATTTTTGTATAGATTTGATTTTGGGAATCTACTTAAATATATTTTCGTAAAAATATAATAAGTTAAAAACAGAGTGAAAATACCAATGAAAATTGATACTGTTAACTCTAAAATTGAAATCATTAATTCACTATTCATAAGATATTTATTTATTATTACTATTCAATGCTACTTTCCAATAATTTAAATTAGAACAGTCTCTAGGAATTACACCGGCTCCATATCCAACTGAAGTTGTTTCCCAAACATAATATCTTTTTCCTTTATGTTTTATGTAATCACCTCCTCCCACATTTAAATTAATCCCTAATATTGCATGTCCATATTTTTCAGAAATAAGAACGGCAACATCATAACCAAATTTTTCAAGAATCATGTAACATGTAACAGATCTTGTATCGCAATCTCCTTGAAAGTTTGACAAAAACTCAACCGGTGATTGAAGACCAAATTTTATTCCACCGAGACAGGGCTTTCCTTCCATAAGATACTCAGTAATAAATCCACCATCATACCTAGAGTCTTCGCAAGATTTCTCAAGAACTAAAACATAAGGAATCCACTGGATAGAAGACACTACCATATCAGCAAACTCATTGCGATTTAGGTTAAAATCTTGTCTAATATTGTTGTATAATTCATAAATATCATTCAGGCTATTTTTATCTTGACTTATTAATGAATTATAGACATTGTTCCAAAAAAATAATGAGCTATTGTAATCAAAAGTTAATTTATTTCTTTCTGATTTTGATATTGAATACTCATTCTTCTCAACCTTAAACTTACCAAACCTTTTCTCTCCAGTGTTTTGTTTCCAATTATGATTATGCATAAAATATGAAACTAGAACATTTCCTTCTTTAACCTTCGTCTCCTCTCTCTCTCTTTCTTTAACCCATTCTGACTCTTCTGTGTTTTCATCTTTATCTCTTCCTCTATCTTGCCATTTATTTTCACTTGAATTTGAAAGACCTGCTAGTATTATAGATATAACTATTAAAACAATAATTAGACCCAAAATCACTCGTAAAATTTTACTTAACCAAGGAAAAAATCTTGATAAGGTAATTAACAAACCAATTACTATTAGTATAACCGATAAAATTACACCTAGATTAAAATAAAAACAACAAAAGATTATTGCGAATAAACCTAATACAGATATTATTTTTGAACTATTAGGTTCTTTAACGTATGAAACTTCTGTGCTTTTAGCATTGACAAAGTTAGAAGAAGAACTGTTCTTTGATCCTTTAAAAAAATTAAAATTGCTTAAACATCCACTAGTTGTAGAAGGTTTTGAAAGGTAATCTCCATAATCTTCTTCTGTTTTAATATTTATATAATCGTCATCGGAAATTTTAAGCTGTAAATCAATCTCACTTTCTTCAATACTTTTAATTTCATTTTGATTTTTCGCGAAATAATCTCCTTTTACCTTAAGGAATGTTTCTCCATTTACTTTAAAAAAGTTCTCAATTTCAAGATTGGTCAGTACGATAGAATGTAGTTCTAATTCTATAAAATATGTTTTTTTAAAAGAAACATTAAAGTTTTTAAACACCTCAAGATAACTATAATTTCCAATTTTTAGTTCATCTTCATCATATCGAGGAATCTCAGAAATTGATTGTAGTTCAAGTATATCCCATTTAATTTCAGAAAAATCTATATCTTGAACTGAACTGAAATTCTTTAAAGTACAAAAACCCAAAAATTCACCACTTACATATAATTTCTTACTCATGAGTTAAAAGTGATTTTATTTTACTTGTGAGTATATAACCTTCTACTCCTTTAAAGCTTACTTTTGAATATAATCCTACAGACTTTAAAAGCTGAAATTGATCTCCTTTGAAAACACGGTACAAAACGCGAGTATCGTTAGAATTACTTATTCTAATATTTCCAAATGAAAAATTTTCTTTTAATGTAAAGAATGGTAAAGATAAATTTAGACCAAAATTTGTATTATCATTTTTTTCAAAGCTAACGTTATTTCTTAATTCAAAACTTACCTTGAAATCATCTAGTTCACAGGCATTCTCATTTAATACTATTTCAGGAACAGAACAAGTCGAAGTTGTACCAAAATAACGGAACTCAACCCTTCTATTGGTTGTTCTACCCTCAATGGATAAATTATCTTCAATTGGACATCTTTCTCCATAACTTTCAATTTTAATTCTTTGATAACTAATCTCACATGAATCAATTAAATAATCCTTAACTGCCTTTGCTCTACAAAATGCCAATGTATCATTATGCCCTGAAGATCCGTCATCATCTGTGTGTCCTGCAATAATTAAATTAATCCTTTCATTCGCTTTTAGAGAATCACCTAACACTGATATCCCTTCTAAAGAAGAGTATCTAATTACTGCAGAGTTTGTTTTAAACAAAACATTTGGTAAAGGTAACGCTTTACTACTTATATATAGAGTATCAAAAAAATTCATCGTATCTATCGTATATACTGTGTCTACAATTATACGTTCTACGGAGTCAATTTCATAAACTCGTAAGGTATCCAAAGGAAATATGTCATCTGAATTTCGACTATCATCTGAATTAGTCTTTTTGTTCGAATCAATACAAGTATTTAAAAGAGCTAGTAAACATAAAATTGCTAATGCCGCCATTATAATTTTAACGAAAATTTCAAATATCGAACAATTAAAAATAGGTAAACAACCATTAAAACATCCTCCCCCCTGACACCCTGACGAACCGCTTGCGCAGCCATTTCCTGAAAATAAATTACCGGAACTAATACTATTTAAATAATTATCTCCACATCCAATATTTTTAGAAGATTTTGAAACATTAGTCGAAATAGTTCTTTCTATTACGGTCTCTTCATTGGGTGAAACAGTACTTTCTATTACGGTCTCTTCATTGGGAGAAACAGTATTTTCTATTACGGATTCTTCATTTTTGGTTTTAATTTCATTATTTTGCTCTAAATTTATAACTTCAACAATTGTGCCTTGTAATAAACCTTTTAGCCTTCCTTTCAATAAATTAGAATCATGAAATGAATCGTCAATTTTAGGGCATGTTAAAATCACATTTTTAAGTATGAATCTTTTAGCTTTATCCAAAGGAAATAACTGATTTTCTAAAGGAAAAACTTCAACATTCTCCAAAAAATCAAATTTCTGATAACAAACCTTAGTATCATATTCAATCTCATTAATAGAAACCGCATTCTTGAGAGTTGACCTCCCAATTAAATTTATTTTATTAATATCTGACAGATGAGTTGGAACACATGTAAAGTCAGATACAAATTCTCCTTTTATAAGACCCAAAACTCTATATTGACTATTCGTAACTATCAATTTTTTATCTCTAGATTTATAAACTCTTCAAAATTAGAATACACACAATTAATTTGATTACTTTCAATTTTAATAGAATTAAACGGAGGATCTAAATAGGCGTCCTTGCTATTTTCTATATATCCATATTTTTTTTCTAAAAGAACTGCACAACTCTGTTTAGTTTTCAGATAATTTGCTTGAATAATTTGCCTGAATAATTCATGAGATAATTTTCCGTATAAAAAATTATTTGAGTACGTGAGCTTAGTATATTGAACAATGAGAATTGTAATCAAACTATAAATAATTAATATAACGCTGGAACCAATCTTATTTGTACTAATATTCTGCAATTGAAAAATTGCCTGCTCATTCTTATTAATTTTAGATACAAAAGATTTCTTCCTTTTTTCTAATAATTTTTTCTTACTTATTAAAGCAATATTTTTCCTTTCCAAAAGATCCATTAACTCTTCATTTAAGCTATTTAAATCATTGTTTAGTATAATTAATTCAAGCTCACAATCTTTATATATGCTCGTACCTAACTCTTGTTGTTGCAAATTTAATTCTAAACTGTCAATTTTATTGAGCAATGATTCCTTTGAATTTAATAACTTTATTTCCTTAACTTCAAATATTCTTAGCTCTGTGTTTAGTCTCTCCTGTTGATCAGAATCATACTTTTTTAAAGCTTCTTTTTTATATTCATTAATTGTTTTTTGAGCGTACGGTCTTTGGACTAAACTAGCCAAGGGAAAAGCGAATAGACTTCCAATGCACAAGAGAAGAAACAATTTAATAAAGAGTGAAAAGGATAAAAGACTATTTATTTTATTAGAATAGTTTCTATCAACAGAAGTTAAACTGAATCTTAAAACATTAAAAAAAGTGAAACTAATAAATAAACCTGAGATTATAGCTACTGGATATTTTGAAGTAACAATAAAGCCTAGATACGCACCACCAATTAAACTAAAAGATACGAGCAGTAGAAATAGAAATAACAGTGATTTATATCTCAAGATCTCGTCCTTTTTAAGTTTTAAAAGAAGTTGCTTGTCTAAGCCAAATATCATTTGTAATAAAGTCATTCAGATATATCTTCTGTATAGTCTTCAGGGTTTTCACTAATATCCTCAGATTTAGTCTTTTGCCATGTTTTAATAATTTGATTTGACAACTCTTTTTGTGCAATAATCTTCTTCTTTTTCTCATCTAGCTCTTGATATTCCTCCAGATAATCTTGATATTCTTTTATTAACACACCATCTTTATCTTGAAAAATTTCTTGTTTTGAGACGATCCCTGAATATGCTTTAAATTTACGATCGTTATTTTCTATTAAATAATCATAAACGCCTTTTGTAAGCATCATTTTAAAGAAAATAGGCCCCATTTCAATGCTTAACAATACAAGTAATATAATCCATGGAACCCAACCTCCTATTTCATGAGATATCTCAATTCGTTTTAATAAACCGTCTAATTGATTAGCAACCTGCTGATTTTTTTCTTTTTTCTGAATCCTAGAGTTATCTAATTCATTAATTTGATTTTGCAAGCTTAAAATACTCGCGTTCATCCCCTCAACTTCAGTTTTTTTATTTTGGATGTATTTGTCAAACTCTATTTGTTGATAATCCAAATTCTCTTTTTTATCTCTCCAAGCGGGTCCTCTTCCTGATGCCCCTGAACCAGACCTTCCTTCGGCCTCCAGCTCTAACAATCTATATTGCTCCTTTAGCTCTAGTCTTCTTTTCTCAACATAGTCGTCATAAACCTTAAGTTTTTCTTCCTTCGCAAGAAGCTTTTCTTCAAATCTGACTATTTGTAAATTTATAATAGAATCAGTTTGTACATCCAATTCCATTTTAAAGCTCTCTTGTTTTTTTTGTAATTCAGCATCTATTTCTGATTTTAATATTCTAACCTCTAAAGGAGCCGAAATAGCAATACCAAGTATCAAGGCTATTAGTATTCTTGGTATAGCTCTTCCAAATTCACCCAATGTAATTTTATCCGTGCCGTCTCCCTTGCCAGTACTAGAAACAATAAAACGATCTAGATTAAGAATAATCATCCCCCATACTATAGCAAAAATAACTGCAGGCAATATAGAATCCAAGTGCAAGAAGCTATCATGAACAGCTTCTCCTTTTGGAGAAAAAATTGTGTAAAAGGCATATCCACCTGAAAATGCAGCCAATAGTCCAGTACAAAAAACGATTCCACCAATTCCCGCGTACTTAACCCTATCCTTCATTGGAGATAGTTCAAGAAAAACTTTATCCGCTCCAGCACACCACCAAAGAAATTTGGTAAACCAACTTGTACCTACAACTTTTCTACTTCTCTTTGAAATATTCTTATGCGCTTTTAAATATTCTTGTACATCCATATCATTATTTATTAATTTTTATTCTACTAAGCTCATCATTCAAAAAAGTCAATGACTCATTAAAGGTATTACTCTTTTCTATAGCTATTTTCTTCTTTTTCATGGATACCTCAATCTTAGTATTTAGAGGGTTAAGCATAATATTAATAATATCTATCCTTTTAACACTTAGTGTAAAAATAACACCTAATCTATCTTTTAAACTTTCCTTAACTCTTGGTATCCAAAAAGTTTGTTCATTAATGTTCTGAGGGTTAATAATATTTACTTTAATTTTAAAAGTTGATCTTTTTACAAAGAAATTTTCAAAAGAATAGATTACAATTCTTTTATTTCTTTTTGCCAAAAGCATCAATTCTTCAGAACTAGATTTTTTATAAAATTTTCTATTGTATATAACTATTACTTTTCGTTTTAAAGCTTTATTAAAACCTAAAGTAAACAAACAGCCTTCAATAACATATGGTGTTTTTAAATAAATCACGTGTTAAAAATAATATAAAATTTAAGGTTTATTAAAATCAAGAAGAAAATATTTTTTATTCCTGAGGCAATTAAATTAAGACTTCACTAACAATCTACACAACCTCGAATTATTACCTCATTTAAAAAACCTTGTGATGGATTAAACTCTAACAAGGCATCTTTAACTGCAGCCTCAGATAATCCATTTAAAGGTTGAAGTATGTCTATAAATTTATTTTTATCACTTTTTGGAAACCTGTAAAAACCCTCTCTGTAACTAAAAATCCATTTAATTGATGATTTACTCTCCCAAGAATCTATTACATCGCCATTCTCATCATAATTATCAAACCAATCTGAAAGATGTAACTGTGAAAAAGCAACGGCTGCCTCATCTACTCCATCCAAGACAATAGCTAAATTACCTGATTCATTTTTTCTTGAAGGCACAAAGCATTCATCAAGAAGTTTGTGAAATAACATGATTAAATCAGTATACTTACTTGGTAATCGATTTAGCTTTCTAATTATTTCATCGTTATCGGTCTTCCAAATCTGCTGTTTTTTACCTTGGATAATAAAATGATAGAGTGTGGCATGTAAACTATTTTGAATACCACTGCCACAAAAATGATACAAAACTGGGATGTTTATCTCACTGTCACTCAATTCTTGAATTACATTTGCTAACAAAGCTCCTTTACCCATTCCAGCATTAGAAAAAACTGGCAAAATATTTTGGGCTGTTTTATCCAAAACCCAATCTAATATTGCTGTAGTTTCCTTTTCCCTTCCCACAAAACAAGAATTATAATTGGCAATTCGGTTACTGTGATCAAAAACTTGTCCTGCTCCTGATTTCAATGCATCACTAATTGGTTTAAATACTTTTTCATAATGCAATATACCTTTTTGTTTTTCGGTGTCACCATGAAAAGTACTTATAAGTTCTGCAGTAGATTTATTATTGTAAAGTCCTTGGAAAATATAGGGTAATCCATCCTTTTCTCCTTTTTGTAAAAATGGATACAAGGACACACTCTTGTCTCCTTGAACGAAAAAGAATCGATCATTTTGTTCAATTATCTCAGAGTTATAAAAAAGTGTACTCGTTTCACAAACCATTTTATGTAATACAGATAATCCATTTGCTATTTTTTTTGCATCCTCTGATTTTAAAGAGATATAACCATGTACATATTTATTTCTAAAAGTAATAAAGCTTTCAAACAAAGATTGGCTGCCTTTCTTGGCTAAAACTCCTGACTCCCATGAACTTCCTTTTTCGGTAGTCACAGTCCAAATCATTCTCCAACTTGTATCGCTAGGTAAGTTATCAACCAAATTATCCATAATTTGCTTCATCAATAAAGTATCTTCTTTTGGGGTTCCTTTTTCTAACTTTTTGCAAAGTTGAACCACAGCTCCTAACCTAAGAATAAGAGTAGAAGCTCCAAGTCCAGCCATAAAAAGATTATTCAGAGCAGTCTTGTTGCTTTCGATTAACTCAATTAATCCTTCCTCATTGATCGAAGCTAAATTTAATTGTTCATATTGTTCAATAAATCGATTAACGTAATTTAAAAGTGGTGATGGCAATTGATTCATAAAGAAATTGTTTGATGTTGATATTCTAGTTTTGCATCTCTACGTCCTATTGAAAAGTATAAACGAGATGACTCCGTTAAGTCTTTTGGAAAACCATATAAATCATCCAAAACATCTTCTTCAAATGCTAATGTTCCAGACTTTAAAAAAGGGTATAAAAAATCAAAAGCTTCATGAACATACTCCATTGAATAAAGATGTTCATCAGCAAATCGCCTAGCAACAATCTTTTTATTAGCTGCAAGGTCTTTTAATAGGTGAGTGATAATTTTAACCAAAGTTTCATAGCCGAATAATTCCGATTGAACCTGATGATTGGGACCTTTGAACCGAAGATAGTTATGCAATAATGGCAACCATTCAGACTTCTCGGGACAATAAGTTTTATCATTCAAGCCTTTTGAATTATTAAAGAACTGATTCATCCAGGGGTAGTGGTAACCAAAGGCTATTAAAATTATTTTATTCTCATAAAAAAAATCGGATAGATGTAATAAATGATCAAGTTGAAACAAGGATTGATGAACATCCTTAATTATCACAACAACCTGCTTTTCACAATTTTTCCTCAGTTGTTTAATTGCTTTTTTTGGATCACTGCTGTATTTATTGCTTTCTGTTTCTTTTGCTAATGTCTGAACCAACCTATTCAAAAGAAATTTCGAAGTAAACGTTATTCCTTCTGTATCTGTAAGAATCAATTGGGCCAAATGACTATCTGATTCAAGTAAATAACTGCAAAGATTAGCTATTTGGCTTGATTTATCCTGATTTGGCCTATGCCAAAAAGCAAAGGCTCCTTGGTGATGATTTGAAATAAATTCTATCAATTCATTATCAATATCTTCTGAATTAGCATGTTCTGAAATCCACTTTTGTTGATCTTCCTCAAATTCATCAGAGAGTTGATACTTCGTTTTAGAAGCAAGTTGACCAAATGCAAATGTATTCTTTAACAAAGACCACTCATTTTCTTGAATACCCCATCTACCACTGTAGGAGGTCAAACCATCTGGTTTGGCAAAAAAATGAAAATCTTCATTATCAAACAGTTTAAATATCTCTGCCTTATGAATTTCTTCTATAACCTGAGCAATGTGATTCGCTTCTTTGTTATTTCGATCGGGAGGAAGAATAAAAAACCCATGCATTACCTCATTTCTTAATAAGGCCAAATGATGAACCATGCTATTAAGCTTTTCTTCGCCTTTTGCTTTCTCCCAAAATAAAGGATATAAAATTAGGGCTTCCGAAGTATCTAAATCCTTTATCATATTTGCTGACCAACGATAAAGTGCCCCTGCATTATAGTCATGACTCCTAGTCGTAAACAATTGTAACAAAAAGTCATTGTAAACAGTTTTTTGATTAGGCTGCCTTAGGTAAGCAGCTATTCCTAGAGCTGCTAGCTCAAGTAAAATCAATTCACTCAATTCTACCAATTCATCTGCCACATATGCTTGTTCTTCCTTCAGAACTTCTTCTATCGCCAGAGTGATCTCTTTTGGTAAAATTGATTCCTCAATAAGTTGATTTAGTTTTTTATTTTTCATAAGTTAAAAAGATACATTTAATAATGGTAGAGCTTTATTTTCATTAAAGTATTCATATAACAAAATTGACTCGAAGTAGGAAGCTGGAACACCTTCTTTACAATACATTACATGGATTACTATTTTCTGAAATGGCTTAGTTACATGGGTATATTTTTTCATGTTTAATTGATTGGGATCAGTTAATAAATGGTAAAAAAACTCATTCGTTTGAATTTCATCACCAAGACGGTTTCTTCCTCTTGAAGCCTTCAGTCTATTTCCTACTCGATGAGCTTTTAAACTCCCTTTTCTGTCAATTTTTCCAGCCATTCCGATATATAAAATATCGTGAAGCTTATCATTATCAGTCCTAAATAAATAAACCGCGGTATCATTCTTGACTTTGGTTCGGATTTCTTCGTTAAATGCTTTTTTGAACTTTTCTAAACAATTCCCTAATGATAAATTAATATCAATTTTAACTTGGTTTTTAGCATATTCCTCAATTATTCCTTTTAAGATTTCAGTCATGATATTTGTATTAGATATTCTTACTTATTCTTCTCCAATCTTTTATGTCTAAGACTTCGCTTAGCATATTCAACTTTTCATCGTTGCGTTCCTTTTCAAAAAAGCAAGCTATTTTGGCTTGGTAGAAAAGGATGTTAGCGAGGTTTTGTGTGAGCTCTGAATAATTAAACAAATAAGGATTGATAGCTACGGAAGTTTCCATTTGATTATTGATTTTTTTAGATAAACCTTTTATAAATGCATTTTTGTTTTCTTGTGATGAAATACTGTATACTATATTTTTAGCTTCTTTGAATGTAAGATTTTTTCCAAAATCTGTAAAGACTTTCAAACGTTTTGTAGCGTGTTTTATTTCTGCTGCAAGACTAAGGGATTCTTTCATTTTTCCGTGTTCCATTAACATCTTCGATATTTCTCCGTAGGCAATACTTTTATCATTATCATCTTCTATCACAGAGCATAATCTTATATTTTCTTCAACGTCTATATTCTTTATTTTATTTAAATTAATGGCTATAACTCTGTACGCAATGGACTTGCCCCATTTATCTAAATCATTGGCAATTCGAATAGATTCTTTCATCATTTTTTCTGATTCATTTTTTCTTCCCTGCTCAAATAATGATTTGCTAATAATAGCAAAAGCCATAGATTTTTGAGTTCTATTAGTTATTTTATCGGCCATTTCTAAAGATTCCTCTACATAACCATTTTTCATTAATATATATATCATCAATCTATATTGAACTGACAGATCAGTTTCATCTGTTATCTCTGAAAACGCTAGTAAAGTTTCTTGTACTAATCTCTTTGATTCTTTATTCTCTCCTATTTCAAATAATACTTCAATTAAATCTCTAATTATATCTTTAAATTCATTTGTTTTTTTTACTTCTTCTGTTATCTCTGAAAACGCTAGTAAAGTTTCTTGTACTAATCTCTTTGATTCTTTATTCTCTCCTATTTCAAATAACACTTTAATTAAAACGATCTGTAGTCTTGTTCTTTGTATTTGATCTGCTATCCTAGAAACCGATCGTAAAGTTTCTTGTACTAATTCCTTTGACTGCTCTTTTAAACTAATGGCTATTTTACTAAAGACTTTATGTTTACGCCAATCATATAAATCAGTCGCAATTTGAATTGATTGCGCCAATATCTTTCCGGATTCTTCTTTGTCTCCTTGCTCCATCAATACCTCAGATAGATTCGCCAGAGCTACTGACTTTTTACTATCATCTTGTATTTCTTTGGCCAGGGTTTTTATGGTGTAAATATTCACATCCTTTCGCTTTATCAAATCCTTTAAAGTATACTCTCCTCTTCTCCATATGACTATCCCATCCAGTTCCATTTTCAAAAGTTCTTCGTGGTATTTGTAAACTGCCAGTTCTGGGTAAAACTTAGTCCAATTCAGTACCGAATGATCTTCCGGAGTTTTTTCTATTGCTTCAAGTACTTCTTTACACGCTTCTTTTCTAAAGTCTGCTTCTCGACTTTTACCAATAGTTAGCTCATGAATAAAAAGCAAATACAACTTAAACTGCCTTTCTCCTTCCCAAGTTTCTGCTCTTTTAAGGGCTGTTTCATAATCACCCTCGTTTAATAAATTCAGAATATCTTCAGCGCTATTTTGCTCTTGAGTCATCAGCTTTACGCTGTTTACAGTAGAACGAATAGTATTCATTTCATGGTTTCTCCTTGCCCCCTCTTTTATTCCTTGTTGCACTGCATTTTGGCTCCAGGCAAACCCCTTAGACAATTCAATTTGCCTTTTCCAAAGGCCTTTATTATTTACATAATTATGCAATCGCTCATAATTAAATCCCATTTGAGACTCTAAAGCCATATGGTTATGAAGATGCGCAAGGGCATAGTATTCAGTTTCGTTTGTCTTTTTTTGTTCAATCTCAAACTCTAAAAATGTGATAATACTTTCATTTAAATTTTGAATCTCTTGTTCACTTAATTTTTGCAACAAATAAACCCTTAATCGTTCATGATACAATTGATACTTTCCAGTCTCCGGGGAGTTAAACCAACTTGAAAATGAATTGATTAGTTTTTTCATTCTTTCCTCCTCAGTCTTTACAATATCTGCTGCCATTTTAGCACTAACTGGTCCCTTAAAAAGCGCCCAAATTGCTAATAAATGCAGTAAAGATTGTCTTTTGTCTAACGGGATGTTTTGAGAAAACTCTTGTTCGTACAACCCAATGAATCCATGTGGCAATGAAGCTGAATTTTCTGCATTCAAAGTGCCTTGGCTGAGACTGTCGTGCACAAAACGTAAATAAGTGGGTTCAATGTTAGGCATTAAAAATGATTTTGTTTATTAAATTTAATTCTTCATTATTGATGTAATTTGAATATTTATTTAACATAACATCTGAGGTCAAACCATTCTTTACATCAATATATAAACCATATCTTAATATAACATTAAGATTTTTAATGTTTTCTGAAGATTGGTAAATAATATTGAAATTTTTAAAATCTATTCTATTGCCCGAAATCATGGAAATATCTTGGATTTTCTCATTCAATGCAGCTAACCATGATTTAGTATGACTCTCATTCTGTATGCTTTTCGAAAATAGGAAAGCATCCTCAATGGTATTATAACTCAAATAGGAATTTACCATAGACTTCATAAAAACCCTTTGAATTTTTTGCTTTGAAAAAAGCCAATTAATCATCTCTTTAAGATTATTTTTAAATACATGATCTATCATAGTTCTAGAAAAAGTATTATTTTGAATTAAATTATCTTTCATATAAGACACCATTTGTTTTTTTCCCAAAATCAACAAAGCCAGGTAGTCTAATTTATTTTTCCAATTCTTTTTTTCTAATTCAAACTCCATTTGATCGTAATTTTTTCGAGCAATTTCAAATTGTTCTCGAGCCAATTTCTTCTCACCCAATTTCCATAAACTATTTATTATAAAATAAAGTGATTTAACCTTTTCTTCACTCCCATCAATAAACTCTCCTGTCTCAAGATCAATATCATCTTCAATTAATTCGATCTCTTTTATGCATTTATTAAGTTCAACTATCGCATTGTTTTGACTCAAACTTTCAATAGCTTTTATCGCGATGGAAATAGATTTTCTATCATTTTCATTATTAAATTTGATTTGAGATGAATCAATTGAATTATTTGATAAGAAATAAACTAATTCGTTTTTATAAGCTAATTGATTAAAGGTATCTTTAAATGTATCAATAAGATTCATGAAAATGGCTTTATTGCTATCATTAATAAGTGATTTGCAGTAATCAATTAACTCTTCCTCAGAAAATAAATTATCCACTGCAATTTTGTTCGAGAGAAAATATTCAACTTCGTTCGTTTTTATAACATGTAAAGCAACCTTTTTCTTATTGCGTCTTAATTTGAAATTCTCATACGGAGGTAGTTTATATGCCAGGTTAAATAAATTAATTTCGTCCGAATCAAATTTTAGTGCCTTAAAGCCATCGTTATAAAATAAGTCAAACAACTCAAATACATTAAGACTTTGCTCCTCTGCATAACACTTAATAGCTAAATATTTATATCCGAAATCAGAGAAGCTATCAATTTGTTTTTTTATCAAACTAACCAATTTTATTTCCAATTCAGGACTAACCTCTTTTTTGGATAATAAATTCACACATAATTTGTAATTTTCAAACTTGTCTTGGTCATTATCAAAACTAAACAACTCCATATTTGTCAGTAAAAAAGAAATTTGTTCGATTGACAGCTCAAAACTGAGAGGGTGATAAAATGAAGGTAAATGAAAACCTGATAATATTGTACTCAATTTATTGAAGTGCTCAAAATCAGAGTTTTTAAAAAAGTGGTGTGAGAAAAACTTCACAAGATAATTTATGTTATTTGGGTTTTTGATTTGTTCAAGAATTTTGAATATAACTCTTGATTTAACTTTTGAATACCAAATTTTTTCTATTATCTGTATCACTGACCAATTATATCCCGTAGATTTTTCGTTTTCTTCAATTTCCTGTGTACTATAGACTATTTCATTAATAAACTCATCTTCTTCAATATTCTCTTTACAATATTCATTTATCAAAAGGTTACAACGTAACTGAATAAAGTCGGTTTTCTCATTTAGCTTTTCATCTGAATTACTTTTGTCGGAAATCAATATTTTTAATAAGTTTTGACACCATTGTTTATTTTTTACAGACATTAAATTATTTCTAAACAATCGAGAATAAAAGTGAATTTCATTTTTATACTCTGTCTTTTCTAAAACATTGTCAAGTTCAGAAAAATTAACATTGAAAAAGTTTACCAGACAGTTTATAATTTCTTTAAGGGAAGTTTTAATAAGCTCATTAATTTCGTTTTTAGTCTCGTCACCTTCTTGATAAAACTCAGATAATTTGTTAACTATCTTTTTCAGATCACTAAAGCTGAAAATAATTGACAAAGATTTTGCATTTGGAAATGGTAATAAACTAATCAAATCAGAATCGGAATCAAATTTAAATTTTGATTGGTATTCCGAAAGTGGCAAGGTATTTAGTTTTAAAGCTAAATAGTGTTCACACAAATCATTTATTAATCCTCTATCGTTGGTATGTTGGATATATATTTCTGGTAATTTTGAACTAATATCAATCCATCTAAATGATTCACTAACGTTAGTCAACATTTGTTGCACAACTAAATCTATCTCTTTTGTAAAAAATTCTCTTATTTTGGTACTGAATGATGGTGCAACTACAATTGATAAAAAGTCTAATTGTTCATCAGGTAGGTGTTTTTTTATGCATTGATGAAAAAATTGAAGTTCATTGAGATTAAATGAAATTAAATTTTTTGTACTGAAGTTAAATATTGTGCATTTTTCAATTATAAAATTAGAATCTATTCCAATCCTATGTAGATTGACTAAAAGATTTATTGTTATGCTCTCTGGTATTAAATGAGAATGGTTAACTACACTTTTTTCCTCAGGAAAATTATTCTTGATGTTATTAGTAAAAAGGGGTATCCTTTCTTCAATTTTTTCTTTGTTATTAAATTTAAAAATATAAGTAAGACTAATAATATGCAAAACATAACTTGTTGCAAAATTCTCTTTTGTTCCATCTAAAATTGAATTTAACATTGAAAGTAAAAGTTCATCTTCACTTTCATTTATTAAAGTAAAGATCTGACCTAAACTTTCTTTTTCTTTTTCATTTAATAATACTAAAGACTTTGAGATGTCAAATATAACATCCTCTCTTTGGTAATAAGATGCCAACTTAATCGCTTCTGTCATTAACTTTTTAGACCATATAAAGGCTTTTGAAATAACTATTTGATCTGTTATGAAATTTGGATTCAAACAGGTATTAATGAAATTATCAAAAGATTTGTTAATTGAAGCTTCAATTAGAAGATGGTAACCTATAAATTGAAACTTATAAATATTGATCTCTTCATATAAATCGTCAGAAGAAATCATGGAAATATTAACTATGGCGTTATTTAAATTTTCTAATTCTCGATCACTTAATTTTTGCAACAAATAAACCCTTAATCGTTCGTGATACAATTGATACTTCCCAGTCTCCGGGGAGTTAAACCAACTAGAAAATGAATTGATTAGTTTTTTCATTCTCTCCTCCTCAGTCTTTACAATATCCGCTGCCATTTTAGCACTTACTGGTCCTTTAAAAAGCGCCCAAATAGCTAATAACTGCAATAAAGATTGTCTTTGGTGTAACGGAATGTTTTGAGAAAACTCTTGTTCGTACAACCCAATGAATCCATGTGGCAATGAAGCTGAATTTTCTGCATTCAAATTCCCTTGGCAGAGACTGTCGTGCACAAAACGTAAATATGTGGGTTCTATGTTTTTCATAAAAATAAGTTAGAATTGAATCTTTACCCCAAATGTTAAAGAATAGTATAAATCATCAATGGGTAGAGGTCTATACAAGTCGTAATTGTGTTCGTACTGAATAAGAAAGCTCAATTTATTGGTAATTGCCATATTGATTTGAAAATTAAGGAACCATCTCGGTAATTTAAAGTTCTCATTAATTGGAAACTGCAAATAGTTTACTCCTGAAAAATCTATTTTATCGTTAATTTTTTTGGCAAATTTTATTGTTGTATTGAGTCGAAACAAACTACGAACAGCACTTAAATTGGTATCACTTAATTCAAAGGCTGACCCATCCGTTTGCCAGATTTCATTTTCATAAAAACCACCAATTCCTGTGTACAAATCAACTCCTTTCTTTTCTATCCAATTTACCCTTAAATTACTCCCAATAATATACCGTTGTTGCATTCCAATGACATTATTCCATTGGTATTGAGCATAGGAATCTGGAAATAGCTTTCTTTTGTCATTGTCTCTAAACCTCAATTGAAAGTATCCATTATTTTCAATGGATTCATTGCCATTTAAAATCATTTGAGTGGAATTAATCAATATAAAAACTAAATCCTTTTTTAAAAACTTACCTAACTCCGCTTTGCTATTGGTAGAAAAAATGGTGTTTTGTTGCTTATCTGCCGAAAAATCTAAATCAATAACACCATAGTAGGCTTTTTTTAACGTATCTGTTTCTGTTTCTCTGTCTACATTCAGAACTTGTGAGTAGGAATTAATTCCAACAAACAAAAAACTACTTGCTAAAAGAAAGTATGGCTTCAATAATACTTTTTTCAGTTTTAGGTATTCTCTCATTTTCTAGGATTTTTCTAAGATTATCTTTTGGTATATGTATAAATTTTAATTCATCCTTTGACAAGAAGTTAGGCTGAGTCACCAAATCTTTCATCATTTGGGTTGATGCGGCCATTTCTCTTATCAGGTCGAACTTCTCCGAATGAATCACATTAAACAACCATACTGGATAAATTTGAACTCTGAAGGAGTTCTCTGGATATTGATAAAATAGATTTTCAATAAATTCAAACCAATCTGCATTTTCGAATAACTCAGGATGTTTAATTAATTCCATTGAAGCAATAAAAATTCCTATTCTATGATTGAGCTTGGTATTAATTGACAGCCTCATTCTATTCAAGAGATAATGTTCTCTCGTTAAATTTTCGTTTAACAGATATGAGTTAAATGAACTACAGATAAATCCTAAATCTTCTAATTGTTGAAATCTAAAAGAATCAATTCGGTGATTCAGTGCCTCTATCGTTTTTAAATAATCATTAGGAAATAAGGAATTTGGAGAAATCAACTTAATTCTTTGTTCTGTAAAATAAATTGATTCTTTTATCGCACAGGCTCTGCTTAAAACTCCCAATAATTTACTTTTCAAATTTATATCGTTTGTTTCCTTTACATCATTCCATAGGTTATTTAGATTAGACGTAACAGAGTCAGAGAAGATTTGGTTGTTTTGTTTGACAACAATTAGGGCATCATACAGCCTAACAAAGTGATTTTTTGGATGTGTTGACTTTATTAATTCGAATTGATTCTTATGATCGGATATTTTTAATACTATCTCCCCATAAGTTTCGATCATAATATTAAGAGAGTCATCTTCTTGAATGGATAATATTTTGTTTTCAAGTAATCGAGATAAATTATTTTCAAAAAGTAATTTGAATTTTTTAACATCAGAAGAAATGATAAGTTGAACAGCCTTCAGGAAATAAAATGTTGATTCATTTGTATTAAAAATAAATTCAAAATTCATTTTACTCATGAAAGTTAAGTAGTTCAAAACATCTCTGTTTTCTCCCCTGGTCAGAGATCTTTTTAAAGCTTCTAAACAAACCACTCTGCCTTTTTCCGGATAGTCAGAATAAACCAAAATAGTCCTTTCTGCCAATTGGAACAATTGATCATTTGTTAACTTAGTAATATTTTTCGGTTCTTCGTAAACGCCATAATCTGATAAGGTAATATTGATAATCTCCTTGTGGTACTCCTTTACAATTTGTGGCATTTTACCCTTCGTTGTTTTATTGGATAAAATAAATCTTTTAAGGGCGGCCCTGATTGATTTAGAACTAAATTTATAGTAATCATCATTATCATTTAAATCTATTATTATTCCAGAGCTTTCTGCTTTCAGTAAATTATGAATTAACTCGAGTCTATCCATTTTCCATAATTTACTCAGCAAATTAGCTTCAAACTCCATTCCTATAAAAGCAGCACTGCCCAGGACTTTTAACACATCCTCTGAAAGTTTTGAAAATTTGGAGTAATACAATTCTTCCATTCTATTTTCTGCTGGTACTGTGTCCCAATCAATATCCGACTTCAGCGTTATCACTTTGTTGATTTCAACAAACATTTCTTTTTCGATCAAAAACTTTATTAACTCAAGAATATACCTCGGATTCAAAGAACTCGTTTGGGTAATGAATTCTTCTATTTCGTCTATTGTTTTGGAAGAAATATGAATGCCGGTATTACTAGGTGATAAAAATTTCTTCAGAAATCTTGTATTGATAATTTTGGCAATATGTAGCTCTTCATCCATTTCTTTTTCCCATCTCTTGAATGAAAAAAGTTCAGTTTTTTTAGAAATATTTTCAGCATGTTCTATTATCTCACCACACTTCTCATTATTTTTTTCAGACGTTGTGGTTATAAAAATGATTTTTGTGTCACCATATTTTGAAAAGTTTAATCTTGTAAATTGTTCCAATAATTCTTGGAATAAAATTTTTGTGTAATCATCTATCCAATGTAAATCTTCAATTATAATTAAGATATTTTTTCCATCTTGCTTCTTTGCTAAATTTAGAAGATGATTTGAAATTCCTTGGGAAATTTCATTCGTAGAAGCTCCATCAAATGAAGGCTCATTGTTAGCCAGAGTGTCAGCAATCCCATCCATTCCAACAACTCCCAGAATAGGACTAGCCTTATCAATAAGCTCCAATGCAGCTTTATTACCTTTATAAAAGATCCCTTCTCCTATAAATTCTTCGAATGCCTCCTGAAAAGGCTCGTAGGGAATCGTGGAGCCCTCTTGATCTTCATCACAGTCACCATAAAAAGAGTGAAAACTAGACTTATTTCTATCCATGAAATCTTTGAGAAAAGAAGTCTTTCCTATACCTGATTCTCCTTCAATATGAAGATGAGTAACTCCTTTGGAACCTGATGTAATCTCTTTTATTGCATTATGAAATTCCTCATTAAAATCGACTAAAATTGCTTTATTTAAATCGGTTAACTGAAAAGAAATAATCTTTTTTAGTTTAAGCAATTGAGTTTCGTCTTTCTCCATTACTGAAAGGGCCACACTTGATATATTTTTCTTTTTTCTTAAAACAAGAAATGGAATAATTGCAGTAATTAAAGAAATACCTAAAGCAACATTTGCCATAGGACTTGGTCCCAAAACACCTCCAATTTTTAACAACTCATGAAGTACTAAGCCTAAAGGCAGGAAAAACAACACAGGAGTAATCAAGAATATATAATTCTTGTTTTTCTTATATCCCTTTGCCATCCAATAGGAGCTGCCTAAGGAAACAAAAAAGGATGCAAAAACATAAGTTAGTATAAGACTGAGATTTAGTTCCTCAGAAATATATACATAACTCGCCTTGAGAAAAGGAAGAACTACGGCTATTGAAGCTGAATAAAGAAAAAGGAATATTAATGGAAAACTATCTGAGAATCTTCTTTTTACTATTAATCCGACCAATGTAAATAAAAGAACAGGTGTAATTATAATTAATTCAGTAAGTAGGTATGGCCAAAGTATAACTAGCGGTTCTCCTCCAAAATCTAAACCTTTTGGGGCTATCAATGATAGTCCAGATAATAATCCCAATGATGATGTAATCCCTAATACAAATCCAAGGACTAACGATAACACCAAATTCAAAACTGAGCCTAATTGACCTAGTCGTCTTTTTAACAGTAAAAATGCAATTATACCAAATAAAAGTATGAAGAATAAAAAAGGTGAAAAGTATAGAAAAAAAGAAACTGATTTCCCTTGCATATTCACACTAAACCCCTCAGAGTAAGTATCGGAAATTTTATTGTTATTCACTAAATCAAAAAATTCAAATTTAGCTCCAACATACGATACTTGATTTGAATTATCGTATTCCATTACACTTACCTTCCCAATGTAAATGGTATTAAAAAAATCTCCTATTTTATTTAAATCGTGCGCTCCTTCAATTTGAGTTTTACCTAAAATTTGTGAGATTTCATAATCAGAAATGACATACATTTTTGAATTATTATTTAAATACTGAATTGAAACCTCCTTTAATGTTGAATCACCCTTAACATCAACGAAACAATAAAGTAAAACATCTTTGAGCTCTTTTGATGGTTTATAAATACCTGATTCTAGTAAAGATTTTAAAGCTGATTCAGCGGCTATTTCCAAAGGCTCATCATAGTATTCAAATTCGGAATATTGATCGGTTAAAAAAGGTATCAACGGATAAACTCCATTTAGATTATCAGCTGTTACCTCAATCAATTGATTAAGCTGAAGATTAAAAGATTTAATTTTTGTATCATATTCCAGCTTACATTTCTTTAACAAAACTTCAGAAAACAAAACTTCCCTCGCAGAATCTAAATGTTTTTTAGATAATTTTGCCTCAATATAACTGTTTTGCCTAACTCTGGATAACCAATATAGACTATTAGCTCTATTTAGGTGATAATCTATTTTTTTATTCTGACAAGAATCTAAGCTCCAAGAATTTGAAAATTGACAAAGAAATAAGATTAGTATTAATATTTTTTTCATTTGTTTTAATTGTAAAATTTAAACTAAATTATTTGTATTGAAAACAATAACAAAATTTTAATTAAATCACAATATAATTAAATTTAGAAAACTTGAATTGGATTAACGTTGCATTGTACTGGGAAGATAAAAAAATAAGAAAAGGAGAATCCAATTATGACAAGAATACTGAAATTTATATTTATAACTTAAAAAAGCCTTTTAGTAATAAAACATTCTAAGATGATTAATTCGATTATTTTTTTAAACTTAAAAGTAACTTTCTAATTGTTATGTTATGCCGCAGCAAGACCTAAGAATCTTTAGATTTATTCCTATGATGCTCATTAAACCACTTGGCATATTCTTTATCATAAAGAAATCTCTTTAATATTAAACAATCATGATATAGATTAAATTGCTTGTTTTCGTGATAAACTAATGACCCTAATAATGGCACGAATAATAATATAGACAAATTAAAAACATCAAAAAAAGAAATTATAATTAAAGATAAAGCTAAAATTATAGATAATATTCCAATAATTTTTGACTTCAAAATCATCTTAATCTCTGGCTGATACTTTTTACGAATCTCAGGATCCTTGCTTATTTTTGGAGGTTTAATCATTACTTAACAAGTTACGAAGTGAATATATTAAAATAAAATATAAAAGTGAAATTAAAGTTCTACAAAACATTATTGATTTGTACGAATGATTTATTACCAAAGTAACATAGAAAAATAAGTATATTATAATCTTCTGTTAATTCTCTTCTTTTTAATTCTCATTTATCAATAATTTGATTTCTACCTGCATCAATAAGTAAATCAATATTATTACTACTAAATGAATATTTTTATATTAAAATTTCCCAAAGATTATTCGCAACTTTAATAGGGTTGTTAGCAAGGTCGGTAATTAAAGGGTCACCATAATTACTTTCAGCTATTATTAGAGAATGAAATTTTGAAGATAACTGACTTTTAGATTCCGAATTAATCCCTTTAGTTTCTACAACTCCCCTATTAATTTAAGAAAATCCGTGATAATCAATAGAAAAAATGAAAATTATAAAATATATTCTCATAGTTCTTTTACGCTAAAATAATATTTATTTTTTTCTAGAAAGTCACTGATTAAGAAGTCTTTAGTTTCATCACTAAAGGAATTTTGAAAAGTCACACAATCATTAAGTTTTATTTTAAAAGCATCAATTTCTTTCAATTTGATTCTTTTTTGCAATATTTCAGGAATAATAAAAGTATTTTCAAAAGTGATAATTTCTCCGTTTGATTCAACTTTATAACTCCAAATATATTTACCTGGATTTAAGCTATTTAAATTTATATAATTATTTACAGGTTTATCATTATAAATAACTTCACTAGTTGAAATATTTGTTACAACAATATTGGATATTAACTTTGTATCTTTAACTCCGTATGATAGCATCAATGTATCTGACAAAATTATACTTTCATCAGAAGGTGAATAAAATAAATTTTGATCGTAAACAGTTCCTCCTCTTGAAACCCCTCCAAGTGGAACTCCATATGAACTTTTTGAAGCCTCAATATCTAAATATGCTTTATTCAAGTATTCAATAAAACTTTTTGATAATGAACCAGATTTATTATTAGCTAATATTTTTTTCATCCGAGAGTAACCACATTTAATTTCTAAAGAATCACCTAATTCTACATAGGAGTTTGAATTATATAGAATCACCTTAGAATACTTGTCAATAAGGATATTTGAATTATCTGTTAAATACATTCTCTCTGATCTGTGGAGTCTAGAATATTCTGTTTTATATTTTTCTACCACAACCTCACCTTTTAATACAATGATCGAAATTTGATCTTGACTAAAAACATTGTAATTTGATAGAAAAATTAAGACGATGACTAATTTATGCATTTTTTTTATTTTTTGTTGTAAATTTTTCAATTGACCAATCATAAACTTCTATGAATTCTTCTAAAATTATAACTAGACCAAAAAGTACCCCAACTTTAAAATATATACCAATATCCATTAAGTAAATACAAGCTAAATAAATTAGAGGAAGAGAGGTAATCATTATTATAAATAAGCTAATAAGCTTACTCAAAGAAAATTTATCATTGATATAAAGAAATATGTTTAAATAAATAAGTAGAATAATAGAAGAAATTATTTCGTAAGACCAACCTTCAACTGAAATAATTCTATCATTATTTAACATCATTTGTACCGCATTAGCATGAATAATAGCACCTGGTGTTGTTAAATCTCGGTTAAATAAAGATTTATCCATCGGTACCCTAAATTTATCTTCAATATCATATGGATTGTGCATAAATCCATTTCCAAGGTGCCCTATTATAACAACTTTATTTTTTAAAATCTCGTTTAATCTTTCTTCAAAGACTATTTTAAAAATATCACTAGCTTCAATTGCCGGAAAATTTAAAGGGCTAATTTGTTGATTCTCATTTAAAATATTGTAATAACCAATTCTATCGGAACTGTATTTTAAATAATTTACACTATCCTTCGATTTTGTCTTGGCTAGAACAGCAGCAAAAGAAGAGATAGTATCATTATTAACTATTTTGAAATTATAATAATCACGAATTGTTTTATTAGAATGTTCTGGAAAATTAATTATCCCTTTTTTATCTGAAAGAAAAATATTTCCATCTATGTTATTAGCATCGAGTGCAGTAACAATATCATTCTGAATTATAGTGTTTTTTAAAACACTATCGTAAATAGGGTTTTTATTTTCTGAAAAAAAAATATCCAGACCTATTATATTAGGTTTTTTTGATGCTATGATTTCAATTATATCAGCTAAATTTTTGCGGAAATAAATACCATTTTCTAGACTTCCTGTGTTAACTAAAACAACATCTTTACTGTTAAAGTCTATTCCTTTAAATTCTCTAGTTGAATAATAAATGTCATTTAGCTCAATATCATCCGTTGCTATTTGTTCAAACTGGAATAATTGGAATGGAGAGTTTTCAATTAACAATGTAACCAATGCAATGGTTAATTTAAAGAAAATAAATATTAAAATGACTTTTTTAAGATGCCTCACAAGAGATTAGATTAGTTGTCATAAATTTTAAAATTAGTCAATCATAAAATAAAAATAGTGATTATCGTTTAATAATCAAAACACAAACTGAATAGAGTTATTAAAGTTACTTCCAAATTTACTTAAGTATCCAATCGACATCCATAGTTTCTTGTCTTGAAGTTGGTTGCTGTTTTCCTTGAGTTATTTCAACAACTCGTTCTTCAACATATCTTTTTAATTGATTGACTGTTAATTTTTCGTCAAAACTTTTATTGCCTTTTAAATATTCTAATACAGCATATGTAAATGCTCCATTTTCTATTGGTATATTATTAATAATCACTGAGTTTCCTTCTAATGCATCTTGTCGTCCTCTAGCTGCACTGATAACAACAGCTCCTGTTTTGTTTATCGTATTAATAAACAGTTCATTCATCTTATTAAATGAATTATTCTGATAGTCTTCTCTTAAAATTACTCCTCTGGCAACCAATAATGAATCAATATTATTTGTATTTATCGTTTCTTGATTTTTCTTATCAAGCGTTTCATTGTCCCCACTATTGCATGCATCGAGTAATAACAATTTTTTTCTAGCTGGTATTCCATCAAGTAAATTTTCTAACTCTTCATAAGCAAGACCTCCTTCATGCGGTTTATTAAAGTCAATATCATGCATTGCTAAATAAAAATTATTATTCTCATCTAATAATCCGTGACTACTGCAGGATATTATTACTTTATCATTAACCGTTGTATTTTCTAACAAAAATTTTTTAATAGATATTATATTTTCTTTCGTTACTTTCTTGTTGATAAAAAGTTGCACAATTGTATTTGAATTATCTGAAAAGATATTTCCAAGGTCGGTTATATCTTTCACGCAGAAATTTAACTTGGTTTCTCTATTATTTACATATTGTTGTTTAAAATCATCTACCCCAATTCCTATATAATAGGTCCTCGCAACAATATCATTTGATTTTGGTAAATAGTTAACATAAGTTGGGTATTTAAAACTCTCCAATCCTATTTCGTTCATTACTGAAAACTGTATTTTATTTTGACCTATACTTAAAGGAAGAGATACTGTTGCTTCCCATTTCTTTATGTTTAGATGACTTAAAGAAATACCTTGAGAACCGTAAATGGGTACTTCATTAACAAAAATATTATACCTTATTAATTTATGATTAATATCATTTGCTTTTAAATGTAAAGTTATGTCGCCATCATTGTTTTCATATACAATTGAATCAGTATTCTCAATATTTGCTTCTGGTACATCAAACTCTCCTTTACCCAGTTTATCTTTATCTAACCCTAACCGTTCAATGCGCTTTTCCCAAGCTAGACGATATTGAGAAACCAATTGTTCATCAGCACCTCCAAAATATTTCCCGATACTACTTAAAACCAAATCAGGTCGGTTATAAATTGGGTCAAGTTGATCGAAACCAATTAACCTGAGATCTGGAGTTACGTAATGTATCATTTTACTTGCATCTTTAGAGCACATATAATATGGGGAATTAAAAAGACTTATTATGTAATTACCATCCTTTAAAACATGAAAAATAAATTCAGTTTTAAAGTCTTCTTTCTTTTTGAAGTAGATTTGACCGTCTAATGATGCAATTAATAAATGCTTTTCTGTTGTATTAATTTTAATAGATGGAATTTCACTATTTTGTATTTTTTCGAGTTCAAACTTATTCAAATTCCATATTTCAATTATTCCATTGTAGTGAGATATATACAATTGATTGTTATCGATTTTCGCATCACTAATTATTGGGTTAATTTTCACACTATTAATTATGCTTTTTTTCACTAAGTCAACTATAGATATATTATTTGTTGAAACAACACAAATCTTATCTGATTGAATCTCTTTTATATAAATAACTTCCCCAACATCTTCATCGACAGCTATTTCTTCTCTATGTTTAGTATTCCGGTTGTATATAGAAATAAAACCATCGGTATCTCCAACTATAAATGTAGAATCATTAGACATAAATTCAATATTTATGAAATATCCATAACTTGGTTTCAAGTATTTTTCTATCGGATTTAGTGTGATTTCGTCCAATATTAACAATTCATTATCGCTCAAAATAACATATGGGGTTTTTCCTGTTTTACTAAAACCTGTTTTAATTATCTCTTTATGAAAAGTCCTTTGTTTACTGTAATAATTCGCCTTTTTATTATATAATTTTAATGTAACTCCGTTATTCATAAGTATATCTCCATTTTTATTTGGATAATCTAAATCAATAATACAGTCTCTAATAGTTTTTTTATTTAAAAAAACACCATTTTTCATATCCCATACGCTATAAGAATTATCATTAATATTTGATAGAAATATTGAGCCATCAGAATCAACTATTGTATTGTTAGGGATAGCCATATTTTCACCTAAATTAAATTTGCTAATTAATGAATCAGATTCAAGAACTATTGCAGATCCTTTTGAAAATGTGCACAATAAATCTTTTGATTTATTGATATATTGACAGGATTCTAAATTTTTTTTAAATTTTCTCGATTTAATAACTCTAAAAGTTTTAATGTCAACTAATTTAATACACCCATCTTTAGATATAATTGCAGCCTTAGTTTTAGATTCGTTAATCGTAACTCCCAAAACCATATCATTAAAACAAATTGTTTTTACAAGAATATTATTAACTAAGTTATATATTAATAACTTATTATCGGAGGTTGCTACCAAAACAATACTATCGTTATTTACTAATTTAAAGTCGAAAATTATATTATTTGATAACTTATATTTTTTTAAGATTATACTGTCAGATTGCTTCAACTTAACAATAGTTCCATCCCACGAAGAAGTATACAGTAATTTCTTTTCTCCGAAGAATATTTTATTAACATAATTATTGTGAGAACTACTAATTATAAGTTCTCTTTTTATCGGAGATTCATTAATATAAACTGGCCCATTCCAAGATAAGATAATTAAGCTTTTTGTATCATAATTAAATTTTAAACTTGAAAAATCACATCTATCGTAAGTAAATTCTTTAATTATCTCATTTTTTTTTAAATCCCAAGAAGATATCTTATTGTTCCCTTCTAAAATATACAATATTTGACTTACTGTATCTAAAGTAAATGAACTAACTTTATTACTTACTCTTAATTTAGTAGTAGAAATTCCACTTTTTGTAAGTTTATTAAAGCAAATTAAAGAATCTTCAGACCCAGTAATAATCTTATTATATCTTTTACTAAACTCAATTGATGTAATTCGATCAGTATGACCTTTTAAGTTTGCTACTAATTTACCTGTTCTTTTACTCCAAATTTTACACGTAAAGTCATCTGAGCATGAGATTAATAAATCAGAATTATCAAGTTCAATAATCTTATTGATATTTGCCGTATGACCAGATGGCATAATCATCTCTAAATTTTTATACTTACCCTCTTGAAGAACCAACTGTTTATTCTTCTTTATAGAATCATCTGAATATAACTTATATAAACTTGAATCATTTTGAGTATTGGATAACAATTTAGTAGGCTGACTATTAACAGAATCAATTATACCACGAAAAGTTTTAGCTTCATTAATTTGTGTTTCATTATCTTCATTAGTGTTAATTTCTGTATTTCCGATCAAATACATTTTAAAGTTAGTATCGGGGATATAGACATTCTGACTACAAAGACTCGTCGTTATAAAGATGTATAAGAACAATAAACTTGTTTTCATATAGCTGTTTTTTAAACTTAAAAAAGTAATCCAATCATTGATTACAGGTTAAATCTATTAACCTTTCAATATTACGTTATAGAATGCTTTCATATTTGTTTACCTGTTCCATTTTTTGTAAATAATTTTTAGTTTTTTTACCTACATAATTCTTTTGCATTACTTTTTATATAACTAGCTGTAAGGTTCATCACTTTTGAAATAGAAAATGACAAAGCTAAATTTTCACGAGTAGAAGTTGCTTTTAACTCTTGTTTATTCATTTAAAATATTCCGTTCACTTTTTTTTATAAAGTCTTTAATCATTTATGAAATAAATATTACAGAAACCAAAATAATTATTTCGGAGCAATAAGTAAATTAATTTCTTTATTCATTAATACAAACTAAATAATTAAATTAATTACTCTTCTTTTATATGCTTTACAGTTAAAAAAACTGGTGACTTTGCAGGAAAATGTGTGTTCGCTTTTGTGAAAAATATCTCGTCAATAACTTCACCGAAATCAAAATTGTTATTCAAAGCTGAAAATGACAACTTAAAATCATTCGATTCATATTGATATTGAAGAGCAGCACCTCCATCAAAAAGAGTAGCATTGACTACACCATATTTAAATGCTATCATCGATATCTCTTTAACTGATAACAATCCACCTGTATTGGATAAGACACAAACTAGATTACCATTTTTTAAGGTTCCAATTAAGTTTCGGTAAGTTTTCTTTTTCCAATTACTACGATAAGGCGGATTCTCCGTTTTTATATAATCAAACAAAGCTCCGTTTTTCATAACAGAAGGGTATGCTTGACAAGAATGAGAAATATCACCCATATATTGATTAAAAATAGATTTTGCTCCAACTACTGGTTTACCTTCTATTACCTTAAAGAAACCTGAAGCAAAGGTATTTCGAGATCCAAATTTTTTATTTTCAATGATAATCTCACCTATTGCATTTCTACCATAAAAACTTGTATTTAAAGAGAAGTTTGAGCCTTGTTTATTTAAAGCCTGGAAACAATTTATAGGGACTAACTTATTATCAGTATCGGCCGTCAAGCTGTACTTATTACTTGAATTAAACTCAAAAATAACGACCTTATTAGGACTCATAAAACTTTTAATTTTATGAACGAAAGATTCATTATTTCTTTTAAATGAAATAGACCGTATTTCTACATTTTTATTTTTAAATAACAATTCACTCTCAATTTCCTGTTTGATTTTTTCCAAAGATTTAAATCCATCTAATGTCTCAATCACTAAATCTCCATCGTTTTCAAATAAATACTCAATATTAGATTGAACTCTAAATAGATTAAAAGTAAAAATAACTAACGTAAGGCTTAAGATATATAAGGCAGATAATAATTTATTGTTTTTAAGAAATAGAAGGAAATGATTACTTATAAATTTCCTTTTTGAAAATGAAAAAACAAACTGAGTTAATAAAAGACATAAAATAAAACCATAAATATTATTTAGTAATATAAGGCAAAAAAAGTATAGTAATATAGCTAAAAAGGTAAGAGATTTGAACATGATTCTAATTTTTAATTGCTTTTATAATTACAAAAATAAGTCTAAAATAATTAACAAATTAGAACCATAAACCTTTAATTGAAGAATAAGAGGTTAAGTACTTCTCTTACAAGAATTTGAATACCTCTGGTTCTTTTATTAAAAAAAATATGACACAGTCTGAAGCCTACGAGCTGTATAAATCAAGAATTGATGATTATCGTAAATTATTAGACCCACTTTTGTCTATGTTTACAATCCTTGGTTTGCCATTATTACCTATAGCTTTGTTGAAAAACTTCTGTACTGACATCTTCTGTCTCCGATTAGTTAACAAGAAATCAACTGTATTTCCATAATTATCTACTGCTCGATATAAATACATATCTCTGCCTTTTACCTTGATATATGTTTCATCCATTCGCCAATTATCACAAACCTGCTTTTTTCGCTTATGTATATTCTTCTCTACTTCTTTAGAAAATTTAAACACCCATCTTTGGATAGTGGAATGGTCTACTTTTATCCCTCTGATTGACATCAATTCTTCCACATCTCTATAAATCAATGTAAATCTCAATTTGAAATAAACAGCTTGTAATATAATTACTCTTGGATATCGGTGACCATCAAACATAATTTCAGTATTAGATGAAGTCAAATCTAAACATTTATTAGTTACTCCATATTAATGCGACAGAACCGAAAAGAGAGGTAATTAATTGAATTAATGACAACTTTTTCATAATTATTTTTTTTAGTTTAATTTTCTGGTTTTTCAGATTATTCCCTGCGAACTTAGTAATTGGTTTTTATTTATTTAACCAAGGATGTTTTATAACATTTTCTACATATTACATATCATTTGAAATTTTGCATCTCATATTTAATTTGGAACTTCTTTTAACCTATACACTAATAAGGTTTCTTAAAAATTAAAGCACTCTTAATTAGAAAGAAAACTCTATCTCTACCCTTCTGTTTTTCTCTCGGTTTTTCTCTGAATCATTCGTATAAATAGGCTCAAGATCTCCTTTACCCTCATATCTTAAACTACTCTTATTAATTCCATTTTCGATCAAATACTCATACACAGATTTAGCCCTTAATCTACTTAACTCATTATTAAAGGACTTTGAACCTTCTGAGGATGTGTGACCTACAATCATTATTTGATTTGCATTATTTTGTCTTATATATTTTAATATTTCTTTCAAGGAACTAATTGAATTACTTTGAATCTTTGCACTATTAAAATCAAAATTTATATTTTCCAAATTTGCTTTTAAATCACACAGTTCATTAAATTCGTCTATACCATTGGATTTAAATGGATTTGAATTATTCGGATAAAAGAAAAGTTTAGCCGTGTCATTAACAACCATTCCATGAAATATATCTAAAGAACTTGTGTTGTTTTGTATAGCCTTATATGACAATTGAAAAAGAGAGTCATTTTTCCATCTAAAATTAGTCAAGTTGATATCATAGCCAAAGTTACTATTTAACAAAAAATACTTAATCGATTCTTTATCATAACAACTGGGGTAATGAATAAAATTTAAAATTTCATCAAATTGATAGGTAATAAATAAGGCCTTGATATATTCTCCCAAATTTGCACCATAAATATTCATAACTGGATTAGCCCATTCTGCCTTTGGTATAGAATTCGTGGGTTTTTCCTGCTCTTGGCTCAAAACAATATTTGTGTTTGAACTATCAGTTTTTGTATGAAGTTGTTCATTCTTATTCTCAATACTATAAGAATTAATCTTTGAGGAATTCTCGAAATTACAGCCGAATAAAAATATCGAAGCTAATACGATGGTAGTTTTTAGTTTTAAGTTCATTTAATGCCAAATCAATATACTATTAGAAGTATGTTTTTAAATTATAAAAATTAAATATACAAATAAAAAAAGCTTGATGTTTTTTTGCTAGGAACTTATCCTTTATTCTTTCCATGAATAATCCAGCTAGATTTTTTTTCTCTTTCCTTTCTATTGCAGATGGTTTTCCATTCAACGTTTTTGAATGTACTTAACATTTCATCTTTGGTTTTATCTTCAATTATTTTGGCAAATAATATTTTTATTTTTTCTTCTTCAACAGAGTTTTCTAACATAGCTTTTGACATTGTTTATTGTTTATTTTTTAATGTCTATTTTATTTGAGAATATCTATTAAACTCTTTACTGCAGCTTCATAGGCTTCTGGATCACTTTCTTTAAAATTTGGGCTTATGCAGGGGATTTCGGTGTCGTTATAATCAAATGGGAAAGTATGAGAATTATTATTTGATGCTAGCCAAGCAATTACTTTACCATCTTTAAGTATTAAATGTGAAGAATAATAAATATTATCCGATTCGTCCTCAGCATCTTCATCTCTAATTAATACTTCCCCATTCACATAAGCAGTGTGTAATAAATTAAAACCGCAAAAATCAGAAGTAGTCATTATAGAGTGAAAGTTATCTATACCTGTTTGGACTTTAAACTTAGCTACTTCTGTATTATCAAAAATTATTTTATGTTCCTCAGAAAATTCAGCTTTTGCTTTAAAATAAAGATCCATAGTTCTGATACTAATCACAACAAGACCATCTGATGCTAGTTCAATTTTTGTTGGTGCCTTAAAATCTGGATTAAGCTCCCAATTTTCGTTTTCTGCAGGAACAAATGCCCAATTATCAGTTGAATATGAATATATATCTCCCCCGTTATCGCTAAGATCTTCATAATAAATCAATCCATTTTTGTGGTATATTTCATTAACATCCATAAGATCTGTTAAATAAGTTGAGCCAATATAAGTCTCATCCCACTTTCCTGCCATTTCTTCAAAAAGTTTATCATTTTGTAGCATCGATTTAAGTTCCCTTATTTTCTCTACAGTAAGCAAGCCTATTGAAACCTCTGCACCTAAATACTCACTGGGACTTCCTTCTGGCTCACAATTTCTGGCAACTATTATTTTTTCTTTTCCCATTTAATAATATTTATTGATTTCAAACTAGAAATATCTCTGACGAAAAATCAATTATAAAGATTTTAAGGAGTATAATGTCTAAACTTCATTCAAAATAAGTTTTGTTAGACCATCAAATTCTTTTTGAAAATCTTCTCCATTAAAAAATAATTTATCTTCATCCTCAAGACTAAATTCAACTTCAAGACGTCCCTCAATTGCATTTTTTTTGAAATTTTCATCCGCATTTTTCCAATTATCATAAGATGTTGTGACTTTCACATCAAAAGTTACTTCATACATGTCACCATCAGTCAATTTGAAATTTAAATTATTAATTTCATAGTTCTCAAAATCTTCAAATTCATAATAGTCTTCATCATCGAAAGATTTTAAAAAATCAATTTTTAAATTAACCTTCTCAAGGTCTATTTTCTCAATCAATGTAATTTTTGAGTTGTAAGTAGTTTCTCTATAACTAAATTATAAATTAACCACCCCTACACTTTTCACATATTTTATTTTTTTATGTAATTTTTAAATTATGACTTACACCTTCTCCCACCCCTTCTTTACATTCTCCAATACCTCTGCAGTAAAAATCTCTTCAATCTGCTTCTTGGAATCTGATACCTTAATTTCCTTTTTAAGCATTTCTGACCTACCAGCGCTAAAATCTGTATAATGATATACATACGCTGGATACTCGCCAGTTGCTTCCTTATTGGTTTTCCAAACCATAAACTTGCGTACCATCTTGGTGCCTTTGCTTTGTTTCACATACACTTCTCTGGAAAGAATCTCGCTTTTCTTCAAATCTACTTTTTCAGCAGCATTTTTGTCCAAAGAAATAATCTTCGTGATTTGAGACAAGCCCGCATCATCTATATTTGGTTTTTTGTCTGTACGCATTTTAACATATACCGGAGAAATTACACTGGCCATTGGCTGTTTACCCATGGCTGTGTAGGTGCCGTCTTTATAGCTCAAACACATTTTAGAAATAGTCCCTTTTGAGTTTTCTCCAAACACATCCAAACAACTAAACTCTACCACCTGGTTGGGTGCTACCATAGTAAAAGCCACGTTAGATCCAGAAACTTCAATATAACCAGAATCTACTTTTTTCTTTTCTAGTTCCTTGAGTAGTTTTATACGCTCATCTTCGCTGTAGCCATTCCCTACTTTGGTTAAAAGGATGTACTCATCTTTTGCTACACATAAGCCAACCAGTACTTCTTTGAGCATTCCGGCTCTACTACCCTGGCCTTCTGCAAAACCTAAAATAACAGCATCTAGGGTGATTAGTGGTTTTATTTTATAGGTTGGGCCGCTGTGAGAACGCACTACAATGCCTTCTTGGCCGCCATCTTCAACTATCTCTTTATAGAGCGCAGCAATATCTTTTCTGCTTTCTACAAAGCTGTTTTTTACCGCATGTATAGATTTCCCTCTAGACAACACAGCGTTAAGCTTTTCATCTAATGCCTTAATGTCCATAGATATATCCTCCCCATCAAGACTAAGCAAATCAAATGCTGCAAAGTAAATAGCTTTAGATTTATCATCTAAGGCTGCTGTCATATCAAAAGAACGGGTACGCCCGCCTTCTTTGTGCAGATATAATTCTCCAGCCAACACAATAGCCTTGCATGTACCTTTAAGTAGCGCTGAGGCCTCTTTTAGCAGCGGTAAATCTTCAATAACAGTACCTCCGTGGTTTGTAAGTGTCGCTTTCTTACCATCAAAACTTAGAATATAAAAGTGACCATCGTGTTTGGTAGAAACACCATAACATTCTGCCTCCATGATCTTCGAAGTAATCTCCTGGGCTCCAACAGGCAGATACCTAGATGCCGTTTGGCGTTTGTATTTTTGTGCGGTTTCTTTATTACTCATAATCTCTATTATCTAATTTTTATGTTATTGAATTATCCTCATAGACTATTTTGCCCTTATCATCCTTGATCTCAATATATTCAACATTTACTTCATCGAGCTCAGCAATCTCATCTTGATTAATAACTAATGAGTCATCAATGGTTTGATAAAATGACGGATCAAAGTCATCTAAAAGGCTAAATACTTCATCTAAGTCAGCTGCTGTTATTTCTTTGCTCTGAAAATCTTCTAGGTCAAATTTCTCATCTGTATGATATGACCTTAAATGAAATCTAACTGTATATGTTGGCATTTCTTTATTTTTGTTCTGTTTCTATTTGTTAAAATCAAAAACTTCACCGTTTTGTTTCCAAATTTTAACTAATCTGGTAATGGTTTTAATTCCTGATCGGTAAGGTGAAGGATTAAACAGTATTTATCTCCTTTAATTCTACCCTCTAAGAAGGCTCTGTAGGGCTTTCCTCCGTCATTCATTACCAAAGGTTCTTTACCGGAAGCACCAGCACCCATAATCATAATAGCGTCTTTATCGGCAAGTTGTTTGGCCATGTCAAATAGAAAATCATAAGTAAGCCCGTTTATGTGTTTTAATTGGTATTTTTTATGAAATACCAGTTTGTTGTAAATCTTAGCTTTAGGCATGAGCTTACCCGTCCAGTTAACAATACTCTCGCCTGTGATATTACTATCGTTGTACTTGGGTTCTCGCTCTTCTTTGAGCTCGGCGGTGGGAGAAAAAATCTTTTCAGTTTTTTTGACACTAAACACCGGCTTTTCATCTTCATTAATATATACTCTAGATACATCCTCAATAAATTTACCCGTAAGTTCTAAATCAGATTCTGGATCACTAGCAATAAGGTCTTCGGCCAGTTTTGATGCTAGTTGCATCTGAAAATCAACACCCTCTTTGGGTTTTTCATTATACTTTGCAAGAAGGGTTTTTATACCGGTTTGAGAAGTACCTTTTACCACACGTTTAGTGATCACCTTATCTCCAGATTCCATTACCATGGTGATTGAAGGCTTTGGATTCAAAGACCTAAAAGTAATCTCAGCATCTCTTTTTTTATCGTTGGCTAGTTTTATATATCTAATCATTTTATCTTATTTTAAAACATTGCAAAATCCATATCGTCTTCCACTACTTCGGCCTCTTCAGTGACTAATTCCTGCTCATTGTCTTCAAGACCTATAAATTCTAGATCAGACTTCATACCTGTGATGGCGAACACCTCGGCACCATTACTGATTAAAAAGGCATCATCACCCTCATAATCTGCCCTGTAATTAAACACAAAGTAGTAAAGCTTTCCTTTATTAAGATCTGAAAGCAAAGCCTCCATATTCTCCTCAATTTGCAATTGATATACAGATTTAACTGCCATGGACAAATATTCATCAATAGTGGCTTCTCTCAATATCACTTTTTGGTCATAAATAGAAGGAACTTTTTCTACCTTGTTCCCCTCGCTATCTACACCCACCAATGTGCTTTTTGAAACCGCTTCCCCTTTTGCATTTAAAGAAACCAGTGCAGAAGACCCAGAAGGCATCACATACTGCCCTTCTGCCAAATCTGCTAGCTTACACTTACTACCGTTTTGATCAAACACCTCAATGGTAGACCATCCGTAAATTTTTTTTCTGTCTACTTTTTTGAGCTCTGCTAGTACGCTTAACCCATTGATTGAAAATTCTGCTTTTCTTGCCATAAAAGTTTTATATTTGATTTTGAAAATACAAAATATCTTTGTTTAGACAAAAAAAAATTACATTTAAAATGACCAATATCTCAAGGAAATTAGATGAAATAACTAATGGTTTTACCGAGGAGCAAAACGATGTATTTATCGAAAACAGATTCCCCTACATTCTATCCAAAGCAGATAGTTATATTAAATCTGGACCGGAGTTGTACCGAAAAGAGGACGCATTTGATATGCCAAAGGAAGAATGGTCAGATAAAGATCTTTCGCTTATCATGGATGGATGTCTTCAGATTATGGAGGGGGTAGGTTATACATCTGATAAACCCTTTAAAAAACTGGGTATACGCGGTTTTAACCTACTATTTACAATGCTCCATTTTAATTGCATTAAACGCAAATCAAATCATTTAGGCTCAGGTCGAATCCAAGACGAAATAATTTTCGAACATGCGATGGACAGAAGCAGAGTAACATACTATAATCTAGTTGAGCGTTAACTTGAATTAACATCATACATTTTTCTAAAAAGATAATTGAACTTAATTACTAATTTTTTGATATATTGTAATTCACAAAGATTAACTAACATTATGTTATGGAAAGAATTGTTTTAACTATAGGATATGTCCCACAAGAAAACAATTTAAATATTATATATTGTGGTGATTCAGACTCCTCTGGGACCATGGAATTAAATTTTGAAATTGTTGAAAATATATGTTCGGGTATAGCCAACGATTTTAATGTCAAGATTGAAAACAGTGACTTATGGGATCACAACTCTTCTTTTTATAATTCAATTTCAACTTATCTATCTAATTATCTTAATTTGGTTCTATCTCCCAGCCAAGTTTATGGTGGTTATGTATTACTAAATGATGAACCTGATAGTCATTCTTTAAATATGAGAATAATTGACTCTGAAGCTGGAACATTTAGCAATCAAAATAAAGAACATAATGGCAAGATTTACCTCAGATATTACTTTGAAGAAGATGGCGAGATTTATGATGAATCTGTCTGTGTTTTTATTGTCAATTAGTATAATTAATGAACATTTCTAAACAAATAATCAAGCAAATAATAAATGAAGAAATTACTTTGAAATCATTTAATGAGAATGAGTTAAGAGAATGGCTCATTTCTAATTTAATAAATGTTTTATGTGACAATAAAATTTTTGTAACTACAGTTAAAAGTACACCAATAAAAAAACCTCAATACATTTATCTATTTGAAGTTTCAGCAAATTATAAAGAAACAGAGTATAACATAGAACTAGGAATTTTAAATCGAATTAATTTAAAAATTGAAAATATATTTACTGAAAATTCACAGAGGGTTTCAGTCTGTTTCTTTGACAATATTTCAGAAATTGAATCATTATTAGAATCTATAAATGAGTTAAATTATTTTGTTACTAAAATTGAAAATACCGGTACCCTAATAATAAATTAATTAAATGAAAATTATAGACATTGATCTAGATGGAGTAGTTGCTACTCTCCATAATTCCAATTGATATCAAAAATTGGTTTACCGCTTATTTCTGAAAGATGATGTCGACTAATATTATCTATAAAAGTAGTGTCTTGGTAATAGCACCGCCTAAACAAAAACTTGAAATCAAAAAAAGAGATCGAATCAATCCCTTAATTTTTTTAAATAGTTGGGTTGATGTTTAATTTGTTTTCAGTATTGTTTTTTACCTCTCATAGTGACATCAAGGTTGGTTCGACATTTTATCCTAAAAATTAAACAGCCCTTAAAAAGTGTATAAGCCAAAATATTTAAATACTTAAACCATCCATTGCATTGTAACTTGATCCACAATAAGAGTCTTATTTTTATAGGTACAATTTTTAATTTTTCCACCACCAGCCATCGGACCAAATCTAACGCCAGAATAAAATATATACTGCTGATTTTCGGATAATTCTTCTTCAAATAACAAGTAATATCTATAGCTTCTCAATTTTGAATTCTCAATATGTTCATCAGAAAATTTACTTACATATTTGTAAAAATTTTTTGATTCGAGAGGCTTATAATCGAATGTTATAACGTTTTCAATTTGGTAGATTTTATCATTTTCAAGAACATAGCATTTACTTACAAAACCATCCTTAGAGGAAGCAATAAAAGTTAACTTACAATCATATTTTATAGCTAATTGGCTCTTTAATAACGAGTAATTATTTATTTTAATTTGATTTACTTGTTTCATCGATATCTCCATCTTCTATTCGGTTTGTTTAACTTCTTCTTCAATTATTACGGCTTGTTTTAAGTGTGAAATATAAAAATA